>WNGG01004035.1_pt1 | contig 23302 bp, 27 predicted proteins | sample 5400661 | NCBI WGS metagenome assembly WNGG01 (sample SAMN13153372, study PRJNA577476) | soil metagenome | isolation source: 100 cm soil or saprolite under Garry oak tree replicate 1 | place: USA:California | collected 2016-06-15
CACGCCGAGGTGATCGTCCTGAAGGGCGAGAGCTACCGGCTGAAGGGCCGGGGGAAGGAGGTGATGGCCTCACCGGAGTCCTCGCAGGTGTAAAGGATTCGGCCGGCGCTAACCGTCAAGGTTTCGACCGGCGTTGACAGGAGGGGCCCCGGCATCCGCGGGTTATCCACGAATCTTCACGGACGGACCGGCCGTCTCATCGTGACTAACCGACCAGCTCGCGGAAAGGGTAGCAATATTGACAGATGGGATAAAGTCGATGCAGCTTGACTACTCGGCAGTTTGGGAGCGGCCCCAGTTCCGGGCTGCAAACGGGAGAGCCCTCGTCGAGGGGATGAGAGTGGGAGTGGCGGTCTGTCTTTTGAGATCCGCTCGTTCGCAGTTTGTTAGAGCCACCATCGTCGCCCTCTGCAGCCTGGTTTCAGTCGTTGGTGTCTCTTCTGCGCATGCGGCTTCGGGCGCGTCGCCGTCTATCGGGACCACAGACGATCTCTTGGCCTCAGTTGGCGAACAGGTGCCCGCCTTCGGCGGCATGTACGTCGATGAGGGCTCGGGCAACCTGTACATCTGGCTGACCGATCAAGGACAGAGCCTCTCGTCCGCGGCTCGAGCGCTGCAAGGCGGAACCGGTGACGTTCACTCCCATCAACCACAACCAGGATGCGTGGCTTGCGGTGATCATCATGGGGTCTGTCGCAGTTTTCGTCGCTTGCTTTGGAGTCCTATCCACCGTTCGAAGGAGAGGATACAGCCTGAGTTTGGGGTGGTCTACGCGGAAAGTCCGAGACTAAGGCGTATAGGCGACAAGTGGCTGATCTGGAGGCTTTGATGGCGGATTAGCTGAGCAAGTTGGGTTAGGAACGTCTCGAGTAGTGACAGGCACAGGTATCGGGGCTTCATGGGGAGGGGGAAAGATGGTCGGGTCGGTGGGGCGTGTGGGGCTGGTTGTCGCGGTAGCGCTGATCACACTGGGAACACAGCTGGCTGCGCCTTCAGCGCATGCGCGCGATGGAGCCACCGAGGCGGCTGTCACGCGATCGGGGACGAGTGCCGGAGTAACGACCGGGGGGACCACGGACGATCTCTTGGCCTCAGTTGGCGAACAGGTGCCCGCCTTCGGCGGCATGTACGTCGATGAGGGCTCGGGCAACCTGTACATCTGGCTGACCGATCAAGGACAGAGCCTCTCGTCCGCGGCTCGAGCGCTGCAAGGCGCTCTAGGGATTCCTGTAGAGGTAGTCGAAATCGTCAAGACCGAACCGGTGACGTTCACCGGTTCACTTCAGGACACGTGGCGCCCGGTCTTGGGCGGTATCCAGGTGGAATGGACCGACGATGTCTTCTTCGTGGATAAGATCTGCACGTTCGGGTTCGTGGCGAGTCGAAATGGCGTGGGAGGATTTGTGACCGCATCTCATTGCACGACCAACCAGGGAGCAGTCGATAGCGGCGGGGTGTGGCATCAGGCCACCGCAGGTTTCTGTCATTGCAGCAACAACATCGGCAAGGAGACTGTGGATCCGCCGATGTTCAGCGGCGGCAGTTGCCCATCTGGTCGTATCTGCCGCCATAGCGACGCTTCCTTCGCGACCCTTGACACGGGGGTCACGCGCAGCCGAGGATTCATTGCTCGTACTGCCCTTGGCTCTACCACATGGAACGGGACGAACACGTACAGAATTACCTCAAGCGATATCCCGACTGTTGGCGAGACTGTCAACCTTGAGGGGAGGACATCAGGGCGGCTGAATGGTTCAGTCACAGGTACATGTGTAACCGTGAATATATCCAACTCAAACGTCACGATCCTTTGTGCCGCCAAGGCTTCGATGACGTCTCAAGAGGGTGACAGCGGTAGTCCGGTGTTCCGGATCAATAGCGGTACCGATGTCTTCCTTCAGGGCCTCGAGTTCGCGGGAGGTGGCTCGACCATGTATTACAGCACCATCAATGAGATACAGCTGTCGGGAGAATTGGGAACGTTGAGTTTCTGTGCCCCTGGCTTCTGCGGGTCGTGAAGGTGAGGGCTCGTCGGTCTCATCGGTTCGCGGGAACAGTGAGGCTTATTGAGATCGTCGGCAGGGTGGGCGGGATCCCAGGCAGTGTCCAGACGCGAAGACAGGGAGCCCGCGGAGCGGGACGCCGGTTGAAGCAGGTCCGACGCTGCGGGGTCGGGGGGTGCGAGCGGAAACACCTGGCCGGCGGGTACCTGCCGTCGGGGCCCACGGGTGGCCCAGAAGCAACAGACCCACGCTCATCTCGCCCCGGCCGAGGAGGCGTTCGATCCGGTAGCCGGCCAGCTCGGTCCCGCCGCGCGCGTGTACACCGCCGGATGGCGAATGGGAATCGGCCCCCGGGCCGGGCGGGTCCTGGTCACCGCCCCGGCCCGCTCCTTGGGCGCCTCAACCAGGATTCGGTCGCCGTCGAGGCTCGCCCGCGACCTGGCCCAGTGCAACGCGGCGAGTCCCTGCTCCCGTTCGCCTGCGGCAGGCCGACCACGAGCCCCCCGAACGCCCGGCCGAGATCACTCCTGCACCGGACCGGACGCGACCGCCCGTCCGCGGGCGAGGATGGCCACGCGGTCGGACGCGTGTTGGACCTCGCTCAGGATGTGGCTGGAGACGAAAACGGTGCGCCCGGTGTCGCCGAGACGCTGGAGCAGGTCGCGGACCTCCTTGATCCCAGCAGGGTGGAGTCCGTTGGCCGGCTCGTCCAGGATCAGCAGCTCCGGGTCCTTCAACAGGGCCGCCCCGATGCCGAGACGCTGCCGCAGCCCCTGTGAGTAGGTCTTCACCAGATCGCCGGCGCGATCCCCGAGCCGCACCTGCTCCACGACCTCGTCGCCGCGCCGGCGCCCGATCCCCTGCGGCCGCCCCGCAAGCGGCGCGAGCCCTGTTCCTACGGGTACGCAGGAGCAGCCTTCGGCCCCATCCTGATGATTCCCTTCTCCCATCTCCTCCGCTAGCGTTTCAAGCACCTGGCAGGGCACTCCGAGACGCGGACGGATCGAGTGGAGACGGGCCGACCATGACACTCGAGGGATACCGCAAGTTCCGCTTTCGCTGGTGGCGTCGCCACCTCCTCGCTCCAAGGGGCAGAGGAGCTCACGAGCACCGCCAGCCGTCCTCTCGTAAGTCCCGGGCCGATCGAGCTGGCGACGATGCCTTCGGGTTCCGAACCCTGAGTCTTCAGATGTCGGACGACGTGGAGCCCACCAGCCATCAGGAGGCCGACGTCACATTGGGCTCGACCCGCTCGGAGCCCGGGGACGTCGCGGTGGAAGCCAGCGACCAGACCGGCGTTCCTCTCGGTGGCCCGGGGGAGTTCTGGCCCCAGTCCGATGCGGGGGCAGACGAGAGGGGCTCCGAGGAGATTGGAGCCCGCGCTCCGGGCGCCGACCCGTTTTGGGCGGACATCCATGATCGAATCGATGCCCTGAGACAAGAGTCCAAAGCGAGCCCCGGCGAGAACGCAGATACCTCAGAAGCATCGGAGTGAGCCGACCTCGCCGAGCTGAGCGAATATGCGCAGGAATTGGCCCTTTCGCCGCACCGCTGCCTAGTGTCGGCGCGCGCTGCAGGGCCTCGAGCCCTGTTCCAACGGTGGGGAAGGAGCAGTCTTGGGCCAACGTAGCCATGATCTCGTAGATCTTCGGCCTAGACGGACAGCCAGCCGTGGCGAACGGCGAAGGCGACGGCTTCCAGCCGGGAATGCACCCGGAGCTTGGACAGGATGTTGCGGACGTGGGTCTGCACCGTCTGGGGGCTGATCACCAGGCGCTCCGCGATGTCGTCGTTGCGGAGCCCCTCCGCCAGGAGCCTCAGGATCTCGCCCTCCCGTTCCGTCAGCTGGCCGAGCAGGGCCTCGGCGTCCCGCCGGATCTCCCGGTCCTTGGCCATCTCGCGGAGGGCCCGCGCCAGCAGGGCCGGGTCGATCACGGACTCCCCCCGGGCCGCGGCCCTCACCGCGCCCAGCAGGTCCTCCATGGCCTGCATCTTGGTGAGGAACCCGGACGCGCCAGCCTCAACCGCCTCCACCACGTACCGCTCGCTCTGGTGGCCGGTGATGATCACGACGTTGGTCTCCGGGGAGGCAGCCTTGATCAGGCGGGTGGCCTGGATGCCGTTCATGGTGCCCTCGAACTCGACGTCCATGAGGACGACATCGGGGCGCTCGCGCGCGCACAGCGCGACGGCCTCCTCGGGGTCGGTCAGCGGAGCGGAGATCAGCTCCAGCCCGTCGTCGGCCCGGACGATCTGTGCCAGGGCCTCGCCGAGGACGCGATGGTCGTCGCAGATGACCAGCCGGGCCCGCCGCGCCGACCCGTCGTTTCCCGTCACCGACTGTCCCCCTGAGCAGCCAGAGCGGGCGCGATCCTACGCCTTGGCTCCGGCGGGAATCCAGTCCAAGGAACTGCTGCTGTCGATCCACAGCAGCATGGTTCCCGTCTGGTACGGACCCGCTGCCACGGCGCGCGATGGGTGGGGAACAACCCCATGCGAGCGAGGGACGTTCTTGGACCGCGCTGATCTGGGTCCTTACGAGGCCAGAATAATTTCGGCGGCCCCGATTGTAGTCCTGGGCGCCCACCTCCCCGCGCGTCGCAGTCTGACGAGTCACATCGCTCCCTTGACATAGGCGAAGTGAAGCGCGACAGTCTCGGCGGGGCAAGGGATGGAATCCTCTGGCACCCCGACTCAAGGGTCAGCGCCGACCCCCACGGCGACTGCAAACGTGCAGGGGCCCGATCCAAGGCGGGCCCTTAAGAGTTTTCGCGCAATCGAGAGCCCCATACTTGACGGCGTCCTGCGATACTTCTGGCTGTTCCAGGCCGGCCTGTTGATGGTCGATGCGGTCCTCTTCCACCTGGTCGGCACGCGAAACATCATCCGGCTGATCCTGGTCCTCAGCCCGCATGTGTTCGTGGCGTGGGCGTCCCTGTTGGCCTACCGGGTCCTCCAGCGCCTCCCCGAGACCCTGCTGCGAGTGTGGAACCGAAACGTGTTCACGCCGCGGTCGCGCGCTCCGTCTGCCCTGGAGATCCCAGAGTTCCCGGGTGAAGCGTCTGACGGTCCCCGAAAGGATGTGCGCGCGCAGTACGAAGGGTTCGTCCAACATTTCCAAGCGAGGCTTAGTCACGCTGGATGGCATCGGAACCGGGCGACTCTGTCGGCGGCGACGGGGGGGCGCCTGTTGGTCGCTGTCGGTTTCACCTGGCTACTTTACTGGTTCTTCCATCGGGCCGGATTCCCCTTGCTGTTTCCCTTCCACCTTCCGAAGCCTGGGCTCTGGCTGAGGGTTTGGCTCACCCTAGACATCGGCATCCAGATCGTGCTGGCATTCATGTTGGGGCTCGTGGCATGGCGCCTCATCATCGTCGCCATCGAAGTGGCCCGCCTGTCGAGGGAGTTCGACTTCAAGCTGCACGTACGGGACCCGGACAGGAGTGCTGGGCTGAAGCCCCTCGGCGACCTCTGTTTCTCGATCGCGGCCACCTGGGGGGTGGCCGCAATCTATCCGACCGGCTGGCTCATCACGCTCCTGTTCCAGGTCAACTACCGGGCGAAGAACCCAATCCCCACCTTTCACAGCTCACTATGCAGCGTCCCGACCGGTCGCCCTTGCTTTGACATGCTGGTCGGTCTCACCTGGTACTTCGCGCTGCTCCTGGGCCTCACGTTTGTGCTCGCCGTGGGGACATTCTTCGCGCCCCTCTACGCGGTGCATCGGGGGATGGAACGAGCGCGCCCAGCCGCTCATGAGAAGTTGGACCGAATCGGCCGAGAGTTCGGGGAGCTATCAGCAAGCGCGCTCCACCAGGGAGAAAGTCTCGATGCAGGCGCCCTCGAGAAGCTCAACCAGAGGATCGACTGGCTCGAAAAGGAATACGAGAGCAACCGGATCATCCCAACATGGCCATTCGACCGCCGGGTGTTCGCTAAGTTCGTGGGGACCACGATCATCCCTCTGTCCGGTCTGACCACCTGGTTGCCGCAACTCATCGGCAAACTGGCTGGGGCTTCATGACAGGGCCCAAGCCGCACAGCACAGGGCCCAAGCCGCACAGCCCCATGGACCGCCCCGGGTTGCTTGGAGGCTCTGATGTTCCCCGGGTTTGGTGGAGTCCGGTCCACCGGACCGGGTCAAGGCCACCGGTCTCACGGGACCGGTCCCTAAAGAAAAGACCGCGCATACCCTGGCACGAGCGTACTACAGGCGGTCCGGGGAGAAGCGGTCCGCAACCGGGAAGTCGTCGGTTCGAGTCCTCGGCGGCGCCGACCCGGGAAACGGACCCGATTCATGATCGACCGCATTGGATCAAGGCAGAGGGACACTTGGGGGCATAGGTGCCAAAGAGGTCGTTGGCTGTGAAGAAAGACGGACGCGGAACAGCACGATCTTGGTCACCGTCGAGGCTCACGCGCCACCAGAGTCGACCCAAGGCCGCAGTGTGCGGTGGTCAAGAGAGTCGCCGTAGGAAGGACCAACCGGGTCCACGAAGGCTCGCAGCTGGCGTGGCGGTCGGGGGCTAAGCCGGGCGAGATAGAGATCCCCGGGCCTGCAGAAGCACGGCCCGGATGGTCGGTTACCATGAGCCGCCCCGGGCGGTTGGGGACGCGCAAGGTGGTCAGAGTCGGCGATCCCCTGTACCCGAGGCCCTTGGCCCGGAGCCTCTAGGATGCGGTCCCGGGTGGTCCGGCACATGGACCGGGTCGTTCCACCGTGGACCCCTTCCGCCGGGGCATGCCGTCGCGGATGGCTTGGCGGCGCTCCCTGTCCATGGGGCCGATTATTCTGACCGCGCTCATCTGAAACTCCCCAGTTCGGCTCACTGAAATTCCCCACCTACCGGGCCCCCGATCCACTGACGGGACGGGGCTCCGCCCGATGCTGACGACGGCCAGCCGTCGATCGGGAGGAACCCCCACGGATGTTGGCACGGGAGGAACAGGTGGAAGCACATGCCCTTCGGGCCCAGGGGTGGTCGGTGTCCGCCATCGCCCGCCACCTCGGCCGCGACCGCAAGACCGTCCGGGCGTACCCCTCGGGTTCGCCGGGAGCTACCAGACCCTCACCCGGGCGGTCCGGGCTCGCTCGCTCCGGCCGCACTGCGAACGGTGCGCCCAGGCCAAGGGCCGGGCCACCACCGAGATCGAGCACGACCCGGTGTCGAGACCCAGTGGGACTGGCTGGAGCTCCCCGAGGCGCCGTGGGGAGGGACGGGGATCGTCCTGGTCGGAGCCCTGGCCCACTCCGGCAAGGCCAGAGGGTTCTTCTCCGAGGCCAAGGACTCCGCCCACCTCATCGCCGCCATGGACCAGGTCCTCCGGCGCCTCGGCGGGCTCACCCGCCGCTTCCGCATCGACGCCATCGAGGGCGGGGTGATCCCCGGCACGCGCAGGCTGGCCCCGGAGTTCGCCGACGCCTGCCGCTACTACGGGGTGGGGGTCGACCTGTGCCCGCCCCGGCGGGGCAACCGCAAGGGCGTGGTGGAGAAGGCCAACGACTACTTGGCCCAGGCCTGGTGGCGAACGGCGGACATCACCACCCCAGAGCAGGCCCAGGCTTCGTTGGACCGGTTCTGCGCCGACGTCTCAGACCGCCGTCCCCGCGGGCACGCCACCGTGGCCACGCTCGCCGGCACCGAACGTCTCCGCCCCGTGCCCCGCCGGCCGTACCACGCCGTGGTCCAGACGACCCGGAAGGTGAGCTGGGCGGCCCTGGTGTCCTTCGAGGGCAACCGGTACTCGGTGCCGCCCCAGTTCGTGAACGCCCAGGTGGTGGTGTCCTGGCGTCTCGGAGAGCCGCACGTGGTGCTCTCCTCGACCTCGGGCGAGGTGATCGCGACGCACCGGCGCCGCCCTCCCGGCGCGGGGGCTCTGGCCCGGCTGGAGGAGCATCGGGCGGGCCTGGAACGCGCGGTCCTTCAGCAGTTCACCACGGCCCCGCCGTGCCGGCGCAAGGTGAACCGTCCGCCCTCGGAGGCGGCCAAGGCACTGGCCGCCGAGCTCACCGGTCACCCCGTGCAGCAGACCCTGCCCGTGGTGGTCGATCTCCACCGGTACGAGGAGCTGATGCGCCGTGTCCCATGACCGTGTCTACCAGCGCCTCCGGGAGCACTTGGCCTACCTGAAGCTCACCGCCGCCGCCGAGGTCCTGGCCCCGAGGCTCGACGCCGCCCAGAAGACCAAGCCCTCCTACACGGCGTTCCTGGAGGACCTGCTCCGCGCCGAGGTGGAGGCCACCGAGCGCCGGCGCCTCGCCGGGCGCCTGCGGTTCGCCCACTTCCCGGTGCTCAAGCGCCTGGAGGACTTCGACTTCGACGCCCAGCCCGATCTGGACCGGTCCCTGGTGGAGGAGCTGGCCACCCTGCGGTTCGTCGAGGAGAAGGCGAACGTGCTGATGGTGGGGCCGCCGGGGGTCGGCAAGACCATGCTGGCATTGGCCATCGGCTTCAAGGCCGTGGAGGCCGGCTACCGCGTGTACTACACGACCGCCGCCGACCTGGTGGCCCGGTGCCACAAGGCGGCCATCGAGGGACGGTGGGCCACCACCATGCGCTTCTTCGCCGGGCCCCAGCTCGTCATCTGCGACGAGCTCGGGTACCTGCCCCTGCCGGCGGAGGGGGCGGCGGCCATCTTCCAGGTGGTGTCCCGTCGGGCCGAGCAGGGATCGATGATCGTGACGACCAACCGGGGCATCGCCTCGTGGGGGGAGATCTTCGACGACTCCATGATGGCCGCGGCCATCCTGGATCGGTTCTTGTACCGGGCCACCCTGCTCGCCATCAACGGGGACTCCTACCGGATGCGGGCCCACCGGGAGCGACTGCAGCAGCTGCGGGAGGGGGTGACCGCGACGACCAAAAGGTAGGCTACGCGGGCTCAGGGGTGGGGAATTTCGGTGAGCACCTCTGGGGAATTTCGGTGAGCGCCGTCAACGGTGGCATCGCAGGAGCGTCTGCGGGGTGACCAGGAACGCCGACCTCCGATCTCGCGGCAGGCCTCGGGAGAGCGTCGCCAGCACCGCGCGGTCGATTGGCCGGAACCGGGGTCGCCCGACCTGCCGACGGAGGACCTGCAGCTGGTGGCGGAGGACGAGGATCTCGATGTTCTTGGCCCGGTCGCCTCGAGGGATGTCACCGAACCCAGTCATGAGACGTCGGAGGACGGCGAACGCGATCCAGCTCAGCACGGCCGGCGGATGGTACCGATGCCCTGGTCAGGGCGCGAATCGGAGTTCTGGCACCCTTCACGCCATGGCGGCCCGCGACGTGTACCTTCCTCAACACGGGCGACACCTTCTCGCGTCGCTGAAAGATTCCGAACAGACGCGGTCGTCACCGTTGGACGATTCTCTAGGTCCCATGACTGGGCGGTGGAGGCAGCTTCAGCGGGCACGGATTGCTGATTCCAAACGATACGGCGGCCTGATGTGCAACTGCCTGCCACAAACTGGGGTTCCCGGCATCTGCCACCGATGGCACATTTGGCACATTGGCGAATTGCACGGTTCCGACCGAGTTCGGCGGTATCGCGACGAGCCCGGTCGTGCCCGCCGAACAACTGCGGAGGTAGATGAGGCCTCCCGTTTCACCCAAGTCCGCGTACCATCCAGCGGGTACCACGGGGGCGCCCTGTGAGGGAGCAAACCTGTAATATGCGACTTGGATTGAGGGGAACACAGATCCCCCCACTCCACCCACCACCGCGCCGAAGAAAAGAAGAAGGATAATCAACGGCCATGTTCGAGCAAGGACGACTTTCTTCCCTCTCAGCCTGACTCCGACAACGACGACGAACGCGAAGATAAGGAGGCCCAGCGAATCAACCAGCCCCGCGCGAACCCCACCTTCCTGCATGCCAAAGGTTAGCGCGGCGACAAAGAGACCTACACAGATCAAGACGGCCTTCCATGTGGAGAGACTCGTCAAGCGTTCGATGACTCGCTGAATCCATTCTAACCAGGAGACCCGCTTCTCGGGCTGACGGGGTGCGTGCCCTCGTCGCGGCTTTGGCTGCTTCTTGGTGGGGTGGCGCGCAATGTACTCCTCACGGAGTATCACCACCGCGAGCCCGAAAAAATAGGGTGAGGCATTCCAGAGTCCAGTCAGGACAAGAGCTGCCGTGGGCGCCGCAAGAGCCAGATGAAGCGGCTCACCCGTAAGCCCACTCATCGAAAAGCCTACCCAGCGAACAAGGACCCCCAAAGCAGGCAGGAGTGCGGCAGCTAACGCAGCCGATGAGGCCAGTGTCTCCCAGGCGCTCCGAGACAATGCCGTGCCCGCGCCACCGGCATGACTCGCCCCGTGATTTGTCGGTTGGGAACCCCCAGTTGCCTCAGTGGAGGTCTCTGTTTCGTCTACCATGGGCACGGCTCCCCTGTAGCTAATCATACGCACGACCCGCTCTTTCTCCAAACGACCGCGAGGAGTGACCTACCTGGGAAGCCCATGAATAGCTGGAACCAAGAGTGTCGTGGCGACGGTATGGAGGGCGCTACGTTCGGCCGCATCAGCAGCCGTCCAATGGCAGCGTGGCACCGCCCCATCCCGGCGGCATCGGCCGGCGACGGGCCTTCCCGCCGGCCAGCCGGATGCTGGCCGGTGAGGGGACCGCCGGGATGGTTCCCACGTTCACCGCAGACCGTTCGACGGGTGAGGTGCCCAGCTATGCCCCTGCGGCTTCGCCACGGCTACGCCGCAGACCTTCACCGTGGCCTCCCGGCCGGCGACATTGACCGGCCGGTGAGTTCCCCGTGCCAGGCACGGGTGCGCACCGCGACCCAGCCCACATCCGTCAGGTTCGAGCTGGTGGGTTTCTCTTGAGAGGCGTTCGACGCTGGTTCCTCACGTACACCTTCCCGTCTCGCTTGCCGGACCCGGCCCATCTGACGGTGCTGGGCCGTCCCGGCGTTGTCGGGGCTGCTGTCCACCCTCCCTCCCGTCCCGAAGGTCGGGCTGCCCCCAGCTTCACTGGCCCGCTGCGACGGGCCGGCGGTGGTGTCCTTTCATCACCACACGGTCATACGGCGCCTCGTGGCGCTCGACGTCGCTCACCCAGAGCCGGTTCGGAGCCTCCACGTCGAAGCGCCTCATCACCAGGTCCTCCGACAGCTCGGCTTTCGGGTCGCGGCGGGTACACCCACGGCGCCTCCGCCGGTAGACGCCCTCGATCCCGGCTGACCGCATGAGCCGGGCCACCCGCTTTCGCCCGACCCGGATCCCCTCGCCCAACCGGAGCTCGGCGTGGACCCGAGGGGCCCCGTAGGTGCCACGGGATTGCGCGTGGATCGTCCTGATCCGCTCGGTGAGCCAGGCGTCCTGGCGTGCCCGTGCCGAGGGGTTCGTCCTGCGCTCCCGCCACTCGTAGAACGAACTCGTGGAGATCGCGAGGGTCCGGCACAGCACCGTCGTCGGGTAGTGGGCCTTCTCCGCGTCCACCAGGCGGTAGGTCACCTCGAGCGGTAGGTGCTCTCGCCGGCGAAGAAGGCCGCGGCTGAGGTGTGAATTCCCCTGCGTGACACCGACGGGTGGCAAGGTGGAGTAAGGCGGGCTTCAGGGTTTCGGCTCTCAGGCCACCGGGTCGAGGCTCACCGAGTGACCGAGGGCCTCCAGTTGGCGGACGAGACGGGCCGTGCGGTGCTCGATCGAGAACCGGGCGGCGAGCCAGTCGGGGCCGAGGTCGTGGAAGGGAACGCGGTCCCTGACCACGTGGAAGTAGGCGACCAGGATGTCGTGCCGCGTGGTCCCGACGGCCTTGGCCCGGCCCCGGCGACCGCGGACCTGGGCGTGATGGGCGGCCAGGTAGGTCCCCTTCGCGCGGGCCGCGGCCCAGGCCGCCTCGGTGAGGGCGTGACGGAGCCACTTGGACCCGGGCCGGCTCCTTCCGGACCCCCGCTTGCCGCCCGACTCGTTGTTGCCCGGACAGATCCCCGCCCAGGAGGCGAGATGAGCCGAGGTGACGAACCGGCTCATGTCGGGGCCGCACTCGGCGAGCAGGACCTCGGCCGTGCGTCGGGCCACCCCGGGGATGGTGCAGGCGAGTTCGATGACCTCGGCGAAGGGGACGGTCCGCTCCGCGATGCGATCGTCGAGCACGGACAGCGCGGCGTCCACGGCGTCGATGTGGGCGAGCAGGGTGGCCGCGAGGGCGCCGTGGTGCTCGATGCGGAACCGGTTGGCGAGCGCCTCCCGAAGCGCAGGGATCTTGGAGCGGAGCCTCCCCCGGGCCAGTTCGGCCAGGACCTCGGGGTCGGTGGTTCCGGCGAGCATTGCCTCCACGATGGCCCGCGCCGACTTCGAGAACGCCTGGGAAGCGACCGAGGTGAGCTTGACCCCGGCGTCCTGCATGACCTTCTCGAGCCGCTGGATGGCCCGGGTCCGCTCCTCGGTGTGGGCCTTGCGCAGCCGGGTGAGGTCCCGCAGGTCCCGGATCTCCGGCGGCGGCACGAACGAGGGCCGGACCAGCCCGTGCTCGAGGAGCTGGCAGATCCAGGCGGAGTCGGCGACGTCGGTCTTGCGGCCCGGGACGTTGTGCAGGTGCTGGGCGTTCAGCAGCCAGCACTCCAGGCGGCGCTCGAGCGTCGAGAACACCGGCTTCCAGTACACGCCGGTCGCCTCCATCCCCACCAGAGTGACGCCCAAGTCGACCAGCCAGTCGCCGAGCTCCTCGAGCTGGCTCAGGGTAGAGCGGAACGTCCGGGTCTGCTGGCGCCTCCGCCCCCGGTCCTCGGGTGTTCGCACCGTGGCCACCACCGTGTCCCGGTGCACGTCGAGGCCACAGCAGCGTTCAACGAGTACATCCATCGCCCCCTCCTTCGGGTCGGCGTCGCGCCGCCCGGAGGGGCCTCCTGTCAGAAGAGTCTGAGGTTCGCGCTCGAAGCAGCAGTCAATGGTTCCTCAGGCCCCCACGCCACACTTTTCCTCGCGCTCTGAGCAGCAAGCCGCACCGGCGTCGACCGGACGGCGGCTCATTCTCATGCGGCACGGGTGGGGGCGTGAAGCGCGCCCGTGGTCACTTTTCCCAGGATCTCCTTCTCCATCTGGAGCGCCCGGTTCTCCCGGCGGAGGCGGACTAGCTCCACCCTCTCCTCCGTCGTCAGGCCCTCGCTGCGGCCCTCGTCGACGTCGGCCTGGTGCAGCCAGCTACGCAGGCACGACTCGGAGATCCCGATGTCGGCGGCGATCTGGGCTATGGGCTTGGCCCGCTCCCGGGCCAGCTCGATGGCCCTGCGCCGGAATTCCGGCGGGTGCGGCGGCGGCATCCGGACTCCTTTCCGAGGGAGGCATCGGCCTCCTCAGGGTAGGTGTCCGGGCTACCGGGGCAAGCTCATGCCCCGATCGGAGCGCGGATAACCACTGTGCTGCCCTGCACCGGAGCCCAGAGGGCCTCTCCTGCGATGACCCCGGCGCTCGGCCCGGTCACCTCGATCGGAGGGCCGGCGAGCGAGTTCGTGGCCGGATCGAACCGCCGGTAGGCGAACGACCCCTGGAGCAGGCATCGTCCGGGGCACGGGGTCGGGCTCTTGTACCACTTCCCGATCCACACTGCCCCCTCGCCTGCGGCTATGAGCGCTGGCTCGATGTCCAGGCCAAGAGCGGCCCCGGTGAGCGAGTTCGTGGCTGGGTCGATCTGCCGGATCGCCCCATTGGGCTTCCCGGGCCCCTCCACCCACACGACGCCGTCACCGATCACGGGACGGGCCACATCGACGATCGTGGCAGTCACCTGGTTGGTGGCGGGGTCGATCCGCATCACGGTGGGGGTACGGTTCTCGTTCTCGACCCACAGGGACCCGAAGCCAAATGTGGCTTCCGCCGGCCCGTTCCCAACATGGATGGTAGCCACCACCTGGTCCGTGGCCGGATCGACCCTCGACACCGTGTTGTCGGCGTAGTTCAGCACCCACACGGAACCCGCTCCGAGGGCCATCCCCAGCGGGTCCACTCCCACGGAAATCGTGACGTCCACCCGGCCAGTGTCCGAGTCGATGCGGAGCAGGTGGCCGGGCTCGCGGTCCCAAGACGGTCCCGTGAGTGTGGGTTCCACCACCCACACCGCACCTTCGCCCACCGCGAAGTCTGAGACGGCGGGGGGGGTCCCCAACGAAATCGAGTGGCCCAGTTCACCGGTCTTCTCATCGATCCGCACCAGGCTGTAGTGGTTATCTGACGCAGATACGGTGAGCGCCCAGACCGACCCCTCCCCGGCTCGAACCCGGGCTACGGTAGCTCCGACGTCGATTGTCTGAACCCCTCCTGCGGTGGGCTGTTCACCACTCGATCCGGCGATCCCCGCCGACCGCTCCCGGCCGAGCGGCCAAAGAGCGACCGCGCTCCATGCAACGCCTGTGACGATGAGCGCCGATGCGAGGAGGGTCGATAGAACTCGCCTGGCCACTCGACGCCGGCCTCGGCGAACCGCATCGTTCACCTGGCCGGTCTCCACCATGAGGGCAGCCGCGGCCTCGTGAAGATCGCGAGCGACGACGGTTTCCGTGTCGTGTAGTCCTCTTCGACTGATACCGTTGCCATTTTCTACCAGGCACGATCATGTAGCGATGGGGTAACATGGCTTCCCAAGCTGATAGAGGTGGAGATCTTTGGCCCGGTGGGGCTGACACCGCCCAGACAGTGTAAACATGATCCCATCCGGGCTAACGGCCATCTGTCTCGGGCCTGCGACTTACTTGGCCGGATACAAGGAGGCTCGGGCCGCCGAGCCGGGTGATTGAGGATCCGCTCAGCTGATCCCCGCGCCCTGTTCCAAGAGAGCCATGTCCCTCTGCGCGATTTCTCGGAGCCTTCTCGCCACCTCGGCCTCGATCTCTGGGGTGATCTCGGCGATGTGATGGTCGGGATGGGCTCGCCGGTACTCCTCGATTTCTGCGGTCGGCACCAGCGCCGTCATCCTGGTCCCGGTAGCCGGCTCGGTGGCATGCCGCCCCGGGGAGGCCCGCCGTCCAATGAGCTGGGCGGCGATCCGCGTCGCCTTGAGGACGTCGCCCCTCGTGGCGTTCGGATCATCCAGGATGGCCTTCATGGCCCGCAGACCGGCGAGGTGGACCTCGGTCCGTAACTGCTGCTCGGTCGAGGCGGACTCCGTGGCCATTCGTTCCCGGCACCGTTCCACCAGCGCCTGGAAGTCCTGGGCCTTCCCCCACCGAGATACGGTCACTCGATGAACCCCGACGGTTCTTGCGACCTGCTGCTGGGTCATGCCTTGGGCGAGAAGGAAGGCCGCTGCCTCGCGCGCATCGGCTCGCCTTTGGGCCACGTGACTACCTCCTGTTACATAATCCTGCCTATTACACTTCCAAGTGTAGCGGGCCCCGGCCCGACGGATCCGATCCCAGGCGCTGACCTTTTCGACCGGCCACCGTTAGCCTTTTCAACCGGCCTTTACACCCGAAAGACGGAGGGGCGCCACAAGGGCGCAGCCCCTTTCGGCGAGGGGCTCAGCTCCGGGGAGCCCGCGCGGAGGGCGCGGTGCCCCCCTGGGAACCCTGCCCCCGAACCGGCTCCGAACGCGTGCGAACCGCGTGCTCGCAAAACACCGGGAATGTCGGCCGAGGATGAGGTCGCTCAGGTCCCCCTGACCCTCGAATGTGTGCTATTGGATCCCAGAGGGATGCTCACCGGTGGATCCGGGCTTAGGATGCGGATCAGGGTATTCGCGCCCCACACCCTCCGAGACGACATCAACTGGGTTCCTGTAACAGCCTCTACAGGGTCAAGACCACGGATACCGTCACTGAGCGGTGAGGCTCGGAGCCTCAAGGGGAGTCCAATGCGGCTACCTCGACCGCCCAATATGGCGGGAGGTGGTCGTAGGCCGCCGGAGTCCCATCGTAGACGAACACGTACCCGGCGAGGCGTTGCCTGCTCAGGGCTACGACGCGCCTCATGTCCGCCTGGTTCTGGTTTACCTCGTCGGGAACGCTGTAGACGACGTGAGCGATCCGGTAAGGAGCGCTCCGCGTGTCGGTCCACCAGCTCGGTGGGTCCGACGGGTAGACGTTGGTGGGTCGAGGTTGGGTGGTGGTGTAGGCCGCGATCCCTACCTCCCACAAGTTGGCCACGTCGCATGCTCGACTGGGCCCGTCCATGATCCATCCGCCGTCATCGGGTTCGTACTGCGAGGCATTGAGGAAAACGGTGCCGTCTGGGTTCCCGCCAAGGACTGGATGGCCCGGTCTTGCCGGTGCGAACGCCGTCTTTGCATATTGATAGATCGTTCCATAGAAGTCCTTGACGCATTGGGCGATCGGCCCGTTGAGCGTTGCCGTGCCCGTGAATACGTCTGGCTCTGGCCCCACGTCGAAGAAGATCCCATCGAGCTTGGGGCAGAGCATCTTCCACCGGTCAACCTCCCCCTCCACTTCGGCCAATGACCTCGGGGTGATGCCCGGGCCTTGGGCTGCCCCTGGGGGGCACGGTGCGCCAGAGCCAGCGCCTGTGTAGACGTAGCCAAGAACGGACCTCGTGCCTCCCGGCTTCGGTGTCTGCAATTCGCGGACGACCCCCTGCCAGTACGTCTGCTGCACGGGATCCGTGACGTTCACATTCGCGATGTCCGGATCAAGCACGATGATGGCACCTGGGAGAGCGGACTGTTGCAAGAGATCGAAGAGGGGCGACTGCGCCGGCCAAAAAGCCGGGACGGCAGTGTTTTGAGCCCTCAGGTGCATCTCGACTTGGGTGACTTCCCCGCCGGTATCTGGGTGCATCACCGAGACCTCGGAGCCGGCGAGCTGCGCCAGCACCATCGCTTGAACGAGGCTACGCTTCAAGGCGAGCGCGCTCTCCGTGTCATTCTCGGCGAGGACTGCGAACAGGAGGGTCGTGCTGGTCGCCGTCGGACCAACGTTGAAGAAAGCCGTTGATGCGGCGCTATTCCACTTGACTCTCTGAACAAACCCGAGAGTCTCCGCCATCCCTGCCTCCGGTTAGAGCTTCAGAGAGGATCGATTCGCATGTCCGTGATCTGCGAGTCGGTATCTCCGTGTGTCGCAACGACCTCCCGTCGATTCACGAGGGCCGCTGATATGGCATCGAGCATGCTGTTCTTGAAGGCACCTTGGGCGGCGCTGTCATTCGGGCTCCGAGAGATGTAGAGCAAGGTCGTGTTCGTTGCCGAAGGACCTACATAAACGTAAGCCACGGAGCCGGTGGGAAGGATCTTCAACTTCTGAACGAGTCCTCTTGTTTCTGCCATAGGATCACCTCCCGCCCAAAGGAAAATGCAGCGAGCAGCTACGACCCTCCGTGGGTGCCGAGCGCAGAGGAAAGTCGCTGGAGAAAATCAATGTCGCCACGCACTAAGATCCCACCCTCGAGCAGAGCTGCCCTACCGTCCCTTCTCCCGGCCAACACGTCGCGAAGGACTTCGGGATCGCAGACGACTTCCGCCCGTGGTTCGCTCGAGGCCTGCCCCTTCAGGACCCGCGCCTCGCCCCCAACGCACTCGATCGTCCACGCCATTTCCTCCGCCCCAGCCGCTCGAAACGCGATTGACCCCTCCCGGGCCTGCTCAAGCTCAGCCATCCTCTCGGCAAGGGAACGCAGCGGATCCCCAAGCGACTCCACCGCATGGTCGGGAGCCTGACCGCCTCGCATGTCCTCCATGATCCGCCCTCCCACGACACTCTGGTCCGATCCCAATTTCACACGGTCGGCAGCCATGATCGATGGCATGCCCCACCCAACCTCACAAACGAACGGAGGCGTCGATCACAGTCGGCTGGCTGGTCGTACGTGGCAGCCTCGCATACAAACAATCCGCCAGATCCAAAGCAGCGTACCTCACGCATGTGTGCCTCACGCGTCAGCCCTTCGAGCCGCTACTGGAAGCATACGCCAGGCCGGCCCGGTCTGGTTCGTGCATCCGGCCTTGCACATAACGCACTCCCTCGGTCAGGGCGTATACGTATCCGTTGAGGCCGCGGACGTGCTCCGGCCCCGGCGCACTCGATTCGACACGGGACAATCGGTGCTCGGGGAGGGTGGCCGAGCGGAGAAAGGCGGCGGTCTTGAACCTGCTATCGCCTGCGCCTGACCGAAACGCCCGTCTTGCCCGGGCTGGTCCCGCCTCCCGGTGGGTTCCTGATCGGCGAGGCGAGCACCTTGGAGTGGCGAGGCCCGCTCGATTCGCTCTGTGACCAGCCGATCCGTCCCATCCTGTAGGGGGCTGAAACACCGATTCCCCTACTGACATGCGGCTTCGTACCATCCGCCAGTGCTCTTCGTCCTCCTGTACGCGGTGGTGCGAGGGTGGGTCCGGGTTCTCGGCGGCCCGTCCTCCAGTCGCGCCCTCGAGAACGAGAACGCGGTGCTCCGCCATCAGCTCTCCGTGCTCCGCCGCGGGGTCAAGCGCCCTCGGCTCCGTAGGATCGACCGGGTCTTCCTCGCGGCGGCCAGCCGGCTCCTTCCACGAGAGCGGTGGTCCTCGTTTCCTGGTCAGGCCACAGACGCTCCTTCGGTGGCACCGGGAGCTCGTCCGTCGCAAGTGGAGCTACCGGAAGAGGACCGTCCCGGGCCGCCCGTCAGTCGACCCCGAGCTCCGAGGCGTGGTGATCCGACTGGGCCGGGAGAACCCCCGGTGGGGATGCCTCCGCATCCAGGGGGAGCTCCGGGGTCTCGGCATCAGGGTCGGAGCGACGACGATCCGGGCTCTGCTCCGCCGCCACGGCATCGGGCCCGCTCCGCGACGAGACGGTCCTTCCTGGTCGGAGTTCCTGCGGGCGCAGGCCGAGGGGATCATCGCCTGTGACTTCTTCTCGGTGGAGACGGCGTTCCTTCAGACGCTCTACGTCTTGTTCTGTGCGCCACGAGGCGCCGATCGACCGAGCGGGTTGCGAGACCCGCCCCCGGCCACCGCAGTGGTCGGGTGAAGCTGAGGGCAGCCTGACCCTGGGGGTGCGGGGATCGGGCGGGAGCAGCCCTGACAACGTAGGGACGGGTCGGCACCATCAGACGGCCCGGGCCCGCAAGCGAGGCGGGAAGGTGCAGGAGACGAACCAGTGTCGGAAGCCCCTTCACACGTAAACGGCTCGAACCTGATGGATGTGGGCCGAGGCAGTGCTTGGAGTGCCGTAGAACATGGCGCCCATCTCCTGGTCGGGGTAGAAGATCCCGGCCCGGAGGCCCCGGGGAGGGCTGCGGTTGCCCCGGGACGATGCTGCAGGGGTAGAGCTGGGCACCGCCCCCGCCGATCGGTTGACGGTGAACGTGGGAACCGTCCCGGTGTCGCCTCCTCCTCCCTCGCATCCGGCGGGGGAGGACGGCAAGGCCCACCGCCGGCTGATGGCCCCGGGACGGGGCGGAGGCTCCGTAGTACTCCGAGGACGGGAGAGCCGTCCACATGGGGAAGGGAGCCAGCAGGTCTGCAGAGGCACGGGTGGGAAGGAGGCCGCCGGTGAACACCGGCGCGTCGTGGCCGACGCCTGAGGAGGCCGAGGCTCGGGTACTTCACCACCAGCGCAAGCTGCACAAGTGGGCATCGACCGACGAAACGAAGAGGTTCCGCGACCTGTGGAACCTCGTGTGCGACCCCGCCACCCTCCTGGTGGCGTGGCGCAGGGTCAGGGACAACAAGGGCTCACGGACGGCCGGGATCGATGGAGTGACCCGGCACCACGTGGAGCACCGCTACGGGGTGGAACGGTTCCTGGGGGACATCCGGTCCTCCCTGAGGGACGGGACGTTCCGGCCCCTGCCGGTGAAGGAGCGGGGCATCCCGAAGAGGGGCGGCAAGGTTCGCTACCTCGGGATCTCCCCTCTTCGAGACCGGGTGGTGCAGATGGCCCTGAAGCTGGTGACGGAGCCGATCTTCGAGAGCGACTTCTACGCCTCCTCCTACGGCTGGCGACCCGGCCGCAGGACCCAGGACGCCATCGCCGAGATCGTCGTCCTCGGCAACAACACCTACGACTGGGTGGCCGAGTTCGACGTCGAGGCGTGCTTCGACCGCGTGGACCGCCGGGCGCTCATGTCCGAGGTCGAGCGGCGAGTGGGCGACCAGAAGGTCCTCGCGCTCATCCGGGCGTTCCTCAAAGCCGGGGTGATGACGGAGGCGGGTCGGCTCGAACGGCGACTCACCGGCACCCCGCAGGGCGGGATCCTCTCCCCCCTGCTCATGAACGTGGCCTTGGACGTGCTCGACCGAGAGTTCGAGCACCGGTGGGACGAGATGAGCCGCTACCGGGGTAGGCGGCACTACCTGGCCAGCAAGGGGTTCCCCATCTACCGGTTGATCCGGTACGCCGACGACTGCGTTGTGTTGGTGAAGGGGACCCGGGCGCAGGCCGAGGCCGTCATGGCCGAGGTGCCTCCGATCCTCGGGAGGATGGGGCTCGCGAATTCCGCCGCCAAGACACGTCTGATCCACATCGACGAGGGCTTCACGTTCCTGGGCTTCCGGGTGCAGCGCCGACCCCGCCCGGGCAGGAGGCCCTGCGTCTACACCTTCGTGTCCGACGAGGCTTTGGCCTCGATCAAAGGGAAGGTGAAGGCTCTCACTCGGAGGAACACGACCAGCCTCACTCTTGCCCAGCTGATCCGGCGGCTGAACCCGATCCTTCGGGGATGGGCCGCGCACTTCCGGTTTGCCGCCGCCAAACGGACGTTCTCCTACCTGGGGCACTACGTGTGGTGGCGGGTCGCCCGGTGGCTTCGGAAGAAGCACAAGGGCAGGAACTGGAAGTGGCTCCGGCGCCGCTACCGGCTGCCCGGATCGCCCCAGGAGGAGGGGCGGGTCTTGTTCAACCCGGCCGGCACGCGGGTCATCCGCTACCGGTTCCGGGGTTCGAAGATCGCCACACCGTGGAACGACGTCGACGCGCAGGGCGCTCGCCTTCGGCGAACGGCCCTCGATGAGCCTGCGTTCCTCGGACGGCTGCAAGAGAGCCTGGTCGGATGATGCGCACCGGTTTGCCTGCGGAGAGCCGGATGAGTGGCAACGCTCACGTCCGGTTCGGAGGCGCGGGGCGAGGAGACCTGCCGTCGGAAACGGCCGCGTGGCGCCTCGCCTCGACCCTACTCATCGAGCTCGGGTCCAGGCGAGTGCACGTCGCCGGCGTGACGGCCCGCCCCGACTCGGCCTGGGTGACCCAACATGAACTGACCTGGCGACCAGTTACAGAAAGTCGGGGGCCTCTCGCGCCCGCACCAGCACAGACGGCGCAGGAGGCGTCGGCGGATGAGCGAAAGCGGCGGCAGCTCGAAGGCCCCAGGGGCAGAAGAAACCAAGTCTGGCGTCGGGCCGAGCGGGACCGCCGGCCTGGGTTCCAGTGTTGCTTCCGGCCCGAACCAGCATTGCTCAGCTGGAATCGCGGGCAGCCGACCACACCCCGTTGGGCACCAACCTTTCTCCGGAATGGATGTCTTGCTTAGTGCGCGCGAGTGTCCTCGGGTCCTGCCAAGACCGTGCGACTCACAATTCTGAGGATGAGTGGTTCAGATAGTCCACTAGCGAACGCCAGGAGTCCCTGAGTCTCCCATGCCGAGTTCTTCAGCTTTGCGAAGTGGACGGCTCCAGCCTCAAGTACGAGCCAAGCGAGAAGGCCCAAGGAGGCGCCGATCAAGGGTTGAAAGAGCGCGGCCGCACGAACGCCTTGCATGGAGAGGAACGAGCCCTTGAAATCCCGAATCATGAACGTTGCTGCTAGGATGCCCCCGAGAGCGCCGGCAGCGGCAACCAGGAGAAGGCGCGCCCAAAGCTTCTCACCCCCTGCACCGAGCAAGAATAAGGCTACCCCCAGCGCCACAAGCATAGGGACTAGCAAGCAGCCTTGCAGAAACAGATACTTGCGCTGCAGCTTGATCTCCGCTCGTCGGTGTCTGCGTCGGTCGTCTCGCTCTCTGTAGAAATTTCGCAGAAGTTCCCGAGCCATCTGTCGATCTTGGCCACTTAAGCCTCGAGCGCCTTCTCTTGGCCCATCACCGTATCGCTGAAGCAACCTATTGATGGCCTCCTCGCCATAAAGCCCTTTGATCGTGATGAGCCCCTCGGGACCTACCTCCTGCTGTGATTCCGCGAGAATCAACGCGTGGATGTAATCGTCGTTTGCCACGAGAGGCAAGAGTTGGTTCAGTTGATCGCAGTGCACATGAGCCGCCTCCACGCTTGCCCGCCAAGCCTCCTTCTCATTCAGCAGCTCGTTAGCGATCTTGCTCACGTACTCAGGAGGTGGTGACTGTCCCAGGAACAGTCTGAGCTGCTCTCGTTGCACCTCCAGCAAGGACAGCAGCTTCGGGAGCTCTGTATCTGGGCGCTTCCGGCACTGTCTCTTGTCCTCGACTGCCTTGCGGTGGTCGAGCGCGGCCCGCGTCGTTTCAGACTCTGGGGTCGCCTGTAGGTCCATTGATCTCTCGAAAGCCTCGTCCTCGCCCTCTTTGCTGCATGGTCCTCTTTCGTGCATCGGAACGCAATAGATGTGAATTGCCGAGGGCGTGGCGAGGCGACCCTAAGGAAGATGACGCCTGGTGATCTGATGAGAGCCGGACGGGCCGTGGCAAGCCGAGCACGGCCGCCGGTATCTACTTCGACACCGGGCGCACGGTGGCCTACGTGGGGGACTGGCACTCCCACCCCTGGGGGCGCCCCGCCCCGAGTTCCGGGATCGGAGGACCGCCCAGCAGTTCGCGGAGGATCCGGATTTCCGGACCCCCAATCCCCTGTACGCCATCGTTGGGAAGCGCAGGACAAGGAAAGGAGCCGCTGGCTGGTCCGTCGCTATGTACGTGTGGCAATCGGAGCTCCGACCAATTCCCCTGCGCCTCTACGAGCGGTGAGGACAGCGCTCGACTGGAGCGGCTTCCTCGATGCTCCCATCCCGTAGCGCCTTCTGCCTCGGGGACGTGTTGTGTCGCCCGCCAGAAACTAGGGACCACCTCCCGAGCCTCCACGGAACGGCCGGCAACCCGTGGTAGGCGCGCACCGACGGCTCGAGCCGGAGGTGCGGATGGCGTTTCGGGCAGGTGTCGGTGGTGGTGGTTCGAGAGATCCTCAGGCTGTGGCTGGCCGGCCACGGCTACCGGTCCATCGCGCGGCGGGCGCTCATCGACCGCAAGAGCGCCCGCCGGTACGTCCAGGCGGCGATGGCCGCCGGCCTGGACCGAGAACGAGGTGAGGAACAGCTCACCTCGAGCAATGTCGTTATGGGTAGTGGCTGTCGCATGAACCCCTCGGGGGTGCTGGAGTGACGGCTATCGCGGGATGAGAATTACAACAACGTAGTTCTCTCCCGGAGGCGCCCTGTGGCCCAGCACTTCCTTCCCTGCGAGCGTGACCAGCCGTTC
>WNGG01001958.1_pt1 | contig 23298 bp, 20 predicted proteins | sample 5400661 | NCBI WGS metagenome assembly WNGG01 (sample SAMN13153372, study PRJNA577476) | soil metagenome | isolation source: 100 cm soil or saprolite under Garry oak tree replicate 1 | place: USA:California | collected 2016-06-15
GACATACCCCTGCCACTATCCCTAAATGGTCCAACCGTTCTGTTTGGTACTCAATACTCTCGGACATTTTCCTCACCCGTCTGCTTTTTCCTTCCCTTACCGAAAATCCCTTTTCTCGTCAACCCTTCTGCGGAATGTGAGGCGGAATGTGGGTTAACATATTAAGGCGTGGTTCAAATGAACTTGACAGTTCCAAACAGACCAAATAACGCAAAGTGGCTTGCTGAGCCGATGCAAATGTAAATGTGACTGTTCAAACTGTCAAGTACAATTCGTCCAAATTGAACCTTGCCTAAGGAGGGAAACTACCGGCTGACACACCTCGACTGAAATAATGGAACTGACCATGTTTGTCCCCTCGCCCAAGAATCTCGTTCTGACCATTATATGTTCACCAGTTCATTCAGAACAGCAGATGGGACTCTTTCCAACAAGCGGCCAGTGTGCCTCCAGTTTGGAATGGTCTCCTGAAATTAGGAAGTGCGATAACTAATCTTTCTGCCGCTGCTTGCGCTTTTGTTCCTCGATGTACGCATCAATATCTGATCGATGAAATCTCCAGAGGTCACCTACTTTGAATGCAACTATTTCGCCTCGCTCGGCTAATCGCACTACCGTGCGAACGCTCACTTTCAACATTTGCGCAACTTCCTTAGCATCTAAAACATCGGTTGTCACCAGGTCTATGCATCCTCCTCTCTGTTTATAGGCGAAAAATACCATATCCGTCCTACATCGTCAAGTTTGGCTGCCAACAACTTGACAGACCTAAAAAAGCAAGATATACTGTCTATACAGTCTAAAGTGACGGATGTTGACAAACAGGACAAACGGACTGTAAATTGCAAGTCAGAAGTGGAATACCGAACCACTCCCTGGCACCCACCGCTTCGCAGTATCGGTTAGAAAGTAGCCTCTACCGTATGCAGCAGATTATCACTGCGAAACTGAAACTCTTGACTACACCGGAGCAGCATCATGAGCTACGCCAGACCCAACTGGCCTATCGTGACGCCCTCAATTATGCAAGCAAGTACGCTTTTGGGCATGGGAAGATGTCTAATGCCCGGAAGCTCCAGAAAGGGACATATGATGACATTCGTCTACTATTCAACCTCCCCTCTCAAATGGCCTGTAATGTTCCGCATCAGGTTGCTGCCACCTACAAAGGATTGTGGACCAAGCTCAAGAAGAACATCGAGCATCGCAAGGCAGGCTATACCAAGAAGAGATTTAAGGGGCTAGACAAGCCACCTAAATACGTATTACCTACTGTAACCTACAATCATGGACAAGATTATGGATTCAAGCCAGGGCAAAGAGTAAGCGTCCGCGTGCTCCAGGGCCGCATAGTCATCCCCTACGAAGGTTATAATCGTCATCTAGCCCTTATCCGCCACGGAGCTACCATCAAAGCCGCCAAGCTCTGGTATGATAAGCGACACAAGCAGTTTTACCTGCTCGTTTCTTTAGAACAAGAGCTACCTGACCCGACACCGGAGGTACAACAGACCGTTGTGGGCATCGATATCGGACAACGCTATCTTGCTACTACGGCAACCCTCACCGAACGCCAACAATTCTATCCAGGCAAAGCAGTGCGTGCAAAGGCTGATCACTATGCCCGCCTGCGTAAACGACTTCAGCGCAAAGGCACTCGTTCTGCAACACGACGATTAGTCACGATCAGCGGACGAGAGAGACGGTTGAAGCTGAATACCAATCATGTGATCGCCAAACGCATTGTTGCAGAGCACCCACATGGGCTCATCGGCTTAGAAGACCTCACCGACATTCGCGAGCGCAAACCACGCCACAAACGCCGTCGCAAGGGGAAGAAAGCGCTTCCACTCACACAGAAGCAACGCCATACCAATCGCCATGCTTCTCAGTGGGCATTTGCGGAGTTGCAGAATATAATTATCTACAAGGCGATACTGGCAGGCTCAATGGCAATCAAGGTCGACGCCGATTACACTAGCAAAGCATGCCCTCTATGCGGCTACATTGATAAGAAGAACAGACCCCAAAACGGATTGCTCTTCATCTGTCAGAACAAGGAGTGCCCGTACCAGTTGGATACAGGTCGCCTTTACACACTCCATGCCGATCTCATTGGTGCGCGCAACATTGCGATGCGAACGCTCTGTGTCTGGCAGGACTGGACAAAGACGGGGCAGTTGCCAATTGCCCCAGGGGTTTTCAAGAACCCAGATGTATCGGACAGTGAAACCAAAGCTGCACGCCTGCAAAGGTATGCAGAGTTGCGGTGGAGTCCAGATGCGAGCTCCCATCGTTAAGGGTGGAGCAAATGGCTGTAGCATATTATGAGGACACGTTGCAATGAGCCAAGGGTCTACACCTCCCGCCTCGGAAGCAGGCCAATTAGAGTCACAAAAGCATCACATTTTGCTTGATACCGATATTGGTGACGACATCGATGATGCACTGGCACTTGCGCTCGTCTTACGTTCGCCAGAGATTGAGCTGCACGCAGTGACAACTGTCTTCGGCGACACTCAAAAGCGAGCACGCCTGGCATCTCACCTGCTTTCAGTCTTTGGACGCGAAGATGTTCCGGTTGCCGCCGGGCTACAGATGCCGCTCCAATTCCGGCATCGTCCCTCCGGCGTACCCCAGGCTTCCATTCTCGATGAATATGCAGGCTTATCCAACCTCAGTACGCTCTCTGCTCCAGAACTGATTATACAAACCGCAATGGCTCATTATGGTCGCCTGACACTTCTCTGCATTGGACCTCAGACGAATATTGCAACGGCATTGAGACTTGAGCCACAGTTATTCATGGCTATAGGAAATATCATCATGATGGGTGGCACAAGTGGTTTCCCCTGGCCCGATTGGAATGTACGTAGCGATGCCAGGGCGGCACAGATTGTATTGGCGGCAGGCAAACCAGTGACAATGCTTGGCTGGAATGTGACGACTCGTTGTCAGATGCGTGAGGAAGACATCGAGCTATTACGTCAAAATGCTACACCACAAGCCCATCTTCTCAGCCAGTTGATAGGCGTCTGGCAGCGACACCGACCACGCTGGCATTCGGAACTGCCCTATCTTCATGATCCTTTGACGGTGGTAGCTTTGTGCGCACCAGAGTTATTCCGTTTTGAGGAGATGACAGCGCGAGTACTGCTGCATGGACCGCTTCAAGGTTTTATGGTACCTCGTGTGATGGATGGGCCGTTGGTGCGTGCGGCAATGGATGTGGATGTAGATAAGGCCAGGGAGTGGGTAATGAAACGACTTTTGTGACTTCACTCCGAAGAGCCACATTTACCCCCACCAGAACGAGACGGCGATAATACCGTATAACCCGATCAGCGCCAACCCTTCAAGCCATGTGGATTCACCATCGTAGATGATGACGGTGCTCAAAATAGCGGCAAGTCCCAGGGCCGCAACAAGGAGCGGAGCGAGCACAAGCGTTAAGTGTGCACCTCCAATGATAAAGCTGAGCAACACCAGAACGGGTGTTAAGCCTAAAGCTACCTGAAGAGAGCTATTCAGAATAACGCTGATTGCAAAGTCTGATTGATTGCGTGCTGCAAATTGGATGCCGACGACATTTTCGACTGCGTTCCCGGCGAGCGCTACCACCACAAGCCCGGTAAAAGCAGGGGAGATGTGCAGAAACTTGATGGCGGGTGTCAATGCACTCACGAACCAATCCGAGACGAAAGCTGAGCCTAGCCCGGCACCGACCAATACTGCTATCGCAAGCCAGAGCGGCCAGGGATTGGGCAATGCAGGAGACTCTTTAGGAAGGGTTGTTGGACCTCCTCTCAGAGAGACCGGAATGCTGGCGATAAATACCACCAGCAGGATTATCGCACAAGCAATACTTAGCCCTTCCTCGTATCCAGCCGCTGGAGTGTGCAAGCCATGAACAAGCGTGGGCACTGCCAGAGCTGCAACAGTAAGCAGGGTAAGAGTTGCTATTGTTCGGGGTGCTTCCGAGGCAAAGCGCTGAGTACCGTGGCGCAGACCTCCTACAAAGAAGGCGAGGCCAAGCACGAATAAGCTGTTTCCCAGGATAGAGCCGACAAGGGCGGCCTGGACAACCGAGATGAGCCCGGCACGCAACGCAAAAATCCCGACGAAGAGTTCAGGTAAGTTGCCGAGGGCAGACTGCAACACCCCTGTTGCACCAGGCCCGAAGCGAGAGCCTAGCTGCTCAGTTGCCTGTCCCACGAGTGCGGCAAGCAAGGCCAGGGCTGCTGCTGCTATGATAAAGATGAGGACGGCATTTGCCTGAAACACTGTGAGAAGACCAGCCAGGAGAGTTATGGCAAATGATCCGCCGATCAGCAGCCATTCCTTCCTCTGCAAGAAGGTCTTTCCCACCACCATCAACGCAGCCCTCTGAGTTTCTCAATAATCCCGGGAAGCACCGATATGACGGTTTCTACGTCCTCTTCGGTATTCTCCTTGCCCAGGGTCAGGCGCAAACTTCCATGTGACCATTCAGGTGGAAGCCCCAGGGCAATCAGTACATGCGAGGGATCAACCGAGCCTGAGGTGCACGCGGAACCTGTAGAAGCTGCGATGCTGAGCAGATCGAGATTGAGCAGGATTGACTCACCCTCGACCCCCTCAAAGCAGAAGCTGGCATTGTTTGGCAGGCGCCCGGTGGGATGACCTGTGAGCCGACTAGCAGGAATGCGCAGTATAGCTTCAATCAGGCGATCCCGCAGCGCAATGAGGCGCGGCGTGACCTCTGGAAGTTCTTCATATGCCAGGCGTAACGCTGTGGCTGCGCCAACGATACCGGCGACATTTTCGGTACCCGCACGTCGTCCACGCTCCTGGGAGCCACCCTGTAGTTGCGGTAAGATGCGCATCCCCTGGCGTGTATAGAGGATGCCGATCCCCTTGGGACCATAAAATTTGTGGGCAGAGAGCGAGAGCAGGTCGGCATTGAGGGTGGCAACAACAATAGGCAACGCACCTCCCGCCTGCACTGCATCGATATGGAAGGGAACCTTTTTGGCACGACAGATGCGGCCAATCTCGGCCACAGGCTCAATCGTGCCTATTTCGTTGTTGGCGTACATCACCGAGACGAGGATGGTCTGGTCGGTGATGGCGCGGGCAACGTCATCGGGATTGACACGCCCATAGTCATCAACGGACAGGTAGGTGGTTTTGAAGCCAAAACGTTCCAGGTACTGGCAGGTGTGCAGCACCGCATGGTGCTCAATCTGCGTCGTAATGAGATGATTTCCCTTCTTCTGGGAAGCGTAGGCCATGCCCTTTATCGCCAGGTTATCGCTCTCGGAGCCACAGCCTGTAAAGGTGACTTCCGTGGGGCGACTACCCAGGATCTCTGCCACCTGCTCACGTGCACTATCAATCGCCTGCATAGCATGACGACCCAGTGTATAGATGCTGCTGGCATTACCATATTCGGTTGTAAAGTAGGGGATCATGGCCTCCAGCACTCGCGGATCAAGAGCAGTGGTGGCAGCATGATCGAGATAGATGGTGCGTTCTGACATAGTATATCTCAACCTGGAGCGAATTCATTGCGCTCCTACATCGTGTTCTTCCTAAGACTTTACAGGCTGCCCCAGTTGTAGGTGGTGTCTGGTTTCACACCTGGACTGTTATACGCCAGGGTGATCAAGGTATGAGCCTGCAATGGGATATTGTGAAAATCGCCGCTATAGGGTTTGCCATTCACCCAGGCATGCCAGCCATAGCTCGTATCCAGCTGGGGAGGATAGTTCAGGGATACAAACTGATTGCCCCAGAGATTAAGAAAGTCACCCAGTGTGAAAGAATCATGGGCTGGAGCCTCGATATGGATCACTCCATCGGCAGAGTGCGTATGCAGCCAGTAGAGGCAAGAGTTATCGGGGGCAATGCCAATCCCCTGGGATAGTGGTGTCACCTGACCATTAATATACATCGTCAAATGTGCATGGATATGGTAGGCGGTCTGTTCCCCTTGATCACAGGATATTTTGCCTGTTGACGGATAAGCCGGGTTGACAGGTTGTTTTGGCTGGTTCGCAGCACGAATATAGAAAAAGACTGAGATACCAGCAGCTACCAGAAGTACAGCAATAGCACTGAACAGGGCGATACGCCTTGTGCGAGCGGCCCGGCGCTGCTCTTCCTCGCGACGGCGCAGTTCCTCTCGTCGCCTGTCTTGCCTTGCCTGCTTTGGTGTCGGACGGGTAGTTTGCCTGGTTGTCTCTACCTTCCCTTGCCCCTGCTTGTTTGAATCCAACCTCGTGGTTTTGCTCAATTCTGTCTTTTGCTTGTTTGATTCAAATTCCTTGTTTGGTTCAAACTTCGCGGCTTTATTCTGTTCCACCTTCCCTTGTTTGTTTGTACCAGAGGCCGTTTGCTTATTCGACCCCGGCTTTCCTTGCTTAGAAGACTGACGAGTTATTTGTTTGCTCATAGATACCCCCGAATATTAACAAGATATTTCATTTCAGGATTGCTTTTTCTTCTTGAAGAATCCCTCGTTCATACTGCCACTGCGAAATCCCAGTAGATCAAGGGTTACATATGTATACCCGATTTTACGCAGGCCATCGGTCACCAAACGACTCATCTCTTCTTCGATCAGACGTGGTATCTCGGACCGCTCTACCTCGATGCGGGCAATCTTATCATGATGACGCACACGGAGTTGATGGAAGCCCAACTCATGCAGAAACTTCTCCGCCTTGTAGATCATCTGCAACGAAGCCACATCTACTTTGCTCCCATAGGGGATACGCGAGGAGAAACAGGCCATTGCAGGTTTATCCCAGACGGGCACATCAAGCATGCGGGCCACGGCTCGTATCTCGCGTTTGCCCATCCCTGCCTCTTTGAGAGGGCCGCGAACCCCAAACTCCCGTGCAGCTCGTTGTCCAGGACGAAAATCGCCATCATCGTCTTTATTCACACCATAGGCAATATAGCGGAGATTGTATTGTTCTGTCAATGGTTTCAACTTCGTAAAGAGTTCTGTTTTACAGAAGTAGCAACGATTGAAGTCATTCGCAACATAACGTTCATCTTCAAGTTCCTGCGTTTCCAGGGTGATGAGCGGAATACCCATCTGTTTAGCAACTGCGATGGCCTGGTTGGTCTCCTCGGCGGCATACGCTGGTGAAGCGGCTATGACACCCAGGGCTCGCTCACCCAGCACGTCGTGAGCCACTTTCAGTAGCAGCGCACTATCTACCCCACCAGAATAGGCGACCAGCACCGATCCCATCTCGCGCAGAATCTCTTGCAGGTGTTCATATTTCGCCCGCGTTTCTTCATCCAGAACTTCAACTTCGTTATCTTTGACGGAGTGGGTACCCAGCATAATATGGTATTCTGCCTTTCAAAAGGTGAAAGATATATGGCACATAAATGTTTATATGTATCTCAATTATACGACACCAGTCGCCATTATAACACGAGCGACAACCTCATGCTTGTAGGGAGGACTCACTGTGCCATGAACCATCTCGAATTTTTGTGCAATCGGGGTTCTCAGGGGCAGCCGTCCCTGAGCGGGGTTTGGGGTGTCCCCAATCTCTCATCACCAAACCCACTATGAGGCGCTAATATGAATATACCTCGCCCCACTGCTGCTATTATCCTGGCTGCTGGTAGCTCAAGCCGCATGGGCGGCGGACGGCACAAATTGCTGTTGCCGCTCGGTGATCGTCCAGTAGTGGCACATGTACTCGATGCCACACTGGCCTCATTGGCCCGTCCTATCATCCTCGTCCTGGGGCACCAGGCCAGCGAAGTGCGTGCACAACTCGCCACCTATCTTACGCATCCAGATATTATTCTCGTCGAGAATCCTGATTACCTGCAAGGGATGAGCACCTCTATGCATGTGGGATTACAAGTACTTATGAAAGGAAACACGAGAGTATTTTCCTCTCCCACGCCTGGGAGTGCGCTGATTATGCTTGGAGATCAACCTTTGATAACGCCCACGATTATCGATATGCTCATCAAGACTCATATAGCGACACAGAAACGCATCGTCGCCCCCCTTTATGAAGGGAAAAGGGGGAATCCCATCTTATTCGATGAGAGTCTATTTCCTGAATTGTTGGAAGTCACAGGTGATGAGGGAGGACGTAGTGTTGTTCAGCGCCATTCCCAGGAAGTGGCAACGGTTGATTTAGGTGAGGCAATGGCAAGCTATGATGTGGACACATGGGAGGCATATCAGCAGGTTATGCAGGTATGGAAAGACAAAACCAGCTAAGAGAGGCAGGGTTTGCAGGTGAATGGCGTTCACCTGCAAACCCTGCCTCTCTTAGCTAGTCAACTAACCAGATCAGCCAGCTGATCAACCCCATCCAGGTCCGGGACGCAGGGCCAGAGCATCAGTTCGTCCACTCCGATGTTAGCAAAGGCTTGAATACCGGCCTTAATCGCTTCGGATGTGGTGGGAACGGACTTTGCCATATACTCAGCCCTTGGCCCCATATAGGCATAGTAATCGCGGATGTATGCAGCCGCACGCTCTGTTGCATTTGCGCCGAGACCATAGTACATGCTCGCAACGAAACGAGGTTTGCCGGGGCGACCTGCATCCTTCCAGGACTGTTCGGCGATGGCAAAAGCCTGGCGAGCCCTATCCGGGCCTGCACCTCCGACGACGAGTCCATCTCCCCAACGACCCACTCGTTGGATCGCAACAGGTGAGTAACCGCCGATGAGCACTTCTGGGCCTCCTGGTCGTACAGGTGGTGGTCCAATTGGCCCTATATCGTCTCCTAGAGGTTGACCAGACCAGACACGCTTCATAATGGTTAGCTGTTCTTCAAAACGCCGTCCTCTATCATGGAAAGAGGCGGGTGCAGCCCGAAAGTCATCCTCCCTCGCACCAACACCAAGGCCAAGAGTGAGGCGACCACCTGAGAGTGCATCCAGGCTTGCTGTTTGCTTCGCCAGTATTCCCGCGTTGTGCAGTGGGGCAAGCAAGACGGTAGTCATTAGACGAACACGTCGTGTTACACCCGCGGCTGCCGCGAACGTGATGAGTGGTTCAAAATTGGGATAAACCAGCCGATCAAGGCTACCAAGACTGGAAAAGGGGCCAGCATCCGCTCGTCTTGCCCAGTCCAAAATAAGTTGACCATTTACGCCAGGGATTGTCCCCGGCAGGCCGATGGCAATTTGCATAACCATTTACCTTTCAAAGGAAGGAAACTTTGCCTCATTTCGTGCCATTTTCCTCATCATATGTTATTTCTCCGTAGATAGCAAAGAAGCAGGCAAAGAACATGCAAGCAACCAGGAAAGGAAAAACGCACGAATGAAGCAAACCAGCAGGACGACCGCAAGGGATCGCCCCTACCCAACCTACGGGGATGGTTGATCGTGCCTGGGTAGGGGCGATCCCTTGCGGTCGCCCTGTTAGGTCTACGCAAAAATCGTACGCACACCGAATCAATCGCTCCTATTCTCTCGACTTCTACGCATCCTTTCTGGTATACTCGTACCAATCTAGTGCTATAATAGACGTGTAGCTCTCCTGCTCGTCGATGAGCATCTGTTCAGTTTGTCTTGTCGTGTTTGTTGTTGGATCAGGAAAGGGAAGCAACTTATGCAGATCGTTATCAAAGGTAAGCAGATGGAAGTCACTCCGCCTTTGCGCCAATATGTGGAGCGCAAGGTGCAGCGCCTCTCACGTCTTGTCGATACCGATACTCGTGTGGAGGTGACCATCACAGAAGAGCAGACACGCAGCGCCCGTGATCACTACTCAGTGCAACTCGCTATCTCTTATGGTTCCCATCCCATCCGTAGTGAAGTCAGTGCAGTCAATGCGAACACGGCCCTCGACCGGGTACTGGATAAAGTCATGGCCCAACTTGGTCGTCAAAAAGACCGCCAGACCAGTACCCGTCGCCATCGCACACCTCCTGTCAAAGTTCTTTCCCTGTCACGCTCCGGTCACCTCTCACTGATGGAGGAGGAGCCTGGTGCGACAGAGGAGCAGCAAGACGACCTGGATATGGTAGTAAGTGAGGAATCGGAAGCTCTTGTGGAGGAGCACAACGAGGAGATATGGTCACAGATCATGGAGATTCGCCGTGTTTCCACAAAACCGATGAACGACCAGGAAGCGATTGCAGAACTGGAGGCTCTCGGTCTCTCCTTCTACCCATTCTTCAATGAAGCCACCAATAGCGTTAATGTGATGTATCGCCTGGAAAACGGCGGGTACGGGTTGCTCGTGCCTGCCCTGGAGGTGTGAATCGGCCCCTACAAAGTAATCTCAAACTTCCACAGATCGGGGGCAGGCCCCTCAAATTGACCAAGTGGATTCGCGGCACGCACTGTCAAGGTTTGGGCCTCGGAAGAAGGGAGTGGACGGAAACGAGCACTCCCTTGATAGACCACAAGATTGGGATCGCTGACGAGTTCTGGCCGCGTCTTCATCATGCCCCCTCGATCCCCTGCCCATTCTGCTCCCGTGTTGTCCTTCACCAGGAAAATGAGTCGTGGCACAAAGGCAAAGCCTGCCGGAAAAGGTGGCCGAATCCAGAGGTAGTGAAGCTCAAAATGCTTCTGATAGAACTGGAGCTCATACAGCATCAACGTCATGCCCTGCTGCTTTTGCTCAAGCTCCAGTTTTATTGTGCGTACAGGTTCATATGGTATTGATGGCAGATCTTGTTCCTGGAGCTGTGGAGCAGCAATCACCACAGGCGGACGTGAAGCCAGTTCCAGGGCCTTAGCAGAGAAGGGCGTAGGGTCATCAAGAATCTCATTACACGTTTGCAGACACTTCTCGCAGATGTAGGCTGCCCCCGGTCCAGCAACCATGCGACGGACCTCTGGCGGGCGGCGACCACAGAAAGAACAGCGAGCAAGTGACCGATCGAAACTCATAGAAATCCTCACGTTCCGTTGGCTCTATGGGTCAGCAGTGCAGCAACAGCCTCATTCTGTAATCCTAAACGTTCAAGCATTGAAGTATGTGCTTCCCATTCCAGCGTATCATCTACGAACGATAAGGGTGCCAGGGATGCCCCATAGGTTCGTTGTAAAGCTAATCCAATTAAGTGATCCGCAAAGTGCGGATTTTTAGGCAAGAGCGAGCCATGCAGGTAGGTTCCATAGGCATTGCGATAGACGGCCCCTTCTGTATGATCTTCTGAGTTGTTGCCATGGCCCTTAAGGACGGTGCCCAGGGGTTTAGCAGTACCAAGATAGGTCCGTCCACCATGATTCTCGAACCCGACCAGGGTGCTTCCATTCCAGCTAATCGCGATATCGCCAATGCAGCGTGGAACACGAGTTCCCTTGTGGATGGTCCAGGCATCGAATACTCCCAGCCCCTTCATGTCAGGTCCAGTGGCTGGGCGGTAGTAGTGTGCCAATAACTGGTAGCCTCCACAGACTGCCAGAACCGGCATATCGTCTTCAATAGCTGCCCACAAGCCAATCCCTTTGACCTCGTATAAATCCTGGGCAACGGGTGCCTGTTCCTTGTCCTGGCCGCCACCGATAAACAACATATCATACTCATCTGGAGCCAGGGCATCACCAATGCCAAGCCCTACGACTCGCAGTTCAATGCCGCGCAGTTCGCAGCGGCGTCGAAGCGTCAATATATTGCCGCGATCTCCGTACAAATTCAATTGATCAGGATACAAATGTCCAAGTGTGAGCGTAAGACGGGAGGTAGCCGAATCCTTCATGCATTCCCTCCTTCCCAGTAACGGGGTGCCAGTCCGCGTCGCTCTAGCTCATGGTGTATTTCTAACAACCCTGTATACGTTGGTACGATAAATAAAGTTTCGCCCACGGGTGTTTGCCGAATAGCAACATCCAGCGCCTCTGCAAGGCCGTAGTGACGAGTTATCTCAGTATACTGCTCCTGGTCTATCTCTGTTACTATAGAACTGGGCGTTTTTGCCTGACCCCATTGACGTTTGGGCCGCTCATTCACTGTCCCGGTTCGTCTTACTGCCCGTAGGGGAGCCGGTGGCACAATCGTCGTGTGCTCCTGTGCAACTCCTGCATATTTCAGGCGGAGAGCCAGGTCCAGCGCACGACTACCCGCTACTACCAGCGTTGTCGTGTGCCCAACAACACGCTCAAAATCCACATCCCAGATCCAGGAAATATCCCGACCATCGGCAGTGTTATCATTCAAGACAAACAAAACATGCCGGGGTATTTCATCGCTGAAAAGCGTTCGAAGCACTTCATTGAAGCCTGTAGGATTTTTAGCCAGCAGTAAGCGCACGGTACGCCCTTCTACCTGTACTCGCTCGCCTCGTCCAAAAACGGGCTTAAATTGTCCAATACCAGAGATGATCGGCTCCCAGGCAATCTGTAATGCCTGAGCTGCTGTAATTGCTGCCAGGGCATTGTAGACATTATATAATCCTGGCAAGGGAACAATGATTTCCTTCTCCTGTGTCGGTGTTGCAACCAGTATGCGGAGCCGGTCAAAACCATCGGACTCTATTTTCACCGCCCGTACATCAGGAGGTGGTCGCTCATTTCCACATTTTGGACAGTGGTAATGCCCCATATGACTATAGAAGCGGAGCGTGTAGGTATAGTCACCGCCGCACTTTGGGCAGGTGCGTGTATCAATAGCCTGGTGCCGCTCAGATGCGATGCGCTGAGCTGCCAGGTCAAGCGCGGGATCGTCTATGCCAAAATACATAACCTTCCCCGTAAATGATGTTCCAAGATGAGCCGTGGCAGGATCATCTGTATTAAGTACAAGCGTGGTACTGGTTGGGAGGAAGCTCACAGCCTGGTGCCATCGTGCTGCAACACTGTCAACTTCACCATAACGGTCAAGTTGATCACGGAAGAGGTTGGTAAATACGGCAACGCGGGGAGGGATAATCTGAACAATCTGGGGGACTACCGCTTCATCAACCTCAAAGACCGCGATGGCCCTTCCCGCCCTTCGTAAACGGCCAGTGGGCCGTCCGCGAATGACGAGTGCGCCTGCAATGCCGCGCATGAGGTTTGAGCCTTCCCGATTGCGCCACACACGCAGTCCAGCATCACTCAGGATAGCCGCAATGAAGCCGCTCGTGGTCGTTTTCCCATTGGTGCCGGTGACGATGAGACTTCCATGTTCTAATTGTGCAGCAAGATGCCCAACAATATCGGGATAGAGGCGTTGTGCGACAAGGCCTACAATACTGGTGCCACCACCCAAACGCAGGCGACGACTCAATGCCCCTGCTGCCCGTCCTCCGATCACTGCTAAGCCAGCACGCAGTGAGGTGCGTCGGCGTTTTGTTTGCGGCTGGCTGGCAGGATTGGCGATTTCTGGACGATCAGCAGCACGGGTATCCGCCAGGGATACCTCTCCAGTACGAGTCGTCCGATGCTTACGCCACCGGGTGCGTCTCTCTTTTGGGTTGGTACCTTCCATGGATGATGCCTGAGACACTCCTGCAGATGGCTTCTGTTTTCGCATGCGTTCCTCCAAAACCAGCGCTCATAGTAGTTCTAGATCAGAATAGCATGCGGGAGCAAGGGGGTCAAGTGAAAATGCCCTCTTGCCAACGTGTGCTATCCTATGCATTGAGATAGAATGCTCAGATATATCACTTAGTCGTAAAGTAGTAAGGATCAGAGAATCGGCTGATGGCAAAGAAACTTGTAATTGTAGAATCACCGGCGAAAGCTAAAACAATCGAAAAATTTTTAGGGCGCGATTTTGAAGTGCGTGCCTCGATGGGTCATATCATTGACCTGCCCAAAAAGGGACTTGGAGTAAATACGCGCAAAGACTTTACTCCGCAATATGTTGTCATCGAGAAAAAGGACAAGCTGATAAATGAACTGAAAGCCGCCTCCCAACGGGCTGACGAAGTATTCCTGGCCCCCGACCCTGACCGTGAAGGAGAATTTATCGCCTGGTCGCTCAAGCAACAGTTGGGACTAAAGAATCCACGACGAGCGGTCTTCAATGAAATCACCAAGAAGGCCGTGCAGGATGCTATCAGGAAACCGCGTGAGATCGATGAGGACCTCTTTAATGCCCAACAGGCCCGTCGAGTGCTTGATCGTCTTGTTGGCTATAAAATCAGCCCCCTGCTCTGGCGGCGTATTCAATCAGGGACAAGCGCAGGACGTGTGCAGTCGGTGGCACTGCGGCTGATCTGTGATCGTGAGAACGAGATTCGAGCGTTTGTGCCGGAAGAATACTGGACAATCATCGCACTGCTGAGCAAGCAGAAGCAGAAAGAACGCTTTGAGGCAACGCTAATCACACGCCTCAAGGATATAGCAGCCTTCAACGGTGATGAGAATGGATCTGAGGGTCAGGAGCAGGCCACTTCGGCTACCCAGAATGGGAATGGTGCAAAGAAAGCTCAAGCAGAGAAAAAGCGCATAAAAATCTCCTCGAAAGAAGAAGCCGATGCTATCCTGGCCGATTTACAGGGTGCAACCTACACCGTCCTGAGGTGCGAAGAGAAGGAGCAGCGCCGCCAGCCGTATCTGCCCTATACAACCAGCACAATGCAGCAAGATGCCTCGGTCCGGCTCTACTTCAAGCCGAAGAAAACGATGAGCCTGGCGCAACAGCTCTACGAGGGCATTGAGTTGGGTGAACGCGGACAGCAGGGTCTCATCACCTATATGCGTACTGACTCAACACGCATCTCAGAGGAAGCGCAAGCGATGGTCAAAGGCTACATTGCCCAGAAGTTTGGGCAGCCCTATGTCGGACAGGGACGAACAAGCAAGGCAAAAGCAACCACGCAGGATGCCCATGAAGCTATTCGTCCAACTGATGTCAACCTGACACCAGAGAGTGTCAAACGCTATCTCTCTGCTGATCAGTTCAAGTTGTATAACCTGATCTGGCGACGTTTTGTTGCCAGCTTCATGACGCCTGCCGTCTTTGATACAATGCGCGTAGACATCGTAGCCGGGCAATATGTCTTTCGTGCTACAGGTTCGCATCTCAAGTTCCCCGGTTTCTATGCTGTTTGGCCGCGTGAAGAAGATGAGAAGCCGCTTCCACCCCTGGATGTGAATGAGGTGCTTGATCTGCACGAGCTAAAACCGGAGCAGCATTTTACACAGCCGCCTCCACGCTACACTGAGGCAAGCCTGATTAAAGAGTTGGAAGAGTTGGGGATCGGGCGGCCAAGTACCTATGTACCGATCATCAGCACCATCCAGGAACGAGGGTACGTGGACCAGGAACAGCGGCGCTTTGTGACGACGTGGCTAGGTGAGACTGTCAATGAGGTCATGAACAAGCATTTCCCCGATATTGTCGATGTTGGGTTCACTGCGGAGATGGAGAAGCAACTGGACGATGTCGAGGAAGGAAGAAGAGCATGGACGGAGTTCCTGCGAGGCTTCTATGGCGACTTTAAGGTCACTATGGATAAGGCCGAAGCAGAGATGAATCGTGTGCAGAAACCAGTTGAGGAGATAGACGAACCGTGCCCCGAATGCGGGCGCAATCTTGTCATCCGTACAGGTCGTTTTGGCCGCTTCATCTCCTGCTCTGGTTTTCCTGAGTGCCGCTATCGCCGTTCCTTTATGAACAAAACTGGCGCACTCTGTCCGCTCTGTCATGGCGACCTGGTGGAGCGCAAGACCAGGCAGAAGAAGCGTGTCTTCTACGGATGTAGCAACTATCCCACCTGCAATTTTGCGATCTGGGAGCGTCCTGTGCCTGATCTCTGTCCCACATGTGGAGGCTTAATGGTTGTCCCCCGTGCCGGACAAGACCCCGTGTGCTATCAAGAAGTTGTCGCCGTGCAGCGCAGTACCGAGGCGGGACCTGACCAGGAGAATGTGAATGGAACAAGGCCCCGGCGCACTGCTGCCGGTGCGAAGAAGACCTCGTCTTCGGTGGAAGTATCAGGGGACGGGAAATCACCAAAAGCTGTGACGCCAGGCCGTAAGAGTACGACCAAACGTTCTTCTACTGCAAAGAAAACGACGGCACGGGCAACAACAGCAAAGAAAACGGCGACTACAAAAAAGAAAACATCCACAGCTACGGCAAAGGCAAGCACGACAGCCACCAGAAGCAAGAGTACCAGGACTGGTCGTAGCAATGCTGGATGACATATCGCATTGCGACAAGGATTTCGAAATAGCTATAATACAACAAGAGTTAGCTGAATAATTACGCTCACAGATAAAAAACTCTGCTGGTTTGGAGGATTTCATGCCGCACGCGATTACGCTGATTCCCGGCGATGGGACTGGCCCAGAAATCACTGAGGCGACACGCCGGGTGTTAGAGGCGACAGGGGTTAAATTTTCCTGGGAAGTACACCAGGCAGGGTTGGAAGTGATGGAGAAACGTGGGACGATTTTACCTGATGAAGTCATCGACTCCATAAAACGCACGAAGGTAGCTTTGAAAGGCCCCATTACTACTCCGGCCGGCAAAGGCTCTCGTAGCGCGAATGTTGCCCTGCGTAAGAAACTTGATCTCTATGCCAATCTCCGGCCCGCGAAAACCTACCCGGGGCTACGCTCGCGTTATGACAACATCGATTTGATTATCGTGCGCGAGAATACTGAAGATTTGTATGCGGGTATCGAGTTCCAGAAAGGGACACCTGAACTGGAACAGGTTATTGAGACCATTGCCCGTACCACGGGCACTCAGCTTGACACAGATTCGGCAGTGAGCATCAAATTTATTTCTGTGGTAGCAACTCGCCGCATTGTCAAGTTCGCTTTTGATTATGCTCGTGTGAATGAGCGGCGCAAAGTCACTGCGGTTCACAAAGCGAATATCATGCGCTTCTCGGATGGCCTGTTCCTTGCCACGGCGCAGGAGGTTGCCAAAGAGTATCCTGATATCCAGTTCGAGGATCGTATCGTCGACAACATGTGCATGCAACTGGTGCAGAAGCCTGACCTCTATGATGTGCTCGTCTTGCCCAACCTGTACGGCGATATTATCTCTGATCTCTCGGCGGGCCTGATCGGTGGGTTAGGTGTTGCGCCCGGTGCAAACATCGGGAATCAATATGCCGTCTTTGAACCAGTTCATGGCAGTGCACCAAAGTACGCCGGGCAGAACAAGGTCAATCCCATGGCAATGATGTTCTCCGGCGTGCTCATGCTTCGCCATCTCGGTGAGAAGGAGGCCGCAAATCGCCTGGAGAAAGCCATTGCCCAGGTTATTGCAGAGGGCAAAAACGTTACCTATGACCTCAAGCCGCGCCCTGATGATCCAACGGCGGTAGGCACCTCGCAGGTAGCGGACGCTGTAATCGAGAAGTTACAGAAGTTGTAACTTCCACAATACATCGTACACATGAATGAGCGCGAATTTTTGCCCGTGGGCAAAAATTCGCGCTCATTCATGTACATAATCCTCTGCTAGCTCGTCACCGTAATCGTTGCGTTCATGTACGGATGGATGCTGCAGTGGTAGGCGAATGTCCCTGCTGTGGCAAAGGTCGTCATAAAGTTTGCACCCTTCTCGATGGGGCTGGTGGTGCCAGTAAAGGCTCCCGCCGTACCAGGAGTGACCGTATGTGGAGCATCACTCATATTGACCCACTCAACCTGCGTACCCGCTTTGATAGTGAGAGTTGTAGGGTCAAAAGTATACTTCTCGTCTTTCTCAACAATCTTCACCATGACTGTAGGCCCTGGCGTTGGTGACGGTGTAGCGGTCGGCGTGGGTGGCGCAGTAGTTGGTGTCGGGTTCGCGGCAGTTGTCCCACCACAAGCCACTAAAAGAAGGCTTGCAACTGCTGCCAATGACAGGACTAGCCAGAGAAATCTCAGGCGCCCGGGTCTGGAATGCGGATGTTTCCTCATCAAAAAAGACCTCCTCTGCTTTCTTTCTACGAAGTTTTTTGAAGCTCACCATTCAGTCTGGAGGCTTCACAGAGAAGTACGCAGGGAGGTTACAGGAGAGGCTACATTCAAGGGTCGAATTGGAGGCGCGTGGCCGGGCCACGCGCCTCCAATTCGACCCTTGAATGAGGAGCGACTCTTGGGTCGCCCTATGGGATTATGGAATCTGATGAATTGGAACCCGTTGCATCAACGCCCTCGGGGTATCCCCAGGCCGTAGGTGCTCCCTTTGCGCCAGCGGTGCCGCGCCTCGATATAGCGGATCGTACGAGAACGGGAGCGCATCATTACTGAGAATGTGCGGGCACCCCAGCCAAAATATTGAACGCCACGGAGCAATTCTCCATTGGTGATCCCTGTTGCGGCGAAGGATACATCATTGCCCTTGACCAGGTCGTCCGTAGTCAGAACTTGATCGAGATCAACACCCTCGGCCTTAAGCTTTTCACGCTCCTGCTCCGAACGCGGCCAGATTTTACATTGGATTGACCCACCGATACACTTGATTGCTGCCGCTGCCAGGACTCCTTCTGGTGCACCACCGATGCCCATCAGCACATCAACGCCGGTAAAATCATCCATCGCGGCCTGGATGGCGGCTGCTACATCACCGTCGCTAATCAGCGAAATACGGGCACCTGCCTCACGAATCTGGCGGAACATCTCCTGGTGCCGTGGACGATCCAAAATAATCACTGTTATATCGTCAATCTTCGCATCACGGGCCTTTGCAATACGCTCCAAATTGACGGGGATGGGTGCATTAATATCAATTGTATCCTTCGCGAAAGCACCAACGGCGATCTTTTCCATGTAGAAAACGCCGGGGGGAGCTGCATACATCGTCCCTCGCTCGGCGGTTGCCACGACCGCAAGTGCTCCAGGACGACCAAGGGAAAGCAATGTGGTCCCGTCGACCGGATCAACGGCCACATCTACCTCCGGCGGGGTCCCATTACCGATCCGCTCACCGATATAGAGCATAGGAGCTTTATCCTTCTCCCCTTCACCAATGACCACAACACCGTCCATATCGACGCCATCGACGGCCTGGCGCATGGCATCTACCGCTGCTTGATCGACCTTCTCCTTATCGCCCTTCCCCATCCATCGTCCAGCACTGAGGGCCGCGGCCTCTGTGACACGGACCAGTTCCATAGCCAGGTTACGCTCTTTGGTGCCAGATGGTTGAAAACGTTCTTCTGCTTCCAACATAGATGTATCCTCCTTGACAGAATTAGATTTCTATATGGCGGGGCTGAACGCGACAATGTTCGGCCAGCATAATGGCACGCAATAGATCTACCGCTTCCTGGAGATGCCCCTGGCGGTTAACAATGCGATAATCATACCAGTGCTGTTGTGCCAGCTCTAGCTGGGCATCCGCAAGTCTTCGCTGGCGTTCTACCTCGGTTTCTGTATGCCGACCAACCAGTCGCTGAGCAAGTTCTTCGGGAGAGTCGGGTGCCAGAAAAATAAGGATCGCTCCGGGTACTTTCCTACGTACGGTAGCGGCCCCCTGCACATCAACCTTGAGCAACACATCGCGCCCCGCAGCCAGGTTGTCTCGAATCTCCTGACGTGGCTGCCCATACCAGTTTCCGTGCACATTGGCATACTCAATCAGCTCATCATTCGCAACCAGGCGATCGAACTCCTCCTGGCTAATGAAGTGATAGGGGTTGCCCTCACTCTCACCCGGTCGAGGGCGGCGGGCGGTGACAGAGACCACGACGTGGAAATCTAGATCTCGCTGCTTGAGAGCGGCAATAACAGTATCTTTGCCTGAACCGGAAGGGCCTGAGAGCACGAAGAGGAGTCCCTGTTTAGCAGGTGAGGATGCAGTGCTCTGCTGGTTGACCTGTGGCTGCTCTTGAGGCACGGCTGACTCCGTCTTAAGTTGCATGCTTTTTTTTCCTTAAGAAGGTTGGTATACGGATAGATGACTCTTTGTTATACTAGCACTGACGGACTGAGTAACTAAGCTTACTCCTATTGTTATTGTACAACACGAATAAATGGATTTGTTAGCAACATGCTTACCTGTCCCTGAGAAAAAGACGTAGATAGGACTTCATCATGCAAATAGACGCCATAACGCTTGCAGCCGTTGCCGACGAGTGGCGCACACTCGTAGCGAATGCACGTATCGATACGATCATTCAGCCAACCGTACATGCGATTGCAATACAGTGCTATGCGCCTGGCACGCAGGAACAGGGTGGGCAGAATCGCTGGCTCTATCTCTCGGCTCATCCACAACTGGCGCGAGCACACTTGACCGCGCTCAAGCCGCCTAAGATCGCCAGTGAACCGCCACCATTTGTAATGTTGTTGCGCAAACACCTGGAAAGCGCACGCATCGAATCTATTACACAGCCACGATGGGAGCGTGTGCTGGAGATTACGGCCCGGTATCACACTCGTCACGAGAGTACTGAGGAGGACTTCCGTTATCGTCTCATCGTCGAGCTTATGGGGCGTCTCAGCAACATCATCTTGTGTGATGCACAGGGAATGATCCTGGGGAGTCTCAAACGCATCGGGGCAGATATCAATCGCTACCGCGTGATTGCTCCACATGTACAGTATGTTCCACCTCCACCGCAACAGCGGATGTTTGCAGGACACACTCTCCCACGCCTGGAACCAAGAACGATCACAGTCGCACAATTATCAATGATTGCTGCCGACGAATTATCCTCATATGGGCGACCACAAGGGACCGCGCATCCGGGGGATGATGGAGGCCCACCCCACATCCTCTCAACCCCCGCCCCTACGGGTCCTACCACGCCTTCCCTCAACGGCATCAAAGCACGGAAACGTTCACCAGAGCAGCCAAAGCTCTGGCAACTGCTCACAAAGCACCTGCTCGGTTTCAGTCCTCTGCTGGCCCGCGAAGCCGTATATCGTGCCACTGGTAACACAGAGACACTGGTTGAGCAGAGTGATGCAGTGTGGGAAGAGCTGGCCCGACATGTGCGGGAATTGGCGCTGCTGTATGACAATCATCGCTGGCAGCCACAACTCGCTGAACGCCTGGAGACCAGCCCGGAGAAGGGAACTAACGCAACGCCTCTAGCCTTTGCTCCTTACAGGCTGGAGCAATATACAAAGGTGCCAGGTGTACGCATCCGCGAGTCGCCGTCGATCAATGTACTGATCGATGACTTTTACGCTCGTGCCGAGTGGCAAGATGCCATGGAGAGCATCCGTAGCCCGCTACGGAAGGTCCTGCAAAATCAGCGAGACCGTTGCAAGCGCAAAGCCGAACTGCTACAACGGGAACTTGCTACTGCTGAAGAGGCCACTCGTTACCGCCTGCAGGCTGAACTTCTGCTGGCCTATCAAAACGATATACAGCAGGGCCAGACAAGCGTCACACTCCCCAACTTCTTTGAGAGTGGGGACGAGGACAACTTGCCTGAAGTGACTATTCCACTTGATCCACGCTTCGATGCCGTCGGAAATGCCAACCGCCTCTTCAACAAGTATCACAAATTGCGACGTGGGGCAGCACTTCTGCCTGCCCAGATCGAGCAGAATAGAGCAGAACTGGCAACAATTGAACAGTTCCTGGCCGATCTGATGCTGGCCGAAACTCCAGCAGAGGTAGCCCTGGTCAAGGCTGAAGTGCAGGCGGCTGGCTATCTGCGTGGCGCACGGAAAGAGCAGAAGAAACCTCAGAAAGCATCGAAGGGCAAGGGTGGTAAACAGGCAAAGGGGAAGCCAGTTCCTCCTGGTGGCGGTGTGCCCCTGCATCTCCAGAGCAGGGATGGGTTTACGATCCTGATTGGCAAGAACAGTCGCCAGAACGAAGAGGTGACCTTCCACCAGGCCACGGCAAATGATATCTGGCTGCATGCACGAGGTGTTCCTGGTGCACACGTTATCATCAAAGCAGCAGGACGAGAGGTACCACGTAGCACTATCGAGCAGGCTGGAAGTCTGGCTGCCTGGTATAGCCAGGCGCGGGGCAGCACGAGTGTTCCCGTCGATTATACCCAGCAACGCTATGTGCGTCACATGAAAGGTGGAGGTCCCGGGATGGTTGTCTATGAGCGGGAGCGAACCATTTATGTTGAGCCTTTAGCGTTCTCGTGACGAACCAATCCCCATCTCCTCGCGGTACTTTGTCACGGTGCGGCGAGCCATAGGGATACCACGAGCGGTCATCAGGCGAGCCAGTTCTTCATCGCTCAAACGATGTTTTGGCTCCTCCATGGCAATCAGTTCGCGCAAGATATCCTTTACGCCGAGAGAGCCATCAAAGAAGTCCGAGAAGGGGATCAGCCGTCCACTGGGGAGCAGGGCATATTTATTTGCCGTTGCCCGGCTGACCGTTCCTTCATCCAGATTCAGGCGTGTAGCCACCTCGGCGCGTGTGAGGGGTCGCAAATAGCGCACTCCCTTCTCTAAAAACTCGCGCTGGTAATCCACAACCAGTTCTGCAATCCGCTTGAGTGTCCGCCAGCGCCGTTGTACACACTCAACAAAGAACCTCGCACGGTCGCTATGCTGATACACATAGCGGCGTACCTCTTCATCAGCTGCCTGGCTGGTAGTTTCAAGCGGCGCAAGAGGTGCAGTGCCGTAACCAGTGCTGATACGGAAACGATAGCGTTTCTCCTCGATCAGTTCTACTTCAAAGCCACTTTCGCCCCTGCGAATAATTACATCGGGACGCACATACGCTGCTTCAGTACCAGGGCGATTATAGCGAGAGTCGGCCCGATATGTATGAGCCGGAAAAGGGTAGAGGTTGGTGCGGATATAGAGGCTGGCCTGGCGGATCTCGTGCTCTGGTACCTTTAACTCACGAGCAATTTCATGGACCTGGTTACGTCCCAGCCGGTCTAAATAACGATCAATCAGTGGATAGGCCAGTGGATGCGGCTCCTCCAGCCCACTCAGCGCCTGCAACTGGATCAGCAGGCATTCGCGCAGGTTCCGTGCCCCAATACCCAGTGGCTCCAGGGTTTGTAGCTGGCTCAGTACGTATTCGACACGCTCTAATGGTACATTGAGGTGTTCGGCAATCTCATCGAGACTGATCTCAAGATAACCACGCTCGTTCAAATTACCTACCAGTTGCTCGGCAATTGGCCCATCCTCTGGTGGGACAAGGGTTTCTAGTTGTTGCAGGAGTGTCTCTGTCAATGTTTCCCCGGTGGGAATACGCGCCAGGGGATCAAGTTCGTCGTCTCTATCGATTTCGGCAAAGGCATAATTGTCGAAATCATACGACTGGGAACTCCATTGAGGCTCCTGAGACTCTACCTGGCTCTCATAACTTGCGGGAAACTCGTTGGTTGTCAGGGCCGGTTCCGCAAAGTGCCCACAGGCAGTGCACACCTGCCCATAGAGAAGCGAGCCGCAGAAGAGGCAGATTCTCTGCTCGGTTACTTCGAGCGCAGGATTCTCCATCTGTTCCTGGCTGACTGCCCGCTCCAGTTCGTC
>WNGG01005832.1_pt1 | contig 23296 bp, 23 predicted proteins | sample 5400661 | NCBI WGS metagenome assembly WNGG01 (sample SAMN13153372, study PRJNA577476) | soil metagenome | isolation source: 100 cm soil or saprolite under Garry oak tree replicate 1 | place: USA:California | collected 2016-06-15
TCAGTGTGTTCGTGACGTAGTTCACCGCGACCGCGGAGCCGTCGCCAAAGTTCCAAGTGACATAGAGCGGGTCGCCCTCGGTGTCGTTCACCGTGAGGTTGAATCGGATCGTCTCACCCGGCACGCCGAAGGTCGAGTGACTGAGCTTGAAGTCCAGGCCCTTGATTTGAGGCGGCAAATTCGCGCCGGGCCCACCGCCCGCCACAATCGTCGCCGTCGTGGCCGTGCACGTTGTCCACTCGGAGTCCTTGATTCGGACCTGGACCGTGTAGTTGCCCGGCTGCGCGAACGTGTGCGTCGTGCTCCCCGAGGCGGACGTTTGGATTGGTGTTCCGTCCCCGAAATTCCATGTATAACCGAGCGCGGCTCCCTCCGGATCGTTCGCGCTGACGCTCACGCTGACCGGCGCAGCGTTGATCCACTGGACGGCCGGGAAGGATGCGACCACCGGTGCTTGGTTATCCAAAGGAGAGACCTGGAACCAAGGGGCCGGCAGATCACTGTCCGGAACCAGCCCCTGTTCGGACGACCAATTTCCCCAGTTCGTCCAGCCGGGGTCGGGAGGGGATGTTTGTTGTCGCGCCGATGGCGGCGTCGCGGCCGCGTAGAGGTCCTTCCGGTAGTAGGGCAGGATGTACGAATGGTAGTCGTACAACATCTTCTGCATCGCGTCGGTGATCGGCCGGCGCGCGGCAGGGTCCACAATTCGAAGCGACTGATTGTACAGGGCATCGAACGTGGCGTTGCTGTAGTAGTTGTCATTCGTCGGCCCGATCGCGCCGCTTGTCTCGACCTCGAGGACGTCGAGCGACGGATCGGACGCCGGCGTGAAGATCCAATCCCACAGCCACATGTCGTAGTCAGCGCTCAACCAGTAGCCGCTCATCTGGTTCGTGTTGTATAGTCCATACCCCGGGCTGGTGCGCCCGAGGCGATCCGTGGTCTGGATTCCAGCCTGTGCAAGCCAGGCCACAATGTCTCTCGCCGCGATCTCCCACTGCGGGCGGGTGTTCAGCGTGTAGAAGCGCACGGTGAGTCCGTCGATGAGGGCGCCACTCGCATCCTTGCGGTACAGCGGTGTCGCGCCCGGCTTGTTGGCTCCGGTACTGTCGTAGACCCAGCCTTGACTGTTGAGGAGGGCCCGGGCGGCCGCGGGGTCGAACCGGTATTGCTGGCCCGCGGGGATGCTGTAGTGCCACGGATTGACGTCGGGGACCAACGTGTCCGCCACGTTGCCATACCCGAGCAGGGCGTCATCCACGAGCTTCTGTTTGTCGATGCTCATCGCAACGGCATGCCGGAACGTATCGTTCGTCAGGACGGGTTCATTCGGCGGAACCGCGTATCCGTACAACGCCGCCACCTGAGGCGTGATTACGTTGATCGAGATTTCACCGACGAAACCAAGGCTCACGGCCCACTTGGGACTCCAGGTGTTCAGCCCGACCTTATAGTCGGACGGATCGATGCCGATGAGCGCGTCGAGGGTCGTCGCCCCCGTGAGGAAGTCATTGACCATCGTCGTGGACCCGCTGTACGAGATAAACCGGACTTCATCGGGTCGGGACTCTTGGCAGTAGTACTGGAGCCCGTAGTAGTTGGGATTCTTCCGAAGGACGAGGGTCGTCGTAGTCGTGTTCGTGTAATCGTAGTACATCGCTCCGGAGCCGACCGGATACTTGATCGGAGCATTCAGGGGCTTCGCGTAGCCGCTCCAGATATATTGGGGCAGGATGGGAATCGCGCTCGCCGCCGAGTACATGCCCGCGAAGGGACCGTTTGTGACGATCTGGATTTGATATGGCCCCGTCTTGGCAACGGAGGTGATCGCGGCCGTGTAGCTGTGGAGGATGCTTCCCTTCGTCGCGCTCTGGAGCTGGAACGAGTACACAACGTCGTCCGCCGTGACCGGGTGGCTCCGGTCACCCGGGCTCAGTGGGCTCGTGAAGTACGCATCTTGGACGAGATCAAAGGTCCAGGTCTGACTGTCGGGCGCCAAACTCCAGTGGGTCGCCAGGTCGGGGATCGCATGGTAGGCTTTGTCGTACGTGATGAGCGTGCTGTAGACGTTGTACACCACGACGTACTCGTCCGCGAGGGTGATCTTGAGCGGATTCAGGGTCGTGATGACGAGCGGATTGATACCAATTCGGAGGGAGCGGAACGGGCCCGCTGCGGCGGCGGGGCCGGAGGCCAGGACAACGAAGACGCTCAGGCCCGAGAGGATCATCACCGCAACTACGGCGCATGCAATCAGTTGCTGTCGCCAGACCTGTTCAAAACGGTAGTCTGTCTCCTCCCCGATCATTTGACGAACCCCCACGGCACTCAGACCACGGAACGGGCGTGCTCCGTGCTACGTTGTGACGAGATTCGGCGGATTCTATATAACGTTTCTCCGGACGCGCGAATTGGGACATCCGCAGGAACGGGCACGAAATGTCTTTTGGCTCCGGCAATCAACCGTTTAGGAATACTCTGATTGGCTCTGCTCCCGGAGGAACTGGTGCAGATAGTGATGGCCGCCTGCGGACTTCCCGGAAATTCCGGACATCTTCCAACCGCCGAACGGCTGGACACCGACGACCGCACCCGTTGTGGCGCCCGCGGTGCGGTTCGCATACAGGACGCCCGCTTGGACATCTACGAAGAACTGCCGGATTTCCGCGGGCTCGCGGCTGAAGATTCCCGCCGTCAAGCCGTAATCCACGTCGTTCGCGACCTGAATCGCGTCCTCGAGGCCGTCGACCGGGACGATGGAAAGGATCGGCACGAAGAGCTCTTCTTTGTTGATCCGGTGGTCCCGCGGCAGGCCGTCAACGATCGTGGGCTCGACGAAGTGACCGGTTCCCTTGAGCGCCTTGCCGCCCGAGAGGATCTTGCCCTTCGACCGCTGGATTTCCGCGATCGCGTTTTCATACGTCGCGACGGCGGCCTCGTTGATCACCGGCCCCAGGTACACGTCGCGGACGGTCGGGTCACCCACCTTGATCTTCTCGGTCTCCGAAAGCAGCTTGGCGACGAACGCCTCTTTCACATGTTGGTCGACGAGGACGCGGGAGCACGCGGAGCATTTCTGACCGCCGTAACCGAACGCCGCGCGCATCACGCCGACGGCGGCCTTATCTAGGTCAGCGCTCGCGGTGATGATTGCTGGGTTCTTCCCTCCCATCTCGGTGATGATCGGTTTCGGGCGCGTTCGGGTGAAAGCCTCGAGCGCCTTCATTCCCACGGCCCTCGATCCGGTGAACACGAAACCGTCGATGTCTGCGTTATCGACGAGTTCCTGCCCAACGGTCGCGCCGGGTCCGGTGACGTAGTTGAACACCCCTGACGGGACGCCGGCGTCTCGGAGGACTTCCGCGAGACGAAGGCCCATGAACGGCGTGTCGCTCGCGGGCTTGAAGACGACCGTGTTGCCCGTGATCAGGGCGCCGGTCGACATCCCGGCCGCGATCGCGAGGGGGAAGTTGAACGGTGCGACGACGGCCCACACCCCGTACGGCTTCAGGATCGACCGGGTCGTTTCCCCGGGGAGGAATTGCCCCATCGCCCGTTCGTATCCCTGATTCCGCAGCATCTCGGCGGCGTACCAGCGCATGAGGTCGGCCGCCTCGTCGACGTCGGCCATCGCTTCGTAGCGGTTCTTCCCGTTCTCGAACGACATGAGGGCCGCGAGGGCAAACTTTCTCTCGCTGATTAGGTCGGCGGCGCGTTGAACGAGTCGGACTCGGTCCGTGTACGCGGTCGTGGCCCAGTGGGGAAAAGCCGCTTTCGCGGCTTTAATCGCATGTTTCGAATGCGGGCGGCCTCCTTTCTGGAACAGGCCGAGCACGAGGTTCGTGTCGGCAGGGCTCGTGTCCTCGAATGTCGAGGTGGCCCAAACGTCCTGGCCTCCGATGATCATCGGATGCTTCTGTCCGAAATCCGCACGGACCTTGTCGACGGAGGCCTCGTACGCCGCGTGGAATTCTTCCGTCCTGGTCGTCTCGACCGCGTTCTGCCACGTCCGCTCGTTCCGGAACTCCACGATCCCACGCCCTCGGGCCCACGGATGCGGGTGGCGAGAATAAGGTTTCGCCTCTCTGGACGAATCTGAGTCGTTCCACTGAAGCGAGCAGAAAATCTCGTGGGACTTTTCGGCGGTCGGTCCGACCTTGAACGCCAGCGCAGCTACAGAATGTACGAGTCCGGCGAGCCTTCGTACTTGTCGTACTGCGCCATGGCCCCGATTGCCGCGAGCAGTTCTCGTGCCCATTCCCGCGTGTACGAGTTCGGCGGGACCTCCGTCGTCGTGCCGAGCCACTCGAAGATCTCCTTGAACGCTGAGCGCTGCTCGTCCTTCGTGAGGCGCGCATCGATCTTCGTGATGGTCTGCTCGAGTCGGTTCATCCCGAGGACGAACTCTTTGCACTGGGCCAAGAACTTCGCGTGCTCTTCGCGCGTCATGGAGAGACCCGCCTGCCCATGCCGGTGGCCTTCCATAAAACTTCGCAATGTTCATGGGGGCGTCGCGGCTCCTGGGTCTTCGATGGCCACGTTCGTTTGGGTCGCGAAGACGTCGGACCTTCCCCCGGGGGAGGGCCGCGTCGTTGTGGTCCAGGGCCATCCCGTCGCCCTCTTCAACGTGGACGGGCGATTCTACGCGGTCTCGAACGTGTGCCTCCACCGAGGCGGTCCAATCGGGGAGGGCATGCTCGATGATGCGGTCGTCACGTGCCCGAACCACGGATGGGAGTATGATGTGCGAACGGGCACCAACCTCGCGAATCCGATCGCCCGGCTCCGGACGTTCGAAGTGCGCATCGAGGGGGACGACGTCCTCGTGGGCGCATAAGCGCCAAGCTTTATTCCGCAATCGGAGGTTCGCGCGCCGGTGGCGCTGGACCTTCTTTGGATTGGGCTGACGCTCCTGGCGGTCTTGGCGTTCCTCGCGAGCGTCGCATCGATCGTCCAGGGAATCCGGCTCCGCGGTGGCGTACGACGTGCCGTGCGCCTGGCCCTCGGTGCATTCCTGCCATCCGTCGCGGTTATCCTCCCTGTTCGCGGACTCGATGCGGGCTTCGACGAGAACATGCGCGCTCTGTTGTCCCAGGTGTATCCGGGCTACAGAGTGCTGGTCGTCGCGGACGATTCCGCGGACCCCGCGCTCCTTCGAATCCAATCGATCGCTCGCGAATTCCCTCAGGTGACCGTGGCGACGATCCTGTCGGATCCGGGTCCGCTCCGAGGGAAGGTGAACGCCCTGCGATCGGCCCTTGCCCACCTCAGTCCGGAAGACGAGGTCACGGTGTTCGCAGATTCCGACATCCGGCCCGCGCCGGATTGGTTGCGGCAGCTCGTGCAACCCCTCGCGGATTCGACCGTCGGTGTCGCGACGGGCTTCCGTTGGTACCTTCCGCCGAGGCCGACGTTCTGGTCCCTCGTGCGCACGGAGTGGAACGCGGTGAGCGCGAACGTGCTGTTCGATCCACGACGTTCGTTCGCATGGGGCGGCTCCTGTGCGGTTCGGAAAGATCTCCTGGTTCTGCTGAGGCTCGAAGACCGATGGCGAGACGTGTTGAGCGACGACCTCATCCTCACGCAGGCCGTGCGCGAAGTCGGACTCAAGATCGCATACGTGCCCGCGGCGCTCGTGCCGACTTTCGAGGGCGCGGACCGAGCGACGTGCACCGAGTGGTGTTTCCGCCAGATGACGATGGCGACGCTGTACTTGCCCATCGTCCGGCGATACGCGACCGCTGCATTCGCGGTGTTCAACGGCTCGATTCTATTTGGCATCGCCTGCCTTGCGCTCGCGGTGGTTTGGGGCGTCGCATATCTCATCCCCGCCGCGATCTTCTTGGCGCCTCTCCCGGTCTCGATCGCGAAAGCGTTCTTGCGGCGGCGAGCCCTCTTTTCCGCCGCCCCCACGGTTGCCGCGGCCTGGACCGTCCCCGCGTGGCGGACCGCCATCGCCGCGATCGCGGTCCCGTGGGTGATGACCGCGGGTCTCCTGCGGACGCGGCGGCCGACCACGATCCGATGGCGAGGCCACACGTACGACGTGAGCGATCCGCACCACGTCCGCCTCCTGGACGGGGCAATCGCTCACGACACCGCCTCGTAGGCCATCCGGCGAGGCTCGACTTCTGCGTCCTTGTTAACCTTGTTTAAGGTTAATTTTCGGCGGTTTCTGGAGTCGGTCGGATGGCCTCCGCGCCTTCTCGGAGATGCTCCTGGTACTTCGCGAGTTCCGAGAGAATCTGGTTCCGGCGCTCGCTCTGACGGAGCGTTCGGAGCATCGATGCCGCTGGCGGCAGAATCGCGATCGCGAGGGCGAGGAGTAGGATGACCGGAGTGAATTCAACCCGCGCCACGGAGAGCGCGATCAAGATTGCGGCCACGATGGATGGCGGGAGGAAGAACGCGAGGAACACGCCGGTAATGGGGACGAGCGGTTCTCGCGCCTGAGCCTGCATCGCGAGGACCCGGTCGTCGGAGAACCTTGTCGGAGTCTGCACCATCGGCTCGCCTCTGCGCGCGAACCGATCTCGGATGACCGACATCGCCTCGAGGTAGCCGCGCGTCTCCGCGCGGAACGCGCGGATCGATCCCGGGGTGAAGCGGATCAGAAGGCGGCGGCCCTCGTTCGTCTCGAGCCCGATCCCGGTGTGGACGAGCGTGCCCGCGGACGACGCGAACGGCGAGAGGAAGGATCCGGCCACCTCGTAGCTGCGCGGGTAGACATCGCGGATCTCCGACCACGCGCAGTAGCGGCGCTCGCCCAGGATTCGCCGCCAGAGCGGGAGCGAGATCTCAATCCCGTTCTCGAATACGAACGTCGGGCTCGGCTTGAATGCGACCATCGCGGCGAGGACCACCGCGAGGGGTACGAAGCAGAGGCCGCCGAGGGGCCACAGGCCCTCAGGCCCCGCGGCGATTGGTCCGATGACGAACGTGACGACGAGGCCGAGCAGCAGGACCGCCACGGTCATTGGGTTCGCGGGGATCGGACGATACGCGTACAGGAGCGGTCCTCGATCCGGGCCGGACATGTGCCGGTCGCAACGCGGCCGCCGTTAATAGGCCTCGCGGCGGGCCAAACGCTTTTGCACGGAGCGCGATACCAAAGGGATGCGGGCACTCGGGATCGAGGGCACCGCCCACACGGTCGGCGTAGGCATCGTGGACGAACAGTGCCGCGTGCTCGCGAACGTCTACGACATGGTGAAGCCGGAGAAGGGCGGCATCCACCCGCGGGAGGCGGCGAACCACCATGCGGAGATGGTCGTCCCGCTGATTCGGAAAGCCGCCGACATCGCGGGGCTCGATCTCCGAGACCTCGACCTGGTCGCGTTCTCCCAGGGACCGGGGCTGGGCCCGTGCCTCCGGACCGTCGCGACCGCGGCCCGCGCGCTCGCTCTGTCCCTCGACATCCCGATCCTCGGGGTGAATCACTGTGTCGCGCACCTCGAGATCGGCCGGGGCGTCACCGACGCGAAGGATCCCGTCCTCCTGTATGTCAGCGGAGGCAACACGCAGGTCATCGCCTTCGCCCGCGGTCGATATCGCGTCTTCGGAGAGACGCTGGACATCGGCATCGGCAACATGCTCGACAAGTTCGCGCGGGAATGCGGCCTCGCGTTCCCGGGAGGACCGATCCTCGAGAAGTTCGCGCGGGACGGGAAGACACTCCTCGCCTTGCCGTACAGCGTGAAGGGAATGGACGTCGCGTTCAGCGGGATGCTGACCGCGGCCCTCGCACTGCGGAAGCAGGGCGCGACGATGGAGGACCTCGCGTTCTCGATCCAGGAGGTCGCGTTCGCCATGCTCACCGAGGTGACCGAACGGGCGATGGCCCACCTGGACAACGAGGAGGTCCTGCTCGGAGGCGGCGTCGCCCGCAACGGCCGGCTGCAGAAGATGGTCGCCCGAATGGCCTCCGACCGCGGGGCGCGCATGTTCGTCCCGCCCGGGGACCTGTGCATCGACAACGGCGCGATGATCGCGTGGACGGGACTGCAGATGCACCGCGGTGGCGTGCGGATGACGCTCACCGAGACCCTCGTGGACCAGCGTTACCGGACCGACGAGGTCCCCGTGACCTGGCGGTGACTTTGGTTAGGGGGAGGACGCCTCCCGGGCCCCCTATGCGGTGATTCCCGCTTCACGTGCGTTTCGCAATCGCGGCGACCGCGGCTCCGCGGACGGCCTGATGACCCATGCCCGCCAGCGTGGCCTCGAACGCTTGGAATCCCGCCTCGAGGTCCTCGAAGGCGCAGATGCCCATGTGGCCGATCCGGAAGATCTGGCCCTTCAGGGGCCCTTGTCCTCCGGCGACGACGGTCCCGTGCTTCTCCCGAAGTTCCTTCCGGAAGGCGTTGTCCTCGACGCCCACCGGATATCGGACTGCGGTCACGGTATTCGACGCGAAGCGGCGATCCGGAAACAACCGGAGATCGAGCGCGTCGAATCCGGCCCTCGCAGCTTCGGCGAGCCGGCGGGTCCGCGCGATCCGATTCTCGAGCCCTTCCTCTTTCAACATGCGCAATGCCTCCCGGAACGCGAGGAAGAGCGGGACGGCCGGCGTGAACGGGGTGTCCTGCTTCGCGAGCGCGTCGGCGTGGGCCTTCAGATTCGTGTAGAACGAGGTGTCGGCGTGCAGTGATTCGTAGGCGACTTTCGACAAAGCGACCGCGCTCAGGCCCGGCGGGGCCGCGAGGCACTTCTGGGAGCCCATGACGAGCGCGTCGATTCCCCACGACTGCATGCGGTTCTCGAGACCGCCCACCGCGGTGATTCCGTCGACGATCAAGAACGCGTCGTGCTCCTTCACGAGCTTCGCGATTTCGGCGATCGGGTTCGTGAGGCCGGTGGAGGTTTCGTTCCAGCACAACGTGACCGCATTGAACTGACCCGAGTCAAGGGCCGCGGCGACCTTCCCCGGATCGACCGCGGTCCCCCATTCGAACGAGAGCGCGGTCGGCGTCGTGAAGACCTGACAGAGCTCGTGGAACCGTTCGCTGAACTTGCCGTTCACGAGGTTCAGTACGCGGTCCTGTTTGCGCAGGAGACCGGACACAGCGGCCTCGAGGCCGGCGGTGCCGGACCCGGAAAGGACGGCGACCTCACCGCGCGTCCCGAAGAGATATTGTGTGAGCCCGCGGATCTCGGACAGGATCTCTTTGAACTCCGGGCCGCGGTGATTCATCGCGGGAGCCGCCATCGCCTCGAGGACACGCGGATGCATCTTGACGGGTCCCGGGAGGAGGAACGCGCCCGCAGCGCTCTCGACCACGCGCGCACGATGGACCGCGAAGCGATAAACGATTCGTCGTCGCTCTCGGTCCCGAAGGACGCAACGACCTCGGCGCGGCCGACAATCGTGAACGTTCCACGCGAAGGGGCGTTCCTGCGAATGATTCGATGCCAGCAACCATTATATAGCGCGTGACTGTTCCGTCCGACGCTCGTCGGTCAATATATGCCTGATTGACCTACGGGTGGGGTGACGGGCTTGCGGGATGCGGACACGGAAAAAATCACATTGCGCCTGCCCGCGCGGTATCTCAAGGCGCTTGATTTCCTCGTGGAAGTCGACGATTTCCCGAGTCGATCGGAGGCCGTCCGGGCCGCGATCCGGGACTTCGTGTATGCGCGCGTGGAACTGGTCACCGAGAAGCTCAAGAAGATGCAAGATGCGGAACGGACCCTCGCGGAAGCGGAGACGTTCAAGCGGGAGTACCTCAACAAGTGAGAAGGGAAGGGATGCCGCCGGAGAGGTGAGCGAGGGCGCGTCCGTCACGATTACGCCAAGCGTCGATGCACACTCGAACATCCGATGCGAGTCACGCCGTGAGATTCAACCGCGATAACCGGCGCGGCACTTACATGGCCTCGTCCTGGCGTCGCCGCGCGCAATGGGCACGGCGGCACCGGTCGCTCACGCAAAGGCCGTCGGCGAGAGCCCCGCACTCGCGTTTCTTCGCCGTCTCTGGAGGTGGCTCTGGCCGCCCGCCGTGGAACTGGCTCCCGCGAACGAAGCGGAGGCCCCGGTCCTCACGTTCACGGACCGTCTCCGAAAATTCCTCTGGCTTTCGAGCGGACTGTTCAGCGCCGCCGCGTTCGCGGTCCCCGCGATCGGCGTCATCGCCTACGGCACCTTCGAAGGCGGGAGTACCAGCTTCTTGGCGGCGGTCGTCAGCGCGTGCGTGTTCGGCGTGATGACGTTCCTGAATTTTGGGCCCGATGAGGCGTGAGTCGAGAGGCGCCCGACGAACGTTTAAGCTGGTCTGCTCCATCGCCACATCATGGAGCGGGACGTGTGGATCCGCGGCGCCATGGTCGTCTCGATCCTCGCCCTCGCCACCCTCATTCTCGTGACGCCGACCCTCATCGGACGGCCGCCCGCGGAGCTCGCGTCGTTGCCGCTCCTGATCATCGGGATGCCGAAGAACGAGTCGTATTTCATCGTCTATTTGAGTGCCGCGGTCCAGGCGTACCGGTACGAGGAGGTCCGGATCTCCGTCAGCGGGACGAATCCTCCGTCCAACGGCACGCACGATGAAAACGAGACCTACGGCCTCCACATGTGGGTGCCCACGCAGGTTCCCTCGAACGGGAGCTTCACGATCCACACGTACTTGGTCGACCAGGTCAAGAATTACTTCGAATACAACGTGACGGTCCGGGCCGTTCGAGACGCGGGCCGCACGGTCATGGTGTTCACGTTCCCGGACGAGAAGGACAACCCGAACCTCGAGATCCGGCGCAACGCGCAGGGAGAAGACTTCCGATGGGTGGTCCCGCAACGGGGGAAGCTCCCATGAGGATTTCCCGATGGACGGTCCTGTGGCTCGGGGTCGTCGCGGTCCTCGTGGGCGTCGAGATCGGCGTCTTGACCGGGTTCATTACGCCCGCGGGTCTGATTTCATCGTTCTTGACGGTGATTGTCGGCCTCGTCATCATCTCCGTCTTCGCGTTCATCGGTGCGATCTTCCTCGGGATGTTCGTGTCCCACCGCATCCTCTCCGGGAAAGGCTTCACGCCGTTCGAGCAGGAGATGTTGCGGATGCGGCAGGAAATTCGCGATCTCTCCGGCCGGCTGGACGCGATCGCGGAGCGCCTCGGGGTGCAGTCCGGGAACCGGAAGAAGGAGCCCTAGGCCAGCCGTTCCGGGCACCCGCTCCGGCGAGAGCAGTGGATGCACTTCCCCGGACGATTGTGGTTCCGGTGGGCCTCGCCCTTCGTGATCGCGGTGCGCATCTCCGCGAGCTTCTGGAGGACGAGCTTCTTCTGGTCGTCGTTGTACTCGATCTCGAACGACGTCTCGCCGTACCGGATGATGCCGTACGGCGGTGCCTTGCCGTACTCCTCTTCGAGCAGGACGCAGTACGCTGCGACCTGGAGGATGTGGGAGAACAGCGGCCCGCGGGGGACCCGGCCCGTCTTGAGCTCGACCGGGATGTGGTGTTCCCCGTCCATGACGACCGCATCGGGCCGCCCGGAGAGGCCGTGCTTCTTCGACACGAACAGCTTCGGTTTCTCCGCGGCCGAGTCGATGTAGACGACGTCCCCCTGGACGGCGTAGCGGTCCCGGGTCGTCCGCGCGGCCTGGAGGGCGCCGATGGACCGGTACAGGAAGAACGACGCGCCGATCAGCCAGAGGAGGGCGAGCGCCACGAAGCCCAAGGCGAGGCTCTGGTTCACGACTCCGGTGAAGGAGACCGCCGCGGTCGCGATCACGGCGGCAGCCATGGCGAAGCCTAGGATCACCCGCTCCGACAGCAGTTTCTCGGCCTGCGTCGCGAGCGTCTCCGCTCGGTAGAGGAAGTACACGGCCGCGAGGAGCCAGATCAGCGCGATCGCCCCGAGCGTGTACGCGACCTGGAGGCTCTCGGACGAGAGGAACTTCACCCCGACGATCGCGACGATCGATGCCGCGATCGCGAAGTACAACACGCCGGTCTCGGCCTCGCGGGCCTTCGCCTCGTGGGCCTCAATTCCCTTCAGGTCCACGGACGCGGCCTCGTGTTTCTTTTCTCCTTCGACGAGCTCCGGGCCTTCTTCCGGCGCGAGCCCGCGGCTCAGCCACCAGCTCAGCGGGCAGTAGCCGAACTTCTCGATGTCGGCCGCGGAGATGAGCTCCGAAGGAGCCACGCGTTCGCACCCGCGCGGGGGGCTTTATGTCTTTGTTCCTTGCTCTCAATTTCCGAAGGGACGCGGCGGACGCGACGGCGACGAGCGCGTACAGCGCCACGAGCGCGACCGGGTCCTCGAGCCGCCATGCGTCGAGGCCGGACGTGGGCCGCCCCTCCCAGTCCGCGTCGAACGAAATCTCGAACGTCTTCGCCAGATCCGGGTCTTCCACGATCAAGCCCACCTCGCGATTCTCCGTCGCCGAACCGAGCGCCCAGTTCATGCTCAACACGAGGACCGCGCGGGCGTCCACCACGGCGCCTTTGTTGTGGAGACGTTCGATGGGCCCGCGCGGCCTGAGCAGTCGGACCTCGAGGGGGAGACTCTCGTTCCCGGCACGACGATTGATCCGTTCGAGCACGTCGTCGTTCGTCCCCGAATCGGCCTCGACCGAGGCCCAGCTGCCGTCGAGGAGGATCCGCACGGAGACCCCGCGACGGGCCGCGGCGAACGCGGCTTCCAGAAACGGATTCGGCGTGTCGCGCCACATTTCGTCGAGATAGAACGCGTCGATCGAAAGACGCACCTTCGCGGAGGCGAAAAAGTCGAGGATTCCCTCGGGGTCCAGTGACGTGTCCGGAGCGAGGACGATCCGTGCCGCACGTGGCGCGGACGCGGCCGGAGCGGACCAGGGGACGAGGAACGGAGGCGGTAGCAACGGCTTGATCACGGCTTCGTGCGCCGGAATCGAATCGCGCCGTCGCGGATTGAAGTCCGCTTCGAAGACGCTTCGGAGAATGTGCGCCAGCTCCGAGTCCTCCGCGATCACCGACCAGCCGCGGTTGCCTTCCCGATCGGGCGGGAAACCCGCATTCCCGAAGTTCTCCGAGCCGATCCACGCGACTCGCGCGTCGACGATCGCGTACTTCGCGTGGAGGTATCGATATCGTTTCACGATGTCGGGAGCGCCTGCGAGCCATCGGACCTCGACCCCCGCGGCCAACAGACCGCCTACCACGCGATGCTCATCCTCTTCGACACCTCCGACTGGCGAGCCGTCCAAGAGGACCCGGACGTGCACGCCGCGTTCGGCCGCCGCCCCGAGGACGGATGCGATCCGTTCGCTCTGGAACGTGTACACGCCGACCTCGATCGTCGCGCGAGCGGAACCGAGCAGTTTCAGCAAAGGGAGATCGCCCGCATCGGGGGAGAGGACCGCGCTCGTCGCACCTCGCAGCTCAATCGGGCCCGGGTCGAAGGCGGATTGACCCAGTCGGTGGTGCCGGAGGCCCTCCCAGTCGTCCGCGGTGTCCCGATCGATCCATCCTCCGCTGCCGTCCGTAGCGCGAGCCGCAACTTCGCCCCGGCCCGTCCGCTCTGCCGCGCGGCCGGTCCATCCCGCGTCCGAGTACGACGAGTCTCCCCAAACGTACGCGTCCACGACCGTCCTGCTCGGGTCGAGAAGAACGACCTCGTCCCCGGCATCCGCGAGCCGCAGAACGTCGCCCTCCATCTGACGTGCGTCGCCCGCTCCGAGGGTGAAATCGGCGGCCTCGAGCGTGTCTTCCGCGAAGATTGTCGCATTTCGCGTGACGAGGAGGCGACCCCCGGCGGGCAGGATCGAGTCGAGTGGGAACGTCGCGGTCCCCTCCCCATCCGTGAGCGTCCATCCGGTCACGTCCAGCAATTGCGGACGCGGATTCCCGATTTCGACGAACTCATCGTCGCGCGCAGTGCTCGCGTAGACGCGGACGAGGAGCGCATCCGGTGGCGAGTCCTTGTAAAAAGGGGCGGAGGCCGGCCGCGATTGAAGGAGGAGGGGTTCGGCCTCGCTCTCCGCCCAGAGGGGGGAGGATGCCAGGACGAGCACCGCGAGCAACGCCGCTCGCGCACGTCCCCGGGCACGCACGATTTCGCGAACGTTCCTGGCGGTCCATAAGGGGGCCGCCTACACGCACGCTACGTCCCAGGGCGACGAATCAACGGAGCCCTTTCACGAGATCCCGCAGCGCCTTCTCCGGATCCCTCGCCTTCACCACGCCGGACGAGAGGAGGACCCCGACCGTTCCGAGTTCCAAGGCTTTCGCGACGTCTTTGCGCGCTCTCACGCCCGCGCCGCATAGCACGTTGACGTTCGGATTGGCGGCGCGAATGCGATCGACGGCCTTCGTGATGACCTCCGGCTTCGCCGTCGTCACGCTGACGTCCCCTCCGATCAGCTCGGGCGGTTCGATCGCGATGTACTCCGGCGACAATTTCGCGAGCGTCTCGGCCTCGGCGAGGTCGTCCGCGCACGCGATCACCTCGAGGCCGATCTTCTGGCACTGCGGGATGCTCTTCGCCATCTCCTCCCACGCGACCTTGCGTTCGCTGTGGTTGATTAGCGTCCCGGCGGCGCCCGCCTCGAGGAGAGCCTCGGGTGGAATCCACCCGGTTGTCGGCCCCGGCTCGACCGCGTCGACGTGCTGGCTGAACACGGGGAGATGGACGAGCTTTGCGATGTGCGCAAGATCGGACGTCGGCGGCACGAGGACGATCGATGCCCCCGTGTCGTCCGCGACGGCCGCAAAACGCTTCGCGAGCTCCCAGCCCCTCTTCCCCAGGATCTCGGGGTACGTCTTGAAGTTCAGGACGATGGCCGGGATCCGCATTGCGGCGCCGATGGCCCTTCCGTCGGAAATAGGCTTGGCCTGCAACTTGCGGCGTGCGGCGCGCGGGACCAGGAATTCGAACTTGGGCGACGCCTCCCTGTGCCGGCGTGAACAGGCGCGTATGAGTCAGCGGCAGAATTCGACGTCTGGGAGTCGCCGGAACGCCTCGTCACCGGTGAGGAACCGTGCGCCAATTCGGCGCGCGGCAGTATATCCAATTGCGTCGGCGTACGACAGCTTTGGACGTCGGACCTTCAGCCCCATCGCCTCGAACAACCACTCGTCCTCCGGGTCGATGGCAATCATCCGGAACCGTGCGAATTGTCGTTGGGCCTCGATTTCCCCTCGGTCCCGGAGGACGGCGAGACACAGTTCGACGAGATTCCAGACGCTCGTTCGCAGCTCCGCAGCGAGATACCTTCGGTACCGCGGATTCCCCCGGACGACCTCGATGAGCGCATAGGTGTCCAGGAAGAACCGGGGCGTGCTACCAGCCCCGACGGAGTTCGTCTTTCAGTTTCTGCGGATCCACGGTCCAGTCTCGGAGCGAGCCGAACGCGTCTTCGATTCCCGCCTGGTCGATTTCGAGGACGACTTCGTCGCCTGCTTTGAGCCTCAGCCCCTTCGCGACCTCGCTAGGCACGACGATTCCCAGCGAGGAACCCCAGCGACGGACCTTGGCATGCACGCGCGCCACAATGTCCGAGATGTTATATCTAACATATAATACTGTCTCCGAGGTTGGTGGAGCTGCTCGCTCACGCACCGGCGGTGGAAGGGACTCGGAGATTGTTCGCGGCGACAGCTTCGCGAGTTCCCTGCACCCTCTTCTCAAAGATCATGCTACGTTCCCGCAGAAACAGGCCGGGGGCCGATCCTAGTGCTTCCGACTGCCGCGGATGATTAGGGCACCCATCACGGTGCCCTCCGTCGCGGTCGCGACGAGGGCGGCCAATAGAATCCACATTTGGTGGGCAGCAAGCCAGTCCGGCGCTAACACGGCCGGCTCGCTCCCAAGGAGGTCGAACGATGTCAACGTGGCATTCACGCAGGATCTCGCGAAGATGGCATCCCAGGAAAACATCGTGCCGATGAGGGCCCACGAAACGCGAAATTCCGGAGAGAGGACGACGGTGATCACCTGGACGACGTTGAAGGTGCTGGGCTGCCACGTCACAACGGCCTGGGCGCCGACATGGCCGTCAACCTGGACGGAGGCCACCGGCCCAAGGGTCTGGAATCCGGGTTGGGAGCTCAGGCCGGTCAACGCCGCTTCGAGGATTCCGCGGGCGGCCTCGTACGTGGCTCCCTCGGAGAATGCAGCCGATGTAACGGCGAAGGTCACCTCGTTCCGGACGGACGAAAGCAAGACGTCGAGGCGCTCACCCCCGACGGACACATTTGCCGCCGCGCTCCATCCGGGCGGGACATCCAGCCGGAAGCGGCCGGAGGGGTCCGAATAGGACGCCGCCGATGATCCGTCCAGCGCGACGAACGATTCGAGGGTCGCATTGATGAGGGGTCGCAGGCTCACCTCGCTCGCATTGTGCATGAGCCCCGAGAACGTCCAGATCGTCGAGAGCTCGGGCCCGAGGATGACGGTCAACATCTGATATGCGCGACCGTCGGCAAGGAAGTGTGAGATGAGGGCGCTGGCGGCCGCGTGGTTGTCGATCCATCGACCGGCCGGTGGCTCGAGGACCTGGTATCCCGAATAGGACGAGAAGACGGTCAAATACGACTCGAGGACGGAGACCGCCTCGTCCAACGACCGCGCCACGCAACCGGGGTTCGGAGCCAGGAAGATGTTCGCGTTCCCGCTGGGATAGAACATCCCGACGTCGTCCACGCCGGTCCGGACCTCCCAGCCGTCCGGGGGCGTGACGCGGAACCCAAACGCGGGGAAGTCCACCGGAGCGCCGGCCGACGTACCGCCGCCCTCCATGGCGGCAAGACCGAAGGAACCGGTTGGGCCGGAGCCGCCTCCCGGCGGCCCTACGACCGCAAGGATGGCGATGGCGGCGATCACGTTCACCGCGGCTACGGCTCGCATGAATCCCCCCACGATGAAGAAATGGAGGCCTGGGCGCATGAGCTTTTTGGCCGACGGCCTATGGCCTCGATCCGTCAAATTGTGATTTCGGCGCTTCCCCCGAAGGGCTGTCCGCCGACCCTTCCGCAAAGGTCAATACGGTACGGGACGTTTGCGAAGTATCGGGGTGGCACGAGTGCGAATTTCGGTCGGCAAGCTCCGCGGCCTCCAGCAGATTTCGGACGCCACGGGGCGGTTCACGATGATCGCGATGGACCAGCGGGGGAGCCTCCAGAAGATGCTCCATCCGGAGAATCCGAAGGCCGCGACGTATGCGGAGATGGAGGCGGTGAAGCTCGGCGTCACGGAGGCCCTCGCCCCCCACGCGAGCGGCTACCTCCTCGATCCGGAGTTTGGGGTGGCGCCTGCGATTAACCGGTTCGCTCTGCCGGGCCGCACGGGCCTGCTCGTCGCTCTGGAGCAGTCCGGATACGAGAAGAAAGGGAACTGGCGGCTCACGACGCTCCTCGACGGGTGGAACGTCGAGAAGGTGAAGCGCCTTGGCGCCAGCGCGGCGAAGCTCCTCGTCTTCTTCAATCCGGACGCCCCGCGCGAGATCGTGGACCACCAGGTGAAGGTCGTCCAGTCGATCGCGGACGAATGCCGGCGTCTCGACCTCACGTTCGTGTGCGAGCCGATGTCGTATCCGGTGGACGAGAGCGAGGAGGCGTTCGCCCACCACAAGGCCGACACGGTCATCCGGACCGCAGAGGCCCTCAGTCCTCTGGGAATCGACGTGCTGAAGGCGGAGTTCCCCGGCGACCCGAAGGTGGCGACGAGCCCCGAGGATCTCCGCAAGAACTGCGACCGCCTGAGCCGCGCGACGAAAGTGCCCTGGGTCGTGCTGAGCGCCGGGGCCGACTTCACCGTGTTCCGAGGGCTCGTCGAGGTCGCGTGCCAAGGCGGCGCATCCGGGTTCCTCGCGGGCCGCGCGATTTGGAAGGATGCGTTCCGAGAGAAGACGCTCGCGGCGCAGATGGAATATGTGCGGACGCAGGGAGTGAGGAATTTCCAGGCGCTCGCGGACCTCGCCCACCGGCACGGCCGTCCGTGGTGGGACTTCTACGGGGGAAAAGAGAAGTTGCAGGACCACTTCGAGGGATGGTACGTCAAGTACTGAGGGCCGACGCCGGCGCGACGTCCTGCTCGCGGAGCACGCGGGGAAGGTCGACCGTGATCTCGGCCTGCTGTTGTCCCGGTTCGCCGGGCTCGTGACTCGCATCCGGCGGGAGCTCCCGATCCGGAGGGATCCGGCCGCGAGCCGCAATGTGTATGGGGAGCAGCAACTCGAACTCGACGTCTGGATGAACGACCTCTTCGTGGACGCGTGCCGCGAGTCGAACCTCGTCGCCCAGGTCGCCTCGGAGGAGATGGGGGAGGTGAAGGAGGTCGGCCGGGGGCGCTTCTCCGTCGTCCTCGATCCGCTCGACGGCTCGTCGAACGTGCGGAGCAACAACATCTTCGGGACGATCCTCGGGATCTTCGATCACAAGGCCCTTCCGGCGCGGGGCCGGGACCTGTTCGCCGCCGGCTACCTGATCTACGGCCCGGCCACGACCTTGGTGTACGCCACCCGGACCGGCGTGCACGAGTTCGTGCAAGGCGGCGCCGGCCGGCCCGACGAGTTCTTCCTCATCGAGGAAGGCCTCCGCCTGCCGCCGAAAGGGAAGTTGTTCGGCGTCGGCGGGCATCGAGACAAGTGGATCCCCGAGGTCCAGGCGTTCGTGAAGGAACTCGAGCGGGAATTGATGAACCTCCGATACGGCGGTTCGTTCGTCGGCGACTTCAATCAGATCCTCCATTACGGCGGCTTCTTCGGCTACCCGGCACAGGTCGACAAGCGGGAGGGCAAGTACCGCCTTCACTTCGAGTCGAATCCGATCGCGTTCATCGCGGAGGCGGCGGGCGGGGCCGGGACGACGGGGACCGAGCGGATCCTCGACGTGCCGGCGACCGGGATCGACCAGACCGTGCCGACGTACGTGGGCAATCGGGACCTGGTCGAACGCCTCCGGTCCCGGTTCGAACACATCTCCCGCCGCGCGCATCGCCGGACGGAGGACGACTAGCGGCGTCGGAACGTGGCGAAGAGGGTCTTCGGGTTCGGCTTCAGCGTCCCCTCGAAGACGCTGTTCACGATTGAGAGGATCTCGAATTTCGCTTCGAAATAGCCCCGCAGTTCCTTCGCGGCGATTCGATACGGACCGTACGTCCCGGGCTCTTTGTCTGAGAAGCATTTCAGGAAGAGCCACCCTCGGGGTCGGAGGATCCGGTGAACGATGTCCGCATAGACGGCCCGCTTCTCCGGCGGGAGGACGTGGAACACGCCGCGGTCCATGATCACGTCGACGAAGTTCCCCGGCAGTTTCGACATCAGGATGTCGTCGACGCGGAACTCAATCGTGAGGCCGGAGGCCTTCGCGGCGGCTTTCGCCTTCCGGATGGCGCTCGGAGAAATGTCAGTCCCGACGACGTCGAATCCGTGCTTCGCGAGGTTCATCGCATGCGTCGCCGGTCCGGTGCCGAGGTCCAGGATTCGTTTCCCCTGGAGGCGGTGCTGGGTCAGAGCCCGTTCAAAGTCCTTGTCGAGGTCCGGCGTGTACCAGGGGAGGCTCTCGACGTCGGAGGTCGCGTAGAGCCCTTCCCACCAGGTGGTCGGCTGAGCCACGGCCGCACTATCCGGCCCGTCGTCTATCTCGCTTTGCCTCGCGGGCCGCTAGAAGGGCTTGAAGATCATGAGCCAGAGGAGGATTCCGAGTCCGATGATCCCGACGGCCGCGGACGGAATGGGCGAGACTTTCTCGAGCGCCGCCGAGAGGTCCGCGTCCGTCCCGACCCGAGCGGGCGGTTGCCGCCGGCGCAGCGGTAGGCGGAGTCCGAGCGACTTGCGGACCCGATTGTTCGGGATCCCGGCGAGCGGGGTCATGAGGCCCGCCAAGACAATCAGCGTGAAAATCGCCGCCCAGAACCACCGCATCACCCACCATCCGCCCACGGAGCCGAGCACGAGGCCGGTGAGCAAGGTCCACCAGAACCCGAGCAGCATCACGCGATGCGAGGATCCGGACAGGTCCAGGAGGGCGGCGAGGCGTTCGCGGTTCCGCTCCTTCGCGATCCGGAATCCCACGCCGGAAGAGACCCCGTGCGCGAGCAGGAATACGAAGACGCCGAAGATGTGCAGGAACACGACCCACTCGTACGTGACGAAGTCGACCATTCGACCGCCTGCCGGGATTAGAACAGGCCTTTAATACGTCCGCTCTCGTCGATGTCCATGCTCAGCGCCGCCGGCTCCTCGCCGAGGCCCGGCATGCGCATGATGTCGCCCGCGAGGACCACGAGGAATCCCGCGCCCGCGGATGGCCGGATCCCGCGGACCTCGAGCGTCCATCCGGTCGGCGCCCCGAGGGCGCGCTCGTCGTCGCTCAGGCTGAGCTGGGTCTTCGCGATGCAGACCGGGAGCGTGTCGAGCCCCGCGTCCTTGAGCCGCTCGAGATCGTCCAGGGCGGCGGCATCGTACTTCACGTCGGCCGCGCCGTAGATGGAGGCGGCCACCTTCGCGACCTTTTCTTTGAACGGATCCTCGACCTTGTATACGAATCGGACCGCGTGCGTCGATGCGTTGGTCGCCTCGAGCACAAGCCGCGCCAGTTCTTCGCCGCCCGCACCGCCGTCCCGATGGCACGTGTGCGGCGCCGCGCGGACCCCGACATCCTGGCAATGGTCCACGATGGCGTCGACCTCCCGATCCGTGTCCGTCGCGAACCGATTCACCGCGACGACCGGCGTCATGCCGAGGGTCTGGAGGATCTTCAAGTGGGCGTCGAGGTTCGGGAAGCCGGCCTGGAGCGCCTTCAGATCCTCGACGGCGAAGTCCTTCTTCTTCACGCCGCCGTGGTGCTTGAGCGCGCGCGCGCTGACGACGAGGACCGCGGCGTCCGGTCGCAATCCGCTCTGGCGGCACACGAGGTCCACGAACTTCTCGCCGCCGAGGTCGGAGCCAAACCCCGCTTCCGTGACGACGACGTCCCCGAGGCCGAGCGCGAGTCGGTCCGCCAGGACGCTGCTGTGCCCGTGGGCGATGTTCGCGAACGGCCCGCCGTGGACGAACGCGGGCGTGCCCTCGAGGGTCTGGACGAGGTTCGGCATGAGCGCGTCCTTCAGCAGGATCGCGGCGGCCCCGTGCACGTACAGGTCGCCCACGCTCACGGGATGTTCGCGGCGATCGAATGCGACAACGATCCGTTCGAGCCGGGCCTTGAGATCGGGGATTCCTTCCGTCAGGCAGAGGATCGCCATCACCTCGCTCGCGGCCGTGATGATGAACCCGTCCTCCCGCGGCACGCCGTGCTTCGGGCCGCCGAGACCGGTGACGATGTTCCGCAGTTGGCGGTCGTTCATGTCGAGGCACCGCGGGAACAAGACGCGGGTCGGATCGAGGTCGAGCACGTTCCCGTGGAAGAGGTGCGCATCCATGACCGCGGCGATCAGATTGTTCGCGGCGCCGACCGCATGGATATCTCCCGTGAAATGAAGGTTGACCTCTTCCATCGGAAGGATCTGGGAGTGGCCGCCTCCTGTGGCCCCTCCCTTTGTCCCGAAGACCGGACCGAGGGACGGCTCGCGGACCGCGACGATCGCCTTCGTGCCGATGCGGTTCAACGCCTGGCCCAGGCCGACCGTGGTCAACGTCTTACCTTCGCCGTAGCGGGTCGGCGTCGTGCCCGTCACGAGCACGAGCTTCCCCTGGCGGGCCTTGCGGGTGCGGTCCACCGCGCCGAGGCGGACCTTCGCGATGTAATCGCCCTTTCGGACGAGGTCCTCCCGCGAGAGGCCGAGGTCCGCGGCGACATCGACGATCGGCCGCATGGCCGTGGCCTGTGCGATCTCGATGTCGGCGACCAATGCCGCGGGAAGCCGGAAGAGGGCCAAAAGATTTTCTCTCTTCAGGGGCCTCTTGGGTTGGGAGGAAGAGCGTGCCTCGATATTCGGCTCTGCTCGGCTTGGTCGGTCTTCATCTAGGAATTCTCGGACTCATCATCGCGGCCGGCTCGTCCGACGCCGCGAGGCAGTCCGGGAATGCCATTGGGTTCGCGTCGTTCGTCTGGCTGATCGGCGTCATCTTTGTGGCCGGAGCCTTCGTCGAAGAGGCCCGGACGAAGTGAATCGGCGGCGAAACTGGCCCATTCACTTCATCAGGAGGGCGGCGCGCATCGACTTGAGTCCGTCGACGTCGCCGAAGTCGAGGAGGCCCTCTTTCTCGTCCACGCCGATCACGCGGGCGTCATCGATTGGCGTGCGGTTCAGGATCGGCGACAGGTACGGGTACGAGGACACATCGACGCCGAGTGCGAGAGGGCTGAACGCGGGCAGGACGATGAGGCGGTCCGTCACGAGGAAGGCAGGCACGCTCACGACCGCGCCGAGCTCGTCCTTCAATTTCACGGCGGGATGCTCATGGCCCATGATGATTGGATGGAGGGTGGACACCTCCTCGTGCCCGTGGACAATCGTGTACCCGCCGATGTCCGCGCGAGGGTTCAGGGTCAGATTCAAGTCGCCGAGGATCGTCGCCAGATAGTTGTCGTGATTCCCTCGGACCAGGACCGGGGTCACGCGATCTTTCAGGAACCGGAGCACCTGCTTCACCTCGACCCATTCGTCGACGAGGTTCTTCGAAAACTCGTGCTTGAAGTCCCCGGCGATGATGACTTTCTCGGCCTTCCCTCGGTCGAGCATCTTGCCCAGCCGCTCGAGGATTACCCGCCGTTGGAACCGCGGGATCGAGACGCCTTGCTCGGCGAGGGCCCCCTCGAAGCCCAGGTGGAGATCCGAGATCACGAGGGCCCGTTCGTTGCGAAGGAATAGCGCGAAGTCGCGGGTCGCCTCGACGCCCTTCGCGACCTCGAGGCGGTCCATTGTGCCACGGTAGCTCGGTGTGGAAAATAAGGTTGGCGAAACGTCGGCCGGACGATCAGCGAATGTTCAAGGGTTCGCAGGCGTCTGCCGTCCTCCGTGAGATCCCACGACATCCCGATGTGGTGGATCGGCCTTGGCATCGTGATTCTTCTCGTCGGCATTGTGATCGGGGTCCTCATCTTCGCGGTGTTCAGCTCGACGGCAAGCGCATGGGTGCAGCTAATCTTCCTCGGTGCCCTCGCCGGGGGAGTAAGCCTCTTTCTTCTGTTTCCGGCCATCCGAGCGGGGCGAGATCGTGTTTCCACAACCCCGCGGCCGGGCGACAAAAGCTGACGAGCGAGGCTCGGGTTCCCGCGTCACGATGGTCGCTTCGCTGGACCGATTGAGAATAAAAACGAGCTCCGCGCCAGCCGCACGGCGGGTTGGGAGCTCGAACGGAAAGAGGTTCGAACGCTTGCCGTTCTCGATCTTAGAACCGTCGCGGCCGGCGCTTTGCGAAACAATCTCGGCAGTA
>WNGG01001960.1_pt1 | contig 23284 bp, 15 predicted proteins | sample 5400661 | NCBI WGS metagenome assembly WNGG01 (sample SAMN13153372, study PRJNA577476) | soil metagenome | isolation source: 100 cm soil or saprolite under Garry oak tree replicate 1 | place: USA:California | collected 2016-06-15
TGAAAGTGCGCACCTCAACCTGATCGACACCCTGCGTGAAGCGGGCCGTCCACAGGAAGCCATTCAATGGGTCGCGCGCACCCGCGAAAGATTTGCAGGGACGCCGACGGAAACTAACGCTCTGTTCGCGCGCCTAAGGTTGGACATCGCGGAAAGCAACTGGAAGCATGCTATCTCAACCGCCGATGAACTCAGTGCCAAGAGATTTCAGAAAGAAGTGCTGACCTCCGCGGCGGAAGTCGCATATCTAAAAGCTTACAGCCTTGAGCAAGCCGGACGAAAAGAAGAAGCTGTGAACGCGTATCTGTCGATCTCGGATGGGATCGATTCTTATTACGGATGGCGGGCGAGCGAACGGTTAACGAACCTTGCCGATGCAAAGCATCGATCGCTCATGAACCAGCGGCTCGAGCAAGTCAACGCGCAGATTGCTTCAGCGTCTGATCTCTACCCGGCGCCGTACCGCCTGGCGATCCTTCGCACCGCGAAGGCGAAGAAGCTCGATCCGCGATTCATCCTTGCCATCATTCGTCAGGAAAGTGTGTTTCAACCGCTGCGCAAATCGCCGGCAGGCGCACGCGGGCTGTTGCAACTGACGATTGACGCAGCGCAAAAGTACGCGGCCAGCGCGGGACTCAACGCGCTGCGGGAAAACCAACTCTATCGACCAGAAACATCCATTCTCGTTGGCAGTCAGTATCTCGCCGAACTCTCGCAGATGTTTCCGAACATGCCTGAGGCGGTTGCTGCTTCTTACAACGGCGGCGAAGACAATGTGGCACGCTGGGTGAGACGGGCGAAGCAAAGAGATCCGGGAGTCTTCACCGCGGAGATCGGTTTCGAAGAGACCAAGGCCTACGTGCGAAAGGTGATGGCAAACTATCGCGCCTACCGCCAACTCTATACTGCCGAGTTGACCAAAAGGTAAACTCAAGGCTCTGGACTGAAGCGCCTATCCTCGAATCCACGCGCGCCTTCACGTCTTCTCAAAGAGTCAGTCCGCGGATACGAACGAGGAACAATTCCCAGTCGCACCAGCGCGGGATAGTATTCATATCGAATCGTTACCTCAGCCGCCGGATGCGATTCAAGATCCATCTGCACCCAACGCACATCATTTTGCACTGAACGTCCGATTCCGGTAGCCGCGCTTTCATCATCCGGCGCGGGGTAAGCTTCGGCCTTTCTGTCTTTCGCAATACCACGCGGCTGCGCCGAAGCTGCCGGCTCATTCGACCCGCCTCTTCCCTCTTCGCGAGATTGTCTGTCCTCTAAACGTGGTCGCGATGGCGGCGGCGGAGTCACAGGCACCGGAATCGGGTGACGCTCGCGGTAAAACACCGCCGAGATCAGTCCGAGATTCGCCGTTTGCCCAAGCTTCGCGCCATAGGAATCGCGTTCCGTTGTGAAATAGAAATGGCGTGCCCGTTCCGAGCTCACCTGCCAACCGCTGATGTAGATCGTCTGATAGGGTCCGATAACCCACTTGCTCGCTTCCCACGCGCTGGTATGTCGCGCGTCGATCGAATTCAGACCGTCTACTGACAATGCTACCGCAACCCGATAAGGCAGCGGATTGCGAATGCGCACCTCGTACTCGGCGCCCTCAATTGCTTCAATGTAGGTCCGCCCTCGCGCGCTGTACTCTTCCAGCGAACGCCCGTCGACTATCACTTGAACCTCGAAGCGCTCGTCCCGGACCACGGCTGGCCCAACCTTTTCCGTCACCGACGCACTGTTGTTTCCTCGCGGCGCCGCCTTCGCCCGCCGGATCGAAAAAACAAAAGCGCCGGTCAGGATCATTCCCAGTCCGGCGCATGTGACAAATAAGAGGGTCTTCTTCATCTCTTTCTCTCCTGTCCACGGATAAACCCGCTTGAACTGTGGTAGGAACGTAGGTGTCCGCGGGTTCTTGCGCCGGAAACCCAAGCCTTGGAGCAAATATGGCACAGGTGCAGTTTGTGATCGGCCCGAAACTCGGATGACCCGTTGCTAACCAATTGCTCGTTACAGAACCGCGAGCGAGATAGCGACCGGATATAAGCGCTGAACTGCGTCGTGCAACGCTTTCCGTCCGCGAAATTGTAGATGGGAGGTTGAATGTAAGACCCGGTCGCTACCCGCTCGGGGTTCTGTAACGACTCGCCGAGGCTTGGTTGATGGCATTAACTCAGGAATGAAAACTGCGCCAGTGCCAAAAAAATCGGCTCTTGTGGTAACCAGCGCGCTTTTCGTGTTGAGAAAAACCGCCCGTTAAGGCTACAATTACGCGCCGAGTTTTCCCCAAGGTTGGATCGTTGCCGCATTAGATCGACAGATTTGCAATTCACCGTTGGTTAGGAGACGCCGATGGAGTATGCACTGACCGCAACCAAGACAGAGGCGCGCGCCGGCTCGTACTACGACAAGATTTGGCGCCTCTATGACCTCACTTTCAAACTCAACGGTTACGGCCGGTCGCTCGATCAGTATTTCGCGGCGCATCCATTGCCTCTCTCACGCGGCGCGAGGATTCTCGACGCCGGCTGCGGCACGGGTACACTGACACTGGCACTGCTTCGGACGCTTAGATTCCCGGTCAGCATTACCGCTCTGGATCTTTCTGCTTCGTCGGTTGAGGCGGCGAGGAAGGCGGTCAGTCAGAGCCCGGACCGAAGACGCGATGTCAGCTATGCGCAGGGCAATGTGTTGTCTTTGCCGTTTGCCGATAATTCCTTTGATCTCGTGGTCACGAGTGGCGCGCTCGAATACATGCCGCTTGAGGATGGACTAAGCGAGCTGGCGCGCGTGATAGCGCCCGAAGGTCATCTGTTGCATCTCCCGGTGCGCCCTTCGTTCGCCAGTTTCTTCCTGGAGATCTGCTTCCGCTTCAAACACCACCCACCGCAAGAAGTGATGCGACACACAGAACGCCATTTCAAAGTCGCCGACCACTATCGCTTCCCGCCGCTGCAAGTAATAGGCTGGACCAAGACCGCGATGCTCGCGCAGAAGGTTTAGGGTCGGCGTGTGATTAGCGGTCCAAGACTTCCCGTTCGTTCTGCGTAATCTGCGAAATCTGCGGATTCTCCTTGCCCCTTGCCCTTCGCCGCCTTATTCCGCAATCCGCAATTCGCAATCCGAAATTCCTTGCTGCCCACTGCCCACTGCTTACCGTTGAATATACTCATGCAGCAACTTGAGCTCGTCTCCCTGCTCGCTCAATTCAACCCGAAGCAAGTCACGAATCGACAACATTCCCACCCAGCGGTCGCCATCCATGACGGGCAGGTGGCGAGTGCCAATCTGCTCCATTCTTTCCAGCGCCTGGTGCGGCGTCTCGTCGCAGCGAATCACCGCGCGCGTCTTGCTGGTGACTTCTCCGATCTTCAGCGTCGCCGGATCGAGTTTTTGCACTACCACGCGATTGAGCAGATCGCGCTCGGAGAAGACGCCCATCAATCGCCCTTCCTCATCCAGCACGCAGACGGCGCCGATTCTCCTCTGGGCCATAAACTCCGCCGCCTCCATCACGGATGCCGTGGCTTTCATCGAGTAAGGCTCACGATCACGAATGACATCTTTGATCAGCATCGCCGCGCCTCCCGCTGTCGATTAGATTATTCAGGTGCGGCCGGTATTATAAAAGAAGCCGAGCGCCGTGTCTCTAGTGAAAAGCTAATAAATTCAGCTACTGGGAGCTGAGTGCGGCTTGATGCATGCGGTAGGAGTTTGCTTCAAGCGGAACGATGTCGTCGGTCAGGATTGAGTCTTGCGCCTTTGGCGCTGAATAGCAGTAGACAGTAGTCAGGCGACAGTAGACAGAGACGCAACCAAATCGATTGCCTCGACAACGGCCTGGGGCCGCGTGACTGGTATCTGGTGGCCGGTTTTGGGCAGGATGTTCAAGTGTGATTTCGGTAAGGCTTGGTGCAGGCGGTGGGCGTTCTCTGCCGCGGGAACGATCAGGTCTGAATCGCCGGTGACAATCGCGACGGGCACGCGGATTTCGGAATAGCGAGGAGTGAACTTTGGCAAGCTGCCATTGAGCAAAGAGTCGTCGACTGAATACCACTTCACCTTCTTTGGTCTGGTCCATTCAGAGATCACGTGTCGCAGGTAGTGTTTTGGTATAGGGTCGGGCGCAAAGGCTTTGGTCAAATCGTTTCTCACCACCCAGGATCCAATCAAAGGCGTGAATAGAGAGTTTACAAGATCGCCAACGAACGGAAGGGCGGGGAGTTTCGATACGAACGAGACGCCATCATCGCTCTCGTAAACCGCGGGCGCCAGCAGCACCGCGCCAGACAGAGCCCCCGGAAACTCCAAAGCGTAAACGAGCGCCAGCGCACCACCCCACGAATGACCGACGATGATCGGGCGTTCAACGCCCAACTCTGCGAGCGCGGCGTGCAGCACGTGTGCCTGGAGGTCGACTGTGATGTCTCGGTGATTTTGCCTCTCGCTGTGACCGTGACCGGGACGATCGAAGGCAAACGCGCAGTAGCGTGACGCGATTGGGCTGTAGAGTCGGGTCCAGTCCTGACAAGAACCCGGGTTGCCGTGAATCAAAACGACGGGACGGCCGGCCCCTTTGATTACGAAATGCACGCGCGCGCCGTCGACGCTGACGAATTTCGAGACGGCTTGCTGATGATCGTAAGCAACGCGGGAGGCGATGTATGCCTGTTTAAGACCGCCGGTAACTTTCACGGTTTATGCACCCCTCAATCGGAGGACTCAACGCAGAGACTAAGAGAGCGCAGAGCCTTCGCGGAGAAAAGCATCGGACAATTTCCGCAATCAATCCGGGGGCCAAAAGATTCGTCGAAAACTTTCCTTGCACCCCTTCAGGGTGCAGTACAAAGATAACAACACGGGTCCAGGGGTGGCGCGCTTGCGCGCTTACCCCTGGCTACTATATTTGACCCCTGCGGGGTCATCGAAGACAGCGATAAGCCCTCCCTCACGGTCGGGCTACTGCCCCGAAGACTGGGCTGAGCCATTCCCCGCGACCGCGCCACGCGGGCTGCGCGCACGGGGACCGCGGTTGGTCGGGCTACTGCCACGAATAACTCGCAGCGCCTGGCGGGTGAGCAGTTGCGTGACGCCACCGGGCACCAGCGCGCGTATGACCGCGTGCGCCACGCGTGGCGGAATGATCACGCCCCGCTGACCCAGGCAATACTCGCTTTCCCACCAGCTCGGGACAAACTTTCCTTTGAAGCGACGCAGCCCTTCAAAATTGTAGAAGCCACTCAACCGTCGCGAGGCTACGCGCAGCCCGGTCTTGATCATTCGGTGTTCGCCGGCCGCGATGTGGTTCGGGCCGTCGGTAGCCAGCGGCGCTGTCCCCAACGTAGCGAGCGCGGCCCCTTCTTCTTTCAGCTTCGTCAGCGCTTCGACGACCAGCAACGTCGCCGTTCCCTGCGGCGCGTCGGGTTCCCGCAAGACGTCTTCGAGGTACCAGCCGTTGCGCGCGGGAATCGGGCTGGCGGCGAGGAAACCCACGAGCTTGCCGTTTACGCGCGCGGCAAAATACTTCTTGTATTCGGAATGCAGAAAGGGATCGAGAGCGACCAGCCAGCCGAACGTCGTCGCGGTGCGGCGCGTTTCCAGCCAATGCATACACAACCGCGCAGTTTCCTTCTTCAACGATTCATTAATGTCATCGGAAATCATTTCGACGGCGACGCCAGCCCGGTGTGCCTGGTTCACGCCCGCGCGAATTTTCTTGGCGCAGTCGCCGCGCGGATTCCACGTCTGGAGATCGAAGTACGGCGCGGCGCTGACTTTCAGGGCAGTGAAATCGCGAGGCGCAACCATGCGCGCGAAGGCGGCGCTTGTGGGCACAAATGCGACCGCGCGACCTTTCCGTTTGGCGAAAGCGGCAAACTGGCGCGCCAGCTCGGCCATATCGTCAAGCGGCGCGAGTGGATCGCCGGTGGCCAGCCATACGCGGCCAAACTCGCCGTAGATAATAGCGCCGTCAATATCCGGCGTTGACCACAGCAATGCACCGGGCGCGATGCTCACGAGCGAGTGCGCATTGAACCCGTAGAGAGTCTGCAAACGCAGCAACTCGCCAGTCGGATCGGGCACACGTCTTCGCTTACGCGCCGACCGCGCGGCTTCGATGCGAGCTTTCATGTAACGCGCGCCGTAGCCTGCGCCGCCAGCGGCTAACCACCAAAGATCATGAACGGGAATGAACATAGGCTGCGAGTTTCCTTTTACGCCTGTGGTTGGATTGAAGTCAATGCCGGATCAGGTTGGCCGGGGCAGTAGCCCGCGCGTAAGCAAGGGCGTGAGCTGGTGACGCGCGCTGACGCTTCGAAGCGAGTTGAAACGCTCTTACGCCCTTGCTGACGCGCGGGCTACTGCCCCGGCGGCCGCGCCGCCCTAGCCAAACAACGCGCCTTGCGCGGAAGGTCTGCGAAAGGTGTTGGCTCTGCTCTGCCGCTCGCTGCCGACGTGGCGCTCGTTGAATCCGAGTCGCTGGCAGTAGACGCTGAAAAGTTTTTCCTGCGCTTCCCAATATTGGCCTTTGCCGCGCATACGCTCGCCAAAAACTGCGGAGTTTAACTTCCCTTCCCGCGCGTCGCGAATTCGATTCAGGATGCGATCGGCTTTTGTCGGCAACTCCTCACGCAGTCGTTGTTCGAAGTAAGGCGCAACGCTTCCCGGCAGACGCAGCATGCTCATGAAGGCCTGTGTGGCGCCCGCTTCTTTCGCGCGCTTTAATAACTCGGGGATGTCAGTGGTCAACCCGGGAATAACTGGAGCAATGCCAATGCCAACCTGGATTCCGGCAGCGGCCAGATCCGCCATCGCATGAAAGCGCGCATCCGGTAACGGCGCGAAAGGTTCCACCGCGCGCGCTGCTTCGCGATCCGCAAACGGGATCGTGAAGAAGACACCCAGGCTCGATTCGCGCGCGAGCTCTTTCAACAGATCGATGTCCCGGCGAATCAGCGCTGACTTCGTGATTATGCCAACGGGATTGCGAAACTCGAGACAAACTTCAAGGCAGCCGCGCGTCAGTTTGTAATGCGCTTCCAGCGGCAGGTATGGATCGGAAGTAAATGAGAAAACCAGCTCGTCGCCTTTCCATGACGCGCGCATCAACTCCTTGCGCAGCAATTCAGGAGCACGCATCTTGGCGACAATCTTCCGCTCAAAATCAGTGCCTGCGCCGTAGCCCAGATACTCGTGCGTCGGCCGGCTGAAGCAGTAGGTGCAGCCATGAATGCAGCCGCGATAACAGTTGACTGAATAATCAAAGGCGACGTCTGGGCTATCGTTGTGGCTGATGATCGAGCGCGTCTCGGTTTCTTCAAAGACCTCGAGCTGCGCCTCGGGCGGCTCGCCCAACCACTCAACCGAGTGGGTCAACCAGGGATTTGGTGGATTCTCGAGGTAGCGCATATATTAAGTGATTACACTTTAGGATCTGCTGCAGAAACAGTCGACCAAAACAATTTGTCCAAACAGCGTCTGTTTTAGCCGCGTTCACGCGGCTTGCCCGTCAGGGTTATTAGACCGGCCGTTTGACGGCCGGGTAAGTGGCCAACCACAATTCCATAGCCCGTTTGAACGGGCTTGCTGATCAGCGATCATGCAAACAGTCGCTCGAAAGCACGCTTAAGCGCGCTGGTCAGATCCGGGCCGAGACACTCCCCAGCGCTCGAAGCGCTGGTCTAGTAACCCTTCGGGGAAGCCGTCTAAAGACGGCTAAGAGTTACGAGCCCTCAAAACATTTCGGCTAGCCTGCAGATCCCTCCATTGCCATAATCGATTCGATGGCGTTAAAGAACAGGAACACCTGGGCCGGCTCGCCTTTTCCTTTCTCAATCAACCCGACAAAGTCGTTCGTAATTTCATTGACTCGTCCCTCGTAGATACCACCCGAAATGGTCTTGATGATGACAAGTTGTCCCTTGTATCTGCGAAACAAGTTTTCTGTGTGCTGCATAGGCATCTGGGCACTCCAAAGTAATTCTGGTGTGGTGTCTCTAGACTTCGCTGAGTTGATCACCACGGGGCACTAGCCCGACCGTCAGGGAGGGCTCCGTCTTTTGCGCCGCTAAACATATGAGCCCTCCCTGACGGTCGGGCTAGTGCCACTCGATTTGTTCAGCGAACTTCTGAGACATCATACTAGCTTGAAACGAAACTCTTCGCTGCGCCTGCCCCATCCGACCAGGTCACGAAGAAGAACCGGTACTTGTCCACGTCCTCAATTGTAATGAAGCGTCCGCCCCAGCCTTCATCCGCCGGCGGGGCGATCTGCAGACCGCGCGCTTTCAACTGCTCGTAATAAGCATCCACGTCTTTGACACCAAGAAAGAAGTGCGCTCCGCGGCCGCGCCGCAGCATCGTTTCAAGATGCTGCGCTAGCGTAATTCTAAAATTGCCCGCGCGCAATGTCGCCATCGGCGGTTCCGAGTCGGGACTGCTGCTGTCAATTTCAAAGCCGAGTTGATCGTGGTAAAAGAAGAGCGACTCTTCGAGATTATTCACCTCAAGAAACAAGAGATCGAGTCCGTTGACCATCTGTTTACCGTCCAACTCCTGCTTGCCATTCTACATGCTGAGAAGTAGATAGACTCCATAACCGCTGCCGCCCACAATTGTCCAAAAGAGAGCTTCCTGCAAAATGGTATGACGACGCAGCGGACTGGCAAGCGGCAACGATTCGTTAAATGACAGCATGGCGGCGTGGGCCAGTAAAATACCGAAGACAATCACGAACATCGCGAGAATAGCCAGCGGCCAGAGGAACCAGATCCACTGGAAGCGCACCAGAAGCAATAAGAACAGGCCCGCGCTCAGACACAAGAGCGCGCTCAGCGACTGGCCGTACAACCCAACGTCTCGGGCCGGCGGAGCAGAGACAGGTCTAAAGGCCACTTCGCGTGGTTTGCGTCGTTGCGAGTCGTATACGCGCCTTGCTGCCTCGTCCTTGAGCACGCCGTAAGCTTCGTTGAGGGATTTCATTTCATCCTCGCTGCCGCCTCGGTCAGGATGGCGCCGGGCCGCCAGACGTTTGTACAGGCGCTCGATGTCGCGAGCCGAGGCCCCTTCTTCGGCGCCAAGAATGTCGTAATAATCTTTGGTCGAATCGAACTGGCTCATTGGTCCGATGCCCGAGTGCGTGGTGTGCGTAATAGTACTCGCGGTCGGGGAAATTTAGTAGGGGCGCACCTGTGTGTGCGCCTCTTGGCACGGTCATCGTAAAGACATGCGTTGCCGAGGTCTCCCGACGCGCCTCAGGGCGGACACGCAAGTCCTCCCCTACAGACACATCTGGAACTCTTGCAGGGTGAAGTCAAGGGGTCAGGCATTCTTTGCGGTTTATGTTAAGCTGGGCCATACATTCAATCAATTCAGAGGACAACTGCTTTATGCCGCAGTCGTTCGCCGCAGGCGACGATCTCGTTTTTCAACTCGAAAGCGGGTTTGGAATTCTTCGAGTCCTTGCGATAGAGGGGGAAGGGGCGGATACGATCTGGCATGTGCTCGCTTACGAAGAATTCTTTCCTGAGGTTGAGGCGGCGGAGCGCGCATTGGCCCAACCGCATTCGTTAAGAGTACGCAACGGCCACATGGCTTTAACTGATCGCGCGTTTGAGCGTACACCCGCGGCGAAACTGGGCAACCGCGCCGTAAAGGATGAAGAGTTGGAAATGTATCGGCAGTGGCAGGAAAGCGCGGAACGTGCGGTCTCGGATCGCTCCGTTCTCCTACTGCTGGGAATGAGGTAAGAAAAGCGGTGTTGATATGAACGTTTCTTCCTCTTTACATTGTCTTTACATCTCTTTACATTTCTTTTTCTGCAACCATAGTACAATGCGATTTCTCTAAGAGAAATGCTGACGAGCATAGTTTGGACCAGGTGAGCAGATGGACACAAAAGTAGACTCAAGCAGAGCGATTCATGTACCCGTTGCGGGACGGCTAAGCAAGCCAATTGCCTTCATCAAGTCGAAGGCAAAGGTCCTGGCAGTCGTGGCAGTTCTTCTGATCGGCGGCGCGTTGGCTTATGTCTGGTGGACCAGGAAAGACTCGGGCGCCGACTACGTCACCGATAAAGTGAGCCGTGGGTCAATAGAGGTAGCCGTCTCCGCCACCGGCACTGTCCAAGCGGTGACAACCGTACAAGTTGGCTCTCAAGTATCGGGATCAGTTGCGTGGCTTGGCGCGGACTTCAAATCAAAAGTTACCCGCGGGCAGGTGATCGCGAAGCTCGACCCGGCGCTCTTTCAGGCGCAAGTCAACACTGCGCGCGCCAACCTGCTTAACGCGCAGGCAGGTGTACAAGCGGCGCTCACCGACATTCAGAATCAGACCGCGAACGTGGAAGCGGCAAAAGCTAATGACCGCGCCAACCAGGCGCAGCGCGACGACGCCATCGCGCTGGCCAAACAGAACGAGAAGCTGCGCGGCGTAATCACCGACCGCGAAATCGAGGCCGCCCAGAACGCCGCCAAGGTTGCGATTGCGCGTTACAGCCAGGCCACCTCGCAGATTGGGCAGGCACAGGCCCAGTTGGAGATCGCTAAATCAAAACTCAAACAGGCGCAGGCGGGAGTCGAGCAATCCAAGGCGCAACTTGACCAGGCCAATGTTAATCTCCAACACAGCATCATTGAGTCTCCGATTGATGGCGTAGTCGTATCACGAAATGTTGACGTTGGTCAGACCGTGGCGGCGAGCTTGCAAGCCCCGACACTTTTTACGATCGCGAATGATTTGACGAACATGCAGGTGCTCGCCTCGATTGACGAAGCCGACGTTGGGCAAATCCGCGAAGGCGGCAAAGCGCACTTTTCGGTTGATGCATTCCCGGGCCAGACATTTAACGGCGATATCACCCAGCTCAGACTCAACGCGCAGACGCTGCAAAACGTCGTCACTTACACCGCTGTCATCAGCGTCGCCAATCCGGATCAAAAACTGATGCCCGGAATGACGGCCAACATCACAGTCCCGGTTGCGCGTCGTGACGACGTTCTGCGTGTGCCTAATTCCGCATTGCGCTTCAAGCCCGAACTTACAGAACAGCAGCAAAAGGATCTCCAAGCAAAGATCGACACGTTTCGCCAGCAACAGCAAGGGCAGGGCGGCAATGAAGGAGAACAACAGAATCAACCGCAAGGCGAAAAGCAGACGCAAGGTCAAAGCCAGACGGTCTCTCCGGGCGCCGGCAGTGGCGCCGGGCACAAGCGCAATCAACCACAAGGCGAAGGCGGCGGGACCAAGGGGCAACAACAGGGCGAGACCAACGACAGCAGCGGAGGCCAAAGAGCGAAACGGCCACACGGCGACAATCAAGCTTCATCCTCCGGCTCCCAGGGCGGCGGCGGCAAGCAACGCCATCAACAAAAGCCCGCCGGTGATAATCAAGCTGAATCCTCGGGTTCCCAGAAGGGCGATTGGAAGCAACGCCATCAGCAACAGACTGGAGGCGACAATAAACAGGCTGCCTCTTCAAGTTCTCCAGGTGGCGGTGAGAAGCAACGCCATCGGCAGGACGGGCAGACTGGAAACAAGGAAGATTCGCAACAAGGACAAAAGCCCCAGCAAACTCAAGGACAACAATCGACCGCGAATCAAACTACGCCTACTGGAGGTCAGGGCGGTGGTGGCAGGCGTCAAATCCAGGTCGTCTGGGTATTGACCGCCAACAAGACTTTGGAGCCGCGCGTCATTCGCACTGGTATTACCGACGGCCGTCTTACGGAAATCGTCGCTGGTGATCTTAAGGAAGGCGATGTAATAGTCATTGGACAAACGGGAGGCGCGACCAGCAACAACAATCGTTCGCCACAAACGACGACGCCGTTTGGTCAACGACCACCGGGCGCCGGGCCGCCGCGAGGCAGGTAACGACGAGGCACATGCTCGAAGCTCAGATCAGTTCAGACGCCCAACGGGCCAACGTGGTGGAAGGGAGGGAGCCTTTCGCGAGTCGTCCCTTCCTGCTGGACCAACAGGACCATTTGGTGGATTCGGATCCGCTCATCACGCTCACCCATATCCACAAGATCTACAAAATGGGCGACGTCGAAATCCACGCGTTGCATGGTATTTCGCTTCAGATCAGGCGCGGCGAGTTCGTGGCCATCATGGGCGCGTCAGGTTCGGGAAAATCTACGACGATGAACATCATCGGCTGCCTCGATCGTCCGACGCGCGGTCATTACTTTCTTGAAGACCAGGATGTTTCGAGACTTTCGAAGGATGAACTAGCCGACATACGCAATCGCAAGATCGGTTTTGTCTTCCAGGGTTTCAATCTGCTCGCCCGCACCTCGGCTCTTGAGAATGTCGAGCTGCCGATGCTTTACCTGGGCGTCAAAACTGATGAGCGTCTGGCCCGCGCCAAAGAAGCGCTGGAGTTGGTCGGACTGGGCGACCGTCTCGACAATATGCCCAATCAACTTTCCGGCGGACAGCAGCAACGCGTCGCGGTCGCCCGCGCGCTGGTGAATCGACCCACGATCATCCTGGCAGACGAACCGACTGGAAACCTCGACAGCCGCACTTCAGTTGAAGTCATGGACGTATTTCAATTCCTCAACCGCGAGCACGGCATTACCATCGCGCTGGTCACACACGAGGCGGACATCGCGCAGTATGCCAAGCGCGTCGTAGTCTTTAAGGATGGCCGAATCAAGCGTGACGAGCCGATGGCGAATCAGCGTTCGGCGCGCGAGGAACTCGAGAGAATGCCGCCCGTTGTCGAAGATGAGGATGAGGAGGACGAAGAATGAATCTGCTTCTGACATTCAAGGTCGCGTTGCGCGCGCTCGCTCGCAACAAGATGCGCTCCATCCTGACCATGCTCGGCATTATCATCGGCGTCGGCGCAGTGATTGCGATGGTGGGCATTGGCCAGGGGGCGTCGGCGTCGATCCAGGCGCAGATCGCGAATCTCGGCAACAACATGCTTATCGTGCAGTCCGGTTCGGCGAACACCGGTGGCTTACGCGGCGGCGCCGGATCGACAAACACCCTCACGGCCGACGATGTCGACGCGATTCAACGAGATTGTCCGTCGGTGCAAGCCGCTTCGCCCAGCGTGCGCGCCAATGGCCAACTCATATTTGGAAATCAAAACTGGTCGCCCTCAAGCGGCATCTCAGGCGTCAACGAAAAGTTTCCGCAGATTCGCGCCTGGCCCGTTGCGACTGGTGAGTTTTTCAGCGAGGCCGACGTGCGCAACGCGACGCGCGTCGCCGTCTTGGGCAAGACCGTAGTCGATAATCTGTTCGCGGGAGGCGATCCCATAGGTCAGATGCTTCGGGTTCGCAACCTGCCTTTTAAAGTAGTCGGCGTGCTGTCAATTAAAGGGCAGAATCAATTTGGCCAGGACCAGGATGATACGGTGCTGATTCCCTATACCGCGGCGCAGAAGAAGCTGCTTTCGATCACCTGGATCAACAGCGCGAATGTCTCGGCGATCAGTCCCAAGGCCACCGCCAGCGCACAAAAAGAGATCACTGACCTGCTTCGCCAGCGCCACAAGCTCGCTCCAAATCAGGAGGACGATTTCTTTGTTCGTAATCTTACGGATGTAGCTGACGCCGCTAACCAATCGAGCACTATTATGACCAACCTGCTGGCCTCGATCGCCGGCGTCTCGCTCTTGGTTGGCGGCATCGGCATCATGAACATCATGTTGGTGTCGGTAACCGAGCGGACCCGCGAGATTGGCATCCGCATGGCAATTGGCGCACGCAGCGGCGTCATCCGGCGTCAGTTCTTGATCGAGTCAATCACGCTCTCGCTCGTCGGCGGCGTGATCGGAGTGTTCTTCGGCATCGCGACATCGATTACTATCTCGCGGACTCTGGGTTGGCCCACGCTGATCTCGCCGCTATCAGTGATGATCGCGGTGGTCTTCTCGGTCGTAGTCGGCGTTGCCTTTGGTTATTACCCGGCGCGCAAAGCGGCCTCACTGGACCCGATCGAGGCGTTACGATATGAGTAACAAGCGTGCGAGTCAGTGACCACGACCCGGCGCCGCATATGCAATCGCGGATAAACTACGTTCGTACTTTGCCAATCGCGGCGCTGCTTCTCCTCTTTGCCACACCCCTCTTCGCTACGCGCCATGAACGCGTGGTAGATTCGTGGCGACCGCTGAACTATGACGTTGCGATAACACTTAATGACGAACTCACCGCGATTACGAACGCCCGCACCAAAATCACGATTCAGATCTTGAAGGAGAACCTGGCGGTCGTCGATCTCGACTTCGGGGAGATGGTTGTCGATGCCGTCAGTGTCGACGGCGGTGCTGCCAAATTCGAGAGGTCGCCAGGTTCGCTCAACGTACAACTGCCCAAAGCCGCCAACAAAGGCAGCCGCGCGGTTATCGCGGTCGAATATCACGGCAAACCAAAAGATGGATTGATTCTTACCGCCGACAAAGACGGCAAGCCGTCAGCGACAGGAGATAACTGGCCGGATCACGTTCATCACTGGATTCCCTGTTTGGATCATCCATCCGCAAAAGCAACGGTGACGTTCACAATCACCGCGCCGGCGAAAGATTTGGTTGTAGCGAATGGCCGGTTCGATCGAGTACGCGATAATTCGCAAGCGACGCGGACCTGGACGTACGCAGAAGCCGTACCGATTCCGGCTTATTGCATGGTGATCGCAGTTGGCGAATACGCCAGGGCCGAGCCGACAACGCCCGCGATCGCACCGCTCTCTTATTATGTGCCACAATCCGAGGCTAAATTTGCGCCGCAAGGATTCGCACCCGCCGCGCCGTCGCTGAAGTTTTTCAGCGAGACCATCGCTCCCTATCCGTACGAGAAGCTCGCCTTGATTGTGGGCGCTACTCGCTTTGGTGGGATGGAAAACTCAAGCGCGATCATTTTTGCGAAGACGCTTTTCGACTCCAAAAGCGCGCCCCGGATGAGCCGAGCATTCAATATTCCTGAGCGTCTCGAAGACATCGTGGCGCACGAGATTGCGCATCAGTGGTTCGGCGATTCCGTCACCGAATCCACCTGGTCGGACTTGTGGCTGAGTGAAGGGTTCGCTACCTATTTCGCCGGTTTGGTTGAGCAGAAGTATGACGGCGAAGATGCCTTCCACGCTTACATGAAGCGCGCCGCGGACACCTACTTCGCGTACGAGAAAACGACGCGCACGCCCATCCACGACACTGAAACTGAAGACTTGATGAAGCTGCTCAATGCGAACAACTATCAGAAAGGCGCGTGGGTGCTGCACATGCTGCGCTCGCAACTCGGCGACGACGCCTTCTTTCGCGGCTTACGTGATTACTACAGCGCGCATAAGAACGCAAACGCAAGCAGCGACGATTTACGAGCAGCGCTGGAAAAAGCGTCGGGACATGACCTGAAACAATTTTTCGCAAGCTGGGTCTATGGCACAGGCCACCCGCAATATCAGATGTCCTGGCGATGGATTAGCACAACGAAAACCCTTAAGCTCACTCTGAGACAGACGCAGCAAGAGGGCTTCTTCCCGAACGTCGTGCCGCTTCATTTGGCAACGGCAGACGGAACACTCCGCCTGGCGATCAAGCCGACGGGCAAGGAAGCCGTCGCAGATTTTCATTTAGATCAGCAACCGACCACAGTCCTAATTGATCCTGACTATACTATTCTGAAAGAGATAATCAATCAGCCAGCGGTGAAATCTAGAGTCCCGTAGGGACGGAATATTTATAGGACCGGCAGCCTGCTTCGATCGATCCACGAGCGGAGCGAAATGTTCTCCATTTCGTTCCGCTCGTGAACTCTTGCCGCTGGTTGACCCCTCTATAGATATTTCGTCCCTACGGGACTCTTTGCCACTAAGCCGGTTCAATGCACGCCCGCGCACTCGCTATTCGCATGCGTGACCACTGAGCTGAATCGTAGTTGATATTCCGCCGAAGTAATAAACGCGCAGACCATGCCGCGATAGTTATTCGGCTGTCGATTGTTTAGTACGTCCAGCCAGAATGCGTAGCCGCTTGGATCGGCGTCACGCCTCAAGTATCCGAAATACTGCATTAACACGAAAGACGGATTGTATTCACGATCCTTGAAAGCCTGAATCTCGATCACATCTCCCACGACTTGGGCGCGCTTCTTGCCGGCATTCATAGCATCGATCTGCTGTTGCCGTTCAGTAGTGAATGGCACCAGCCCTGCGGTGTCGAAGAGCTTGTTGACAAACTGCGCGTTGGTCATTGAATCAGGATAGGTCTGCTTGAACTCCGGTCGCAGCACGAAATCGTCCAGCAGGACGGTCTTACTGGCAGCTAAATCCGAACCTCCGACAACTTTCGTCCGATCCGTTACAAACTCCGAATAAGTTGGCTGGCGGCCCAGGGCTCCCTTGTATAGCCGATAGACGAAGCTGCCCGTTACCTGAAACTCGGTCTCAATCACGAATGCTGCTGAGACGCTGATGCGCTCGTCTTTGATGCAGGCACTATTGCTTCCACACTGCGTAATCTGGCCAGTCCAATAACCGAGCCCGCCCAGGTCCGGCTGGCGGTCAAGGAAATCCAGATAATGTTGGTTGACAAAGAACTGCGCGTCGTCGAGCGGGTTGGTGGTGGGCGGCGCGACGTCGTTATCGACTATTGTTATGGTCGCCGTTGCCGGACTACCTAGAAACACACCACCGGCAGGATTACTCAGCACAAGCGGTATTGACCGATTTCCCTGAACGTAAGCGTTGTCGATGATCGGCACATTGAAGGTCTTCAGCGTGTCACCCGGCGCAAAATGCAGAGTCCCGCTCACCGGCGTGTAATCGGTGCTGGCCGATGCAGGGTTAGCGTTGCCACCCGAAATGGAAAAATCGACCGTTGCTGCCTGCGAAGTATCTCCGAGCCGGGTCACAGTGATCGTCGCCCCGCCGGCGCTTTCGGACACTGTGTAGCTTCCGGTGCTGAATTGAAAACTGCTTGCCATAGCCGACGACTGAAACTGGCCGCGAATCTCGCCATTGGGAAAACTGTTGCTGTGAACGTTGATATAGAGAAGACCACTCTTAAGGTTCTGCACATCTGACGCCGCCAGCGTGATCACGAAATCGCTGAGATTGCCGTTAGTCAAGGGGAAGATTATTGGCGCGCTAACACCCGGCGCTCCCGGGCCATGAATATGCGCTGCGGTCTCAGCGCTTGAGAGACCATCAAAGTTGAGCGAAACGCGTGCCGTCGTCTCGTCGGGACTGAGCAGGACGGTCGCGGTGCCGGTAGCAGTTGAATTGTTCGGTGGCGTCTCTTGCGCGCCAGTCAAGTTGGCAACAAAGAGCGTTGACTGCTTGCCGGAAATCTCGTAGACCGCTGAGTTTGTGTTTGAGACCACAAACAGATCGCCATTCGGTCCTGTCTCGATGTCCGTGGTGATGCCAAAGTCTCTGCCGATCAGCAAACTTTCGCTCTCCGTGATATCGAATTTGTCCAGGTTGTCCGCAACCAGATCGTTGAGTCGCGAATCGCTGAAAGCAAAGTGCAAGCGATCAGGTGTTAGCTTGAAGCGGAAAAGAAAACCGCCGTCAAGAAAAGTGCGCGCTGCCCCGACAAACATGTCGCCTTCGAATTGCGGCCCCAGTCCCCTGCCCTGCACAAATCCGACTGGCGACACGGGAATCGCGTATTTCCAACTGAATTCCGGATCGTTGTAGTGCGCGCCCGGCAGCATGTAGAGACGCGACAGCGCATCTTGTGGCGTATCGGCAATCAGCGATGGCGGCCAGCGCAACTGTTGTAAGTTTCCGGCTCCGTAACTCGTTTCGATCTGTTTGTACTGTGCTACACGGCTTAGCGGTCCCATGATCTGCACCCAGCCGTTGTTTGAGCCGGCTGTGACGCGATTCAATTCGTCAAACGCATCGTCGCCGTTCTCTTCATCCCATAGAATGCCTGAGATGGGATCGAAGGCCAGACCGAAACTGTTTCGCACTCCATAGGCAAAAAGCTTCTTGATGTTTGCCGCCGCTTCGCCCGTGAGACTAGACTGCGCGTTGTAGAACGGATTATCCGTCGGAGTCGAGCCGTCGTCATTGAGCCGCAAAATGAAGCCGGTCAGGTGATTGTTGTCGGGCTCCGGCCCTCCAAATTGGTCGTCCGGCACTGGCCCTTGTTGATTGTTCTGCAACAACCCGCGCCGACCATTATCTCCCATGATGATGTAAAGCTTGCCGTCCGGACCGAACCGCAGGATGCCGCCGTTGTGATTACCGCGCAGAGGCTGATTGGCATCGGCCTGATACGCGTGCAGTTTGATCAGATTCCGATCAAACGTCAGCGTCGATCCGTTCCAGATATACCGATCGACGCGATTGCCAAGCAAAGCTACGTCCGCCAGATTGGCTGAATCAACACCGGTGCTGCTTTCGGTCCAGTAGAGATAAACAAAATGATTGATATTGAAGTTTGGATGCAGCGCAATTCCCAGAGCGCCCCGCTCAGAAGCGCTGTTTACCGCAAGGTCGAGCGCGGTGCTCTGGATCGTTCCGTTTACGACTCGCTGAACTTTTCCCGTGTCCTTCTCGAGCACCAGGAAATCATTCGAGCCGATGAAGGCCATCGATGTGGGCTGGCTCAACCCAGTGACGACAGTTTTGACCGACAGGTTCGGATCCAGCATGGACGGACCAGTTGCCTGATTCGTTACAGTGGTCGTTATGGTGGATGAGTTGTCGCTCGTGTCAGGATCCAGCTCGGTAGCGCTTACACTGGCGGTATTGATTAGCTGGCCCGTCGATTGGGGCGTTACCGCGATAGTCACAGTCGCGAAATTTCCCTTGGCCAAACTCCCCAGATTGCAACTGACCGTCATGGTGCCATTGCACGTTCCCTGGGTCGGTGTAGCCGAAACAAAGTTCACACCAGCGGGAAGAGTGTCGGCCACCGTTGCATTCGTGGCGGGCGATGGACCGCTACTGGTCACGATGATGCGGTAACTGAGCGTGGCCCCAACGGTTCCCGGGTTCGGTGACGCCGTGTCAACAATTGAAAGATTCGCGCTGGTTGGCCCAGGCACAATCAACGACACTGTGGTCGCATGTTGAAGGATGCCGCTGATGGCCGTGATGTTAACAGTGTAGGTTCCTGGTGGCGTTGATGAAGTCGTTGTAATGGTCAGGACCGCCGTCTTGGCATTCGAGTCCGTAATACTCAACGACGGCGGATTGAATGAGCCGCTCGCATCGCTTGATAAACCCGTAACGCTGAGCGCGACACTGCCCGTGAAACCACCCGCTGGTGTTGCCGTGACGTTGTAGGTCGTGCTGTTCCCGGGATTAATTGTTTGCGACGGCGGACTGGCGGACACGGCAAAGTCCGCCGCGGGAGCAGCGTCCGAGATCTTCACAATGAAAGCGTCGCTGGCGCCACCGGCATTGGCGGCCTGTAACGGCGAGGACGTGGGAAAATTGTTCGAAGCCGTGAAGCCGGTGACGTATGCGTTGCTGGACGTGTCGAGCACTATCGGATTCGTTGAAGTCACCGTGCTGACGTTGTTCTCGTTACCGCTGCCGCCAAGGTACGTCGAATACTGAAATGAGCTGCCGGTAGAATTAAGCTTCGCCACGAACGCATCAAAACCGCCACCCTTCGCGCTTTGCAACGGGCTGACTGTAGGGAAATTTGTCGACGACGTAAAGCCCGTCACATAGACTTCGCCTGCCGAGTTAACCGCGATACCGGTGCCACGATCGTCACCGCTGCCACCCAGGTAAGTCGCATAAACCTTCGCGCCCGCGCTGGTGATCTTCGCGATAAAGGCATCAAACGAACCGCCGCTGGCGGGCTGCACGGAGTTCAAGACAGGAAAATCATTAGAGGACGTTTGGCCGACAACGTACATATTATTGCCGGCGCTATCAAGGGCCACGCCGTAAGCCTTGTCGTCGGCGATTCCACCCAGATAACTGCAGAAGATCAGTGAGTTAATGCCGCTGGCATTCGTATCGATCTTTGCCACAAAGGCATCGAAACTTCCGCCAAAGGAATTCTGAAAAGCATTTTGAGTAGGAAAGTCGCTGGAACCAGCAAAGCCGGCCAGGTAAGCATTGCCGGCGGCATCGACCGCGACGCCGCTGCCGCGATCGGTTCCGGAACCTCCCAGATAGGTTGAGTAAAGCAAGCTAGTGCCTGCGGGATTGAGCTTAGTCAAAAATGCGTCGGTGTCGCCGGCGCGAGTGCCTTGATACGCGTTGACTGTTGTAGGAAAGCCTTGCGACTTAGTGCCGCCGGTAACGTAAGCATTACCAGCCGAATCAATTGCGACGCCCTCGGTCGAATCGTTTTCTTCTCCGCCAAGAAAGGTCGAATAAACCAAACCATTGCCTTGCGCATTTAACTTGAGAACAAACCCATCAAAGTCGCCGCCGCGATAAGTCGGTGCTAAAACGCCAGGCGTGGTTGGGAAATTCGTCGACGAGGAATCAACACGCCCTACGACGTACGCATTGCCGCTGCTGTCAACAGCGATCCCATCACCACGATCCAAACCGCTGCCGCCAACGTAAGTTGAATAGATCACGTTAGCCCCGGCTGCGTCGATCTTTGTCACAAACACGTCGGCTAACCCGGCGTTCGTGCCAAATGCCGCGTTCTTCAGTGGAAAGTTGGTTGAGCTGGTGGAGCCTGCAATATAGACATTGTTGCTGCTGTCGACTGCGATGCTGCTGCCCAGATCGTCACCACCGCCACCAAGATATGTCGAGTACACCAGCGTGGGATCGATCACCAACGGTCGGGTGCGATCATATGCACCAATATGAAAACCAACTTGCTGCTTGCCAAGCAAAACGTATCGGCCGTCAATGAGGCGCCGGTCTCCGTTTACCTGCTGATAAACAGTCGGTTTCTGCTGGCGAACTTCGGCTGCGCCACTGGTCAGGACCAGATCGCCATTCGAAGCTATCTGCGCTCTTGCCTGCAAGTCGAAACCGAGTCGAATGGTGCCTGGATCTGCTCCAGGCGCAACTTCAAAATCGTATTCCAGTTGCCGCTGATTACCGTAATAGGTGAGATCTATTCCCGCATAGATCTGCTCGTAACTGACCTTGCGATATGCAGGCACGTCTGTGCGCCACTGCTTTGGATCGTTACCGATAAAATAGTTTTGCCGACCGGGAAGTTCATCAAGCCCTCGCACTTGAGAATGCTTGTTCGCGCCGAGCAATCGTAAGGTTAGTACCCGCGCGGACGCTGAATGGCGCGAGCGTAAAGAAGAGTCAGGGACACTCACGTCATTGTTGAGTGGCTCTTTCTTTTCGCTTACTCGTTCATTCTTCCGCAAAACAAAGACAGCTTCCGAAGCAGTAAGGAACAGACCGTAGCCACTCCCGCGCGAAAAGAATTTTACCTTTTCATTGCTCCTCCCGAGGTTTGGTTCGAAGCGGAGAGGCAGGCTGGACGTAACTTTGCGGAGGTCGAGCCTGGCTTTATCAGCCGAGACGCGAACGGGCGGCAGTGGATTACTATTTTTTTCCGCAGTGCTGGCGTTGTACGAAACGAGAAGCAGGCCGGCAATCAACAGTAGAATGAAGTTCGTTTTGAATTTTCGCCACCTGCTTTGATTGCGTCGCTCAGTCATAACCTTTGTCACTGAACTTAAAGTGAAGTTGGCCGTCCACTCCGAACCATTATGCCAGTCTTCTCGGTCGGTCACAGCAAGAGGGTCGAGGGCGGGTGAACACTCAGTCCGTTTGTGTTCGCCCGCCTCGGCCCTCTCAATATGCTACTCGATTCTGGAAAGTCCCCGCTCTTCAGGGACCAAGAAACCCGAGATTCTGCGGTGAAAACTTATACAGATTGGGAAACACTGTCGGCACATCGCTCGGCGCAAGTCCATACCAAGTCGCGAGCGTGGCCGCATACTGATCAACCGAGGTCGTCGGAATCCAACGCCCTCGGTTATCAGTATCGTTTGGACCACCAAGAGCAAGTGTTGGATAGGTACCGTAGAAAGTACCGCCTTGAACCTTGCCCCCCATGATGAACGCGTGACTGCCCCAGGCGTGATCCGTTCCCACGGTGCCTGATCCCGAACCTGAGGCTTGAAGCGTGCGGCTGAAGTCGGACATAGTAAACGTCGTTACGCTGTCGCTGACTCCCTGCGCCACCATTTCGTCATAGAACGCACGCATCGCCTGGCTCAGTTGAGTAAGCAATCCGCCCTGGCCACCGGACTGCGCGGCACCGCCGCCAGGATTCGTCGGGTCGGCACCCGTTTCGTTTGTATGCGTATCAAAGCCGCCGAGCGAACAGAAAAAGATCTGGCGCTTCATGCCGAGCGTATTTCTCAAAATGATCAGCTTGGCCACCTGCCTCAGTTGGTTTGCTATTGACGTGTTCAGCGCCGGCGGCGCGGGGAATGCGATAAGAGCTGGATCCGGCTGGTTCAAAACGGCATCCGCAGTCAACGCCTGGTTAGTTGTATCGCTCGCGCCTTTGACGAGGAAATGATTCAAATCAAACCCGAGCAACTGCCGGTAACTGCTGTTCGCGGTATTTGGATTGGCTCCGGCCGGACCACTCCAATTCAAGACCAGCACGTTGGCTAAAGTCGTGGGAGCAGCCGCGATTGCGAGCTGGCGCGTATTAGTACCCGTGGCAAAGAGGGCTGTGCCGGCGACGGAAGTGTTCATTGGCAGAATTACCGGTCCATTCAGCGAGCCAGTCTTATCGGCAACGCGACCGCCCCAACCAGTTTGACCAACGGAATTCGAAACCACCGTCTGCTGCTGCGTCTGTTGGTCTGAATGGGAGAAGAGTTGATACGGGTGCCCAATGCCAGCCTGATACTGGGCGCGCGTTATGGGCTGAACCAAGCTTCCGAAGTTGCAAAGTACCGCGAGCTTGCCAGCGTTCCATACGTCGAGTAATCCTTTCGGCTGTGCCGGAGTCGCAACCTCAGGTGAAAGGTTTGGATGTAAGCCAAACTGCCGTCCGCTCGCTGGATTTATCGGAAGGAGGATCGATTGCGGGATTCCTAGATTTGGGGCAGTTCCGGGATTTCCTGATTGACCTCTGACGCTCATGTAAGCGTTGTACTCAGAATCCAGAGGCACAATCATGTTGTTAGCATCAGTCCCACCAAACAGAAAAATGCAGACCAGCGCTTTGTAATCAGCCGCGACCTCTGGCTGCTGCTGGACCATCGCGTTAACCAGGTTGAATCGGTCCAAGCTGGCAACCATTGCGGCGCCGGTCAAACCACAGGCTGATGTTCTGAGAAATTTTCTCCGTGATTCGTCCATTTTTCTTACCTCTCCACCTGATATTGCGATGAGGTCG
>WNGG01012491.1_pt1 | contig 23278 bp, 25 predicted proteins | sample 5400661 | NCBI WGS metagenome assembly WNGG01 (sample SAMN13153372, study PRJNA577476) | soil metagenome | isolation source: 100 cm soil or saprolite under Garry oak tree replicate 1 | place: USA:California | collected 2016-06-15
GAACGGGCCTAGGGCGGATCCGTCGCGGGGCCTACGGGAAGATGCCCCGCCACTTGTACGCCTCGACGACGCGGTTGATCGCGACCATGTAGGCGGCCTGACGTGTGTCGACCTTCTTCGCCTCGCGCATGTCCCACACGCGGTTGAAGGCGCCGACCATGACGCCCTCGAGCTTCTGGTCGACGTCCGACTTCGTCCAGAAGAACTCGGAGAGGTTCTGCACCCACTCGAAGTAGGAGACGGTCACGCCACCCCCGTTCGCGAGGATGTCCGGGATCAGGACAATCCCGCGTTTGTGGAAGATGTCGTCCGCCTCCGGCGTCGTCGGACCGTTCGCACCCTCGCCGATGATCTTCGCCTTGACGCGCGGCGCGTTCTCCGACGTGAGGACGCCTTCCAGGGCGCATGGCGCGAGGATGTCCACCTCGAGCTCCAAGACCTCCTCATTCGAGACCGGCTTCGTCCCGGGGAATCCGACGACGGACCCCGTCTTCTCCTTGAACGCGAGGACCTCCTTCGGGTCGAACCCCTTCTCGCTGAAGATGCCGCCCTTCGAATCGGTCACCGCGACGATCTTCGACCCCTGTTCGTCGTGCATCAAACGGGCGAAGTGCATGCCGACGTTCCCGAAGCCTTGGACCGCGACGGTCGCTCCCTTGAGGGTCAGTTTCGTCTTCTTCGCGGCCTCGCGGACCGCGTACATCAGCCCGCGGGACGTCGCCTCATCGCGGCCGAGCGACCCTCCGATCGCCAAGGGCTTGCCCGTGACCACGCCGGGGACCGCGAAGCCCTTCGCCATCGAGATCGTATCCATGATCCAGGCCATCGTCTGGCCGTCCGTGTACACGTCGGGCGCGGGGATGTCCTTCTCCGGGCCGATGATGATCGAGATCTCGGACGCGTACCGGCGGGTCATGTGCTCGAGCTCGTCCTTCGACATCTCCTTCGGGTTGCAGATTACTCCGCCCTTCGCGCCGCCGTAGGGGATGCCCATGACCGCGCACTTCCACGTCATCCAGCAGGACAGGGCACGGACCTCGTCGAGGGAGACGTTCCAGTGGTATCGGATACCGCCTTTGAAGGGCCCGACTGCGTCGTTGTATTGGACCCGGTAGCCGGTGAAGACCTTCACCGTTCCGTCGTCCATCTTGACCGGGAAGTGCACCGTGAGTTCACGGCGCGGATTCTTCAGGATCTCCAGCATGCCGGCGTCCAAGTTCAGTTTCTTTCCGGCCCGATCGATCTGCGTTCTGGCAATCTCAAACGGATTCAACGTCTCCTTGGGCTTGGACATTCAAACACCTCTCCGAATCTACAAGACCGTCGACGAGAGTGCCGCGAGTAAGGACCTTTGTCCTTAAAGCTTGCGTCCTAATTCTCTGAGAGAATCCGGAGTCCGGGGGCGGGGTTTCATCGACTCCCCTCCTTATTTGCGGCAGGACGCACGTACTCCTCCGGCCGGACGACATGGCGAGGCGTCTCGCCCCGGAGGAACCGGAGCACGTTGTCCAGGGCGGCCTCCATCGCGTGGCGGCGCTGGCTCGGGATCGCGTTCGCGACGTGCGGCGTCATGAGGACGTTCGGGAGTTCGTGGAACGGACGATGGAACGGCCGTCCATGCTTCGTGTCCGGGTAGGTCCACCAGACATCGAGGGCCGCGCGGAATCCGGGATGGGTCCGCAGGTGTTCGAACAGATCGTCTTCGAGGATGATCTTACCGCGGGCGATGTTCACGAGGACCGCGTCGGGCTTCATCGCCGCGAGGAACGCGCGATCCACGAGGCCCGCGGTCTGCCGCGTGAGAGGGAGGGCCAGGACGACGAAGTCGGCGCGCGGGAGGAACCTACGCAGATCGTCAATCGTCGCGGCCTCATCCAACGCAGGATCTTGAGGGCGCGATCGCGAAAGCCCGATCGTGTGCATGCGTAACGCCTTGCACAGTCGCGCGACCTCGGCCCCAATCCCGCCCATCCCGAGGAGCACGACCGTCGATCCGGCGAGGCCCTTGTTCATCACGCCCTGGTCGAAGATTCCGCGGCGGATCTCCTCCGTCCGCATCACCACGTCCTTCGCCGCGGCGAGGAGGAGGGCCATCGCGTGTTCCGCGACGGACGTGTTATAGGCCCCCGCGTTGCTGCATACGATCGCGGACCGCGGGAGGCGCTCGAACGGTAGATGGTCCACGCCCGCGAGGAGCGTCTGGACCATCCGGAGTCGGGGGGCTCGCGACGGCAGGTCAGGCGGGAACTCGGCGCCGAAGCCCGTGCACACGAGGACATCCGCCGATTCCCAGGCGGTCCATCGCTGGGCCGGAGGGATGTCCTCGAGGATGATGGGATCGAAGGCGCCCGAAGCCTTCGCCGCGACGACCGCGCGTCGCTCCGCGTCCATCGAGGCGGAGAAGAGGACGCGGGCCATCGCCGACCGGACGGCACCGCGGGACTTGGCCCTTTCGACGTCGGATGCTGTCGGTTCCGATACATTATGAACGCCCCGCACTTTTCGCCCTCGGTGACGCCTTTGCCTTTCCGGTTCGTGTACACGGGGATCCGAGTAAGAGACATGGACGAATCCATCCGATTCTACACCCAGGTTCTCGGGATGACGCTCGTCGAACGCATGACGACCGCCCCAACGAAGGGCGAGGTCGCGACTCTCCGGAGTCCGGGGTCCGAGCAAGAACTCGAACTCAATTTCTACGAGGAAGGCAGCTCATTCTGGGCTCCGTACTCAAACGGCGAGGATCTGGATCATCTCGCCTTCGAAGTCGAAAACCTTGTGGCGACCGTCGGGGATCTCCGACGAAAGGGCGTTGAAATCATCGTCGAGCCCTATTCGATCGGGGACTGGAGCGAATCCTACATCCGCGACCCGAACGGCATTTGGATCGAGCTGCTCGACAAGTGAGCGTCTCGGTGACGGGCTGCGTCGGGCTTCGACGGCGGCTCGATCAGCACTCCGAGTACCCGCAGGCGTGACACTTCACGCATCCCTCTTCGAACACGAGGGACTTGCCGCACTCCGGGCACTCCGGGTTCAGGCCCTTCCGCAGGAGCTCCGCCGCATCGCGGGACTCTTTCTCCAACTCGACGTCGGTCTCGACCGCGCCGCCTAGTTCATCGAAGGTCTCTACGGGAGGTTGCACCCCGGTCTTCTGCATCCCGATATGGCGCTTGATCGCCTTCGCGATCGCATCGGGGATCGAGTACACGCGCTCGCCGTGGTCCACCGCGATCCGCGGGCTGCGGATGCCCTCGAGCTGATCGATGATCTCGTCAACTGGGACGCCGGACCGCAGGCAGAGAGACACGAGTCGGGCGATCCCTTCGGTGAAGGATGCCGTGTATCCGCCGCCGCGGCCGATCTGCGCGAAGATTTCGAACAGGCCCTTCTCGTCCTCGTTGACCGTGACGTACAGGGCGCCGTATCCGGTGAGGATCTTCTGTGTACGGCCCGTGATCACGTCAGGCCGAGGCCTTGGGCGCAGGACCGCGGTCTCCGACGGGACTTCGACGTGGACTGCCGTCGGCTTCTCCGCGTCCGCGACACCGATGTTCAGGACCTGGTCTTCCCGCGAGCCGTCGCGGTAGACGGTGATGCCTTTGCAATGCAGGTCGAACGCGAGGAGGTAGGCCTTTTTCACGTCCTCCACGGTCGCCTCCCGCGGCATGTTGATCGTCTTCGAAACCGCCGCATCAGAGTAGTCTTGGAAGCCCGCCTGCATTCGCACATGCCATTCCGAAGATACGTCATGGGCTGTCGCGAAGACCCTCTGCCATTTCTCTGGCACATCTTTCAGTCCGCGCGGTGAGCCGTGGTTGTCGAGGATCTTCTGAACGAGACTTTCTTGCCAGAACCCCTCACGCTTCGCGACCTCCTCAAAGTAATCGAGGAAGTATGGGAGCTCCTCCCCATCCATCACGCGTTTGTACCAGATTAGGCTGAACTCCGGCTCGCAGCCGCCGGAAGAGTCAGCAATCATCGAGATGGTCCCGGTCGGGGCAACGGTCGTGACGTAGGAGTTGCGGACTTTGAGACCCCTCTCCCACTGACGACTTCCCTCCCAGGCAGGGTAGGTTCCTCGCTCTTCTGCCAGCTTCGCGCTCTCACCATATCCTGTTTCTTGAATGAACTTCATTATCTTTCGACCCCACTCGACGCCCTCCTTGGAATCGTACGGTACCTCGAGTGCGAAGAGTACGCGCGCAAAGCCCATGACACCGAGGCCGATCTTGCGGGTTGCGTCCGTCATCTCCTCAATTTCTTTGATTGGATAGGCACTCATGTCAATGACGTTGTCGAGGGCGCGGACGGCGGTCCGAATCGTCTGTTCGAGTTTCTTCCAGTCGACTTCCCACTCATTTCGCGTGTTGCGTTTCAAGTGCCGTTGCAAATCAATGGAGCCCAGGTTGCACGACTCGTACGGTAGAAGCGGCTCTTCGCCACACGGATTCGTGGCCTCCATCTCACCGACATTCGGCGTCGGCTGACGGCGGCTGTTCTCGTCGATGAAGAACAAACCCGGTTCACCATTCTTCCACGCCTGAAAGGCAATCTTATCCAGGACCTCGCGGGCGTCGAGCTGCCCAACAACTTGTTTGTTCCGAGGGTTGACGAGGTCGTATTTGCTCCCTGCTTTCGCGGCCTCTAGGAACTTGTCCGTGACCGCGACGGAGATGTTGAAATTTGTGATCTCGGTCGTCTTATCCTTGCATGTGATGAAGTCCAGAATATCTGGGTGATCCACGCGAAGGATGCCCATGTTAGCCCCTCGACGACGGCCGCCTTGTTTCACGGTCTGGGTCGCGGCATCGAAAATCTTCATGAAGGAGACCGGACCGGATGCGACCCCCATCGTAGATTTCACGAAATCCCCTTTCGGCCGGAGGCGGGAGAAAGAGAATCCGGTTCCTCCGCCCGAGTTATGAGTGATGAAACCGTTTGCCAGGTAGGAATGTTTCAATTCCACTGTCAAATCGTAGACCTCTGCCTCGCCAGCAGGAACGACTTCGGTCACGCGAGTGTACAGGTAATTCTCGGCGGCTCGATCCTCGATAGCGGTCGTGAGCTGGAGACCCTGAGCATGAAGCACGCCAATGTGATGCCTGCTCAGCTCATATCGTCGCATCCACATCGCACCGCGTAGAGTCAGCTTGGCGAGTCTCCGATCTTCGGAGCCCAACCCTGCATACCAGTTCTGCAAGGGTTCCTTCTGATTCGGCACCCTCTCGCCACGCACGAAAATCTGGTAGGGAGCGATCGCCGCCAGCCGGTCGTCCTTTGAGCGGAGACCAAATCCGATATCGCGTCGGAAGGTCTCGAAGCCACGCTTGGAGCATACAGATATCTGGTGCCCGCCTTCCTTCCGCGATAGGGCGAGGATTCGGCACGGAACCCCTAGGTGGAACAGCACAATCGGAATCTGCCGGACCAAATTGGCGGACGACGTCGCGAGCGTGATGTGTCCCGATGTCCGGGCACACCCATCGGCCGCGAACAGGCCGCGCACGAACGCCTGTGCGCAAGACTCCGGCCCTTGGAGAACCGCGTCAGGCACGAACGCCTCTAGACTTGACTTTTTCGTGAAACCCTGCGCTTCCCACCATTCCTTCAAATCGAGACGGAGGACGGCCGCTTCCCAGATCGACCGGTGCCTGCAAACGGTGGGCTCTACTCCGAAACACTCTCTGGCAAGATACCGCACGCGGTCGATCTCCTCCCGATTTCCGATGAACCGTATTCCCCAACGGGAGTTCGTACCGTCGCCCATGTACAGTCCGAGGAGTTCCGCTAATTCCTCGGTCAGGGTATCGGGCAGGCGAATCGGCTTTCGCTCGAAGCGCCCCGATCCAGTCTTTCGCTGTGCAAGACGGAAGGGCTTCAGTGCGCGCTCCTTTCCCAGCCATCGACCTGCGGAGAGAACGAGCCAGTCCCCCGGCCGAAGCTGACTGAGCCTCCGCCACTCGAACCCACCATGCTCAGCAACCGCCAAGAACCGATGCTCCGCCGTGGCCCTGATCGAGTGCCCATGATTCGTTCGGACGACGTACACCGGCTCTCGACCATGGATCCAGTGGCGCGTCAGTGGGAGTGCACCAGAATCCGTATCAACCAAAAACGCGTCGACTGCATCGCGGATTGACACGAGACCTCGATCGGTCATGATGAGAGTCTCTCCCGCCAGACATTGATGAATCAGAGCTTGGTGTTTGAGACTTTCAAAGATCCCGACCAAACTATCATCCACTGGTAAAACGAAACAAGCCGACAACTGTTGAAGCTCCAGCCCCGCGTTCATCAGCGTCGGACTATTCGGGAGGAAATCTAGATTCGCCACCATCCGATAGAATCGCCGCGCAGTATCCTCGACCTGCGCCTCGGTAGCGCCATAATTCCGTTCCGCTTGAGCGAGATTCCAAGCAACGCGCGCAAACAGTTCCTTGGGCGTTTCGATGACACGGCCGGTGTCGTCCTTTTTGAGGTACCGCTTCTGGAGGACGCGCAACGCATTCTCGGACAGCTTCGGATCCGGCTCACGGGCCACAACCTCGAGGGCCCTCGAATCATCCATCTTGACTTCTTCCATGAGGCAACCTCATCCGGGGGGACAGAGTCTAAGCCTACAGACGCGGCGAAACCATCCCTGGGGGGCGCCGCGAAGGAGTGCCCGCGGTATAGTCCTTTTTGAACCACGTATGTTACCAGCAGTCCGCGGGCCTGTTACCACGTTTGTTACCATACCGACACGTTCCATATCAAGGTACGGAGGGAGATAGGTGAACCTACTCCTATGGAGGGACGGGGCCTCACAGGAAGGCAAGCTTCACGGCGCGCGCCGGATGCAAGGTCCCTCGGATGTCGACATCCAACGTGGTCCCGATGGCGGAGGCCGCCTTGTTCACGGAAGCGAGCGCGATTCCTACTCGAAGGGACGGAGACATCGTACCACTCGTCACCTGCCCGACCTCCGCTCCCCGCAGGAGGACGCGATGCCCATGTCGCGGGATCCCTCGATCCTCCATGCGGATGCCGACAAGCCTTCGATAGTCGTCCCGCAATCGCTGTCGCTCGAGCGCGCCCCGCCCGATGAAGTCGTGATCCCACTTCACGAGCCAGTCGCTGTTCACCTCGAGCGGGGTCTGACGCCCGTCGAAATCTTGGCCCGAGAGCAGGTACCCTTTTTCCAGCCGGAGCGTGTCCCGCGCGCCGAGGCCGATCGGCCGGATGCCGAGGTCCTCGCCGGATTTCAGGACCGCCTCCCAGACGCCCAGGCCCTCCGGCGCGGTGGGAAAGAGCTCGAACCCCGCCTCACCGGTATAGCCCGTCCGCGTCGCGAGGAGGATGGTCCGTCCATCGGAAACGGTGGGCTCCCCTCCACGCGACAGAGAGGGGTCCGTGGCACGGGCTCGCCCCCACCCCTCGATTTCCGGTGGAACCGCCCTCGGCGCGGCCCCCCAAGGCGCCGGAGGCACGAAGTCGAGGACCGCCCCGGAAAAGGCCTTCAGGCGGGAGAGGTCCACGGACGTGAACCGCTGTAGGAGCTCGGGCGCCCGCGGGCCTTGCACCGCGAGGCAGAGAAACTCGAGCGTACGATCCCCGAGACGAACGCCGTCGATTATGTGATCCTTCAACCACGATACAACGGCAGTCCGCGGTCCCGCATTGCAAACGAGAAAGAACCGGTCGGGCGCAAGGCACGTCACAATCACATCGTCGATGATCGTCCCGTCGTCCCGCAACAGCTGCGTGTACCGCGCGCGACCGGGCGTCGACGAGATTTCATTCGCACTCAGATGATTGAGGAAATCGTGGGACGCAGGGCCCTCGATGAAGATCTTTCCCATGTGGCTCACGTCGAACAGGCCGACCGCATTGCGGACGGTCACGTGTTCCTCGACGATGCCCGTGTACTGGAGAGGCATCTCCCATCCGCCGAACTCGATGAAGCGCGCCCCGGCCGATCGATGCCGATCGTACAGGGGCGTGCGCGACGCCATCGGAATCGGCAACGCGCGGACGAATGAAAGCCTTCCTCCCGGCAAAGCTTATCCCGACCCGCCTCGTTGCCCGCGGCCACCATGGGTATTTTCCGCGAGCTCCGCTACGAGCTCAGCGCCCTGTTCTTCGCCCTCGGGATCCTCGGCATGGTCTTCTCCCTGACCCAATACCTCGCATCGGCACAGAGTCCGGACTGGCTGAAGTCGATCCACCTTGCGGTCGGCGAGTACGTCGTGTGGGAGGCGTTCCTCGGATTCCTCGCCGTCCTCGCGGGCGGTTTCTATTTCGTCGACACGATCCGGAAGGAGCGGGAGTTCGAGCGTCTCATCTCGACGACGTCGAAGGAGCTGTTCGTGAAGAACATGCGGCGGATCGAGGAGCTCACGTACGACCATCTGCCGTCCGCGTACGAGCGGCGGTTCCTCGACAAGAAACGCGAGTTCCGAATCAAGGTTTGATTAGGTGATGTCCCTCGACAGGACGACCCGGCCGAGACGCTCCACCGCTTCGCGGTCCCGGATCCGGCAGCGGACGACAACCTCGATCCGTTCGGGGCCGTGGACCGCCGACACGACGTCCGTATGCTCATACAACCAGTGAATTTTCGCGGACGCCTCCGCCCCGGGGACGAGGACGAGGTGGATCTCGAGGGGATAGGCGAAGGCCTGATGCACAAGGTCTCGCAACTCCGGGAGACCGCGTCCGGTCCGCACAGAGATCGCGAGCGGGGCCCGGTGGAATTCGGAATCCGCGAGGACGTGCGCGCGAGCCGCCATCTCCTCCTTTGGGAGTTCATCGACCTTCGTGAGCACCGGGATGACGGAGTCCGAGGGGACGTTCGGGAAGAGGGTGCGCGCCGCGAGCCGGACCTTTCGCCGGATCTCCAGTTCGGAGTCGGTCGCGTCGACCAGGAGGAGGACGAGGTCCGCCTGGAGGATCTCCTCGAGGGTCGCATGGAACGCCTCGACCAACCAGAACGGCACGCCATCGACGAACCCGATCGTGTCCGTGAGCAGGATGCGCCTCCTCGTCCCAGTGAGGCTCCTCGTCGTCGTGGCCAGGGTCGAGAACATCCGGTCCTCGACGAGGAGGTGTTCGTCCGTCAGGGCGTTGCACAAGGACCCGCCATGAATCCGGGCCGCTCCCCGACGTCGCCCTCGTGAATCCATTCCCGAAGGAGAGGGACCTCGTAGTGGAGGAGGGCCAGTTCGACCTGGAGCTTCCCTTCCCGGCTCGAGGCGCGCTGCGCGAACAGCTCGAGGAGCACGCGGAGGCGGTCGTAGCATTCCACGTGCAGCTCCCGCTCGAGCACGTAGTGCATCGTCGGACGGAGCTCGCCGTTGAACACGACCACATCGACATCGTCCGTGGCGACCCGCTCGCGGACCTCGTCGAGCTTGCCGCGGCCGACGAATGTGCGCGGGTCCGGGTGGTTCCGACGCTGGACCATCGTCTCGACGATCCCGTGGCCCGCGGACCTCACGAGGGCCGAGATCTCCGCGACGTCGGGGTCCAGGGAGATCAGGAGGACGTCCAACAGGGGTCCGAGGCAGGCTCCGCGGCATAAGGCTTTCCAGTGGAAGGGAAGGGGTGGGGGCCATCGGACCCGCCTGGAGACGCAGGGTGAATTAACCTTAAACAAGGTTGACTACGCGCTGCGAGAACCGGCTGGAACCTTCTCGCTGCGGGAGGTCGTGGGCGAGGCCAGGAGAGATCCTCCCGTCGCCATGCCCCAGAGCAGGATGGACCAGACCGAGACCTGCTCGATCACGCCGCGATCGAGGGGCCAGGTCTGGGTGGCCATCAACCCGAGCCCGACGAGGGAGATCACCCCGAGCGCCGCGGACACATATCGAAGGGACGGCCGAAGGATCCGGAACGCCAGGATCGCGGAGAGGCCGCCACCGGCGTAGGCCAAGAACGCGAGGCCCGCGTGGATCAGGCGGACCGGATTTTCGTCCATCGCGGGCACGAGGCCGAACCCGATCGCGCCGATTCCGGCGAGGGCCACTGCGATGGGCAGGAGGCGAACTCGGAACGCGCGCGCGAGGAACCCGGCCGCCGCGAGGAACGCGGCTCCGAGGAAGACGATCGAGGCGTTGAAAAGGAGCGCGCTCGGGCCGACGCCCAGGTCTCCGAGGAAGTCGTGCGCCACATTGTATCCGGGGAACGTGGCTTCCGCCAGGGTCATCCCGATCGCGAACGCGATCGAACCGGCGAAAAGGAGCAGGCCTGCCCGCCATCGATCCCGGTGGCGCATGCGCGAAAATGACTGACGCATGTGATTTAACCTTTTTCCGAAATCCGGGAGGAAACGTCACCACCGTCACCCTTGAATAAGGTCGATCCGATTCGGTCTCGTGCAGATCGGCTGCGGCGTCACGACGAAGGAGATTCGCGGACGTCCGTACCTGTATTTCTGGCACTACGAGGAGCGGGGCGGCCGGAGGGTCCAGGCGTTCCGCTACCTCGGCGCCCTCCGGTCCGAGGTCGCACGGCAGAAGCTCGAGGAGGCCCTCGATGCGTACTTGGACCGGCTCGCCGCGGAGCTCCGCCGCCGTCGAGGGGAGATCCTGGCTCGCGCCCTCCCGCCGTGATGGCAAAGGCCTTACGATGGCGGGGCCATGGCAACGCCTCGATGCGGATCCAGGTCCGGCTCTTCGCGACGTACCGGGAGATCGTCGGATCCCGGGGCTTCACCTGGTCCTCGCGGGACGGCCTCAACCTCCGGGAACTCGTGGACGGGGTCGTGGCGAAGTACCCGGGGCTCGCGGGCCACCGGGCCACGATGCTCCTTGCGGTGAATCACGACCTCGCAGCATCGGATCGGATTCTCCAGGACGGGGACGAGGTGGCGCTCCTTCCTCCCGTGAGCGGAGGCGCGCGATGATCGAGGTTCGGCGGGCGCGCATCGATCTCGAGGCCGTGGTCGACAGCGTGCGACGCGAGGATGTAGGCGCGATCGTCCTGTTCGTCGGGACGGTCCGCTCGGACGAACGGGTGAGAGCCCTCGACTACGAGGTGTACCGTCCGATGGCGATCAAGAGCCTCACCGCGCTCGCGGAACGGGCCAAGGACAAGTTCGGCCTCACGGAGCTGTCCATCGTCCACCGGCTCGGCCGCGTCCCGGTCGGCGGGGATTCCGTCGCGATCGCATGCGCCGCGGTCCATCGCGCGGAAGCCTTCGCGGCATGTGCGTGGGTCATGGACGAGGTCAAGCGCATCGTGCCGATCTGGAAAACCGAGATCGCCGACCGTCCCAGCCGCGTTCGTCGCCGTCGCTGACCCGAGTCGGTTCCCTGCATCCCTCCGCGCGATCAGGCGGAAAGATCGGGCAGGGCCGCTCCGGCCCGCACCACCGCACCCGCGAGGGCTAAAGGTTGATCGCTTCACGAATCGTCGTGGTCGCCGAGACCCCGATCGGAGGCTCCGCCGTGTTCGCCATGATGTCCTTCGCCGTCATGGTCGCCGCCGTCCCCATGGTCGCCGTGGCCTCCACCGTGGTCGTCCGAATCGCCACCATGGTTGCCGTGGTCGTCATGGTCGTCGGTGTCGTGGTCTCCGTTCGAACCTTGGCCCCCATCGTTCGTCGTGCCGGTCGGCAGCCCGCAGGTCAGCTCCTTCATGCCGCGGGTCTGCTCGCCGCACGTCGTGTCCGTGGGCGGCTTCGTCGTGGTCGTGCTCGACGTCGTCGGCGCGGCCGACGGTCGAAGCATGTAGGCGACCAGGGCGGTCGCCAATACGACCGCTAGGGTCAGCCCCACGATTTTTTTCAGTCTTGCCATGTGTTCGCGTCTCCTACCGTCCGTTGCGTCGCATGGCGGTCGGTGGCGCGGAGAAGGATCGTTCCGAGGCGAGCCGCCGAGCGGTCACCCTTCCCATCCCTTCGTGCGCGCGCATCCAGTCCGCACGCAGCCGGCTTGAGCCGCGGGCAGCGTACATAATGCTTCTCGCGTCCGACCTTTCGACTTGACAAAGGGCGTCGCCCGCGGGTGGCGTGTCGCGCGGAGCCGGCTCGACCGGACGAAACGTTGACAAAGGCGCGAGGGAGAAATAGCGCGGCCTCCCATCCGGAGGCGATGGCGAAGATCGTCGACATCGGTCGGAAACCGGACGTGAAGCGACGCGCGGTCGCGACCGGCACCATGCTCCTCCGACCCGCGACCGCCCGCGCGATCCGCGACGGTCCCGTCGAGAAGGGCGACGTGCTCGTCTCCGCGGAAGTCGCCGCCCTCCATGCGATGAAGAGCGTCTGGCAAGTCTTGCCGCACTGCCATCCGATTCCGATCACGGCCGCGGAGGTCGCATTCGACGTACGAGCGGATCGGATCGTCGTGACGACGAACGTGGAGGCGACCTACAAGACCGGCGTGGAGATGGAAGCCCTCTACGGAGTCACCGTGGCCCTGCTCACGGTGTGGGACATGGTGAAGTCGCTGGAAAAGGACTCGAAAGGGCAGTATCCGAGTGCACGCATCGAAGACGTGCGGGTCGTCGAGAAGGCGAAATCGCAACGATGATGCGTCAGCCTCCGACCGCCTCGGCGAGAAGATTCGGGTCCACGTTGCCGCCGGAGACGACCGCGACGACCGGCGGACGAAGGGAATCTCGAAACCGCATCCAGGCCGCGAATGCCGCCGCACCTGCCGGCTCGGCGACGATCTTCGCCTCGAGGGCGAGGCGGCGCATCGCGCTGCGGATCTCCGCATCCGTCACGACGAGCGCGCTGTCGAGGATCCGGCCGAGGACCTCCGCCATCGAAGGCAGGATGATCCCGATGCCAATCCCGTCGGCGATCGTCTGCGGCCGCTCGATGCGCTGGGTCTGCCGGGTCTGCAACGCCACCGGCAGCGGCGCGGCGCCTTCCGCTTGGACCCCGAACACCTGAGCGCGGGGAACGAGTCCCTTCACCGCGGTCCCGATCCCCGCGACGAGTCCTCCGCCGCCCACCGGGACGAGGACGGTCCGGACCTCCGGGAGGTCCTCGACGATCTCCAAGCCGATTGTCCCCTGTCCCGCGATCGTGGCCGGGTGGGCGAAAGGGTGGATGAAGGCGGAGGGCCAAGTTCGCCACGTCTCGTTCTCGTGGGCATCGATCAGGTCCCGGCGGGAGATTGGGGAGACGTCCGCTCCCTGGGCGGCGATTGCCTCGACCTTGCGTCCGACGGCCCCTTCCGGGACGCGGACGGTGCAAGTCAGGCCGAGCCGGCGGGCCGCCCAGGCGACGGCGAGGCCATGGTTTCCGGAACTGATCGTGCTGATGCCGCGCGCCCGTTCCGCTTCCGTCAGGTGCGAAATCCGGTTCCACACGCCGCGGACCTTGAACGCCCCGAGTCGTTGGAGGTTCTCGAGTTTCAACCAGAGGGGTTCGTCGGCGGCTGGGAACGGGACGGTCGGCGTGGGCCAGGCGACCTCCCGGACGACGGACAGCGCCGAGTCGATGTCGCGGGTCGTCACCTCGATTCGTTCCACAGAGGGTCCTCGGAGGGCGGATGTCGTCCGGAAACGGCGACGAGCGCTAAAGGCTCTTCGCTCGCGCATGGAGTGTTTCATCTGAAACATAGGCCTTTTATTGGATGCGCAGAAGTCGCGGGTCAGGGGTACGCATGGCGGAGGAAAAGCAACTCTCGATGGCAGAGGTCAGGAAGACGATCGCGAGCTCTCTCGGAGCCGCGTTCGGTTTTGTGATCGCGCTCGTGTGGAGCAACGTGGTCCTCGGAGGTCTCGCGCTGACCGGAGCTCCACTGACGGCGCCCAAGGATGCCACCAGTCTTGTCATCGGCATCGTCGTGGCGCTGGTCCTCACGGTCTTCATGATCGTTTTGATCATCTTCATGGGCCGATGGGGCGGCAAGGCCTAATCGGTTCCGGCCTCGAATCGGTCCGCAGTCGAAGCCCTTTTATCGCGGCCGGCACATGGATTGCGGCCCATGAAGGTCGTGATCCTCGACGGGTACGTAGACGAGCCGTCGAACTTCGGCGTGCCGCCGTACATCTCGCCCTATCCGCGATACGTCGCGGGCGCAGTCCGCGACGCCGGCCACGAATGGGAGTACGTGACGGTCGACCAGGTCCGCGCAGGCCACCGCCTTGCGGGCGATCTTCTTGTCCTGATCTCGGGCCCAATTGTCCCGGGCAAGTACCTTCGGAGTCTCCCGATCAGCGAGAAGGAGATTGTCCACCAGGCAAGCGCATTCCAGGGACCTCGAGTCTTCGGCGGCCCTCTTGCGCGGTTCCGGTACTACGACGAATCCCTGATCAAGCCGTTCGACTGGGTCGCGCTACGCGACCTCGATGCGGCGGTATACGATCATCTGATGACGTCCGAGTGGACGCACCGCGACAAGACGATGGAGGAATGGGACCGCTGGGCCCTCCTCGGCGCCGACGTCGTCCGCGACCACCCGGATTTCCCAGAGCCGCTCACGGTCGAGCTCGACACGTCGAAGGGTTGTGTGCGGTACGTCAACAAAGGTTGCTCCTTCTGCATCGAGCCTATGTACGGCAAGCCGAAATTCCGCGAAGTGGCCGGCGTCCTCGCGGAGGTGCGTCGGCTCGCGGAGCTCGGCGCGGTGAATTTCAGGCTCGGAGGCCAAGCGGATTTCTTCAGCTATCAGGCGATCGGACTCGGGTCTTCCCCGACGCCGCGCATCAACGTCCCCGTGATCCGGGCGCTGCTCGAAGGCATCCGCTCGGCGGCCCCAGACCTCAAAGTGCTGCACACGGACAACGGAGATCCCGCGATGATGCTCGCGCATCCGGACGACGCGATGACGGCGATGCGCGACCTCGCCTCGAGTCCGCGGATCCGCGCGTCACGGAAGCGAACAACCTCAACATCGACACGGACGGCTGCCTCGAAGCGGTCCGCATGGTGAACGCCGTGGGGAGGGAACGCGGCGGGACCGGGATGCCCATCCTTCTGCCCGGGCTGAACTTCGTCGCGGGCCTCGACGGCGAGACGAGGAAGACGTTCGACCTGAACCTGGCATTCTTGAAGCATCTCTTGGAGGAAGACCTCTGGGTCCGTCGGATCAATATCCGCCAGGTCCGGCCCGTTCGGCGGGAGTTCGAGCCGACCGGACTGTACCGCGAGTTCCGACGGTTCAAGGAGGCGGTGCGCACGATGATCGACCACGAGATGCTCCGTCGCGTCGTGCCCGAGGGGACCGTCCTCCGAGACGTTTTCCTGGAACTGCAGGACGGCCACGTGACGTTCGGCCGACAGATTGGCACCTATCCGATCCTCGTCGGGTTGCGCTCGACGTGAACCGCGCGCCGTTGGCGGCCCTCTCGGCCCTCCCGGGGATCGGGGCGAAGCGAGCTGCACGCATCGTCCGCGCAAGGCCGTTTGACTCCCTACCCGCGTTCGTCGCATCGCTCGACGATCCCGCCGCGGGGGATCGTGTCGCTCCGTTTCTTGGCCTCGCGGTGTGAAGGCCACACCCAGTCATTTCCTCCCGGGTCGCGAAGTTAACCTTATTTAAGGTTGATATGGAACGGGAACCTTTAGACGCGCCTCGGTCTTCTCCACCATCCGAACCATGGCGGTCCCGAAGAAACACAAGGAGCATGCCCCCGCCTCGGTGAAGTGTGGCGTAATCACGATTTCCGACAGCCGGACCCCGGAGACCGACGAATCGGGGAAGTTGATCCGCGATCTTTTCCAGCGAGCGGGTCACTCGATCCTCTTCTCCGTCGTCGTGAAGGACGAATCGAAACCGATCCTCGACGCCGTCGAGCAGGCGTCGTGGACCTGCGAGGCGATCGTGACCAACGGAGGGACCGGGCTCTCGAAGCGGGATGTGACGATTCCCACCCTCCTTCCGACGTTCGAGCGTGTCCTCCCCGGATTCGGCGAACTGTTCCGTTCCCTATCATACGAGAAGATCGGCAGCGCGGCCATGTTGTCCGGTGCAGCCGCGGGCGTGTACCACAGGCGGCTCGTGTTCTGTCTCCCGGGATCTCCGGATGCCTGTCGCTTGGCGATGGAGAAGCTGATCCTTCCGGAGCTCGGTCATGCCGTCGGAGTCATGGCCCGATGAGACGAGGAGCGGCACATGCACACGGGCCCCGTGAACAAGCCCACGGGATGCGCCCGCTGAAAACGCTGATCCCCTTCGAGGATGCGAGGCGGATGGCGCTGGATCTCGTCCGTCCGATCGACCGAACGGAGATCGTATCCCTTCTCGATGCATCCGGTCGGGTCGCCGCGGAAGACGTACGGTCGAGGATCGACGTGCCGCTCGCCGACCGCGCCGGCATGGACGGCTACGCGGTGATCGCCCGCGACACGGCCCGCGCAACGAAATCTCGGCCCGTGATCTTGCGCCGACTCGAGGTCCTCCATGCGGACACGATTCCACGCAAACGGGTGACGGCCGGAAGTTGCACGGAGGTCGCGACGGGATCGACCCTTCCCGCAGGTGCGAACTCGGTCGTCCGGTTCGAGGACACGCAACGCGAGGGGACTTTCGTGACGATCTTCGCCGCGGTCCACGCCCGCCAACACGTCATCGCACGCGGAGCGGACATCCGACGCGGCTCGAGGGTGGTCCGCGCCGGGGAACCACTGACGTCCGCGAAGGTCGGTGCCCTGGCGGCGATCGGGGCCGTCGGTGCGCGGGCCTACGCGCAACCCCGCGTCTCGATCCTCACCACGGGCGACGAGATCGTGCCACCCGGGAGACCGATTCGAGCGGGCCAGGCATACGATATCAATTCGAACACGATCGCGAGCGTCGTTCGCGCGAATGGCGGGGTGCCGGTCCTCCTCGGTCGTCTGTCGGATCGCCTTCCGACGTTGCGTGCCGCGCTCCGACGTGGCCTCGCGAACGATTTCGTCGTGTTTTCCGGAGGCTCGTCCGTCGGCGAGCGGGACATCGTCGTCGACGTGGTGAAGTCCCTGGGTGACATCCTGTTTCACGGGGTCGCCGTGAAGCCCGGCAAGCCGACGTCCCTCGGCCGCGTGGACGACAAGCCCGTCCTCGGCCTACCCGGCTACCCGACATCCTGCCTGATCAACGGCTACCTCCTACTCACCCCGATGTTGCGACGGATGGCCCGGTTGGCGGCCGCCCAACCGCAGATCGTCGACGTCCCTCTCGGGAAGCGGATCGAGCGGGCGACCGGGCGTCTCGAGTTCCACACGGTCCGCATCGTCGACGGGCAAGTCTTTTCCGCGTTCAAGGAGAGCAGCGCGATCACGTCGATGGCCCATGCGGACGGATACATCGAGATTCCCGCGGACGTCGCGCGTCTGGAACGCGGGCAGACCGTCCGCGCCACGCTCTTCTGAGTTTCATGGAGGGCCATCAGTCCAACACCGCGATTCTGTCGTCGCCGTTTTGGTTCCGATTGCCGGGGAGCAATGCTTATAGGGTTGCGGGATGTCGCCCGCGGCCGATGGTCCTCGTCGAGCGCGCGAATCCGACGGACCGTCTCGATATCGAACGGCTCATCGCGGCCTACCTGACGTCCGAAGGCGTTAAACCGCGTCCCGAGCGGATCACATGGGCCGTCGAGCAGGTGATGAAGAACCGGGTCGGTGGCGTCATCCTGGTCGCGCGGGAGAAAAAGACCGTCGTCGGCGTGGCGCTCGCGGTGTACTCTCCCTCCGCGGAAGAGGGTCGGCTCCTTGTCCTGAACGATTTCTTCGTCGACCCCGGGTGGCGGCGGAAGGGGGTCGGGCGCGCGTTGGCCACGCGCCTCCTCGAAGAGGCGAAGGCGATGCGCGTCGAGCGGATCGACCTCGAAGTGACGCCGACGAACGCTACGGCCGCGGCATTTTGGAAATCGATGGGATTCCGGACGGGCGGTCGCACGGTGTACGGCCGGGACATCCTCTAGAATCCGTGGACCACCTTGCGGTGCGCCCGGAACGCCTCTTGTCCGAATTCCTTGCCGCACTCCGGGCAGCGGACCCGCGGCCGCGTGCGCTCCGGGTCCTGCGCGTTCAACGCCCCGAGGAGTTGGGCCATCTCGAAGGCGATCTCCTCCGACTCCGCTTCGGATCCGTGGAAGCCCTTCACCTCGCGGAAGAAGTCGATGTGCAGGTCGATCTCGGATCCCTTCGGGACCCGGTCAAGGCCGTGCGTCTCCAGCCGCATGTGGAACCGCTTCCCGTTGTGGAGGGCCTTGAACGCGACGAGGTCAAAGGTCTCGCGCTTGGGCCCGTACCCGAGGGTGATCACCGCCGCCTCGATCGCGGGCAGCGTCATCCTCCGAGGAAGAGAGGCCTTCATCGGACGCCTCATGCGCCGTACGCGACCTTTGCAGACACGAGGGAATATCCGAGGGGGCACTCGAGCTCCTGTCCGACGCCAAGCACGCGGATCCGGGTCCCCGGCTCGATTCCGATCGGGTGGCAGGTGCGGAAGTTGGGACATGCCGCGTTCGCGCACACGATCTTCTCGTAGGCCAGGACGGCTCCTTCGATCGCGGATCGGCTCGAAAGGCTGCAGTCCGGCGCCACCGGGTCGACCTCGACCACGCGGGCGCGCTCCCCGTTCAGGAGGCAGGGATGGGAGACCTCCCGGACCCGCCGGATCCGGTAGCGGTGGCCGACCTCTTGGTTCAGGCACGCGCCGCGAACCTTGCACGGTCCGCACTCGGGCTGGGGCCCGCGGTACACGAATTCGTGGCCCGCCTTCGCCTGCCTCTCCCCCACGAGCGTGATTTGGACCACAACAAAGACCCCGCTGAACCGATGCCGAGCTGGGGCTTAAGGGTCACCCTCCCGGCGGTCCTCAGGGCGATACATTCATGCGGGTCGGCCCCATCGCTCCGACGGTCCGTAGGACCAGGAGGTTCCCGGCGATGATGTCCTGTCCTGTTTTCCGATTCGCGCCGGGGACCGCGTGATCCACGTCCGCATCCCGGCGCTGTGCCCTTGCCGTGTGACTGCGACATGAGACTCACAATCCGAGATGCCGAACAATCCGACCCTGGACGCCCGCGTCCAGTGGCGCATCGATCATGGGACGATCGACGAGCGCGAGCCCGGTTACCGAGGGACCGTAGAGGCGATCCTCGACGCGGGCCTCGCGACGGAGGTCCGACGCTTGATCAGCGCGGGCAAGGAAGCGGACGTGTACCTGTGCGCGTACAACGGCGCGCCGCTCGCGGTGAAGGCCTACCGACTGTATCGCACATCGCACCGCGGTGGTCGTCCAATCAAGGCGGACACGATGTCTTGGCTCGCCGCGCACGAATTCGAGATGATGCGACAAGCCTGGAAGCGTGGCGCTTCCGTACCCACGCCGGCCCGGCGCGTAGAGAACCTGCTGTCCATGCGGTATCTGGGGGAACCCGACCAGCCCGCGCCGCGGCTCCATGATGTGCGCCTCGAAGCGCCGTCCGGATTCTTGCGCGCGGTCCTGACCGGGGTGTATGCACTTGCCTCGGCAGGTATCGTGCACTCGGATTTGAGTGCGTTCAACATCCTCGTCCACGAGGGCCGGCTGTATTTCATCGATTTTTCGGACGCGATTCGCGTCGACCGGACGGGAGGCGTTCCGTGGGTCCGACTCACACAGGCGAGGGACGCGTTGGTCCAAGGGTTTGAGGCCTTAGGGAATTATTTTGGTCGCTACGGCCTTGCGATCGATGCGGAGGCCCACGCCGATCGAATCATCGCGTCGCGTGACCGATTCGGAGTCCTCTCGGACCGAACTAGACGACCTTCGTGATTTTCGCGAGCCGCTCCGCCGCTTCGAGGGTGAGTCCCTCGTCGCCCAGGATCGTGTACCGTTCTTTGTTGATCTCGTGAGCGTGCACGAGGGCCTGGACGATCTCGTCGTCCGTGACCCCGAGAGCGCGGGCGGTCGTCGGGGCGCCGATCGCAAGCAACGCATCCCGCACTTCCTGCCAGTTCCCGCTGTGGAGATACATCATCATGATCGTCCCGACGCCGCACTGCTCCCCGTGCAACCCGGGCTTCTTCGCGATGCGGTCGAGCGCGTGGGAGAACTTGTGCTCGCTCCCGGACGCGGGGCGGGAGGACCCGGCGATGGACATCGCGACGCCGCTCGACACGAGGGCTTTGCACACGAACCAGGCGCTCTCCTCGAGGCGGGGCTTGATCGTAGACGCGTTCTCGATCACGAGTCGCGCGGCGAGCTCGCTGAGGGCGGCCGCGTAGGACGAGAAGTATTCGTTCCGCAGGTTCCGCGCGAGCGCCCAGTCCTTCACCGCCGCGAGGTTCGAGATGATGTCCCCGCACCCGGACGCGAGGAGCCGGAACGGGGATTCCGCGATGACGCCGGTGTCCATGATCACCGCGATCGGCGTCTGGGCCCCGACGCTCACCTTCTCGCCGTCCTTCTGGATGGACGCCCGCGAGGACACGACGCCGTCGTGGCTCGCTGCGGTCGGCACGCTGACGAACGGCACACCTGCGTTGAAGGACGCGCACTTCGCCACGTCGATGGAACGGCCCCCGCCGACCCCGATGGCGAACTCGAAGTCCCCTTTGCGGATCCGTTCCTCGCCGTCCCTCACCTCTTCCCAGGTGGCGTCGGGGATCAGGTATTCCGAGTGGCGGATCTTCCGTCCGGTGAGCTCCTTCTCGACCGTCTTGCCCGCGATCTTGATTGTGTTCTCGTCCGCGACGATCAAGGCCTTCTTCCCAAGCTTGAGGGCCTGGCAGACCTCGCCGACCGCGAGGAGGGCGTCATGGCCGATGACGATGTTCCGCGGAAGCTCCATCGCCTTCGATTTGTTGAACGCCTCTGTATCCAACGTGCCGATGGCCGTCGCCTCCGGACCGCGTCCAAGGGGGTGTCCATACTTAACTCTGACGACCTGGATGGTCGAATCGTTCCCGAATGCTCTCATCCCCGACCCTCACCGCGGAACCTTTAAGGGCGAACCCTTCCTGATGCGGCCCCGATGGTGCTCCCCCTCGCCGTCGCCCTCGCGACGGTGCCCGCAACGGAGGATTTGGCCCGGGGGGAGGCCGAGTTCCTTCGCGGGAACGCCCACTGCGATGCCCGCGAATTCGAGGACGCGCTCGCGTGCTACGAACGCGCCGCTTCGTTCGGGTACGAAGACCACGTGATGTGGAACAACCGCGGTGTCGCCCTCGACGGACTCGGCCGCCACGAGGACGCGATCCAGGCCTACTCCCGCGCGATGCAGCGCAACTCCGCCTACGAGATCGCGGCGTACAATCTGGGGAACGCGTTCGCTCAGTTGGGACAGTTCGACGAGGCCCTCGTCGCATACGACCGCGCCCTGGCGATCAACCCTGGCTACCCGGACGCACTGTACGACAAAGCGCTCGTCCTCGCGCGCCTCGGCCGCGCCAAGCCGGCGCTCCAGGCCTACGAGGTCCTCCTCCGCGCGGACGGCGCGAACGTGGTCGCGTGGACCCGCAAAGGGCAACTCCTCGAGGAACTGAACAAGTTCGAGGAGGCCGTCGAAGCGTACAAGGCCGCGACCACCGCCAACCCGCAGGACGCGGACGCGTGGACGGGACTCGGGGATTCGTTGTACGCCCTCGAGCGGTACGAGGAGGCGGTCGAGGCGTACGACCGCGCGATCGCCGCGGATCCGAACAGCGAGGAGGCGTGGAACAACAAGGGCTTCACGTTCTTCATGCTCGGAATCCACGAAGAAGCGCTCTCCTGCTACGAGAAGGCCCTCGCCATCAACCCGACGTACAAGCAGGCGTGGTACAACAAAGGCTACACGTTCCATGGGATCAACCGCCTCGAGGAGGCCGTTGCCGCCTACGAGAAGGCGATCGAACTCGACCGCGCGGACGAGGTCCTCTGGAACAACCTCGGCAACGCCCTCTACAACCTCGGGCGGTACGGGGAATCGATCCCGTACTTCGAGCAGGGGCTCCAGGTGAACCCGAAATACGAAATCGCATGGAACAACATCGGGAACGCGTTGAACAAGATGGGCCGACACGGGGAGTCGTTGACGTACCACGACAAGGCCCTGGAGATCAAGCCCGACTTCGATTACGCGCTGTATGCGAAAGGCCATGCGCTCGACAACCTCGGACGGCACGAGGAAGGCCTCGAACTGATCGGCCAGAGCCTCGAGCTGAACCCGAACTACGATCATGCATGGATGGCGAAGGCGGAGTCGCTGTACCGTCTCGGCCGGCTCGAGGAGGCCCGCGACGCGCTCAACAACGCGTTGATCCTGAACGGCGAATACGAGGAGGCCTGGGTCTTCCGCGGCAAGATCCTCGAGGAGATGGGGAACGCTCTCGAGGCGGAGCGGTGCTACGAGGAAGCGTTGGCATGCTTCCGCGCCTCCCTCGAGCTCGAGCCCGACAACGCGGAGCTCCTCTACCACCACGCCCTGCTGCTGGAAGATCTCGAACGGACGGACGAGGCGATCGACGCCTACGCGGCGTCGGCTTCCCGAGGCCATTCGGCCGATGCACTGATCCACCTGTCCTCCGTCTTGCTGCGGGTCGGTCGGGCGGCGGACGCGCTCGTGCCCGCGGACGAAGCCCGCTCCCGCTATCCCATGGATGCTCGCGGTCATGTCGCCGCGGGACGCGCGGCCATCGCATTGAACCGCACCGCGGACGCGGAGGCATTCTTCCGGAAAGCGTTGGACGCGGACCCGGCATCCGAGGCAAGGCTGGAACTCGCCGGTGTCCTCCATTCTATCGGCAAGGAGGAGGAGGGCCTGGCCGTCCTCCAGGGAATCGAGACGCCGGACACGGGGGCGTTACTCCTCCGCGCGGACATCCAACGATCGCTGGGTCGGACCGACGAGGCCCTCGCGGACGATGACGCCGCGATCCGCGCTGCGACGGACGGCCGGGACATCGCCTACCGACACAAGGGACGTCTCCTCCTGGACGTTGGTCGGCCGAAGGAGGCCGTCGCCGCCTTCGACGCGGCCCTCGGCCTCCATCCGACGGACGCCGAGGCATGGTTCGATGCCGCGCGCGCCTGGCAGGCCCTCGGTCAGGAAGGTCGGGCGCGGAAGCTGCTGGACGAAGCGCTCCGGCTGGACCCGGACCACGGGCAAGCCCGTCGATTACGATCCGAAGAGGCCACCGCCGACTGATTTTCATGCGACTTAGAAAATAAATCTCTGTGTTGTCGACCAAGGATTATCTCCCTCGCCCGCATGCCAAAAACCGCATGGGACTGAAGATCCGCCGCCGCGCACGTCTGCGGCGCAAAGAGGTGGCGGACCTGGTCGGCCGCCTCTCGGACGAGTTCGGGATGACGGTTCCCATCGACGACGTCCCGATCGACGAGGCGGAGGCGGGTCCGCAGCGTCTCGTGCTTCGCGGGGA
>WNGG01001964.1_pt1 | contig 23277 bp, 26 predicted proteins | sample 5400661 | NCBI WGS metagenome assembly WNGG01 (sample SAMN13153372, study PRJNA577476) | soil metagenome | isolation source: 100 cm soil or saprolite under Garry oak tree replicate 1 | place: USA:California | collected 2016-06-15
GGGCATGGCGAGCCCGTCGGCGATGCGCTCGAACACGTGCGTCGCCGCGATGCGGCGGGTGCCGTTGATGACCTCGCCGACCCGGCCCTGGGTGAGCCCGATAGCGGCGCCGAGGCGGATATTGCTCAGGCCTGCGCTTTCCTTGACCAGCCGGAACAGCGTGCCCATGTCGCGTTTGCGCAGGGCCTGGCGGACTTCGGCGCGTTCCCAGAACCCGGGCGGTATCGCCGGTGGGTCGTACGCGCTTGCCCGCATGGCTGTCCTCGGAGTCCAGGCCCGTTGCCTTGTGACAGGGTGCGATTAGCAGCCTACGCAATCGGGTGATCCATCTCACTTGGGAACCCCATATGTAATTGGTTCGTAACGAGATGTCATGGACTGTAGGGCGCATGCAGAGCACAAGCGCCCAGATGGACAGTCGCCCGGCGTGCCGAGGCCATGGCTGGAAGTTCCGCCGCTCGCGGCGAGCGTGGGTCGCGGGGACCATGGCCAGGGGCCAGGCCGAGTGCACGCGCCGTGCGTGCGCGGACTGCCGGGGATCTGGCCAGATCCGCAGGCCAGGCTAGGCATGTTCTCACGAGATGGCGTACTGGCCGGTGATGACGGCGCTGTTTCCCTGGGCGGGCGGGACCGTTTGCCTGATTACGGGCTGATGCTGGCTTCTCTGTCCGCCTTGGACTCCAGGCTGGCGGTTCCTTTGCCGATGAGGGCCGATCTGGAGCAGCTGCGGGCCGCGTTCCCGGGCTTCTCGTTCGGCATCCGCCGGAGCTGGCGAGGTCTGGTGTTCGAGGCCTGGCGGGATGCGGGAGCCGGTGGCCTGTACGCGGTGATCACCCCGGATGCCCGCGAATTGCGGCGCGAACTGGACGCATGCCAGCAAACCACGGCGGCTGACGTTGCAGAGCACACATAACCGGCAAGCCGGGCGAGATTGAGCCGGGCGCGCTTGATGCCTGCGGGCGCTGCCCGCTCTGCCGGTTGACCACGACAAGAGCTAGACCCTCGCTTTGCCTGGCTCGATACCGGGAGGACGGTATGACGATCGAAGATCCCCGGCACGCGCTGATCGCGGGCCAGGTACCCGCTCAGGTGGCACCTGCCCAGTGGGACGCCGTGTTGTACCGGTGCCCGTGCGGGTTCGCCGCCGATGACGCCGGTGAGTTCGACCGTCATCTCGATGCCGCCGAGGGGGCTGAGCCGGAGCATTTCGAGGTGCTGGGCGGGTGGACCCTGGAGCAGGTGAGGCGGTGGCAGGCGGCTGCCGTCAGGCCGGACGGCGCGGGTATGTCCGCCCGTGCCGCGCGGGCATCGTAGGGAGCCTGGCATGGCAGCAGAGCACGGCGGGCATCCTGCGCGGCCGGAGGTCGCAGGAGCCGCGGGGCCGGATGGTCCCGGTGCTGTCCTCGCGGGCCCTGTCTTTGCCACCGGGTCCGGCTGGTTTGACGGGGATGGCAGGCCGTACGTGGTGCGGGTAGAGCTGCCGCTGTCGGCGACAGAGATGGTGGCCGCGCTGTACGGCGAGCATGACCGCCTGACGCCTGCGGACCTGGGCACTGAGGAGGAGGTGTGGGGGCATATCGCGGTGGTAGTCGTCCAGGAGGGCCTACTCGCGGTCTGGCAGCTGGCCGGGGTGATCGAGAGGGCCGAGCCGTGTCGTGTGCTGGCTACCCCGGAGTGGCTCGCGCTGTGCCGGAAGCGGGTGGCCGAGGTGACCGCGGGGAGGACTGGCGCTCCCCTGGCTTAGGCCCGGGCGGGGCCTGGCCGGGGAAGGCGTCCAGGTGGCGGCTTGGGCCAAGTGGGGTGACAGCTGGGCGGCCGGGCAGTAGTGTGCTTGGGTAGACAGGTTACTTGAGTTAGGCGCATGTCATGCCCTATGAGTACACCCCGCCGAAGTACGCCCAGGTTATCGGGGAGCTGCGGCGGCGAATCGAGTCCGGGGAGTACCCGCCGGGCTCGCTGCTGCCCAGCGAGCATCAGCTCAGCGATGAGTTCCAGATCGCCCGGCCAACCGTGGTCCGGGCGCTGCGAGTGCTGCGCCAGGACGGGTGGATCGAGACCCAGCAAGGCAAGGGCAGCTTCGTCCGGGGCCGCCCGGCGCTGGCCGGGCTGGAATCACCGCGGACCGGCGAGGACGCCCTGAACCGGGATGAGTCCCGGGAGCCCGGCGAGGTGATCGAGGCAGGGCTCACCGCTCCCCCGGCCCGGGTAGCCACACTGCTGGGGGATGCCGGGAGGGGCGAGGTGCTGGCGCGTAAGGTGCTGGTCCGCCAGGACGGCGTAGCCTCGGAACTGGTCACCTGGTGGGTACCCGCGGCGCTGGCCGAAGGCACCGACCTCGGCACGGCTGAGCCGTTGCAGGGCGGAGTCCGGGGGCACCTGTCCCGGCGCAAGGGCGCCCGGGTGGATCACGTCCTGGAGCAGGTCACCGCCCGGCATCCCACCAGCGGAGAAGCGAAGCTCCTGAGCGTGGCCAGGTCGGCGGCGATGCTGGTCATGTACGTGGCCGCGCGGGACGCCTCGGGCGGGCCGGTGCTGGTGCTGGAGGTGGTCATGCCCGGTGACCGGCACGAGCTCGAGGACGCCTACCAGGTCGGCTGAGACTCGCCCCGGATCCGTCATCCTGCTCACTTGACTAAGCAAGTGGTATCGTCTTATCTTGAAAGGACTTGCTTAGTCAACTGGCCAAGCAAGCTGGCATCTACAAGGAGTTGCCAATGGCTCTTCAAGGTCCGATCCCGGTGGAGTTCGGCGTGGTGTTCCCCTCCGGCGCGTACGCGGCTGGCGCGTTCGAGCCGGTGCGGAACTTCGACGCCTCCACCGGGGAGAAGTTCGTCCAGTCCCACGACAAGGCGTCCGGGCTGCCGCTGTGGGTGATCGAGGTCATCGACGCGGATCCGCAGGCGCGGCTGCGGGCGGTGAAGGTGAAGGTCGCGGCGCCGGTGCAGCCGGTTGTCCCGACCGGACCGCCGGGATCGCCGTTCGTGCCGGTGGAGTTCACCGGCATGACGGTGACCTACTACGTCAACCAGGCCGGGCGGCTGGCCTACTCGCTGAAGGCAAGCGGGATCCGCGCACCGGGCCGTGGCCGCCCGGGTCGCGAGGCACGGGAGGTGGCGGCGTGAGAAGCGGAGGCGGGTCCATGACCCATATCGCATGCACGTGGGCGGCGACTGGTGGCTGCACCTGAATACATACGAGGATCACAGCCCGATCCTGGACATCGATGCGGGCTCTACGTCGGTGTCGGTGTGCTTCGACGGCTCCCAGGTGACCGCCGCGGTGGTGGAGTTCGCCCGGGAGCTGGCCGACAAGGCGGCCAAGTTCGCCGCCGAGGCCGAACGGCTGCACGCCCGGGATCACAGCGACGCCCCGGACGGCCAGGAACGCGGGGATGGTGAGGCGGCCTGATGGTGACCGTGGGTGGGGCGGCAGGAACGGGCATTCCTGCCGCCCCGAGTGTCTCCCCCTGCTGGCGCATGTGGAGAGGAGCTGATTCTAATGGCGCACGGTAGGAGAGCCGTCGTCGGCGAGCAGCTCGCCCAGGTCGACAACCGCGACCCGTTCGCGCCCCCGGTATGGCGGTCGCCGGTCTACCGCACGCCCGAGGGCGTGATCCTCGTCGTGCAGCTGCTCCGGCTGGTCTGGCGGGTGCTGTGGTTCGCGCTCACTCACCCGCTGATGGATGCCGTGGCGACGCTGGTCGTGGTCACCTGGCTGGGCCTGGGCTGGCCCGGTGTCGTCGGCCTGGCGCTGGCCGCTGTGGCGGGCCTGGTAGGGCTGCGGGTGATTCAGCCGGAGTGGTTCGCGCGGTTCGTGGCGGTGCCGGTGCGGGACTGGTGGCGGTGGTGGTTCTACCGGCGCCGGTGGAAGGCCGCCATGACCTTGGCCGGGCTCGCCCCGGATTATCGCGGCCAGCCGATGCTGCCCGTGCTCGATCGGGTACACCGGGCCGGGGCGGTGGACCTAGTGCGGGTCGGGCTGGTCACCGGGCAGGCGCCCACCGACTTCGCCGACAAGTCCGAGAACCTGGCGCACGCGTTCGGCGCCCGGCTGTGCCGGGTCCGCGACATCGCACCCGGGGTACTGCTGCTGGAGCTGGTCCGCGCGGACACCCTGGCCGACCCGATCCCGGCACTGCCGATTGCCGGGGAGGTGGACCTGGCGGGGCTGCCGGTGGGCCGCTGCGAGGACGGGACGCCGTGGCGGTTGCGGCTGGTCTCCACGCACGTGCTGATCGCGGGGGCTACCGGGTCGGGGAAGGGTTCGGTGATCTGGTCGCTGGTCCGCGCGCTGCTGCCAGCTGTAGCGGGCGGCTGGGTGCAGGTGTGGGCGCTGGATCCCAAGCGGATGGAGCTGTCGTTCGGCCGGGCGCTGTTCCACCGCTACGCCTGCCAGGCCGCCGCCATGGTCGAGCTGCTGGAGGCTGCGGTCGCCGAGATGCACGACCGGGCAGAGCAGTTCGGCGGCCGGACCCGCACCTTCACCCCCTCCTTCGAGTTCCCGTTTCTGGTCGTGCTGGTCGATGAGCTGGCGTTCCTGACCCCTACCAGCCAGAACGCGACCTCCGCAAACGCGCCGAGGCCGCCATCGCCACCCTGACCAGCCAGGGCCGGTCGGTGGGAGTGTGCGTGGTGGGGGCCTTGCAGGATCCGCGCAAGGACGTGATCAGCCTGCGGAACCTGTTCTCCACCCGGATCGCGCTGCGGCTGGATGAGTCCGACCAGGTGGACATGGTGCTCGGCGACGGCGCTCGGGACCGCGGCGCCCTCGCTGATCAGATCTCCCCCGATCCCTGGACCGGCGCCGGAGTCGGGTACGTGCGGCTGGAGGCCTCACGTACCCGACTCCGGTGCGGGTCCGGGCCGCCTACGTCATCGATGACGACATCTGCGCGATGGCCGACGCCGTTGGCTACCTGCCCGGCGGTGGCCTATGAGGGAGACCGCGTGGCGGACTGACGAGCCGTGCCCGGTGTGCGGCACCGGGCTGGTCCTGGTCGATAACGGACTGCTCGCCGTGAAGGCCGAATGTCGCCTGTGCGGCTATGTCGGGCCGTTCGATGCCGACGAGGCCTCGGATGGTGAGTGGTGACCGGGGCGGACCGGCGGGGGACGCGGGCGCAGCGGCTGGCGATGCCGCTGGCCCGGAACGTGGTCAAGGACGTGGCTGCCGAGCACGGCGCATGCCTGCGGCCGGTGCAGCTGCGCCGCACCGAGATCGACACCGGATACGTCGAGCAGGTCCTCATCCCGTGCGGGCACACCCTGGCCTCGGTCTGCCCGTCCTGCGCCGAACGCGCCCGGATCCTGCGCGCTACCCAGTGCCGCGCAGGCTGGCACCTCGACCACGAACCGGTCATCGACCCGGACCCGGCTACCGGGGAGCAGCAGGCCGTGATTTCCGACCGTGCTGAGGCGCAAGCCGACCGGGACGCCCTGGCCAACGAAAGCCTCGACACGACCGACCTGGACGAACAGATCGGGCAGCTGGACGAGAAGATCACCGACGCCGGGATGCGCGGCACCGTGCTCCCCAACCGGCCGCGTCGCCATCGCTCCACTCGGCGCAGGCAGGACGCTGCGCCGCTACCCCGCCGCCCGGTCAGTAACCGGACCGTCGGCAAGACCTACACTGCCCCGGACGGCAAGACCTTCCGGCCCTCCCTGTTCGTGACCTTGACCTGCCCGTCCTACGGCAAGGTCACCAGCGACGGCACACCCGCCGACCCGGACAGCTACGACTACACGCGGGCGGCCCGCGATGCGCTGCACTTCGCCGCGCTGTTCGACCGGTTCATCCAGAACTTGCGCCGCCTGGTCGGCTACGACCTGCAGTACTTCGCCGCCATCGAACCCCAGCGCAGGCTCGCCCCGCACCTCCACATCGCCATCCGCGGCACGATCTCCCGCGCCGAGTTCCGCGAGGTCATCGCCGCCACCTACCACCAGGTCTGGTGGCCCACCACCGCAACCGTCAAGTACGACAGCCGACACCTCCCGGTCTGGGACGAGCACACCGCGACCTACCTCGACCCGGACACCGGCGAGATCCTGCCGACCTGGGACCAGGCCCTCGACGTCATCGGCGACCAGGACGAGCCGCTGCACGTGGCCCGGTTCGGTGCCCGCTTCGACGCCCAGGGCGTCCTCGCCGGATCCAGGGACGCCAGCCGGTGCATCGGCTACCTCACCAAGTACCTGACAAAGCACGTCGGCGACTGCCACCAGGCCACCACCGACGCCCAGACCGCCCACGCCGCACGGCTCGCCGACGCGCTGTACTACGAACCGTGCTCCCCCACGTGCGCGAACTGGCTCCGTTACGGGATCCAGCCCAAGAACTCCCGGCCGGGCCTGCGGCCAGGCTGTTGCAAGGGCAAAGCCCACCGCCGCGAGTACCTCGGCTACGCCGGGCGCTGGGTCCTGGTCTCCCGCAAGTGGTCCGGCAAGACCATCGCCGACCACCGCGCCGACCGCCGGACCTGGCTCACCAGCGCGCTCGGACTTCCGGCAACCGACCCGCGCCCCTACACCTGGGAACCGGTCAAACCCGCCGACCCCGACTACATGCCCAACGGCCAGCGGCTCCTGCACGTCGTCGCCGACCGCATCCAATGGCAAACCGCCCTCGAACAAGCCCGCCGAAGAGCCGCCGAGGCCGAACTTCCGGCAACAGGCAGGGCGGCATGAGCACCCCACCGCGGCGAGGGCAGGTCGATGACCCATTCGCCGGTCTCCCGCTCCTAATACCAGTCCCGCGAGCGGCCAAGTTGCTCGGCATCAGCCGGGCGGCTGCCTACCGCTTCGCCAGCGCGGGCGATCTTCCCACCAAGCGGCTTGGCCGCCGTGTGTACGTCGTCTCGGCCAAGCTCCGCGAGTTCATCGAGACGGAGGACGAAGCCGCATGAAGGGGCACGTCTACAAACGCAACAATCGCTGGTCTTACCTGTTCAACATCGAGCCAGACCCGCTGACAGGTAAACGACGGCAGGCGAACGGGAGCGGCTACCGGACAGAGCGCGAGGCATGGAAGGCATGCCGGGTCGCGATAGCCGAATACGAGACCGGCCGCGTGGTCAGTTCGTCTCACCGCAAGGTAGGCGACGCCCTGGAGGAATGGCTCACCAGAATCGAGCACTCGATCAAGCCGTCCATGGCCCAGAACTGGCGGAACTACGCGGCTTACTACGTGATCCCCTACATCGGGCAACGAGATGTGCAGGACATCAACGGCGCCGTATGCGACGCGCTGTACGCGAAACTGCTCGCGGAGGGACGCGTCAAGGCCAAACAGAAGAAGCGGCCGACTACAGATGCTGTCCACACGCGGCGGCTCGCACCGGGCGGCCGGGCGCTGCCGTGTCGGCCCTATAGCTACGACACCGTGCGGTGTTTCCGCACGCACGCCGAAGACGACCCGGCCATAGGCAGGCCGATCGAGGCCAAGAAGCTCGGACCGCGGGCGGCCGAGGATGCCACCGAGGCGGCACAGCGGAAGCTGTCTCCCGGCCTGGAGCCCAAGACGGTCGTGAACACGCATCGTATGCTCCACCGGGCGTGGGAGGACTTCGCGGTCTGGGGATGGGCGAAGCGGAACGTCGTGGCCGACGCGCATCCCCCTCGGGTTCCGCGCAAGGGCCGCAAGGTCTGGACGGTCACTCAGCTTCAGACGTTCCTGCAGCGCGCCCGGTCGGACCGGTTCTTCGCGCTGTGGGTGCTCGAAGCGACCTCGGGCATGCGGCGCTGTGAGCTAGCGGGCGTTCGGCGTGACCTGCTCGACCTGGCCGCGGGCACGCTTGAGATCGATGTCACGCGGGTGGTCGTGGACGGCAAGGTGATCGAGTCGGACGGCAAGACGGAGAACGCTCAGCACGTGCTGGCGCTGGATCCGTTCACGCTGGCCGTACTGAAAGCCCATGTCGAGATGCTCGACCGGGAGCGCCAGGACCTCGGGCCGGACTACCACGATCACGGCGTGCTGTTCTGCTGGCCGGACGGCAGGCCCCCGCACCCCGACACGATCACGCGTCGCTTCAAGCAGCTGGCCGCGGCGGCCGGTCTGCCCGAGATCGACCTGCACGACGTCCGCCACAGCTACGCCACCGCAGGCCGGGACGCGAAGATCGACTGGAAGGCCCTCAGCCAGCGGATCGGTCACGCGGATGTGGCGTTCACCAGGTGGCGAACACGCTCGCGGAGCTGATCATCGGCGGGGCCCTGGCATCAGCCGTGATCTCGGACAAGGAGCAGGGCGCGACGACTGACGGAGACCCTGGCGAGGCGGCTTGAGCGACAGCCACGTTTACAAATCAGTTTACAAACGACAAGCGAAAGGCCCCTTCTCTGTTCGAGAAAGGGCCTCTGGCCTTGGTAGCGGGGGCGGGATTTGAACCCGCGACCTCTGGGTTATGAGCCCAGCGAGCTACCGAACTGCTCCACCCCGCGTCGGTATGCCTTAACCTTATGAGCTCTCGGCGGCTAAGGCAAATCAGCGCCGGGGCTCGGCAGGGCGTAACCTTCCGGCTTGACATCCTTCCCCGCCTGAAGGCGGGGGATTCCAGCTACTCACCCCAGTCAGGAGCCGAGCAGTTGAGGTTCGCGGTTCACCGGCCCGGCATCCCTGAGGCCTCCCCGCGCGGCCACGGCGTGCCCCGCCGCGGGTCCGCTTACCTATCGTAGACATTTTCGATTATAGCACAAAATGAAGGGAGGCGGCGGCGTTTTCGCCCGGCCTGAAGGCCGGGGGTCTCCACGCCGCGCATCTGATGACCGAGGTCGTGATCTACACAGACGGCGCGTGCAGCGGCAACCCGGGGCCGGGCGGTTGGGGGGTGGTGCTCCGCTGTCAGGACAAGGAACGGGAGCTGTACGGCGGCGACCCGCTGACCACCAACAACCGGATGGAGCTGATGGCGGCCATCCAGGCGCTCGAGCACCTGCAGCGCCCGGCGGCGGTGAACCTGTACACCGACAGCAAGTACCTGCTCGACGGGATCACCAAGTGGATCAAGAGCTGGCAGCGCAACGGCTGGATGACCGCGGCCAAGAAGCCGGTCAAGAACGCCGACCTGTGGCGCAGGCTGGTCGAGGCGATGAGCCGCCACCAGGTCAACTGGCTGTGGGTGAAGGGACACGCGGGCGATCCCGGCAACGAGCGCGCCGACGCGCTGGCGCGGCGCGGCATCGAGGAGGCCGCCACCGTGGTCCGTTCGGGACCATAGCCGCCGCCGTGGTCCGTTCGGGACCGGAGCCGTAACGGACCGCTACCCCCGTGAGCCGTAACGCGGCGCGAAGACCACGACCAGGGCCAGGTCCTCGGTGATATCGGTGAACGTGTGGGTCTCGCCGGCCGGCACGAACACCACGCTGCCCGGCTCCACCGGCACCGGGCCCGAGGCCGTCACCAGCGTGGCCCGGCCCGCCTGGACCACGTAGACCTCGTCCTCGGTGTGCGGCTCCTGGTCGTCCGTCCCGCTGGCCGGGATCGAGTACGTGCCCAGGCTCAGGTCATCGCTGTTCAGGTGCACGACCCAGTGGTTGGGGGCACCGCCGTCCGGCGGCGTGTACGCCCCGGCCCGCCCGATGAGATGCATTCCTGCCTCCGTCAGCTGTGCACGATGTCGGTGTGGTGGCAGAAATGCACCCGTCCGGGGTGCAGGGAGCGGATCCGCCCGATGGAGTCGCGCCAGGCCGGCAGGTCGCCGGGCCGGCCGACCTGGCCGGCCGGGAGCTTGTCGCTGCCGGGGTCGGCGTACTGCCTGGGCGTGTAGGCGGCATCGCCGATCAGCAGGTCGGGCGCGTCACCGACGCCGCGCACGACCACGCACTGGTGGCCTTCGGTGTGCCCGGGCGTGGCGATCACCGCCAGGCCGGGCAGCACCTCCGCGTCCCCGTCCAGCAGTTCGAACCGGGCGTCCATGAAGCCGAACCAGTCGTAGAGCTCCGCCGACTCGCGCCGCATCCGGCTCAGCTCGGCGCGCTGCACGTAGAAGGGCGCGTGCTTGAACACCGAGTTCTGGCCGCAGTGGTCGAAGTGCAGGTGGGTGTTGATCACCAGCCCGATATCGGCCGGGCTCATGTCCAGCTCGGCCAGCGCGTCGGCGACCGAACGGTTGACCAGGCGCCAGTCGTCCAGCATGTGCTGCGGCCCGCCGGCCCCGGTGTCGACGAGCACCGCGCCGCCGGGATGGGTGATGACGAACCCGTGTACCGGCCAGCGGCCGCCGTCCACGCCCTGCAGGCTGGCCAGGTGCAGCCGCTTGATCTCCAGCGTCATGAGCGCTCCTTTCGCCTAGCGGCATTGTCCCGCATGCCCGGGCCGGAGATTGACGCCCGCTGACCGGTCGTGCTACCGCCCCCCGGCGACGCGGTCAGTGCGCCGGCGGGCTCCGGCGCACCACCAGCACCACGGCCCCGACGATGAGCACCCCGCCGCCGATCATCGCGGGGGTCAGCCGCTCGCTGAGGATGAGCGCGCCGAGCAGGACCGCGATCACCGGGTTCACGTAGGCGTACGTCGCCACCGTCGCGGTGGGCAGCGCCCGGACCGCGATGCCGTAGGCGGAGAAGGCCACGATCGAGCCGACCACGGTCAGGTAGCCCAGGGCCAGCCAGGACCGCGCCGACACGTGGCCCAGGTGCAGCGAGGAGAACTCCCCGGCCGCCGCGGCCAGGACCAGCAGCGCCGCGCCCCCGGTGAGCAGTTCCATCCCGCTGGCCAGGGCCGGGCTGGACGGGATGGTGACCCGGCGGGCCATGATCGTGCCGAGCGCCCACGCGGCCGCCGCGCCCAGGATGGTGATCACGCCGAGCACGGAGGTCCCGCGCGAGCCGCCGCCCAGGCCGGACAGCAGCGCCACGCCGGCTAGCCCGAGCACCAGCCCGGCCAGCGGCGCCAGGCCCAGCCGGGCGTGGTTCAGCCCGGCGTCGATGCCGAGCAGCCACAGCGGCACGGTGGCGACCAGCAGCGCGGCCAGCCCGGACGGCACGGTCTTCTCGCCCACGCCGACCACGCCGTTGGCCACCAGCAGCAGGATGCCGACGATCGCGCAGCCCAGCCACTCCGCCCGGCTGGGCCAGCGCCGGGCCGGGGCGCCGGGCCGGCCGGCCCGCACCGCCGCCCGCCGGTGCCGCAGCGCCAGCGGGAACATGATCAGGCCGGCCGCCAGGTTCCGCGCCGCCGCCATGAGCAGCGGCGGCATCGTCTCCACCCCGACCCTGATGGCCAGGTAGGTGCTGCCCCACACGACCCACACGATGAGCAGGCAGATCCAGGGGACGACGCTGGCCCGCTGCGCCGGTCCCGTTGTCCCAGGATCCCGAACGACCTTGGTTGCCCGCGCTGGCACCAGGGGCGTGTCCTGCTTGCTCACGGTCTATAAGCCTGCCCGGCGGCCGCCCGGCGGTCGAGTGGCAGCATCGCCATGTTTAGGCGAAATCCTGCCAGCTTACTATCGGGTAACAAGGGGGGCTGCGCCGGCCCGCCGCGCTGTATACGCTAGCGGCGTGCCCGATCGCCGCCTGAGCCGCCTGCGCCCGGCCAAGCTAGCAGAGAACCCATGGCTGCGCACCGGGCTGCTGGCGGTCGCGGTCGGGCTCGCCGTGTACGGGCTGGCCTCGCAGTGGACGCAGGTGCACGCCGCGCTGGCCAGGCTGGCCGGCTACGACGTAGCGGGCGCCGCGGCCAGCGTGATCGCCGGGCTTGGCGCCATGCTGATGGCGTGGCGGGCGCTGCTGGCCGACCTCGGCTCGGCGCTGCCGCTGCCCGCCGCGATCCGGGTGATGTTCATCGGGCAGCTGGGCAAGTACGTGCCGGGCGCGGTGTGGGCGCTGGCCGCTCAGGTCGAACTGGCCCGCGACTACGACGTGCCGCGCCGCCGCAGCGCCACCGCGAGCCTGGTCGGCATGGCCACCACCCTGGTGGTGGGGCTGATCGCCGCGGGCGTGATGCTGCCGCTCACCTCCGCCCACGCGGCCAGGCAGTACTGGTGGGTGCTGGCCATCACGCCGCTCGCCGCCGCCTGCCTGCATCCGGCGATCATCAGGTTCGGCCTGGACCTGGCGCTCCGGGTGCTGCGCCAGCCGCCGCTCGAGGCGTCGGTCAGCGTGCGCGGCATGGCCCGCGCGCTGGCCTGGACGACGCTGGGCTGGCTCTGCTTCGGCGCGCACGCCTGGTTCCTGATCAGCAATTTCGCCGGACGGGGGGGCCACGTCTTCGCGCTGTCACTGGGGGCGTACGCGCTGGCCTGGTCGGTCGGCTTCCTGATCATCGTCTTCCCCGGCGGCATCGGGCCGCGGGAGATCGCCCTCATCGCCGTGCTCGCCCCGGTCATGTCGTCCGCGTCCGCGCTGGTCGTCGCGCTCGCCTCGCGGGTGGTCATGACGACCGGCGACCTGGTGTGGGCCGGGATCGGCCTGGCCATCGGCCGGGCGCGGGGCCCGCGGCGTCCGCAGGACGCTAGCCTGCCAGCAGCACCTGCAGATATTCAGCCCAGCCGCGCTCCGGGTCCACGGGCCTGACTCCGGAACGGAGCCGCGCCACCGTCCGGGGGTCGCTGATCTGGGTCAGCGCGCGGAGCAGGTCCGCGGCGTCGCCCGGCGCGCAGGTCAGCCCGTCCACGCCGTCACGCACCGCCTCGGCCAGCGCCCCGGCCGTGGTGGTGATCACCGGCACGCCGTGCGCGAACGCCAGCAGGGCGTTCTGCGAGGCGGTCGCCTCCCGGTACGGCAGGACCAGCGCGTCCGCCGCCGCGAACAGCGCGGGTATCGCGGTGGCCGGCACGTAGCCGGGCCGCAGGCTCACCCGGCCGGCCAGGCCGAGCTCGGCGATCAGCTTGTCCGTTTCCGTGGTGCCGCCCCAGAACTCCCCCGCCACCGTCAGCGTGACGTGCGCCGGCGCGCCGGCCAGGGCGTGCAGCAGGACGTCCAGGCCCTTGTACGGGCGGACGATGCCGAAGAAGAGCAGGCGGCACCGCGCGGGGGGGTCTGGGGGGGTCACCCCCCCGGGCAAGCACCGCGCGGGGGCGGGTGACCCGGTCCGTTCGGTGCCCTGGTCGCGGGCGGCGGCGGGGAGGTGGGGAGGGATCCGTGCGGTCCGCACCGCCGCCCCCGGGGCGAGGTCGCGGGCCTGCGCGGCCTGGCCGGCGGAGTGGGTCAGGACGGTGCCGGCCCGGGTGAGCAGGGCCCTGGTCAGCGCCACGTCGCCGGGGCGGCGTTCGTGCGGCAGCACGTTGTGGCAGATGACGGCGGTGCGGGTGCCGCCAAGGCGGCTCATGATCGCGAGGTAGGGGGGCACCTGGAGGGGGGTGAGCAGGGTGAAGACCACGAGGTCAGCGGCCCTGAGCCGGCCGCCAGCGGCGAGCCAGCCGTCCGGCCGGTACCAGGCCAGCCGGCGGCGGGTGCGCGGGTACGGCTGGCCCTCGGGGACGTCGACGGTCTGCTGCCCGGGGTAGAGCCGCCGCGGGTACTGCGCCCGCCACGACTCGATGATCACGTCGTGGCCGGCCGCGGCCAGCCGGTGCGCCAGCTCGGTGGTGTGCCGGGCTCCGCCGCCCTTGTACGGGTGAGCCGGGCCGATCAGTGCTATCTTCACCGGGCGATCTTCACGTTTATCAGGCGCGGGAGCGGACGATCAGGTCGGCCAGCAGGGCCAGGCTCGCCAGGATCATTCCGGTCACGAAGATCAGCAGGGTGTCGTTGGCGAAGTGCAGGGGGTGCACGACCAGGTCGTAGATGCCCTTGAGCACGCCGAGGCCGAGCAGGAACAAGGCCGGCGGCATCAGCACCTTGAGCGGGTTGAAGTACATCACCATCCGGAGCACCTGGAGCACGTACCGGTAGGCGTCGGAGAAGAAGTGGAACTTGGACCGGCCGGCCCGCTTGGCGTACTCGATCGGGACGTAGCGCACCTCGTGCCCGTCGGACAGGAACGCCAGGGTGATGGTGGTGACGCAGGAGAACCCGGGCGGCAGCAGCTTCAGGTAGGGCAGCGCGACCGCGCGCCGGAACGCGCGCAGGCCCGAGTTCAGGTCCGGGATGTCGGCGTTGGTCAGCCGTTCGGCGAGCTTGCGGACGAACCACTTGGCCGGCACCCGGGCGATCTTCAGCGTGCCTTCCTCGCTGGTCCGCGCGCCCACCACCTGGTCCACCGCGGGGTCTTCCGCCAGCATCGCGACGAACTCGGGGATCCGCTCGTTCGGGTAGGTCAGGTCGGCGTCGGTCCAGACCACGATCTCGCCCCGGGCCTGCTGGGTGCCGATCCGGCGCACGGTGCCGGCGCCGCCGTTGCGCGGGAAGTGGATGACCTTGAGGTGGGGGAAGTCGGGCTCGGCGCGGCGCAGCCGGGCCAGCGTCTGGTCGGTCGAGCCGTCGTCGACGGCGAGCAGCTCGTAGCTGATCCCGCTCTTGTCCATGGCGGCGCAGATCCGCTCGACCTCGAGCAGCACGTGCTCTTCCTCGTTGAAGCAGGGCAGCACGATGGAGGCGTGCGGGATCTCCTCGCCCGTGAATGTGCTCACGAGCAGCGAGGGTACTAGGCCCCGGCGGGGGCCGGGACCGACATCCACACCGTGTAGTGGATCAGCCAGGTGCGGGTCGGCGGCCCGATCAGGTTGTGCGCCTCCTGGGTGGTCAGCAGGTCGACCACTTCCCTGGACGGCCCGGTGAGCTCGCTGCGCTGCTGGGCGAGCAGCACCGGGCGCCGGCCGACGCTCCGGATGCCGGTCACCGCCGCGTCGACGGCGGTGCTGGCGGGGCTGGCGAGCACGGCCGCGGGGGTGCCGCACATGCCCCGGATGACCTGGGCGAACCGGTCGGCGGTGAGCGGGTCGAGGATGACCGCCGACGCGTCCGGGCCGATCTGGCGGCAGAGCCGGCTGACCGCGGCCAGCTCGCCCGGGCCGATCTTCCTGACCGCCATCCCGTGTGCGTGCACGCCTCTCGACGTGACGCTGAGGCCGAGGGTGGTCAGCGCGGTCGGGATGAGCATCGAGGCGACGCCGCAGCAGGCCACGATGGCCGAGATGAGCCGGGTCCGGCCGAGCTCGGCCGCCTGGTCCTTCAGCCAGGATGCGGCCCAGATACCGCCGAGGATCAGCCCGGGCAGCACGAACGGGACCAGCCGCCGGCCGGCCCACGGCTGGTCCGGGGCGACCGCGGGACGCCACAGCACGGTCACGACCACCCAGATCGCGATCATCAGCGGCAGCGCCCAGACCCGGGCCGCGGCGCCGGGGTCCTGCCAGGTCAGCAGCGCTTTCGCGGACCGCCGGACGAGGACCGTGAGGCCGAAGGCGCCCAGCAGCACGGCGGGCACGCCGAGGTACCAGATCACCCAGTACAGGCTGTCCTCGTAGTACTGCCGCCGCCCGTTGACGGCCAGCCCGGCCAGCTTCTGGAGTTCGGCCACGTAGGCGATCGAGGTCGGGTCGGTCTCCCCGGCCACCGTCTGCACCAGCGGCCTGACCGCGAAGCCGGCGAAGACCAGCACGGTCACGATCGCGGCCGCCGCGGGCAGCCAGCGCACCACCCGCGCGGTCAGCAGCCGGCCGGCGGCGCGCCGCGCGGCCGGGCTGGCGGTGACGATGACCCCGATCACCGTGGCCAGCACGGCGGCGGCCACGATGACCGCCAGCGGGCGCAGCGACGGCGCCTCCAGGTCCAGGTAGGGGCGCGACTTCAGGTAGCCGTCGGCCAGGCCGTAGCCCACCCCGACGACCAGGGCGGCGGCGAAGGGAAGGGCCTGCCGCCGGCGCGCGGCCAGCAGCACGCCGAGGAACGGGACGGCCGGCAGGATGTCGCTCAGCCCGTCGATGCGGACCACGATGGTCAGCCCCAGGGCGAGGCCGGCCAGCGCGGCCAGCACCTTGTCCTGGCCGGGCCAGCCCGTTCGGCCTCGGCCGACGACCAGCGCGTCGGCCAGCAGGCACAGGCCGCCGAACAGCAGCACCTGGGCCAGCGGCTCGCTGAACGTGCCGCGGCTGGTGTACTGCTCGGGCAGGCTCAGCGCCAGCACGGCCGCCGCGGCCGGCGCCCACCCGGGGCCGGCCAGCCGCCCGGCCAGGCCGCCGAACGAGAGCACCGCGCACCCGCCGATCAGCGGCGTGATCACCAGCGCGGCCGGCACCCCGCCCAGCCAGATGCCGGCGGCCAGGACCAGCGGCGTCCCGGTCATGAACTGCGGCACGACCCCGGAGCCGCGCGGGTAGTAGTTGGAGCTGGCGAAGCCCAGGCCCGGGTGCGGGCCGCCGAACGCGGCCGCCGAATCCGGGATGGGCAGGGACCCGTGGTGCGCGATCCAGTAGCCCACCTGGAGGTACGTCGCGGGGTCGCGCAGGTAGATGATCTGCTCGGTCCGCTCCGCCACCTGCCAGGCCGCGAACGCCACGGCCACCGCCACCGTGGCGGCCAGCGCCCACCAGGGCACGGGTTTGCGCTGCTTGCCGCCGTCGCGCAGGAAGCTGGGCCAGCGGGCGGGCAGCTGGCGGACGGCGAAGTAGCACAGGCCGGCGGCCAGCGGGGCGAACATGAACACCATCGGCCGGGCCGCGAGCCGGCCGGCGAGCAGCAGCGGGAAGGCCGGCAGCAGCCAGGCCGCGGCCAGCAGCGCGGGCACCACGGTGACGGCGCCGAACAGCCACCCGGCCCGCCCCGGGTTCTCTTCCGCCGCGGGAGCCTTCGCTGCGGCATCGTCTGCCGCAGTGACCTTAGTGACCCCAGTGGCACGTGGCCCAAGACGCACGAACCCACAATAGGCCCTGCCCCGGAACGCCTCGCGCGGGCGGACCGGCGGGCGCGGCTAAGCCGGGGACGAGGGCCTCGGGCTCGCGCTGGGGGGCGGACTTGAGGCCGGCCTGGGAGACCACCAGCCACAGCACCATCGCGGCCGGGTAGATGAAATAGCCGAACCGGGTCGAGGGGGCCAGCACGAACATGGCCGAGAGCCCGAGGACCAGCCGGATGGTCGCGGCAGGCACGTCCCGGGGCGGCCGGAGCACCAGCGACACGGCGATCGCGAGCCCGGACCCGATGAGCAGGATGACCACGATCGTGTGGCCGAGCACTCCGGTCTGCGCGAGCACGTGGCCGAGCAGCGGGCTGGCCGCCTGCGACTTGACGCTGGCCAGGCCGAGCGGGAACAAGACGGTGTTCTTCACCAGCGCACCCGGCTTGAGCACGGCGAACGGGCCGACGATGACGGCGACGACGGCCAGCGCCACCACGGTGAGCCGCCAGGCCGCGCGCTGGCCGTCGCGCACGTACAGCAGCGCGAACGCCACCACCAGCGCGGGCCAGGCGGTCGCCTTCATCGAGGAGGCGACGCCGAGGGCCAGCCCGGCGGTGACCGGGCTGGCGGGCTGCGCCCGCCAGAGCAACGCGAAGCCGAGGCACATGAACGCGACCATGGGCACGTCGGTGCCGCCGACGCACAGCTCGAACGCGATGATCGGCGAGGCCGTCATCAGCAGCGCCCACCGGACGCTGTCCCTGGCCCCGGCGATCCGCAGCGCCACGGCGAACACGGCCAGGAATACCGCGCCGAACCAGACCCGGGGGTCGGTGAGCAGGCCGTGGCCGAGCAGCGCCTGCGGCACGCCGAACACCGCCATCAGCGGCAGGTAGGGGTTGTAGTTGTTCGGGTCGGTGGTGCTGGCCAGCGCCTGCGTGCTCCGGTACGGGGTGCCGTCCTTGATGAGCGTCTTGGCGGCCGTGTCCACCACGCCGACCTCAGGTTCCCCGTGGCCGTGGGCGACCATCCAGAGCAGCGGGAACAAGATGGCGCCGCAGAGGATCAGGCCGAGCGCCACGTCGACGCCGCGGGTGCGGCGGGACCGCCAGGCCAGGACCGCGAGAGCGGCCAGCGCGTAGGCGCAGGCGGCGGACAGCCCCCACATCCGGTGCAGCGAGTCGTGGCTGAACAGGGAGACGCCGCCGGAGAAACCGGCGCAGGACAGCAGCCCCGCGCTCAGCCAGGCCCAGGGCATGGTGGTGACGGAATGCCAGCCCTTGGGCATGGTTACCTCCGCGCGGCCCCTGACCCCCGTCATCGGCGCGAGTACGCGAATATCGCGACCCTCCACACGACATATCGTACGCGCCGCCTCCTGGGCGGTCGTCATCCCAGCGGGCGATTAACCGTCACCCGGGCGGCGGACGTACCCGGTAGCCGACCGGGAGCAGCGACCAGCCGAACCGGTCGCTGGCCAGCCCCCACAGCCCGGGCGAGGCGACCAGGGTGGCGATCACCGCCAGGCCGCCGACGATGACCAGGTACCAGGCCCCGTAGGACGACAGCGCCTCCTGCAGCCCGAACAGCACGAGCGCGCCGAGCACCGGGCCCTCGATCGTGCCCATCCCGCCGATCAGCACCATGAACAGCATGTACACGCTGTACTGGATGCTGAAGACCGAGGTCGGCTCGACGTACAGGGTCTGCAGCGCGATCAGCCCGCCCACCGCGCCGGCGCCGCCCGCCGCCACCAGGTAGGCCAGCCGCCTGATCCGGCCCACCCGGACGCCGGCGCTGGCGGCGGCGACCGGATCGCTGCCGACCGCCCGGGCCTCCAGCCCGAACGTCCGCCGCACCAGCAGGTAGACGCCCGCCACGCTGACCACCGCGACGGCCAGCGTGGCCCAGTAGATCAGCGCCTCGCGCAGCACCGGGTCGTAGCCGGCCAGGCCGGGGACGCTCACCCCGGTGGTGCCGCCGACCGAGGGCGACAGGGTGGCCGCGATCTGGAACACGGCCGCGATCACCAGGGTGGCGACGGCGAAGTAGCCGCCGGACAGCCGCAGCACGAGCGCGGACACCGGCAGCGAGATCACCGCCGCGGCCAGCGCGGCCGCCACGATGGCGGCGAACGGGTTCACCCCGTGCAGCGCCGCCAGGTACAGCGCGTAGGCCCCCACGCCGAGGTAGGCGTGCTGCCCGAACGAGGTGAGCCCGCTGAAGCCGGCCAGCAGGTTCCACAGGCTGGCCATGGCGACGAAGGTCAGCAGGGTGATCAGCGGCTGCTCGGCCGGGCCGCCGGCGACGTAGGGCACGGCCGCGAGGACCGCCACCGCGACGACCGCCGCGCCGGTGAAGCCGGAAGCGGACCGGCTCCACCGGCTGACGGTGACCGGGTGCTCGGTACCGGTCACGGGGATGGCCGTCCGCCTCATCCGAGGGCTCCCGCTTCGCGGGCGGCCTGGTGGCTGGCGAACAGGCCGTTCGGCCTGACCGCGAGCACGGCCAGGAAGAGCAGGTGCACCGCGAGCACCGCGTAGGCCTGGTTGACCTGGCCGGCCACCACCTGGGTGACGCCCAGCGCCATGCCGCCGGCCAGCGTGCCCCACAGCGACCCGATGCCGCCGATCACCACCGCCTCGAACGCGAAGATCAGCGTGGCCGAGCCGGCCAGCGGGTCGAACGTGCCGATGGTGCCGATGAAGACGCCGGCCAGCGCCGCGGTGGCCACCGCGATGCCCGCCACCCCGGCGAAGACCGGCCGGACCTTGATGCCGACCAGCCGGGCGGTGTCCAGGTCATCCGCGGTCGCCCGCACCTTGCGCCCCCACGACGTGCGGGACAGCAGCAGCTGCAGGCCGGACAGGACCGCGCAGGCGGTCAGGAACGCGGTCAGGAACAGCCAGGACACGGTGATGTGGCTGCCGATGCGGAAGCTGGCCAGCACCAGCGCGCCGCCGTTCAGCCCGCGCGGGTCGGACGTGGCCGCCACCTGCAGCAGGTTCTCGATCATCACCGACAGGCCGAACGTGACCAGCACCGGGGCCAGCACGCCGTGCCGCAGCGCCCGGCCGAACAGCAGCGCCTGCAGCGCCAGGCCGACCGCGAAGGCCGCGGGCAGCAGCACCGGCAGCAGGTACCAGACCGGCACGCCGAGCGCGGAGGACAGCACCAGGCCGAGGTAGGCGCCGCAGACGGCCAGGTCGCCGTGGGCGAGGTTGACGATCCGCATTACGCCGAACGTGAGCGAGAGCCCGCACGCGATCAGCGCGTACTGGCCCCCCAGCAGCAGCCCCTGGATGACCGCGTTGACCCAGGTCACGTCGCGGCCTCCCCGAAGTACGCGGCGACGACTTGTGCCCTGGTGACCTGCGGGACCGGGGCGGCCAGCGCCACCCGCCCCTCAAGCAGGCACACCAGGTCGTCGCACTCCGCCATGGCCCGCCGCAGGTCCTGCTCCACGATCAGCAGCGTGGCGCCGGCCTCGCGCAGTTCCGCCAGCGTGCGGTACAGCTCGCCGACCACCCGCGGCGCCAGGCCGAGGGAGATCTCGTCGAGCAGCAGCAGGGTGGGCGCCGCGGCCAGGGCGCGGGCGATCGCCACCGCCTGCTGCTCGCCGCCGGACAGGGTGGACGCGCGCTGCCCGCGGCGCCGGGCGAGCATCGGGAAGACGCCGTAGATCCGGTCAAGCGGCCAGTCTCGCGACCCGGCTGCGGCCGCGCCCACCTGGATGTTCTCCTCCACGGTGAGGCTACCGAACAGCTTGCGCCCCTCCGGGACGAGCGCGATCCCGGCCGAGATCCGGCGGTGCGGCGGGGCGCTGGTGAGGTCCCGGTCGCGGTAAATGACGGACCCGGCGGCAGGCGGCTGCGCCCCGGCGATCGTGCGCAGCAGCGTCGTCTTGCCCGCGCCGTTGGCCCCGACCAGGGCCATGGCCCGGCCGCCGGCCACCGTCAGGGACACGCCGAACAGCGCCTGGAAGTCGCCGTAGAACACGTCGAGCCCGGCCACCTCGAGGAGCGCGGTCACAGCACGCCCCCGCCGAGGAATGCGGCCCGCACCTCGTCGCGGGCCAGCACCTGCGCGGGCTCCCCGTCGGCGATCACCTGCCCGTCGGCCAGGCAGACCAGCCGGGTGGCGACCGCGGTGAGCACGCGGATGACGTGCTCCACCCACACGATCGTGGTGCCGCGCGCGTTCACCGCGCGGATGGTCTCGATCAGGATTTCCGTTTCCGGGTCGCTCAGCCCGCCGGCGATCTCGTCGAGCAGCAGGACCTGCGGCTGCATGGCCAGCGCCCGGGCCAGCTCGAGCCGCTTGCGGTCGAGCAGCCGCAGCGATCCGGCCCGGGCGTTGGCCTGGCCGGCCATCCCGGTGCTCCGCAGCGCCTCGTACGCCGCGCCGTAGGCGCGCCGCCCGCGCAGGCCGCCCGCCCGCATCGCACCGACCAGCGCGTTCTCGAACACGGTCAGGTCGCCGAGCGGCATGGGCACCTGGAAGGTGCGGCCGAGCCCCATCCTGGCCCGCAGCGGCGGCGGCAGCCGCGTCACGTCCTGGCCCCGCAGCCAGACCCGGCCCGCGTCGCACCGGCCGGTCCCGGTGAGCAGGTCGAGCAGGGTGGTCTTGCCCGCGCCGTTCGGCCCCACGACGCCGACCGCCTCACCCGCGCGGACCGCGAGCGAGACCGAGCTGAGCACGGCCAGCGAGCCGTAGCTCTTCGTGACGCCGGCGACCTCGAGCGAGGGCGGGTCCGCGGCGGGTGTCAACGGGGCGGGCTCACAGCATCTGCAGCGGGCTGGCGACGGGCACCGCGGGCAGCTCGGAGTTGTCGACCACCACCAGCTGCGGGCGGCCCGACGTCAGCCGCCACTGCGCCAGCAGCTCGGGGATCTGCGACACGTGCGGCACCGGGCCGCTGGTGAAATCGTAGTCCCCGGTGATGGCCTGGCCCTTGAGGCTGCCGATCGCGCTGGCCACCGCGGTCTTGTTCTTGGGGTCGCCGGACGCCTTGAGCGCCGCGACCGCGATCTCGAAGACCGCGTAGTTGAACCCCATCGGCTGGGTCCAGTCGTTGCCGGTGCTGGTCTTGTAGTTCGCCGCGAACGCCGACGCCGTGGTCCCGTCGAGGGAGGACTTGTAGGGGAACTGCGGCGTCCACCACAGCGGCGACATCACGTTGGTCACCAGCGACCCGAGCGCGGACGCGGCGCTGGGGAACAGCAATGCCTTGGAAATGGACGCGATCTTCGGCACGAAGCCATTCTGGTGAGCCTGGCGCCAGAACGTGATGAAATCCGGCGGAATGGGCGCGGCGTGCAGGATTTCCACGTTGGCGGCCTTGAACTTGGAGATGATCGAGGCGAAATCCGACGTCCCGTCGGCGTATCCGCCGGACGGCACGACTTTCCAGCCGAGGCCGCCCAATTTCGCCTTCATGTACTTCTCGAATCCCGCGCCGTCCACGTCGTCCGGCCACAGGCCGCCGACCACGTGGTTCGTCGGCGCCTTGCCCCAGACCTTGGCGAACAGGCTCGTCTCTTCCTGGGTGCCGAGGAAGTACATGTAGGAGTACTGATGAGTGTGCGCGGCGCCGCTGCTCGTGTAATACCACTGCTCCCACGGGCAGATGGTCAGCACGCAGGGCACGCCGGAGGCCTCGGCCTGCGCGGAGACGGGGATGACGGTCTCCGGCGTGGCGGTGCCGATGAGGGAGTCGACCCCGCTCTGCTGCACGAGCTGGGACGTGACCGTCGCGGCCCGGGCCGAGGAGGACTGGCTGTCCTGGGCGATGATCTCGACCGAGTACTTCTTCCCGCCGATGGTCAGGCCCTTGGCCAGCGCCGCGCGCACCCGGCCGAGCACGTAGCCGTTGGACTGGGTGAACACGGAAAGCTGGCCGGTCTCCGGGCTGACGAAGCCGATCTTGATGGTGCCGCCCGGGCCGGACCCGGCCGGCGCCGGCGTGGCGGTCTGCTTGAGCGCGCTGGAGCAGCCCGCCAGCCCGCCCGCGGCGGCGACGCCCGCCGCGCCGAGGAATCCGCGCCTGCTCAGTGTCATCGTGCCTCCGAACGTGAGGTCAAGACCGCCGGTTCCCCGTGTCGCGCCATTGTCGGCCCGGGGCGCGCCGCCGGTCTTGCACTACCGGGCACATCCCTTGACCATCCGCGCATCCGCCCGCAAGCTTGTAAGTCATGCCTGACGTCGCGATTACGGCCGACCTCCCCGCGGGGCAGCGGTTCGAATACTGGAAGCACGTCTTGTCCAATACGTTCGTCCCGCTCGAGGTCTCCACTCCTGGCGACGAGGACGATTTCCGCGGCCGGCTGCGCGGCTGCGAGCTCGGCAGCCTGCGGTTCATCGAGGTCTCCGCCGAGGCGCACACCGCCCGCCGGACCGCCCGCCTGGTCCAGGCGGCCCCGGCCGGCTGCTACAAGCTCGGCCTGCAGCTGCGCGGCAGCTCGGTGCTGATCCAGGACGGCCGGGAGGCGACCCTGACCCCGGGCGACTTCACCGTCTACGACACCGACCGCCCGTACACGCTCGCGTTCAGCG
>WNGG01007248.1_pt1 | contig 23273 bp, 20 predicted proteins | sample 5400661 | NCBI WGS metagenome assembly WNGG01 (sample SAMN13153372, study PRJNA577476) | soil metagenome | isolation source: 100 cm soil or saprolite under Garry oak tree replicate 1 | place: USA:California | collected 2016-06-15
ATTACAACTACTATTTTGGCATCAGTGGTGTCTGGATCATAATAGCGACCGTGGTCGTGTTCTGGGCGATCAGCCATCTCATGGATAGCCGTGACCCCCAACGCGCCGCCTGGCCGGCGATAATAATGGCGATGGGAGCTGCAAACCTGGGAAATATGATCATCCAGTGGATCACCCCGGTCTATTTTGGATTTTTCGGAAGTCAGACTGTCCCCGCCGATGTGATAGTCACACTGACTCCTGCGCCAGTACTACTCATAGCAGGAGGCATATTCGGATTCGTCGCCGTTCAACACCAAAGGAAAATATCTAGCCTAGGCATCCACACATCAAACTAATGATCGAGCCACGGCCACCGCAGATCTTGCAGTCAGGCCGTGCCGGTTCGTGATTCTAGACCTTAAAATGCCGGGTTGCGTAGAATCGCACGGTTCTAGCATTTTGTCCTACATGGCTTCAGGCGGAGACTGGAGCTCCGGGTAGTCTGGCGGCCATTTGCCATGGTTGTTCGCGTCAGTCAGCTTTAGCGCAGACTCGATCTCTGTCCTTCTGGGCTCCAGCCACTTGGGAAGAACGAGAGAGGTCCCAAGCTTCTCTGGGGGCTCATCTGCCGAGTATCCAGGATTCTTTGTAGCGACCTCCAGGAGGTTCCCGTCGGGGTCGCGGAAGTACAATGAGTGAAACCAGAACCGGTCAATGATCCCCGAGTTCTCTATCCCAACCTCGTTCAGACGTTTCAGGATCTTCTGCTGCGCCTCATCATCCTCAACCGCCATCGCGATATGGTGGATGCTCCCCTCGCCAACGTATCCTTCTGGTGGCTTCGGTATTGCTAGGTATCGTAGGAAGCCGGGACGCTCCTCGCTTCCAATCCCGAGGATATTCGTGCCTGTCTTGTCAGGGTTTGGAATCGTGAACTTGTCGGTCAGACCCAGGAACTTGTCGAAGAACTCTGCTGTGGTCTCTGGATCATATGTCAAAGGACTAGCATGGTGGAAGGTGGTGAGCTTCATCTCACTGGTTATGCCGCTAACCGGTGCGAGAGGGCCCTCGACTGACACTCCTTTCTGCCGCAGCCAAAAATTCCACTTTGGTAGGGAGTCGAATTTCGGGGTGGTGTAGGAGAGGTGATGCGGAGAGCCGAGCCCGATTCTTCCTGGCCGCATGTGCGGCCATTCGAAGAATGTAATAGCGCTCCCCGTGGTCGCTTTCTCGTCAGCGTAGAATAGATGCCTGTGATGCACATCGTCCTGGTTGACGGTGAGCTTCACGCGTCGGAGACCCAGCACTTCCGTGTAGAATCTCCGGTTGACCTCCTCGTTCGACGTGACTAAGGTGATGTGGTGTAATCCTCGGATGAGGCCGACATGTTCAGCCGTAGACGTCATGAATCGTACGACAAGTCAATCCATGCTACTAAGTATATATGTAATACCGTCACGGAGTCGGGTATTTTATCTCAGCGTTCTCCAATTCCTTCGCTGTCTTTCTATCCACTCGATGGTCCGGACGGATCTCGCTAAATCCTCAAGAAGCGGTGACCAGTCGTCTTTCAGCTCTAGCCGTCCTGCTCTTATGCTGCTTGCTGTTGTAGTTTGCCATCCAGTCAGGAAGGATGACCGCTCTCAAGAGCTCTTGCACGGTTACTCCTCTTTCTCTCGCGATATCCCTGAGTTTTCTGTAAACATCCCTTTCAACTGTCTGCATGAACTTGATGTTCAATCTTCACCACAGATATCCCTATTCCCGGCTTGGAGATAATAGGACAACGTCCACAATTACCGCCGTATGTGGGATACTGTGTGCTATCTGGTGATAACTGTAGAAATTCGCGTCACTAGGGCGTAGCCGCCTGATGAAGCCGGATTATTCCTGAGATATCGACGCCATGATTCCGCCTGGGTCTCAGGGCACCTCTCCCGATAGAATCCTTGTCAACGTGACTGTGTCGATATTTCCCCCAGAGACTACACAGACGATCTTCCCTGCGCCCGCCTTGCCTGAAAGAGCCGCCGCGACCGAGGCCGCGCCAGCGCCTTCAGCCACGACCCGGTTCCGCTCGAAGAGAAGGCGAACAGCATCCGCAATCTCCCTCAGCGAAGAAGTGATACTGCCATCGACCAACGGTCTCACGATCTTGAATATTTCCGGAAGAACGCTCTTGCCACCGATCCCGTCCACAAAGCTGGGAACACGGTTTACATCCATCGCTCTGCCTTCTCGGAGGGAAGCCGCGAGAGGGGCGGCTGTCTCCGGCTCAACCGCGTAGACCCTTGTATCGGGTTTCTTCGCACGAATCGCGCTGGCAATTCCGGCAGTGAGCCCGCCCCCTCCGAAAGGGATGATCACCGAATCCACTCCTGGAACGTCTTCGAGTATCTCCAAGCCGATGGTCCCGTTCCCTGCGATCATCCTCTCGTCGCTGAACGGATGAATGAACAAGGCATCGGCGAGAGAAGCATACCGGTGACTAGTCACCACCTTCCAGACCTCATCGTACGAGACCCGGATCGTCTTCGCGCCGAACCGTTCAATAGCCTGCAGCTTCGTCTTGGGAGCGTTATCGGGAACTATTGCCGTACACGGAATACCGTTCTGTCGAGCCTGCCAGGCCAGGGCCTGGGCCATGTTTCCCGCGCTACACGTGTATACTCCACGAGATTTCGCCTCCTGCCCTGCGAGCCCGATCGCGTTGGAGGCACCGCGGACCTTGAACGAGCCAGTTGGCTGCAAATTCTCTAGCTTCAGATAGACCTCTCGGTCAGGATCGTCAACGCTCAGCCTCACAATAGGAGTGCGCAGTACTAGGCCATGGATGCGTCTGCGCGCGCTTTCTATCTGATCAAGGGAAACGGGCTCTAGAGGATGCTCGGTGATCAACAAACCCCTACCAGCTCCGAGATTCGAGCTTGCTAGGTGTATAATATCCTGTTGAATTCCCGCCGGAGCTTCGTCGCCTTCGTTCTAACCTTGCTCGGCTCTTCCCCTTTGTAGACCCGGACGATAAGCTCGGCTACCCGCTCCATATCCTGTGCCTTCATCCCCCGTCGCGTTGCTTCACAGGTCCCGATACGAATCCCATGGTCAACAATGATATTCGCATCCTCTAACCGTTGCGTAAACGCCTCAATCTCCTTCTGATCCTTCACGTCCAGAATCGTCTGGTGCGATTCGGTGAACCCATATTCCGAGCACTTCACCGGGACCCCTCCTTCGTGCAACGCCTTGGCTAACGCCTTCGAGTTCGCTATGACCTGCGCGGCGTATTTTCCACCAACCCGACGGGCCTCGTCCAATGCCCACAACAGCGCGGCGACCCGATTCCAGTGCGCGTTATCTACCAAACCCGGAAACTGGCGCCCCTTCACCTCAGATTCACAACCCCTCTTCCCCATGATGATCCCACCTTGCGGACCGAACAGGCTCTTGTGAGTAGACCCCAGTAGAAGCTCCGCACCTTCCTCGAATGGTTTCTGAAATTTGCCCCCGGCAATCAACCCCAGCACGTGCGAACCATCGAAGGCGATCCTGGACCCCGCCGAGCTGCAAGCGTCGGCCAGCTCTCTGACTCGATGCGGAAAAAGGAAGAATGACTGGCCGAACACTACAAGCGAAGGCTTCTCGTCCTCGATCAGCCCACGCGCCTTGTCCACGTCGATATTCATCCGCTCGGAATCAAACGGAAAATACAGGTTCCGGACATTGACAAAGGTTGGATATCCGGCCTGGTCACTCAACCCCGGGTATCCCCCGTCCCCAGGATTGACGGTGAGGATTGAACCGCCGGGCTTCGTAAGGGTCGACACGGCTATCATATCGGCCATGTGGCCTGACAGGGGTCGGAGGCTCGCCCAGTCGGCCCCGAATATCTCGCACGCCAGCTTCTCGCCGAACGCTTCCAGCTCGTCCATGTACCGGGTTCCCTTGTAGAACCGGTCATCGGCCCGATATCGGTGGCCCATATCCCCGGAGAGTAGCTGTCTTACAGTATGGCTGGTCAGATTCTCTGACGGGATCAGATTGAGGCATTCCTCAGCCCGCCACTTCTGATGCTTGCCGACTAGCTTTCGGATCTGAGCAGCATAGGACGTAATAGAAAACTCCTGGTCGGGCTAGACGCGGCGACCGCGACGGCCGCCCGGCCTGCGGGTACCATCGTGCGGGACCGGGGTCACGTCCTCGATTCTTCCGATCCGGAACCCCTGACGCGCCAACATCCTAATCGCGGCCTGCGCGCCTGGACCTGGGGTCCTGGCCTTGTGGCCACCCGGAGCCCGGACACGAATATGGAGAGAAGTGATCCCCTTATCCTTAGCCACTTTCGCAGCGGCCGCGGCAGCCTGCATAGCAGCATACGGGGTCCCCTGAAGACGGTCAGCCTTAACATGCTGACCACCGGCACTCCGAGAGACAGTCTCAGCACCTGTCAGATCAGTGATGTGAACCATCGTATTGTTGAAGCTGGAGTAGATGTGCGCGATTCCCCAATGGTCAACTTGCTTGGCCTTGTCTACCTTCTCAGCCATGATACTAGCTATCCCGAGGAGCCCCGTTCCTATCAGGCGAATTTAAACCATTTACTCGCAAGTCGCTGAATGGTGAGATAGCAATGACCCCGGTCCCGGCCTGGAGCATTCATTCCAGACTCTTGGATTCGCCTTCATAATCATAGGAGCAATCTTTACCATGATTGGGATGGCGACCATCATCACCCTAACCACTCCGATTAACGGTCCGGCCGGTGGCTGCATCTACAATCCGGCTTTGGCCATAACTGCAAGCTTACTCCCATCAGGACTTACACTAGTTATCGCAGGAATCGTGGTTATCTGGATGGTCAAAGTCGAGAGTGACCGAGAAGATCGAGAGTCCTGATGAAACAGACGTTTTGGCTTCTCGACCTCAACCATGAGACCTACCAGGGAAAATCGTCGATCTGGCTCTGGGGGATCACCCATGGTGGAAAACGCGTTCTAGTCACTGATAGCAACTATCGAGCCTACTTCTACCTCCTGCCGCGAGAAGGTCAGGACCCGGAGCATCTCAGGAAGAGCTTGGAAGAAGAAAAGCCCCATCCCACCATCGAAAATGCGACAATCGAGAAAAAGAGACTGCTAGCCGAGGAACGTGTCGTCCTCAAAGTATTCTGCAAGAACCCGGAGTTTTTGGAGAGAGCAGCGCGGGACACGCTGAAGAAAACCGGAGCTGCTGCTACCTACGAGGAGAAACTTCGATCTGCCATCAAGTACCAGTACGACTTTGGAATCAAGCCTTGTCAATGGTACGAGGTGGACACTTCCTCCTCAACGATAGATCCAAAGGATTACAGTGTCCAAGAGACCCTTACAGCTACAGATCATCCGAAACCGATCGCGAAAGAAGAACCACCTAGACTAGATCTCTTCTCTTTCTCACTTTTATCCGTCAGCAAGACGGGCGCGCCAAGCCCGATGCGGGACCCGATCCAGATCATCGGCTGGAGAACAAGCAAGGCCGAGAACGAGGTTCTCCAGACCAAAGCCGACTCCGACGACGAAACCATTCGAGAGTTCGGGGGCCATGTCTCTAAGACCAATCCTGATGTTATTCTGACCTTCGAAGGAAACAGTGTCCACTGGCCCTATCTTGTGAAGAGAACTGACAGGACCAAGACTCCGCTCAAGGTTGGCCGGGACGGGGGTCCGCCGCATCAGAGCCTCTACGGCCACTATTCGCTGATCGGACGAGCGAATGTCGACCTTCTAAACTTCGCCGACGACCTCTACGCGGTCAAGAACAAGACGATCGCGGATGTGGCAAAGTATCTGGGAATCGAATCATCCAGTCGGACACCTATCGATGAGACAGCATACTTCGATTATTTTTCAAAACCAGACCGGAGAAAGATCCTCGTCAAGCACGTGGAAGAGCAGACCGAAACGATCCTGAAGATCGGACAGGAAGCGATCGATTATGTCATCCAAATGTCAGCGCTTTCGGGGTTGCCGCCTGACCAAGTGATAGCGGCTGCGGTCGGGTTCCGCGTGGACAATTATCTGATGATGGAGACTCACACCCTCGGCCAGCTCATCCCCTCCAGAATGGAACAGCCCATCATTCCCTACAAGGGAGCGATTGTTCTCGAGCCGAAGGTGGGACTCCACGATAGTGTGGCGAGTCTCGACTTCTCGTCCATGTACCCGAGCCTCATGATCAAGTACAATATTTCTCCGGACACGCTCGTCACTGGAAAGGAAAAAAACGACGACATATTCGAAGTCCCTGAGGTAAATCATCGTTTCAAGAAACATCCTTCCGGCTTCTACAGAATAGTTCTAACCAAACTGATCGAAGCACGTAAGACGACCAAGGCGGAGCTAAAACGCACTTCACCAAACGATCTACGGTACACTCTGCTAAAGGCCCGTGAGAAGGCTGTAAAGGTCATGACAAACGCAGTATACGGCTACGCGGGCTGGGCTGGTGCGCGTTGGTATTCGAAGGAGGTTGCGGAATCGGCCGCGGCCCTTGGGAGAGAGACGATCAACCGTGCAATATCTCTCGCGAAAAGCCTCGGACTAGCCGTCTTCTATGGAGATACTGACAGTCTTTTCGTCAATTATGATAAGAAGCTTGTTCAAAAGTTCCAGAGCGAGATCGATCGGCAGCTCGGGCTTGAGATCAACCTATCCGAAGTCTACAAAAGAATACTCTTCACTGAGGCCAAGAAGAAGTACGCCGGTTTGAGAATTGATGGCCAGATCGACGTTGTAGGCCTCGAGGCTGTCCGTGGAGACTGGTCCAACCTAGCGAGGGACGTGCAGAATACCGTTCTCAGAATGGTACTGGAGGATGCGAAGCCCGATAGAGCCGCAAGATACGTCAAAGACTTGACCGGAGATCTCAGGTCCAAGAAGCTACCATTGCCGGCGTATGTGATCTGGAAGACGCTTACAAAGCCGGTGGCTGAGTACGAGGTCAACGCTCCACACGTAGAGGCAGCGAAGAAGATGGCGAAGGAGGGCTGGTCAGTCACTTCGGGCGACAAAGTCGGATTCGTCATAACGAAAAAGACTGGGAAACTCTACCAGAGGGCTGAGCCTCACTACAGAGTCTCTACTGACGATATCGACTACGACTACTATGTCCACAACCAGATTGTTCCAGCGGCGGCACGGATTCTAGAAGTCTTTGGCGTGAAAGAGGATCAGCTTATGGCCGAACCAGCTTCGCAGATTCGTCTCTCAGGCAGGCGCGAACGAGGATAAGTCGTTGAGAGTCATTACGCTAACATTCGCAGGCCGCTTGGCCCCGTCAGAGACTCTGTCGCCTATCACATATTTGATGCCCTTGCTCGCTGCGGTGTCGAGAAGTCTCTGAGTTACGACCCCGTCGAAAAGAACTACCTGCGCATGGTCCAGGGTCGGTATCTTCTCCGCAAGCTCGCTAACGGGCATCTTTGAAAGTTCCTTGCCACCCTCGTCGAAGACTACCGCCTCCAATGTCCCACGTAGGTCCTTGGCAGCGTCAAAGACTGGCGGTGGGAGATTTGGCTTCTCCATGGGTGCTGCCGCACGGACTGGCACTTCGGTAGGCCCATACGGCCGCTCTTGGGGTCCGTACGCTCTCTCCGTGTAGGAGCGCTCCCCATATGCACGCTCGGGTCTCTCTGGCCGCGCGAACTGTTGTCTCTCAATCGGCTTTGCGAGATTGACTGGGACACGCTCTCTCAGGGCTCTCATTACCTCCTTCGGGGTAAGTTCCTCTACCTCTTTGCCGAAGGGTGCCCGGGCGACATAGTCGATGTCCGCTACCTGGGTCAGCTCTTTGAGAATCAGGTCGCCAGCTCTGTCACCGTCGAGGAACGCCGTGACCTCTCTGTCCTTGGTGAGCTTGATGATCGTCTCCGGGACCTTTGTCCCGTTCAATGCGATTACGTTCTTGATGCCGACTTTCATGAGGAGTATGACATCCGCGCGCCCCTCAACAACGATGATATCACCCCTCTCGGCCTCGGGTCCGGCAGGTAATTTCTCGGGTCCGTATTCGATCACGTCGACTCCGCGCAGAGATCCGGCGACCTCTTTCACGACCTCCTCCGTGCTGGGTGAGGATTCGACGACCCATTTTCTGAGAATGTCCTTGGCCTTCGACATTATGGCTTTCCGTTTCTCTTCCCTGACGTCTTCGACTTTCTCGAGGCTGATCTTCGCCTCGCAGGGTCCGATCCTGTCGACGCTCTCGATGGCTGCTGCTATGATGGCCGTTGATACCTTGTCTAGGCTCGATGGGATTACGATTGACCCGGTGGTCTTGTCTTTCTTCGAGTCTAGATTGATTTCTATCCGGCCTATTCGTCCGGATTTTTGTAGCTCTCTAAGATCAAGGTCTGGGCCGAAGAGGCCTTCTGTCTGGCCGAAGACGGCACCGACAACATCGGGCTTTTCGACTACGCCTTCTACATCAAACTTGGCTTTTACTATGTACTTTGTTGTCGAAGCATACTGCGACGGTTCAACCATGAAAGTTTAACCTCCATAATTCACTAACCTTCCTTCATTTCCTCTAAGCTGTTAATCGGTAAAGCTTACCCCGCCAAGGTCGCGGGGCTACTATTATAATCTATGGTTACGGGGGAAATCATTTGATCCTCCGGCGCATCGTTACCGGGCGCCTCAATACTGTCGCAGTCTTCGCAATCTGAATAGGGCCACTCTAGATATGTAGAAATGTTAGGATCAGGATTCTCGCTGCTACTCCGAGGAAGGGCGGCAGAACCAATAGAGTTCCAAGTCGGGTGATGACGCCCAGATCAAAAGGCCACGTCTGAATCCGTAGAACATCAGACTGGAGCTGGCGAACCATCGTCAGCTCGTCAGCCAATGCCCGTCGTTCATCTCTATACTCAAGCTCGCGTCCGGTGGCTGTGAGCTCCTTTAGCTTGCGAACAATAGTCGTGTACTGCGAATTGACCCAGCCCAGCTCAGTGCGCTTCGCCTCTCGTAGTCGGCGGTGGATGCTGAGGAGTGGTAGGAAGAATAGACCTATTCCGACGAGCACCAGTCCCATTACGAAGATAATGTCGCTGGCTCTTAGAGGTGCAAGCTGAACCGTCACCCCGCTAGGCTCATCCAGTATAACATTGATTTGTCCTAGAACCGTCACGACGATGGGAAAGACCGCGTATACACTGACCAGTTTGAGGGACGTAGTTCCGAAGGGCTTGAGTCCGAGCGTTCTATCCTCAGTGAACGGCGTAAGCTGGAGCGGCAGCTTTCCAGCTCTGTATATTTCGAGCATCGAGTAGCAGTACACCCAGAGAAAGGATGCGAAAAGGAAGAAGAAGTATGCGAAGAGGGGAAGGTCCTCGGCGAATACACCTTTGAAATCATTGGGCAGACCGAAGAGGAGGGAGTTGACTCCCAAGAGTATCAACCATACCACCAACACCCACCGCAGTCGGTACGGTATGCTCAGATCCACAGTTGTCACTTCCGGACTCATCTTCCGGGCGTAATCACTCAATCGATTGAGCCTCCCGGTAATGAATCGCATCGAGTAGAGGAAGTAGATTATGAGAAGTGAAAAGATCAGGGAAGCGCCTAGAATGCTCGCGGACAGCTCGGCGTGTGCTACGAAATAGTCCGTGATCTCTAGTGCACGAACTGGCACGAACCCAATGATTAGGGCTAGAGCCCAGAAAGGCAATTTGGCCGTCAGCGTCTTCGAAAGGCCAGACAGGGAAAGTGATAGACTGTTTGTGTTATCTCTCAAGCGAGATTTCAGACCAGGTAAAGGTTCCAAGGAAGCGCTCCTTAGAAAGTCATGGTTCTTCAGGATTGGAAAGGATTGAGGACTATCTCACGCTCTAATAGAGCTCTGTCCCGTTATGCCTAAATGAGGGTTCGGGAAACACTTTGCTAGGAGAATCATCTATTGCCCAAGTCTGCAGCCAGGGTTGGAGTCAACGGTTTCGGCGTAATTGGGAAGCGTGTTGCCGAGGCGATTGCTAAGCAGAAGGACATGAAGCTGGTCGGGGTGTCTGATGTTGTCGGAGACTATCGTGTCAAGCTCGGCCAGAACAAGGGGTTCGAGATCTACGCTTCGATCCCTGAGAAGCTTCCGGACATGAAAAAGTCGGGTGTGGAGGTGGCTGGGACCCTCGAAGACCTTCTGAGAAAGATCGACGTCATCGTTGACTGCACCCCGGCCGGACTGGGAGCAAAGAACAAGGTGCTTTACGACAAGGTGGGAGTCAAGTCGATTTTTCAGGGGGGAGAAAAGCACGATCTCACAGGATCATCGTTTGTGGCACAGTGCAACTTTGAGGAGAACCTCAACCGGCAGACAACCCGCGTCGTAAGCTGTAACACAACCGGGATCTGCAGAACGGTTGGAACACTCTTCAATACGATAGGTGTGAAGAAAGCCCGAGTCGTACTCTTCCGTAGAGGAACAGACCCATGGGAGAGCCACAAGGCCGGCCTGATCAATACAGTCGTCCCAGAGGCCCACATTCCCTCGCACCAAGGTCCCGATGCTCAGACTGTCCTTCCGAAGCTCAACATCACAACCATGGCCGCAAAAGGTCCGTTCACCCTAGGCCACTTGCACTTCGCGATGGTCCAACTGAAAGGCGAGGCAGAGAAGAAGGACGTTCTCAAGGCTCTAAGGATCGCTCCGAGGCTTGCACCCGTGCGAAACTCCGACGGCGTGGACAGCATGAACGCTGTTGCTGAGATGATGCGCGATCTCGGAAGGCCAAGGGCTGACATGTGGGAGGTGGCCTACTGGGAGGACATACTCGACGTGACCGATGGGGAGGCCAGCCTCGTCTATCAGGTGCACAATGAGAGCGTGGTCGTCCCGGAGAACGTGGACGCCGTGAGAGCACTCACCGGGCTCGAGACCGAGGGACGAAAATCGATCTCGAAGACCAACGAGGCCCTTGGCATAAGCAGCAAGTTCCTCTGATCCTCCATCGCATCGGCTCTCCCTGAGATCGGCAAACATGTCCAAGAAACCACCCCATCCAGCTCCCAAGGCCAGTCGACCGTACATGCCTGGGTATCAGATGATGTTCCGCAAGGGAGTGGATTCGTTATCCTGGGCGTGGGCGGTCAAGCGATTGTCGGAGGCTCGCAACTACTGGCTGGCGACAGCTAGAGGCGATGGGAGACCCCACGTTATGCCCGTTTGGGGAGTATGGTTTGAGAACGCTTTCTATTTCAGCACAGGACCGCGGTCAAGGAAGGCCCGGAATATCGAGAAGAACGTGAACTGTGTCGTCTGTCCGGAGAATGCTGGGGAGGCGGTTATTCTCGAAGGGACCGTCCGAAAGGCTGGTCTGGACAAACCGTCGCTAAGTGGAATTGTCCGGAACTATGAGAAGAAGTACAACTGGAAAATGGACGGTTCGGAGGGCTCGTTCTACCGGGTCCAACCGAAGAAGGTTTTCGGATTTGTTGAGAGCGGCGCCTCGAACCCCGCACGATGGTCGTTCTCTACAGAATAGTCCCTGGGACGGTACTACTAGACTACGAGCCCTAGTCTGGTAAGAAAGAATCGTTGTGCTAGGCGAAGACTAGCCCTTTGCTGGCGTCGATCTCGAAAGTCTCAGCATCTATCTTGGCAGATTTCTGATTTAGCCTCTGAACCTTCAATTCTCGTCCATTGGGATCCGAGGCATCCTTCGACAAATCAATGACGCAATCGGCCAGATCATTTAATGACCCAACCAGATCTTTGGACAACTTCGACAGGTCTATGGTGATGATGAAAGTGGCGCCCGAATCCTTGAGCTTACCGACCAGATCCGTGAAACCCTTCGCGAAGTCCTTTCCCGGAACCTTTGACGCCAGACCGTCTAGCGAGTCGAAGATTATCTTGACTTTCTCGCCCATGAACATCTGGCTATTCCTCATGAGCGTCTCCTGTACATTGTCGAAGCTGAACGGTTGTTCAAGATAGTAGGGCTCCATGCTGAACGATCCAGACTGTGACGCGAAGCCGTCAACAAGGATAAGCCGGAATCCTGACTCGTACTGTGCCGCGTCGGTTCCCAGCTTCTTCATCTGATCACGAAGATCGGAAGGAGCCTGATCATACGTCAAGTACATGCAAGCACTGCCCATCTTCATGTAGTTACTAGTGAGACCGGAACAGAGAGTTGTCCGGCCCGAACCTGACTCACCATTGATGATCACAAGACCCGTACTCTCCAGATTACCCTGCGTCAACTGGAATATGTGATCGAAGCTCTGAGAGGCATGTGCCTCCTTTTTCGCAACCATTTCCTTCGAAGGCTTTTCGGGCTGCTTCTCCGCCTTGGAAGGTTTCTCAGGGGCTTTCTCTGGAGGTTGATCCCGTTTCGTCGCGACAGTTGGAGCAGGAATCGGAATCTTTCCAGCAGGAGGCTGAGCTTCGGCTGGCTTCGTCTGCTTGCCAGATGAAGTAGTGGGCTGCTTAGTAGCCTCTCCTCCTTGCTCTTCCCATTGACCGCCCTCCTTCCCGGGACCAATCATCATGGGCCTGCTCGGCGGGGTCGACCTGACCGGCACATAGTCAGGTGTAGTCTGGGAGGCTCCTGTGAAGCCTAGATCGACGCCGGGAGGTAATGGGATGTCTTGGAGAAGTGACTGCAAGAGCCTCGTGAGAGAGGTCTCCTCAGCAGGGAGGGGTGCGGTCGGTGATAGTCTGAAAGATTGCTGTGGAGGGGCTGCTCTCATCACGGGCTGGGGTTGTGGCTGATCCTCGATGGGACCCTGTGCCGGGGCAGTAGGCATTGAGCTTGGGCTCTGACTTGGACTCGACAGCGGCTCTGGAGCCTCGATCTGCGAGGAGAGGGAGTCTGCAGCAGTCTGATCTTCCCTCTTCTTCTTGCCGAAAATGGTTAGCATGTGATCAACCCGTGCCCTATTCGCAACATGTCTACCAACAGCCCGCTTGTCGAGTAATCTCGAGACGAGAAGATGCACGAGCGTAATCTTGGATAGGGATGATGTTACTATCTAGTGCCCACGCTAGAAACAAACGCACGTTTCGAGGGGGTCTTTGGTTTGACAGAGAGATCCAAACGGAACCTAATGCGCTTACCGTTTCACTTTCAGAATGTCAGATTTTGTAAGTATCCCGATCGTGTTCTCACCCCTATTCACCAGCACACCGTAATTTCCTTGGAGGAGGCCGAGCATCATTTCGAGCGGCGTATCCTCGTTGACCGTTGGGAGGGGAGAATCCATGATGTCCCTCACACGATTATTCAAGAGCAGTTCGAGAGGCTCTCCTCGAGCTGCACGGTCTAGGATCGTCTTCTCCGAAATGCTTCCCACACATCTTGTTCCCTCAAACACGGGCAGCTGTGAGTAACCCCGTCTCTTCATTAGGTCCACCGCGTCGCGTACGAGCTGGGTCCTTGAGACAGAGATGACGGGTCTACTCATGATCTCGCTGACTCTCGGCCTCGCGCTGTCTACGCTGTGCTTCTCCAAGGTCTCGACAAGCCTCTTGACTATGGAGTATGATGGATCCACAGACCCGGATTCGATCTTGGCGATAATAGACTGGCTAACTCCCGCGAGCTCGGCCAGTCTGGACTGTGTCAGTCCTAGCGCTTTTCGCCTCTTGGGAATCTCGTCGAGGGTGGGAAGCATGACTCGGCTATATGCGGCCCTGCCTCCCTGATATTCCCTTCGGAATACAATCCTGAATGGGCTATCATTCCGATTGGAATATTGGTACAATAGAACTTATATAATTAGAATAATCGGAACAATATGAAAATGCCCGCTGGCGCAGAGCTGGGCGGAATCTATCCCCGCTCAGAACAACTCATCGAACAGACGCGATCCTACGATAGAGGAAAGACTGAACGCGCTAGCGTGGAAAAGAACGAGTCGGGTTTCGAGAACCTCACGGACGGATCCTTCTCTTGGCAGGACCAGCTCAGACCCGTAGTCGAATCCCTAGACGGCGTTACAACCGGGACTCGTTACTCTAGATGGTTTGATACCAACACCTTCTACAAGAAACCAACGGTCGATGGAAAGATCGGCCTCTCCCAGTTCGACTTGAGGAAATTCATACGCGCAGACCTCTTGCCCAAATCGAAGCCGTGGAAGGTATCACTTGTCGGCCCCTACACATTCTCGGAACTCGCCGAGAATCTGCATTACCAGACCCAGTCAGATCTTGTCTCGGACCTTGCACACGCAGAGCACGAGATTATTCGAAGGCTGAGGGCTGATGGAGTGTCGCACTTCCAGATCTCGGAACCATGCCTCGTCTATAGGCCCTACAGGGAACAAGCATTGAGCAACTCCGAGCTGGAGATCGCGCTGGCTGCACTCCGCGGGACACTCGAAGGCATCGATGCCAGGTTCACTGTCCAGACATACTTTGGAGATGCAACCACGATACTCCCCCATCTCCTCAAGCTTCCAGTCGGCGGAATCGGATTCGACCTTTTCGAAACTGACAATACACAGTCCAAGATCGAGACCAAGAAGACCCTCGCTATGGGCATCGTGGACTCACGCGAATCGAACGTTGAAGACCCGAGATGGATAGCGGAGACAGCCACACGAGTCTCCAAACACATCTTTTCGGACAATATCGTCCTAGTTCCGAACTCCGACCTCAAGTTCGTTCCACGGAAGGTCGCCGATGCAAAGTCACGGGCCCTAGCCGAAGCAGCTAGACTGGTCGAGGAGAGGAAGTAGAATGGGGAAGCTGTATCCTACCCAGGAGATCGGAAGCCTCGCAAAGCCGAGATGGCGGACCAAGGGTCTCACCCAGCCGCTGACAGTCAAGGACCTGGCCGAGGCTGAAGAATGGGCAGGACGACTCGGCATAGGAAACTACCACGACCGGGCCAAACAGCTCCTATCAACAGAAAACCAGAAGGATCGAGTCCGCGAACTCCTAGAACTCGCAACAATCTACGGGCTACGCCTCTTCGAGCGTACAGGGCTCGACAACGAGGGCGTTGGAGGAGAGCAGCAGCGGGTCGAGATGTATGAGCATGTGATCCGAGGCGTCGAAGGAATGAGGGTCCTAGGACACGTCCAGTCCTTCGACTACAAGTACTTCAACAAGGCAGTCGCCGAATCCAAGATTCAACGGAAGCACCCAATATACCTCCAGGAGTTTCTTGACGTTAAGGGGAATGCGAAGGGTCCGATCAAGGTCCCTATAACTGGACCCTACACTCTCGTCGACTGGTCGTTCGGCGGCTACTACACCGGACAGCGGACAGGGTCGAGCCTCAAGAAGCAGAAACAGGAAGCGAAGAGAGAATTCCTACTAGACTTCGTCGAACAAGTAATACGGCCAGAGATCCGAGACCTGGTCGATGCGGGCGCGAGCTGGATCCAGATCGACGAACCGGCCATCACCACACATCCAGAGGCTGCGGATATGGAGTTGTTTGTCGAGGGCTGGAATGAGACGGTTAGGGGGTTCAACTGCAAGTTCAGCGACCACACATGCTACCCTTCCGAGATCGGATACAAGGTGCTTGCAGAGTACGCGCCGAAGCTTGACAAATGCAGCCAACTGGCACTGGAATTCGCTAACCGAGACGGCACGAGTCTCGGAGTTGATGCGAAGCACCGAGAAGGATATCGAGACCTCCAAAATTTCATCGATAACGGATTCGAGGGCGAGTTCGGGGTCGGCGTCGTCCATGTCCACGACTTTTCGGGACACGTCCCCCCCGACGCTGGCAGATCAACCGAGCGGAACATCATAGAATCGCCCGAGCTCGTCCGCGACCGGCTCCTCTACGCAACCCAGATCGTTGGTGACCCTGGAAAAATCTGGGCAAACCCGGACTGCGGACTACGGACGAGAACATGGGATGTGACCTATGCCAAGCTCGAGAGCGTTGTGAAGGGAGCGGAGCTTGCGAGGGAGGCTTCAAAGTGAAACTCTCGGAGAGAGCGAAATACCACCCAATCGTTACCGCTGAGGTGATTCCCGACCGGGTCGTCCCAGCACACTTGCCTCTCTTGGATGGGCGTGTCGACGCGATAACGATCCCAGCACTGAGAAACGGGGAGAATGACCCTAGCTATCCTTCAGAATTCCGGGTTACTCCCCAGACGAGGAGCGTGGCTTCAGCGGTTATTGTAAAGAAGACGGGCTTTGAGGCCGTTCCTTCGCTCACCTGTAGAGATTTTCGCCGATCAGATCTCTCTCTCCTTCCCCGTCTCTTCAAGAAGGGTCTCGAGAACTTTCTGGTCGTATTTGGGGACCCCTATCCGAATTACGACCTCAAGAGATACGACTTCAAGCGAACAGAGGATCTAATCCAAGGAATTCGGTCCGTCTTCGAGGGACCGAGACCGTGTATCGGGGCCGTCACAAACCAGTATGCGCTGAACCGAGAGAAGGAAGTTTCTCGAACCCTAAGCAAGGTAGACGCGGGGGCCGACTATCTTGTCACTAATTCTGCCTTCGACGACTATTATATTCTCGACTACATCGACGCCCTTCGTTCCCGCGGACTCAAAGTACCGGTCTTCGTTCAGCTGTCCATCCCTCACGGACTGAACAACTTGCTATTTGTGAGTCGACAGTTCGGAATCCCAGTCCCCGAGAACGTAAAGGAGACCGTTTCACGGAACCCGCTAGGAGGAGGGGTCCAGGTGATAGCACGTGCGTTTGCTGGACTCCGGAATGAGGTTAGCGGCATTCATTTCTCATACCTCTTCAGGAGTCATAATCCGATTCCGACCTATACTCACCTGTTGGACGCTATCGAGACTGACTGGCAGCTCGTAGGTTCGCTGCAAGCAACTCTCAGAGCCTAGGCTACCGGAATAATCTAAAGGTCGAACATTCAGAGTCTCAGCACAGAGACTTTGAGTTCAGAAAAGATAGGGTTCGCGCTTCGGCCGGGAGTATTCTCGCCTAAGGAAATCGGAGAGATATCCACTGTTCTGGACAAGAACAGCAAGGTCACCAGTATCTTCATTCCTGATGTTAGAAGCGGATTCGAATCCCTCGACGTTGTATCTTCGATCCTAGCCGTGACCACCCGGGTCCACGCGGGAAGCGGAGTAATCAGACTACTCGAGCACGATCCCGCCCTGCTGACGCGACGGGTCCTGACACTGCAGGCGTTCTCCTCCAACCGGTTCTTCCTGGGAGTCGGGACCGGCGCTCCGGGTCCAAAACCTGGCAGGTCAGTAGCCGCATTGCTGCAGAGGCTGGACGAGCTCAAGAAAGGCTTCCGCGCATTTCCCGGAGGAGTAGAGCCCCCAGAGACCTATGTTGCTACGCTCAAGCGGGGGATCGCAAGACGCGCAGTAGGCAGGACGGACGGTCTCCTCTTGAACTTCTGTTCTCCACGGCATGCTAGCAACCTGATCGCAGCGGTCGAATCCCAGATGGTCTCTCCCATCGAATTCGCGTGCTATCTGAAAATCTTCTACTCTTCCCGGAGCGACGAGAACGCGCTGAGGCTTCTGGTGCAGGAGTTTCTCAACTACGACTCCATGCCTCAGTACCACCAGATGTTCTTGCAAGATGGGACCGCCAACGCGATCTCGGAAGTAAAGCAGAGCGACCATTGGAACAGTGGATCTGTCGAGGTGCCGAAAGAACTGGTGAGAGTCAGCCTGGCCAATCCCCAGAGCGAGGAACTGCATCAATACGTACAATCTTTTCGAAAAGCGGGAGTCTCCCTCCCAGTGATCTATCCATACTTCCCAGCCGACGAGAAGTCCGAGTTCAGATTCGAGACAGTGAAACGAATACTAAACGTAGTGTGACAGAGCAATTCTTAAGTCGAAGAGTAGCGCGTCGGAAACGCATGCAATCTGTCACCGGCAAGGTTAGACCTGTTCCTCAAGAGTATGCGTCTGTTACACCATACTTGATCGTGGACAGAGTCCCAAGACTCATCGACTTCCTGAAGCACACATTCAACGCGGAAGAGAGAGCGTTGATCAATGACAGAGAGGGACACGTGGGTCATGCCGAGATCAAGATTGGCGGTTCCATCGTTATGATGGCCGATTCGACCCGTCAGTACAGTCCCATACCCAGCCAATTGTACGTCTACGTTGAGGACGTCGATCATACGTACAAGCGAGGCTTGGAAGCGGGGGGAGCCTCTGAACAGGTGCCGACTACCCAGTTTTACGGCGATCGGACCGCGGCCGTCAAGGACCCTACGGGGAACATCTGGTGGATCGCCACCCGCGTCGAAGATGTGCCTCCTCAAGAGATGGAGAGGCGGATGAAGGAACGTTCGTCTACGGGTTCCGGCTCGAACCCAAGCCCATAGCCCGAACATCATGACTTTCACGGACCAGAACGCTCGATTCTCTCGTATCTGTTTCGGAAACGCTCCAAATCAAATATAGTTCGGAACCGGACTCCAGCGAAAACTGCGGTCTGGAGACCCGACGCGTTTGGTGGATGTAAGTCAGAGTCAGGCCCGAGTTCTGCAGGCTCTCATCGAGTCCGAGGGAGCAAAGACCCCCGACGAACTCGCGACACGGTCGGGTCTCGCCGACTCCGCTATTGCTCGAGCGGTACTGAGCCTCTCCCAGAACGGGCTGGTCAGGGAGCGGGTCGAGAAGAAGACAGAGCTCACGCTGACGAGGGAGGGAAAGTCGTTCCTCGAGAGAGGCCTCCCGGAGCGGAGAATTGTCTCGACTGTCGCCAAGAGCGGTGGACGGCTTGGGCTGAGGGAGGCTCTTAGTCGAGCCGGGCTGGACGAGAAGTATGCGTCCATAGTGACAGGGTGGATTAGCAGAAAGCACTGGGGAAGGATCGAAAAAGCCGACTCGGACCTGCAAGTCGTGGTCGCTACGGAGCCCACCAGTGACGAGGATGAGCAGGTTCTGGCTCGCCTGAAAAATGGAGGCATCATGCTCGAGGAACTACCGGCGAGCTTGAGAGAAGCTGCCCAGCGGCTTATCAAGAGAAATCTTCTAGAGGCTAGAATCAGGAACCTGCGAGAGATCGAGATAACACCTGACGGGAGAAATGCCGTAGCCGGGACCAGCGCACAGCAGGAGGTGAGCCTGCTTACCGGCGAGATGATCAGCTCTGGCGAGTGGGAGAGGGTCAAGCTTCGAAGCTACAACGTCTCCTCTCCAGTTCCTCAGACCTTCCCCGGCAAGTATCATCCCTACCTGCGATTCTTGCGAATGGTGAAGAGGAAGCTTGTCGCTCTGGGTTTTAGAGAAGCCGTTGGACCTCTCGTCGAGACTGCTTTCATCAACTGCGACTGTCTCTACATGCCGCAGAATCATCCTGCAAGGGAGATTCATGATCTCTACTATCTGAAGGACCCGTCGAGAGCGAGTCTCGAACAGTATGGGGATTTAGTGAGGAGGGTTGCGGAGACTCACGAGAACGGCTGGAAGACGGGCTCGATGGGATGGCGGTACAAATTCTCCATCGATGAAGCCTCAAAGTTGATTCTTCGAAGCCATGGGACGGCGCTCAGCGTTCGGAGTATGATCTCGAAGGACCTTCAGATTCCGGGAAAATACTTCGCCATAGCGCGCTGCTTTCGTCCTGACATGCTTGACAAGACTCATCTGACAGAGTTCAACCAGGCGGAAGGCATTGTTCTTGATCCGAGTCTGAACTTGCGGAACTTGCTTGGAATATTGGAGATGTTTGCCAGGGAGGTTGCGGGGGCGGATCGGGTCCGGTTCAAGCCGGACTATTTCCCGTTCACGGAGCCGAGTGTTGAGTTGCAGGCGTACAGGGAGGGTGTTGGCTGGATGGAGTTTGGTGGTAGTGGAATCTTCCGTCCAGAGGTGACGGAGCCATTGGGCGTCAAGGTTCCTGTCCTGGCGTGGGGTCTCGGGATTGACCGGCTCTACATGATGCATCGTAAGATCCAGGATATTCGCCAGCTTTTCACTTCTGACCTGGAATGGATTCGGGACCAGACGGTGAGCTAGAATGCCAAGCGTACAATTCTCGCTCGACGACCTTGAGGGCCTGCTGGGCAAGACGGTTCCCCGAGACAAGGAGGGGCTCAACGAGATCCTGGCTTTCGTCAAGGGTGATGTGGAATCGCTTGAGGGAGACGCTGTCTCGATCGAGGTCAAGGACAGCAACCGTCCCGACATCTGGTCGGTCGAGGGAATTGCCCGCGCGCTGCGATATCAGCTGGGAACTGGGCGAGGTAGACTGATCAGTGTTGCTGGCAAGTCCGGCCTCAAAGTTGTCATCGACAAGCGTGTGAAGCCTATTCGTCCTTTCATTTCGACCGCGATAGTCAGGGGTCTCCAGCCCTCGGAGGAGGCGTTGAAGGGCTGGATTTCTCTGCAGGAAAAGCTGGACTTGACGTATGGGAGGAAGCGGAAGAGGGCTTCGATCGGCTTGTACCAGGCCGACATGATAGTATCGCCTCTCTCGTATACTGTAGCTAAGCCTGATGAGGCCAGTTTTGCTCCACTTGGGTCCGAAACGAAATCTAGTCTTCGGGAGATTGTGGCCAGCCATCCGAAAGGATTGGAGTATGGAGAGATCATCTCCGGTTTCGACGAGTGGCCGCTACTAATAGATGGAGAAGACAAAATCCTCTCACTTCCGCCAGTCGTCAACTCGAACAACCTTGGAAGAATAACTCCGGGTACGAGAAACATACTCGTTGAGGTTACGGGGACAGATGCTGAGACTGTTCATAGCACCCTGAAGATCATGGTTGCCTGCCTCGCGGAGCGGGGAGGAAGAATCTACAGTTGCGTGGAGACCTATTCTTACGGTTCGCCGCGTAGGGTAGTGAGCCCTAATCTCAGCCCTACGCTTTCGAGGCTGAGCCTGTCACGGATCAACAGGCTACTCGGCACGTCTCTAGGCTTGAAGGATGCTGCGCGATTTGCGGACAAGGCTGGGTACAGGGTACAGCGGGCGTCCGGCGACACTCTTCACCTGGAGATTCCCTGTTATCGAATCGACATCATGCACCCGGTAGACATGATCGAGGATATCGCGATCGCGCTGGACCTTAACAAGTTGAAGCCTGAGTGGCCTAGGATCTGGACCTTAGGGGACCTTTCACCGGAAACCGTCGAGACGGAGGCACTGGGAGAGATCATGGTCGGGCTTGGATTTCAGGAGGTCCTGACCTACGTTTTGACCTCGCCTGAGGTGGTTTCGGCGAAGATGCAGATGAAGAGCGAGAAGGTTGTTGCGCTCTTGAACCCGAAGATGACAACACACACTTTGATGAGAAACTGGGTCCTGCCGAGCCTTCTAGAGTTCTTGTCGCGGAACACGCATGTGGACTATCCGCAGAAAATCTTCGAAGTGGGAGCAAGCATCAATCGAGGAGATAGCCAGTTGTGGCCAGTTAGAGAAGAGCGGAAAGTTGCGGCCGTGACTATTCACGCTGAGGCCGGTTTCACCGAGATTCGATCATTGCTGGATGCGCTTATGGAGAACGTGGGGCAGAGCTTCGAGGTCAAAGAGACTGAACATCCCACCTTCCTCACGGGGAGGTGTGGCGCGGTAGTCTCTGCTGGTCGGGAGATAGGAATCGTCGGCGAGGTAAGTCCTAGGGTCCTCCGAGCTTGGGGGCTCAACCTTCCAGCTGCGGCCTTTGAAATCGATGTGTCCCCGAAAACGCCAAGAACGAGAGACGATTGAAGAAGACCATTATTGAAAGGCCGGAACCGGCTGCGAATACTGCTAGTAGTAGGAGTGGCACTTGGGACAGTGGGACTATTGCTTGTCGCCATAGGGTCGATGGGCGGGACTACCCTCTACCGTGTCTTGGAGGATGCCCGTACTCAACTTCGCCCACTTATGCGATTGCGCGGGACGAGATTCAAGCTGGCTACGCAGTGGCTTTCTTAGGTATAATTGTTCTGGCAATCTGGCTGAAGCTTGGGTCAAAGACGGCTAAGGTAGGTTCAGACGAAAAACATTCGAACGCAACATCTGGGGTATGAGAAAAAGTGCCGAGCAAACTAGTCCGTTGCGCCGACTGCGGTTGCTCACCCGAGGAATGCCGAGTAGCGGAATCGCCTAACGATTGTCCGAATTGTACGCTTGAGCCCTGCTGTTGCTGGACGGCGGCCGGAGATATCGGCGGATCAGGTACGGATGGAAATGGTTGATAAAAAGTTCGTAGTCACACCCTGGGAAGTGTCGGGAGTAGTCGATTATGAGCGTCTCATTCGCGAGTTTGGGACCCAGCCGATAAGCGGCGGTCTAGCGAAGCGTCTCGAATCGAGCCTAGGCGACGCGGCATATTTGGTCCGGCGCGAGATATTCTTCTCCCACCGGGACCTGAACCTGGTATTGGACGATTATGAGAAGGGGAAGGGGTTCTTCCTCTACACGGGCCGAGGACCGAGTGGGCCGATGCATATTGGCCATATCCTCAGTTTCTACTTCACCAAGTGGCTCCAAGACAAGTTCCAGACGAGGGTCTACATTCAGATTACTGATGATGAGAAGTTTCTAGAGGAGAAGCGAGGCCTCTCCTATGAGGATACCCAGAAGTGGGCCGAGGAGAATATTCTCGAGATTGCGGCTGTCGGCTTCGACCCTCACAGGACGTTCATCCTCCAGGACACCGAGTTTGTGGGACACGCGTATCCGTTGATCTTGAAGATTGCCCGCAGGGTCAACTATAGCACGGCCAAGTCGGTCTTCGGCTTCACTGGCGAGACGAATATCGGTTTCAGCTTCTATCCGGCCGTCCAGATTCTTCCGAGCCTGTTCGAGAAGAAGCGCTGTCTGATACCGTCAGCGATTGACCAGGACCCGTACTGGAGGATACAACGGGACATCGCCGAATCACTTGGGTATCATAAGGCGGCGGCGATTCACAGCAAGTTCATGCCTCCATTGACCGGGATGCAGGACAAGATGAGCTCGTCCAAGCCTGAGACGGCCATCTATCTCAACGATGATGACAAGACGGTCAGGAACAAGATCTACCGCCACGCCTTCTCAGGGGGACAATCCTCGATTGAGGAGCATCGAAAACTGGGTGGTAATCCTGATGTTGATGTTCCGTTTCAGTGGCTCTACATGTTCTTCGAGCCGGATGATAAAAGAATAGAGGAGATACGGGCCGAGTACAAGAGCGGGCGAATGCTAACGGGTCAGATCAAGGATATTCTGGTGGAGAAGGTTACTGGATTCCTGCGAGAACACAGAGAAAGACGGGAGAAGGCACAGGCTCAAGTGCACCTGTACAAAAAAGACGGTGCTCTCGCGCGAGAAATGTGGAAGCACGACTTCAGCAAATCCTAATCTACGGTGACGCTCACATTCTACCCGAAAGCCCTAGACGCTTTGCT
>WNGG01001965.1_pt1 | contig 23272 bp, 22 predicted proteins | sample 5400661 | NCBI WGS metagenome assembly WNGG01 (sample SAMN13153372, study PRJNA577476) | soil metagenome | isolation source: 100 cm soil or saprolite under Garry oak tree replicate 1 | place: USA:California | collected 2016-06-15
CTCAATCTAAACTGACACGATGGCCAAGCTCCTCGGGCTGCGTTGCCGCGAGTGCGGCACGGAGTACGAGCTCCAGGCGACGCACGTTTGCGAGATGTGCTTCGGACCGCTCGACGTGGTTTTCGACGAGGCCGCCCTCAAGAAGCGGGTGACCCGCCAGCGCATCGAGCAGGGCCCGGCTTCGATGTGGCGGTACCGCGACCTGCTGCCCATAGAGGACGAAACGCCGGTGGTGACGCTCGGCGAAGGATTCACGCCGCTGGTCAAGGCGGACAGGCTGGGCGCCGAGCTCGGGCTGAGCAACCTGTACCTGAAGAACGACAGCATGAATCCCACCAACTCCTTCAAGGACCGCGTCGTGTCCGTCGCCATCAGCTGGGCGCGCGCGAACGGCTTTGAGACCATCGCCTGCGCATCGACCGGCAACCTCGCCAACGCGGTGGCCGCATACGCGGCGAGGGCCGGGCTCGAGTGCTTCGTGTTCATCCCTGTCGACCTCGAGCCTGCGAAAGTGGCCAGCATCAGCGTCTTCGACCCCAACGTGGTCGCCGTCAGAGGGAACTACGACGAGGTCAACCGCCTCTGCAGCCAGCTGCTGGAGTCCACTCCGTGGGCGTTCTGCAACATCAACATCCGGCCCTTCTACGCCGAAGGCTCCAAGACGCTCACCTTCGAGACCGTCGAGCAGCTGGGGTGGAAGCTCCCCCACGAGGTCCTGATCCCGATCGCCAGCGGCTGCCAGTTCGTACGCCACCGGCAGGCGATCAAGGAGCTGATGGACTTCGGGCTGGTCCGCGAGGACCGGGTGCCCGCGCTCACAGGCGCGCAGGCCCTCGGCTGCGCCCCCGTCTACAACGCCTTCAAATCCGACACGCCTGAGCGCGTCCTGCCCGTCAAGCCGAACACGATCGCGCGGTCGATCGCGATCGGGAATCCTTCGGACGGCGTCTATGTGAATCGGATCGCGCGCGAGACTGGCGGCGTCATCGAGGCCGTGACCGAGGATGAGATCGTCGAGGCGATGAGGCTGCTCGCCCGGACGGAAGGCATCTTCACCGAGACCGCGGGCGGCGTCACCATCGGCGTGCTCGCCAAGCTGGCACGAGCCGGCCGCTGGCGAGGCGATGAGCTCGTGGTCGCATACGTCACCGGCCACGGCCTCAAAACAGCCGACGTGCTGGCTTCGGTGGACGGCAACGCGCGGCGGGTGGAAATAGAACCGACCCTGAAATCGTTTCGCGAGAAGGTGACGGTTTAGAGATGCCCCAGTTTCGAATTCCTGGTCCCCTTCGCCGGCTGACGGACGGCGAGATCACTGTCGAGGTCGAGGCGGCCGATCTCGGCTCGGCGATCGAGGCCCTGGACGCACGCTATCCCGGCTTCAAGGACCGCCTGCTCGACAAGGACGGCCAGCTCCGCCAGTTCGTCAACGTGTACCTGAACGACGAGGACGTCCGCCTGGGATCCGGCCTCGAGGCCAAGGTTTCCGATAACGACGAGATCTCGATCGTGCCGGCGGTGGCTGGGGGCTCGCGCCAGAAGTAGACTTCGGCCCATGGCGCGGCGGCGGCTCCGGCTTATCTTCGGCCCCAGCCTGGTCAAAGAGCCCGTGATCTACCAGCTGGGCCGGAAGTTCGAGATCGTGACCAACATCCGGCGTGCCGATGTCACACGCGACCAGGGCTGGGTGCTGCTAGAACTCACCGGTGAGCCCGAGGAGCTGGACCGCGGCGTGGAGTACCTCGAGTCGCGAGGCGTCAAAGTCGAGCCCGCCGAGGGCGACCTCGTCGGCTGAGACAGTCGATGTAGCCATCATCGGCGCCGGGCAGGCGGGCCTGGCGACCAGCTGGAACCTCAGCCAGGCCGGCGTCGAGCACGTGATCCTGGAAGGCGGCCGCGTAGCCGAAACCTGGCGCAGCAGGCGGTGGGATTCGTTCTGCCTGGTCACGCCGAACTGGTCGGTGCAGCTTCCTGGCGCGCCGTATTTGGGACCAGACCCGGATGGATTCATGGTCCTGGCCGACCTTGTTGCGCACCTGCAACAGTGGAGTGTGTCGTTCCGCGCCCCCGTTCGCGAGCAGTCCCCGGTGACCCGCCTGGAAGAAGACGGTAATCGTGGCTTTCTTATTTCAATGCCCGGCAGCAAGTTGCTCGCGCGCCGAGTCGTGGTCGCGACCGGCGCTTACCAGCGCGCTCATCGACCTGCGGGGTCCGAGTCCTTCCCCGTGGGCGTGACGCAGATCCTCGCCGAGGAATACCGCAACCCTGCCAAGCTTCCGCCGGGTGCGGTGCTGATAGTCGGCAGCGGCCAGACCGGCTGCCAGCTGGCTGAAGAGCTGCATGCGGTCGGGCGCAAGGTATTTGTGGCATGTGGACGCTGCCCGTGGGGTCCCCGCAGAATCGACGGCCGGGACATCGTGTGGTGGGCCGTCAAGTCCGGGTTCTTCGACCGGACTCCGGATCGGCTCCCGTCGCCGGCCTCTCGGCTGGTCGGCAACATCGTGACCACCGGCCACGATGGGGGTCATGACCTGCACATTCGCGTCCTGAATGCGATGGGAATCGAGCTCTTCGGTCACTACGCGGGTGCACAGGACGGCGTGCTCCATTTCGCGGACGACCTGGCGTCGAGCGCCGACTTCGGTGACGCCAGGCTGGCGGATTTGTGGAAGTACATCGATGCGTACTGCGGTGCAGCGCAGATTGACACGCCGCCCTTCGAACCGCCGCCTCCTTTGCGGATCAAGACCCGGAGTGAGTTGGATGTGGCCAAAGAAGGGATCGGCGCCGTGATCTGGACCAGCGGCTACCGGCCGGATTACAGCTGGGTGAAGTTCCCGGTCTTCGACGACATGGGCTTCCCAATCCAGACGGATGGACGAACGAACGTGCCAGGCTTGTACTTCGTGGGAGTGCACTACCTCCGGAAGCTCCAGTCTTCGCTCCTCTACGGCGTTGGCGAGGACGCTGCCGTGCTTGCCGTGCATATCGTGGGCTAGCGTTCATGAAGATCGCGGTCGCGATGTCGGGAGGCGTCGACTCTTCTGTCGCCGCGGCGCTGCTTCAGGCGCAGGGGCACGATGTAGTCGGCATCACCCTGCAGCAGTGGCCCCGTGGCGACACGAACGAAACCGAGCGCCACGGCGGATGCTGCTCGCTGTCGGCGGTCGAGGATGCGAGACGGGTCGCATCGATCCTTGGCATTCCTTATTACTGCTGGAACCTCGAAGCGGAGTTCGGTGAGCGTGTCATCGAGCCATTCCATCGCGACTACCTCGAGGGCCGGACGCCCAATCCATGCGTCCGCTGCAACGCCTTTGTCCGCTTCGACCTGATGCTGTCGCGCGTGCTGGCGCTCGGCTTCGACAAGCTGGCCACCGGCCACTACGCCCGCATCGCCCGCGGTGCCGGCGGCCCTGAGCTGCACGTTGCCGTCGATCCCGCGAAAGACCAGTCCTACATGCTCTACCACCTCGACCACGAGCGGCTCGAGCGCATCCTCTTCCCGCTCGGTGCCATGACCAAAGCCGAGGTGCGCGAGCACGCCCGCGAGTTCGCCCTCCCGGTTGCTAACAAGGCCGAAAGCCAGGAGATCTGCTTCGTGCCTCGCGGCGACACTGCACGGTACCTGGCGGAGCGGCTGCCGGTGCATGCGGGGGCCGTTGTCGACGCCGCCGGGCGCGAGCTCGGCACCCACAGGGGAACCGCGCTCTACACGGTCGGCCAGCGCACCGGGTTCGGCGACCTTCGAGAACCCGGTCCGTGGTACGTGCTGCGCATCGACGCCCCCGGCAACCGGCTGACAGTGGGGCGAAGGAACGAGCTCGAGGTGCGCGACATCGAGATCAGCGACGTGACTTTCGTTGACGGCTCAGTCCGATATTCGGTCCGGTGCGAGGCGAGGCTCAGATACCACGCGCCGGCGATCCCGGCCACGTACGAGTCGGGGCGACTGAAGCTTGACGAGCCGTTCGTGGGCGCTGCGCCCGGACAGGCGGCAGTGCTCTACGACGGGCCCAGGGTGCTAGGCGGAGGAATCATCGCCGCCGCTCACTGATCTGCGGTGACCAGCCCCTCCTGGTAGAAGCGCACAGGGTGTCGGAGGCCGTGGTTGCGTTCGTACTCGGACCAGGCGGATTCGTAGATCCTCATGCCCTCGAGCCGCACCTCTTCGGCGGCCTGCTCTGAAACGCCGGCTGCGCGGAGCCTCTTGGCGAGCGAGGACAGCGCGAACTCCCGCAGCTCCAGGCCGTTGATCCGGAGCGGAGCTGGAACGGTCCTCGGGTCTTCGATCGGCAGGCGGCGATCCGGTCCGACCGCCGTTCTCACCGCAGGCCCGAGCAGCTCGAGCACCTTGAGCGTCACCACACGCGCCATCTCGGGCGCCGCGGCGATGCGCCGCCGAAGCGCCATCACGCCGAATCCGATGTGTCGCGACTCGTCGCGCGCCACCGCCGTGAAGCCGGTCACGAAGCCGGGCATCATCCCTACATTGCGCAGGGTGCGGAGCAGGCTCCGCTGTCCGGTGATGGCGAGGTAGCCCTCGATCACCAGGTGGTAGGTGACGACGCCCTCCACCCAGGCCCGCTCGTTGTGCGGCTCCCGGCGCACCAGGTCCATGGCGTCGATGAGCTGATGCTCGAAGATCTTTCGAAAGCCTTCGGTGGCGCGCGGGCTGATCGCCTCGAGCGCGGCGTGGAGGCCGCCTCCGATGCCGAGCACTTCCTCGAAGAAGCGCTGGAAAAACACAGTGTGCCGAGCCTCGTCCGCGATCTGGGTCGCGAGGAATATGCGCTCGTCCTCGTAAGGCGCGGCCCCGAGCAGCGGCGCCAGGGTGTCGGTCACCGCCTGCTCGCCGATGAAGAACAGGGTCATCGTGTGCTGCATGACCTGGCGGATGTTGTCGGGCAGGTTCTGCCAGTGCTGAACGTCGGCGGTGAAGTCGAGCGCCGACACCGCCCACTGCTGCCGCTCCCAGCGGCCGTACAGGGACGCCGAGTCGATGCCGGGCTCGAGCAGGTGATCCATCTGCGCCTCGACGTCGTCGACCGTGACCGCGACCAGGTCCTGGAGCGGCGCCTCCTCTACCCGGCGGACAGCGTCGAGCGTTGCTTCGCTGCTCAATGAACGTCGGCCATTATGTACCCGCTTTGATTCGCACCGAGAGGTTGATCATGCGCGTGCCCGAGGAAGCAGATGTTACGGAGATCATCCGCTTCTACTCTGAGAATCGCGCGCACCTGCAGCCGTTCTCGCCGGTGTTCGGTGCCGACTTCCTCGACCCGATCATCTGGATAGAACAGGTCCAGGCGCGTGCGCGCGAGTTCGCCGCGGGCGAATCGTTCCGAGCCTTCCTGTTCGAACAGCAAGCGCCGAGGAGGATCATCGGCAACCTCAATCTCACTCAGGTCCAGCGAGGCGCCTTCCAGTCCTGCGTGCTCGGCTACAACCTGGCCGCTGACGAGCAGGGCAAGGGCTACATGACCGAGGCCGTCAACGCTGCGGTCGCCTTCGCCTTCGCCACGTGGAAGCTGCACCGTGTGGCGGCCAACTACATGCCGCGCAACAGTCGCAGCGCGGCGGTGCTCGACCGCTGCGGCTTCACCATCGAAGGCCACGCCGCAGCATTCCTGCTCATCAACGGGCGCTGGGAAGACCACGTCCTGGCCGCGATCACCAACCCGAGCTGGCCGGTGGCCGGCGCGCCGTGACCGTGCCGTCACCCGCGGACATCGCCATCGGCGCGCTCAGGTGGCTCGAGTACGTGGGCTTGCTCGCCGCCGTGGGCATGTTCGTGATCAGAAGGCTGGCGGCAAACCAGCCCCGAATTGGCTGGGCACGGCCTCCGCTTCACCTCGCTCTGGCGGCGGCGCTGGTGGGCGGCCTGGCTGTCGTCACCGCCGAGGGCTGGGCCGCGGCGGGGTCGGGCGCGTTGGCTTTTCTGCTCGGCGGGCCCGCGGGATGGGTGCGCGTGGCGCGGGTCGCGGCCGAGGCGCTCGCGCTGGTGTTCTGCCTCCGCGGCATGCGGCTCGTGGCTCCGGCTGCGGTGTTCGCCGCGGCCGCGGTTGCGTTTGCGGGTCACGCCGCGGCGGCACGGGTGATGACAGGCGGAATTTTCATCGACGCGCTCCATGTGCTTGCGGCCGGGATGTGGGGAGGTGGAATCCTGGCGCTCGCCAGCCTGCGCCCGCCGGGAGGGTGGGAAGGGGAGTCCGCGCGAGCTCTGCTGGGGCGCTTCGGCCGGGTGGCGGCGATCGCTTTCGCCCTGACTGCGCTCACCGGCGTGCTCCGCGCGACCGAGGAGCTGCGCGATCTCAATGACCTCTGGCTTACGCCCTACGGCGTCGTCTTGAGCCTGAAGGCAGCCGGCGTTCTGGTGATGGTCGCGCTGTCGGCGCTGGTGTCGCGCAGGGGCATGCGTTTGGGACGCGCCGAGGCGGTGCTCGCCCTGGTCGTCATTGCGCTCACCGCCCTGCTGGCGGCTTATCCGCTCACGCCGGCAGCCGCATAGAATCCTGGAATGGCGACTGTCCGCGAGGTCATGAGCCAGCAGCTCTTCACTGTCAACCCTTCGACGACAGTCGGTGAAGCGGTCGCTCTCATGGCCCAGCACCGCGTGGGCTCGATGATCGTGATGGACGGCACGCGGATGGTGGGCATCTTCACCGAGCGCGACACCGTGCGGGCGATATCTCATACGCATGACGCCCCCGCCCACGAGGTGTCTTCATGGATGACGCGCGACCCGACCACGGTCGCTCCTGAGGTGGAGGTGGACGTCGCGCTTCACACCATGCTCGACAACGGCTTCAGGCATCTGCCGGTGGTCGAGGATGGCGAGGTCATCGGCGTGGTTTCGATTCGCGACCTCGCCGGTTAGGCGCCCTGCCGGCTCGATAGCCGAGTCGCTGCGGTAAACTTTTCGATTCCCGCCCCTCGGTTGTTTCGTGCGCCCAAAAAACGGCGTCAGGAGTTTCGGTCCCCTTGGGTCTTCTAGCGTTGCGGCGATACGTCCCCTACCTGCGCCCCTACCTGGGCCTGGTGGTCGTCTTCGCACTCTCGCAGCTCGGCAGCCTCGCCGCCTCGGCGGCGATCCCCAAGGTGATCCAGTACATCATCGACGGGCCGATCGCCCGCCACCAGCTCGGCGAGATGCTTCCGATGGCAAGCCTGCTTCTCCTGATCGGCCTGCTCGAGTTCGTGTTCATCTACCTTCGGCGCAACTATTCGGGCATCGCTTCGCTGCGGATGGAGACCGACCTCCGCAACGATTTTTACGCGCACCTGCAGAGCCTTCAAGTCTCGTTCCACGACAACTGGCAGTCGGGCCAGCTGCTCTCGCGTGCCATCGCCGACATCGCCACGGTGCGCCGGTTCGTGAGCTTTGGGCTGATCTGGTTCATCCAGACCATCGTCACGTTCGCGGTTGTGCTCGTGCTGATGCTGGAGCTGGACTGGCAGCTCGCCGTCGTGGTGGTGCTCTGCATGCTGCCGATCGCATTCTTCAGCAACAAGTTCCATGACAAGTACAAGGTCATCGCGCGGCGCCTGCAGGACCAGCAGGGTGACCTCACCACGATCATCGAGGAGATGGCGACAGGGGTCCGCATCGTCAAGGCGTTCGGCCGCATGCCGCTGATGCAGAAGCGCTTCGAAGACCAGGCGCGACTGCTGCGGGCGACGAGCCTGGACGGGATCGAGACGCGCGCGCTGCTGTGGACGCAGCTCAACTTCCTTCCGAACCTCTCGCTCGTCGCGGCCCTGCTGCTCGGCGGATACCACGTGGTCCAGGGCAGCCTCACGATTGGCGGCCTGATCGCATTCATGAGCTACGTGTTCATGCTCACCTGGCCGATGGAGGCCATCGGATGGGTGCTCTCGATGAGCGAGGAATGCCAGACGGCCTCCGAACGCCTTAACGAGGTCCTCGACTCGCGCCCGGAGATCGCCGATCGTCCCCAGGCTCGAGCCATGGAGCGCTGCGTCGGACGCGTCGAGTTTCGCGGCGTCGGGTTCAAGTATCCGAATTCGGAGCAGTGGATCCTGCGTGGCCTGAACCTCGTGCTCGAGCCCGGAGAGACCCTGGGACTCGTCGGTCGCACCGGCAGCGGCAAGACCAGCCTCGCCTACCTGGTGCCGCGGCTCTACGACGTCGCCGAGGGGCAGGTGCTGCTTGACGGCGTCGACGTGCGCGATCTTCACCTGCGCTCGCTGCGCTCGCACATCGGCGTCGCTTTCGAGGATCCGATCCTGTTCTCGGCCTCGGTGCACGAGAACCTCGTGATGGGCCGGCCGGTGGTGGCGGACGAGGAGCTGAAGCGTGCGATCGAGGTCGCACAGGCAGGCTTCGTGTGGGACCTGCCGTGGGGACTGGAGACGCGTGTCGGCGAGCAGGGCTACACGCTGTCGGGTGGCCAGCGGCAGCGCCTGGCGCTCGCACGAGCGGTCCTCGGCCGGCCGCAGGTTCTCGTCCTCGACGACCCGCTGTCCTCCGTCGACGTTCACACCGAGGCCGTGATCGAGGAGTCGCTGGCGACCGTGCTCAAAGGGGTGACCGCCCTGCTGGTGGTGCACCGCCCGTCCACCCTGGCGCTCGCCGACCGTGTCGCGCTCATCGATGGCGGCACCATCGCCGCAGTCGGCCCCCACAGCGAGCTCATGAAAAGCAATGCGCTCTACCGCGACCTGCTCTCGCAGGAATACGAAGCCTCGGCGAGGCAGACGGCTTGAGCACCGTCGCCCCGGCTGATCGCTGGCGCGGCGTCGCCTCCGAGGATGTCGACGAGTTCTCGGCCAGCGTGGTCGGCCTCCTCCGGCGGCGCAGCCGGCGGCTTCTGTTCACCCTCGCCTACCCGTACCGCTGGGAGCTGGCCGCGTCCGGCCTGCTCATCCTCATCCGTTCCGCGGCCTACCTGGCGATCCCGTACCTCGTCGGCCTCGGCATCGACCGCGGCATCCGGCCGGGTCGGAGCGGCAACCTGCAGACGCTCGCGCTCATCGTCGCGGGCCTGCTGCTCGCGCTGATAATCAGCTCGCTCGCCAACTACGTGTTCCTGCGCTTCTCCGGCCGCATCGGCGCCGACATCCTGTTCGACCTGCGGAGGATGTTCTTCGCCCATGTGCAGGAGCTCTCCCTTTCCTTTTATGAGCGCTACACGTCGGGACGGATCATCTCCAGGCTGACGTCGGACATCGACGCGCTCAATGAGCTGCTGGCCACAGGTCTCACCTCGGTGCTCACCTCGATCATCTCGGTGGTGGCGATCACCGTGATCCTCCTCCACCTGGATGCTCGTCTTGGCATCGTCACCCTGATCGCGATGCCGCTGGTGCTCGGGCTGACGTACTGGTTCCGCAACAACTCAGCGCGCGCGTACCGCGCCGTGCGGCGAGCAATCGTGCTCGTGATCGTGCATTACGTCGAATCGCTGGGCGGGATTCGCGCTGTGCACGCATTCCGTCGGGAGCCGCGCAACCAGGAGATCTTCGAGGACGTCAACGCCCGCTATCGCGACGCCAACATCTGGTCCAACCGCCTGGCCTCGACCTTCGGTCCGGGCATCACCCTGCTGGGGCGGCTGACGACCACCGCGGTGCTGGTCTTCGGTGGCTACCTGGTCGTGCAAGGCCAGCTCACGCTGGGCGTCCTGACCGCGTTCGTCCTCTACCTGCGCCAGTTCTTCGAGCCGATGCAGGACCTCTCGCAGTTCTACAACATCTTCCAGGCCGCCGGCGCGGCGCTCGAGAAGCTGGCGGGCGTGATCGAGGAGGCGCCAACGGTTCCAGAGCCTGCGAGCCCGGTGCGCCTGGGCAGCGTCAAGGGCGCCGTGTCATTCGAAGGCGTGACGTTCGCGTACCGCGACAAGCCTGTCCTGCATGACATCGACCTGAGAATCCCCGAAGGCCAGATCGTTGCTCTTGTCGGCGAGACGGGCGCCGGGAAGACCACGATGGCGCGCCTTATCGCACGGTTCTACGACCCGTCGCTGGGCAGGCTGACCCTCGACGGCGTCGACCTGCGGTCGATCGCGGTCGAAGAGCTGCGCCGCGCGGTGGCGATGGTGACGCAGGAGAGCTTCATGTTCTCGGGCAACGTCGGCGACAACCTGATGTTCGGGCGCCCCGATGCGACGCGGGACGAGATGATCGCGGCGGCGCGAGCCATCGGCGCCCATGACTTCATCAGCGCGCTTCCCAACGGCTACGAGACCGACGTCAGGCGGCGGGGTGTACGACTTTCGTCAGGGCAGCGCCAGCTCGTGGCGTTCGCGCGCGCATTCCTCGCCGACCCCGCGGTGCTGATCCTGGACGAAGCAACCTCGTCGCTCGACCTGCCTTCAGAGCGCCTGGTCCAGCGTGCGCTGCGCACGCTGCTGCGCGGCCGCACCGCGGTCATCATCGCCCACCGGCTTTCAACGGTGGAGATCGCTGACCGTGTGCTCGTGATCGATGCCGGGCGCGTGGTCGAGGATGGAGAACCCTCCGAGCTGCGCGAGCTCAACGGGCGGTACGGCTCGCTGCACCGGGCCTGGCAGCAATCGCTCGCTTGATGAGTCCTGGGCCCGGAAGTTCCTTGCATCTTCGCGCCCTTGGCGGTCGGGCGCCAGCCCCGCCCCACGAAATCTGCGATTTCGCGGGGACCCCGGGCAGCGCTGAAGCCTGCGTCAAGGGACCCGGCGCAGCGGAGTCACGCATCTACGCGATGCGCTCCTCCTTGCGCCACCCTTTCCTTGGCTCCGACCGCCGATGTCGCGAATCTGCGTCGGACCTCCGGTCCAGGACTCAGTCGCTGACCAGCCCTCTGCGATACTGCCCGCGTGGCACAGCGTTTCCGGCGACTGCGGCGAATCGATGCGCCGAGCGTGGCATCGATCGGGCTCGGCCTGGCGCTGGCCGGGATCCTGTTCGCGTACGGCTATGACGTAACCGTGTCAAAAGCCACCGCCGGTGGGGCGGCGGCCGCCGCCGCGCTGCTCGCGATTGGCGGCGCCGGGCTCCTGTATGCTTCGCGGCTTGGAGCCGGCGGCCAGAACGAATAAATGGTCGAGTAGCCGGTAAGGACCACTCTTCAGCAACCACGGAGTGCCGATGGACTCTCTCCACGCGATCGGTTTCTACGTGTCCGCCGCGCTTTCCGTGGCCGGCGGCCTATCCCTCGCATTCCTTGAATCGCGCCGCCGGCGCGGCGCCGCGCTGGGGGTGGTCGGGCTCGGAGTGGCGGGGATGTACGCGTCGCTTTCGGCCGGTCTCGCTGGCGCGATGGCGCTGTTGTGCTACGCCGTGATCGCGCTCCTGATGGCGCGTCGCGACTATCGCGCCGTCGCGCTGCCGGTGGACGAACGGTGGCGCCAGGTCGCCGGCGTGGGAGCGGCGGTGCTGCTTGGGGTGCTCGCTTACGCCGCCTATCGAGGCAGCTTCGCGCACGCGACTTTTTATGGAGGGCCAATCGGAACTGCAGCGATCGGCCGCCTGCTTCTCAGCCACGACGCGCTCGCCACGGAGGCAATCGCCGCCCTGGTGCTCGCCGCGCTGGTTGGAACCGCGGCCGGGTGGCGCCGGGAGCGACCTCGCGAAGAGCGTCCGCGAGAGCAGCCTGAGAGGCGCAGGTGACGGCGGATCTCGTCTCCGTCCTCTTCGTGGCCAGCGGGTTGGTCGCGGTGGGTGCGTTCGTCACGGCCTGGAGACGTGAGCTGACCAGCGCCCTCGCCGGCGTGCCTGTGATGCTGGCCGGCGCCGGCACGGCGTTCGCGGGCATCTCGAGGTTCGCGTCCAGGGAAGGGGCTCAGCTGATCGGGCAGGAGATGGCCGTGCTGCTGGCGATCGTCGCCCTCGCTGCAGTCGCGCTCGGTGTCGGACTCGCGGGCCGGGAGGGCTCTCGCTGAGCCTGCTCGTCGCCGCCGGCGACATCTTCGCGGCGGCTTCCGGCGCGGCATCAGGCGCGCGCGGGGGCTTTTCCTTCGACCCGGCGGCCACGCTCGGATGGGCTGTGCCGGTGACCCTGATGGCGCCGCTGGCCGCATTCATCCTTGCCGCCACCAGCGTCCGGACGCGCCGGTCCGCGGCCAACATGGCGATGCTCGGCGCGGTCGTCGCCCTCCTGACCACGCTGCTGACGGCGTGGGGACTGACCAGGCGATCGACGCCCTTCACCGCCACGTATCCCTATCTCAACATCTCGGTCGCGTTCAGTGGGCCGGTCAACTTCCAGGGCTTTGGGATCGACATCATCCTCCGGGTTGATCACCTGACCGCCGTCGCGATGGCCGTGGTGGAGCTATGCGTCATCGGCGCCATCGGCTGGCATCGCGTGATGGGCAGGGCGGAGCCGGGGCCGGCGCGTTTCTACGCGCTCGTCAGCGTCTTCCTCTTCGGTGCGCTGGGCTCCCTGGTCAGTCAGGACCTTGCCGAGCTGTTCGCCTTCTGGGGCTTGGCCGGAGGCGCGACCTACCTGCTGCTCGCGCATCGCTGGAGCTCCGACGAGGCCGCGCGCACGTCGCGCATCGCCCTTGCGCTCCCGTTCCTGACCGACCTTTGCCTTCTGTGCGGGATTGCGCTCCTGTACTCGCGCTATGGCGTCCAGGACCTGGCCGGCTTGCAGCCGATCCTTCACACGACGCTCGGCACAGGACCAAAGGGGCTGGCCGTGGCTTCCGCGCTCCTGTTCACCGGGGTGGCGGGTCGGTTGGCGATGTGGCCGCTGCAATCGTGGATCACCCGCACTTCGGTGACCTCTCTGCCCGCCGCCTCGGCGATGGTGCAGGCGGTGTGGTCCGTGGTGGGGATCGTCGTCCTCTTCAGGCTGATGCCCGTCATCGCGGCGTCCAACGCCCAGACCCTTCGCGGGCTTCTTTACGCCTCGGGCGCAGCCGCAGTCGCCGGACCGCTGCTGGCGCTCTTCGGCAACGAGCCGCGCCGCGGGATCGCGCTCGCGGGATCAGGCATCGCCGCAGTCGGCGCCGCCATCGTCGTACGCGGTTTTCAGGACCCCGGCTTCACTTTTGCGGTGGCGGGAATCGCATGCGTCCTCGCGGCGGCTCCGGCGCGTGCTGCGGCCGTGATGGCGGCGTCGGCGCTGTCGGCGGCGATGCGGACCGATGACATGGCCGAGATGGGCGACGGCTGGAGACGCATGCGCGCGAGCTCGGGCGCCCTCCTGGTCGCCGGCGTTGTGCTGGCGGTGAGCGCATCGGGGGCGCTGGCCTACGCCATCGAGTCTCGATCGCGCCTCGGACTTGTGCTTGGCGAGGCTGTGCTTCTGGTCTCGGTCGCGGTGCTGCGGGTGTTCATGGGCATAGCCACCGGGCCGCTGCGAAGGCGTCGGGCGTTCGAGCCTGACCGCGTCCGCGAGGCTGCGCCCGGCGCGCTCGGCTGGCCCTACTGGCTCGCGTTCGGCGGGGCGGTGCTGACCGCGGCCTCGCTGGTCGCCGGCTGGATGGGCTTCCTGGATGGCCACAGTCACGCGGCGGCGGCCCCGCGCGCGATTGGTTTGTGGGCGGGGGTGTCCGCGATTGGATTCATTGCAGTGTGGATCGCGTTCAGGGTCAGCAAAGACGGCGCGCTCCGCGCGTCTTCTGCGCTCGGCAACTGGCTGGAAAGGGTTGTCGGAAGCGTTGCCGATACTCTTGGCCGCCGGATCGATGCGCCCACAGGCGTCGCTGTCGCTCGGATCGGCGAATGGATCCAGGCGGGCGACAGCAATCTGGGGCGCGCAGCGACGACTTCCGGACGACTTGCGTTCTTGCTCGCGCGTGCGCCTGCGTCAGCGCCCGCACTGCTGATCCTGATTGCGGCTCTGGTCGCGCTCGCGGTGGCGCTGCTGACGCCGGGGCTATACAGATGATCCTGTCGCTGCCGGCGATCGCGCAGGCCACGCCGTCGCCCGCCTCTGTGCCCGGCGCCAACGTCTTCACGTCGTCGCTGCTCATGAGCCTGGTGGTCTGGGTGCCGGTGGTGGTGGCGGTGGCGATTGCGACCATGCCCAACCCGCGCGGGCGCTACGACGTGCTGATGAAGCAGATCGCCTTCTTCACCAATCTCGGTCTGCTTTTCGTGCTCTGGGTCGCATACAACCAGTTCGCAACCTTCCTGCCGACGATGCAGTTCGAAGAGAAGGTGACCTGGCTGCCCGCGATCGGGGCGGTCTATCACCTTGGCGTCGACGGGACTGGCATGACGATGCTCATCGTGTCCGGCCTCGTCGGGATTGCCTCCGTGCTCGCCTCGTGGGGGGTGCGGGAACGCGTGAGGTCTTACTTCTGCCTACTGCTCCTGACCCAGGCCTGCATCAGCGGCGCGATCGTCGCGCACGACATGTTCGTGCTGCTGCTGTTCTGGGGCGCATCGGTGATACCGATCGCGCTGCTCGTGCTCGGGTGGGGCGGCGCACGTCGCGAGAGCGCGGCCTGGCGGCTCGTCGGCTACTGGGGGCTGGGCACGGGCTCGTTGCTGGTGGCGACGATGATCGTGTACGCGGCGTCTGGAGCCACCAGCTTCGACATGGACGTGCTCTTGAAAGCTGGGCTGGCGCCACGCGTGCAGCTGGCGGTGGCCGCGGCGCTGATCGTCGCCGCCGCGACCCGGCTGCCGCTGTTTCCGTTTCACGGTTGGGCGCGTGACGTGTACGCGGATGCGCCCCCCGGGGTGGCGTTACTCGTCGCGGGCAGCGCCTCACGCCTGGGCGCCTACCTGCTGATTCGCGGCCTGATCGCGGCCGACCCGGACGCCTCAAGGCTCTTGTCGCCATTGCTCGCCACCCTCGCGGTGCTCACCGTCGTTTATGGCGCCCTCGCCGCGCTGCGAGCAGTTGACCTGCGCGCGGCGGGCGGCTATCTCGCGCTGGTCCCGGGCGGAGTCACCGTTTTCGGCCTCGCCGCCCTCACGCCGCTGTCGATCGCGGGCAGCATCCTCTCCTTGTTCAGCGGCGGTCTCGCCGCGGCGTTGATCGTTGGCACCTGCGCCACGCTGTCCGAACGTGCACAGACTCGCAGCGTCCAGCTCCTCCGCGGCCTCGCGCCGCGCATGCCGGTGCTGTCGTGGCTGCTCGTGATCGCGGCGCTTGGTCTGATCGGCGTGCCGCTGCTCGCGTCGTACCCCGCCGAAGCGATGATCCTGTTCGGCAGCTTCAAGTCGCAGCCTGCGGGCTCGTTCGCGGTCGCTGGTGCCCTGGTCCTGGTGGCCGCGGTGGTGGCTGTGGTCCTCCATCGGATACTGCTCGGTTCGCCAAATCCGGACGCGCCGGCCGTTTCCGACGCCGCCCTCGGTGAGGCCTGGTACCTCGGGCTGATTGCGGGCGCGCTGCTCTGGGTCGGCCTGTTTCCTGGCGGGCCCAAGCTTCCCGGCACTGAGCAGGTGGTCTTCGACCCGGGCCTGCTCAATGTGATGTCGGCCGGCCTCACCGACATCGCTTCTGCTTATGCCGGCCCGAGCCCGGCCGGTTCGCCATGAGGTCCCTCGTCCTGCTTCCTGAGGCAGTGGTCGTGGCCGGCGCGATCGGGATGCTGTTCCTCGGCCGCCCGGGGGTGATGCGGCGGGGCCGGCGGCGGTACCTGCCGGTCGCCGCGACGTTGGTTGCGCTTGTTGCCTTGGGCATAGAGCTCTGGGTCGGCGCCGTCCTCAGCTCGTTCTTCAGCGGCGCGCTCGTGCAGGATCGGTTCGCGCTCTTCGCCAAGGCGGCGGTTCTGCTGGCGGCGGCGGCGGCGATTGCTGTCACGGACTGGTCGGCAGAGGAATCGCAGCCGGTGGGCCTGGCCATGCCGCTGCTCGCCGCCTTTGGGGTGATGGTCGCCGCTTCGTCAGGCGACCTGGTCGGGCTGTGGGCCGGAATCGAGCTGGCGGGGTTGGCCGCCGTCGTGCTGGTCGCGACGCGGAGGCCCGACCTCGGAATTCGGCTCCTCGTGACAGGTGCGGTCGGCACCGCCCTGCTTCTTGTCGGAATCGCCTACGTCTACGCCACGGTCGGCACCGCAGACCTGGCGGCCTTGCGGCAGTTGCTGCAGGTTGAGTCGCCCACCCTCCCCCTGGCGCTGCCGGTGTTGCTCCTCTTCGGTGGCCTCGCCGTGCGTGCGGGTTGGGCGCCCTACCAGTTCGCCCGGGTTCCGGTCGCCCTCGGAGCGTCCCCCCTGGGGACGGGGGTCGTGGTCGGCCTTGTGGCGATGGCCGCGGTCACCGTGGGGATCAAGGTCACCGCCGTGCTGACCTTTCGCCCCGAGCTCTTCACATCGGGACTTCTGGTGTTGGCGGCGGTCGCGATGGTCGGTGGCGGCGCGGCGGCTCTGGCGGCGCGATCGCCTCGAGCCCGGCTTGTCTACCTTGCCGTGGGCCAGGCGGGCTGGCTCGTCGCAGGCCTCGCCACCGATTACCGCGCCGGCCTCGGCGCCACCCTGTTTCTGCTCGGCGCGTTCGGCGTCGCCGCGACAGCTGGTCCCGCAGCGCTGGGTGGGGTGGAGGGCGGTGAAGGCGGCCTGGCTGGGCTGGGTTCGCTGCGCCCGGCCCGCGCCGCCGCGCTCGCCATCGCTGCGCTCTCGCTCGCGGGCGTGCCCCCGCTGGCAGGCTTCTTCGGCGAGTTTGCGGTGGCCGCCAGCCTGGCCCAGAGCGGGCAGTTTGCGTTGCTGGCCCTCGGCCTGCTGGGCGCCGTCTTGAGCCAGGCCGCCGCGCTCGGCACGGTGCGCGCCGCCTATTTCCAGAGCCTGCCCGACGAGGCGCGCCGGGGAGCGATCCCCTCCTGGACCCGCTTTTCTTCTGCCGGCGCCGTCGGGCTCTGCGCCGTGATCGTGGCTTACGGCGTCTTCGCGAGCCCGATCATGGGCCTCGCGGACCAGGGCGCCAAAGCATTAGGCCTGCGCTAAGGGGCTCCCCCGGCACGGGGAAGGTGGCGCGCAGGCGCCGGAGGGGGGCGCGGCGCTTCTGGGGTAGACTGCCCGCAAGCGTCTCATCCCACGTCACACCAAACGTCCTGGAGGTCGTCCCCTGGCGAGCCCTCGCCGCCCCCGCCCAAACCGCCGCCGCCCTTCCGGTTCGCTAAAGCACAGGGGTCGCGCGCACCCGCGCGGGCGGCGCGTTCGCAGGAGCGGCTCGCAGGGGTGGCTCGCGCGGCTGGTGCTGATCCTCTTCACCGCGTTCACGGCCGTCGGCCTACTGGGCACCGCAGGCACCATCGCCGCCGTCGACTACTTCGCCGGCGACCTTCCCACCCTCGAGGCCCTCAAGTCCGCGAAGCTCACTCAGACGAGCCGGATTCTGGATCGCAACGGCTACCTCATCGAGGCCCTCTATCACCAGAACCGCACCGTGGTGCCGCTGAGCAAGATCAGCGTCAGGCTCCAGCGCGCGACCATCGACACCGAGGACCGCTCTTTCTATGCGAATTCGGGTGTCGACTACCGGCGCCTGATGATCGCGGTCGTGTACGACCTCACCCATCGCTCGGCCGCACTCGGCGGATCGACGATCACGCAGCAGGTGGTGAAGAACAACGTCCTCGACACGCAGGAAGCGCAGAGCCGGACGATCAGCCGCAAGTTCCATGAGCTGGTCCTGGCCGAGGAGTTGGAGCGCCGTTACTCCAAGGAGCAGATCCTCGAGCTCTACCTGAACACGATCAACTACGGCAACGGCGCCTATGGCGCCGAGGCCGCCGCGCAGACCTACTTCCAGGTCCACGCGAGCGAGCTCAGCTGGGCACAGGCAAGCTTCCTCGCCGGCCTTCCGCAGGCGCCGTCCGCCTACAACCCGTTCGGCACGCTGGACGACCTGGCCGCGGCCAAGTACCGCTGGCGGCAGGTGCTCGACGGCATGGTCGCGGTGGGAGACCTGAGCGACGCCGCCGCGCACGCCGCCTACAACAGCGATCTCATCGACCGGATGATCGCGGCGCACAAAGCGCAGCCCAACGCGCACAACTCGGTCACCGCTCACTTCATCGACTACGTGGAGCACTACATCACGCAGCGCTATGGCGCGCGGGCGCTTTACGAAGGCGGCCTGCGCATCATCACAACACTCGACCTCAAGATCCAGGCGCTCGCCGACAAATGGCTCAAGTCCGGGGTCAAGACCTACGCAAATCGCGGCGTCAACACCGGCGCGATGCTGGTCATCAACCCCAGGGACGGCGAGATCCTGGCTATGGTCGGGAGCGCGGATTACAACAACCCCGCGATCCGAGGCCAGATCAATCTCACCGGTGTCGACCCGCTTGGGTGGCGGGGTGTGGGCTCGTCATTCAAGGTCTACACGTACGGCGCGGCGCTCGAGGCGGGTCTCGTCACGCCGGCCACGCTGCTGAACGACCAGAGCGGCGTCATCGGCGGCCACACCTTCAATGACTGGGACGGCAAGCATGAGGGCTGGATCTCCCTGCGCACCGCGCTCGCGCAATCCCGCAACCTGCCCGCCCTGTGGACGTACAGGCGAGTCGGCGGGGCCCAGGTCACGACCTTCCTGCATCAGCTCGGAGTCACTGCCGCGATCGAGAACCAGGACGGCGTCGCCACGACGTTGGGACACGACGCGCTGTCGATGGCAGAGCACCTTGCCGCCTACTCGGCGTTTGACAACGGCGGCTATCGAATCTCGGTGCACCCTGTGCTCAAGGTCGTCGACGCCTTCGGTGAAGTGCTCGAGCAGTTTGACCCCGCCGCGGGGAGGTTTCAGGTCATCAGCCCCGAGCTCGCGTACATGATGACCGACCTGCTGCGCGGCCCGGTCAAGCTCTACATGGGCGAACTCGGGCGCCGGGCGGCCGCCGGCAAGTCGGGCACCACCGAGGCTTATACGGGCTCGATCTTCATCGGCTATACGCCGAATCTCGCAGTGGCCGCGTCGTTGATGCACATCGATGCGGGGCCCAAATGCAAGTCCGGCTACGCCTATCTGGCGACGAACTTTCCACCGTCAGGGTGGCAGTGCCCGACCTCGCTGCTTTTCGGCGAGAATGTCGGCGTCTCGATATGGAAGCCGTTCCTCGAGGCCTACTACTCGACCCGCCCGTGGCCGGCCATGTGGACCCAGCCGCCGGGAGTCGTCACCCGGATGGTCTGTCCGTACGACGGCGGCCTCACCACGGCGAGCGATGGCTACAACGAGATCTTCCTGAAGGGAGTGGGAGAGCCCAAGTATCCATGCGGCGCCAATCCTCCGCCTGGCGCTGCCCCATACCATCCGCCGTCCCCGAGCCCATCGCCGTCGCCTGGCGCGAGCGCTTCGCCGTCGCCTGGCGCGAGCGCTTCGCCTTCACCGAAGCCGAGCCCTTAGCCTGATCGGGTGCGGCTCTCCCGGACGGGTGGCGCCGGCGTCGCGTACTTTCTGCTCGGCCTGGCGTGGGTGCTGGGCGCTTCGCCCTCAGGGCCGGCCTGGGCTTACGTGGCGTGGTTTGCCATCCTGGCCGGCGCCGGGAGCTTCGTTCCGGGAGTGGCGAACCAGGTCTCGCTGGCCAGGGCCTACCTGGCGGCGCCCGCGCTCGCGTACTCACTTGAGCCGGGGCAACTCGGGCTGCTCGCCGTAGCCATAGCTCTGGCCGGCCTGACCGATCTCGTTGACGGCACCATCGCCAGGCGATTCGACCGCCCGTCGTCGCTGGGCGGTGCGCTCGATCCGGTGGTCGACGGGGTCTTCATGGGAGCGGTCACGATCGGCCTGGCGACCGGCGGCGCGATCCCCTTGTGGCTCGCGGCGGTGGTGGTGCTGCGCTACGCGCTGCCGGCGATCGTCGGCGGGTTCCTGATCGCGATCCGTCGCCCGCCGGAACTGCGGCACACGCTGGCGGGCCAGGTTTCAACTGTGCTGAACCTGGTCCTCATCGGGGGCATCGCGTTGATCCGGGGCCTCAATCAGGACCCCGGCGCCCTGGTGGTGGGAGCCGAGATCGCGATCCCGATCGCGACCGTGGCGACCTTCATCCACCTCGGGTGGGCGACCGCCCGCCGCCGACCCGTCGTCTCGCCGGAGCCCGGCTAAACTTACGTTTGGTCGCGCTAAGTGGGGTGCTGGCGGTCCCCTGCACCGGCAATCCGCCTTAGCCGGACCGAATTCCCGTGCTGAGGTCAGGGCTCTTGTGCCTGGCCGCGGCTAACGGCGTTGAAGGTCGGGACCTGCGCAGCCCGGGTCTCCGAACCCCGTCAGGTCCGGAAGGAAGCAGCGGTAAGGAGAGAGCCCGGGGGTGCCGCAGCCATCCGGGCTGGAGCCGAGATCCGCGGTGCGAGCTGGGAGAACTCGATCGAGGCGGGGGTGCGCGACCACATTCATTCGAGATGCCTGAGTACCAGAGCCTTTACCGGAAGTACCGCTCGCAGACTTTTGCCGACCTGGTCGGCCAGGAGGCGGCGTCGCGCGCCCTTCAGGGCGCGATCATCGGCGGTCGGGTCTCGCACGCCTACCTTTTCAGCGGCAGCCGCGGGACCGGCAAGACGTCGGCCGCGCGACTGTTGGCGAAAGCTCTGAACTGCACCGGCCGCGCCCGTGACACCGCGGAGCCCTGCAACAAGTGCCAGTCGTGCGTGGAGATGACCGCGGGCTCTGCCCTCGATCTCATAGAGATCGACGCCGCATCCAACCGCGGCATCGACGAGATTCGCGACCTGCGCGAGAAGGTGAACCTGGCGCCCGCGCTCGGGCCCTACAAGGTCTACATAATCGACGAGGCGCACATGCTCACCGAGCCCGCCTTCAACGCGCTGCTGAAAACACTGGAGGAGCCGCCGGCGCACGTGGTGTTCGTGCTCTGCACGACCGACGCGCAGAAGGTCCCGCTCACGGTGGTCGGCAGGTGTCAGCAGTTCGTGTTCAGACGTCACAGCGAAGAGCAGATCGTGGCGCGGCTCACCCACATCGCGAAGTCCGAGACGGTGCAGGTCGACGACCAGGCGATGCAGCTCATCGCGCGCACCGCGCAGGGGTCGATGCGCGATGCCGTCGGTTTGCTTGACCAGCTCGTGCCCCTGGCTGGTTTTTGGGGGGAGCATGCCCCCCTTGCGGCGGGCCTGTCGGAGCCAGATCCCGCCGCGCCCCCCCTAGGTGGTCCGATCAGCCTCGAGGCGGCACGCTCATTGCTCGGAATCGCCGACCCGCGTCTGCTCGACTCCCTGCTCGACCATGTGCTCGAAGGGCGGGCAGCGGAGGCGCTCGACGAGCTCAGTCGCGTGTATGCGGCAGGCGCGGAGCTGCGTCAGGTCGTCCGCGGGCTGATGGAGGGGTGCCGGGACCGGCTCGTCGCCTCGCTCTCGAGAAACGACATGACCTCGGCGCGGCGTCTCTCGAGCGTGCTCGACGCCCTCCTGCACCTGGACGGCGAGGTTCGCCGCCATGCCGAGCCTCGCTTCCTGGTCGAGGCGACGCTCGCGCGGCTGGCGGTGGAGCTGGGTCTGGCCTCCCCGCGGGAAGCGATGCCGGCAGCCGTGCGGAACGAGCCTCGTGGGGGAGGAGAGGAGCAGAAGCCGGCCGCTCCAGAGCCCGTGACCGCTGCGGGCGACGTCAGCGGCTGGACCGACGTCCTCGACAAGCTCAGCCGCACGGTGCGCGCCGCATACCTCGACGCCCAGCCGGAGGTCGACGGCTCGACCCTGGTCCTCTGGTTTCGCTACGGGTTCCACCACAAGAAGGCGCAGGACCAGTCGGCCCAGCTCCTGCCGCTCGTGCGCGCGTGGCTCGGGGACAAAGTCACCGTCGAATTCAGGCTGCGCGAGACCGCCGGCGAGGCCCCGCGCACGAAGGCGGCGCCCAGCGCGGAGGATGATCCCTTCGTGCGCGAGGTGGTGCGCAGGTTCGATGGTCGAGTGACCCGGGTCAAGGAAGTAGAGTGACCCGTCCCCACAGCTACTTGCATCTTCGCGTCCTAGGCAGCCGGGCGCCTGCGGCGCTGAAGCCTGCGTCAAGGGGCCCGGCGCTCACTCGTCACGCATCTGCCGATGCGCTCCTTGCCGCGCCACCCTTTCCTTGGCTCCGGCCGCCGATGCCGCGAAATATGCTGCGTAGCTTGGGGACAGGTCCCTCCGAGTGAAAGACCCGATGAAGATGCTGCGGCAGGTGCAGCAGATGCAGGAACGCATGAGCAAGGTGCAGTCCGAGCTCGAGAGCGAGACGGTCGAGGCGAGCGCTGGAGGCGGCGCTGTCCGCGTGGTCGTCACAGGCACGCAGAAGGTGGTCTCGGTGACCATCGACCCGGAGGCCGCGTCGGACCATGAGATGCTGCAGGACCTGATCGTGGCCGCCGTGAACGAGGCGATGGAGCAGTCGAAGCAGCTGGCGGCGAGCAAGATGCAGGCCGTCGCTTCCGGCTTGGGCCTGCCTCCCGGCACCCTGGGCCTCTAGGGCCGGGCGCTCCAGCCACAGCCTTGCCGCAGCTGCCGGAGCCACTGGATCGACTCGTACAGGAGCTGTCGAGGCTGCCCGGAATCGGACCGAAGACCGCGCAGCGGCTGGCGTTCCACATGCTGCGGATCGATCGTCAGCGGGCGGAGTCCCTTGCGCAGGCGATCGTCGACGTCAAGGCGCGGATTGGTTACTGCGAGCGCTGCTACAACATCGCTGAGGGCAGCCTCTGCGCGATCTGCGAATCGACCAGGCGCGACAATTCGCTTCTTTGCGTGGTTGAGTCGGCGCTCGATCTGCTCGCGATCGAGCGCACGTCGGAGTACAACGGGCTGTACTTCGTCCTGCACGGCGTGATCTCGCCCATCGACGGGATCGGTCCGGACCAGATCCACGTGCCGCAGCTGCTGGTGCGAGCGGGCGCGGAGGGCGTGTCGGAGGTGATCGTCGCCACAGACGCCGACATCGAAGGCGAGGCCACCGCTGCCTACCTGCAGCGCGCGCTGGCGCCACTGGGCGTCACCGTGACGAGGCCCGCGCATGGACTTCCGGTCGGCGGCGACCTCGAGTATGCGGACGAGCTGACCCTCGCCCGGGCGCTCGCCGGGCGCCGGGCGTTCTGATCGTCGACGCCGAAGCTATCGGCGCCTCCGGCGCTGCTGTTCGACCTCGGAGGCACTCTGATCGACAGCGTTTCTCAGGTCTACGAGGACCCGGCCGACCTGGGGGCCCGCCTGGACGAGCTCGGGATCCGGGCCGAGGCGTAGGGCGCCGGCATTGCAATACGTGCCGTTCGACCGGTAGAATTCGCAGGTTCCCCCGAACCAAAGGTTTCGTGCGCCCTGAAAGGCGCGGAGCGGTTCGGGAGGGGCCAGCACCTTGACAACTGAAGAGTGGGAAAGACTCTGAGAGTCTTATGACTCAGGGCAAAGGCCTTGGGTCCTCCGTTTAGACGGAGAGTTTGATCCTG
>WNGG01010352.1_pt1 | contig 23268 bp, 18 predicted proteins | sample 5400661 | NCBI WGS metagenome assembly WNGG01 (sample SAMN13153372, study PRJNA577476) | soil metagenome | isolation source: 100 cm soil or saprolite under Garry oak tree replicate 1 | place: USA:California | collected 2016-06-15
GTTCCAGCGTCCGTTCGACGCCCTCGGCGGGCAGTGCCAATCCGATCCCGTCTGCCGCACCCAATTCCCCGCGCCCGAGTAACCCAATCCTGTCGGAGGAAGTTTGGTCCCTACTGGGTTTTGGACCACGGTGGGACAACGCCGGTCATGCGCGCGTAGGCGACGAGTTGGCCCATATGCTCGTTGGCGTGAACGATGATGCGCAGATACATGCCGTCCACGGTGGCGTCCCGATCCATGATGCGAACTTTGCGCTCGAGGTCTTTTGGTGTGATGGCCGAGTGGGCTTGCTTGACAGCCTCCAGCGAACGTTTCAGCCAGTTGATGACGTCGGCTTTTGAGGTGACCGTCTTCTCCATCTCTTGTTTCAACTCGGCCGGCATTTTGGGGCCCGTCACGCTCAGCAGGTAAAAATTAGCAAGAGCGATGTGCATGTAAACTTCGCTGGCGGAGCGCACGCCCGGCGCGGGACGCCACGCGAATTTTTCCTCGGGCGTGGCCTCGGCAAGCGCAATCAATTGACTCGAAACGTGGCGCCACTCTCCGTCATACCCCTGCCAGAGTCCCTCCAGGGAGGACTGCGCGAGCAACGGGCGCGCGCTGAAGAGTAGAAGCAATAGAAGCGCTTTTCTCATGATTTATCTCGTTTCTGGCTCTCTCGAAAGCGAAAAGCAGAACCTGCCGGCGTGCCAAACGGGAGCCCATTTTAATGGAGATTCCCCAAAGTTGACACGCCCTTCTCAAAACGTCTCCACCGGGAGTCGACGTGAGCCAGAAACAGAAGAAGCAGGTAAGTGGCGAGTGAGTCTGCTAGACTGGCCCGGCGCGGTGAGAAATTTGAGGCAAAAGACACGAAGACGGTTTCTGGCAGAGGCTGTCGGGTCGGCAGCTGGCCTGTGGGTGTGGCCGGGGGTGAGGAAGGCGTTTGCGGCAGAGAGCGGGCCACGGATGCAGTTTCCGGCGGAGCCGCGGGAACGGATCGCGATTGCGTCGTATCCGTTCCGGGATTTTATTGCGGGGCGCGAGGATAAATCCCGCAGCGGCAAGATGGAGCTGAAAGAGTTCGCGGCGCACGTCAGCGCCAAATTCCACATTAAGAAGATAGAGCCGTGGAGCGCGCATTTCCGCTCGCTGGAGAAGTCTTATCTGGAGGAACTGCGGTCGGCGGTGGCGCAGGCAGGCGGAGCAATCGTGAACATCGCAGTGGACGGAGAGCACAGCCCGTATGCGGCGGATGGCCCGGAGCGGGAAAAAGCCGTGGCGTTCAGCAAGGAGTGGATTGACGCAGCCGTGGTGATTGCTTCGCCGAGCGTGCGAACGAATATTCCTCCGGCGAAAGATGCGAAGCCGGACGTGGAGCGGGCCGCCGAGAGCTTGAAGCGCGTGGCGGAATACGGCGCAGCGAAAAACGTGGTGGTGAACCTGGAGAACGACAACCCGATGAGCGAGGATCCGTTTTTTCTGGTGAAGGTCATCGACAAGGTGAACAGTCCGTGGCTGCACGCACTGCCGGATTTCGCGAATACGCTGGCGGCGTACGAGGAGGAGTATGCCTATAAGGGGATCGAGGCGATGTTCGGCAGGGCCTACAACATTTCCCATGTGAAGGAAACGGAAGTGGGCGATGGCAAGGACAAAGTCGCGCACGTGGATTTGCCGAAGACTTTCGGAATCGCCAAACGGCACGGATATAGAGGATATTTTTCGATGGAGTGGGACAGTCCGGGCGATCCATACGCAGGGACAGCGGGGCTGATTGACAAAACGCTGAAGAATCTTTCCTAACGAATTTTGCTCAAGCGCTTAAAGTCATTCGATGTTTCCGTACTCTTCATCGGTTGCGCCTCGCGACGCAGAGGTGAGCTGAAGCTCGGGGAGCCCGGCAGACTTGAGCTGGCGATTGAGAGCGGGGAGATCGGCGGACTGGAAGTCCTGCCAGAGCTTCAGGACGGCGGCCCAATCTTTTTCCGCGGCGTCGATGGCGGCAAGCTGAGCAGCGGTGGGCCACCGGGACCAGAAGGGCCGCCGAGAATGGCCGTCAGCTTTTTGTCAAAGGCGGAGGCGGCAACGGCGAGTGGGCCGGAAATTTTGGCAGCCGGCGAGTTCGCGGCGTTCTCGGCTTGCGCGGACGGACCTTTGCCGGTGAGCTTCTGAAGCTGATCGCGAAGAGCGCGGGCTTGCGTAAGGGCTTCGGCGTTTTGGGTCATCGTTCCGGCGAGAAGCTGCTGTTTTTGAAATTCCAGCGCCAGTCCATCCTGCGATGTTTTCACGCGGGGGTCCATTTTCACGATGAGAGGCTCGCTGAACGTGTGTCCATTGACGGTGAAACGGACAGAATACTGCCCGGGGACAGCCATGGGGCCTTGCGGCGAGCGGGGCGTGTCGCCCGGAATCGCAGCGATGGGATATTCCGAGCGAGTGGCTCGCGGCGAAGGATAGTGCAGGTCCCAAACCCAACGGTGCATTCCGGCGGAGCTCGAAAGAGTTTTCGGCATGCGAATCCAGTAGAGGGGAATCAGTTCCTTGGCGAGGTCTTCGGGCGAGGCTGCGGGCTTGTCGGCGCTCGAGAATTTGCGGACGAGTTTGCCTTGAGCGTCAAGAATTTCCACCGTGACCGGCGTAGAGGCAGCTTGGGCAAGAAAATAATCGATGATGGCGCCATCAGGAGGGTTTTGCGCGGTCGGCTCGTCGGGCGGAATGGGAGTGTCCGTATTGGTGTCGCGGCGGACACGATAAGCGGTGGCGGGCTTGAAGAGATACACCTCGGATTTGGCGACGGATTCGGTGATCTGACGCAAGGACGTAATGTCATCGAGAATCCAGAAGGAGCGGCCGTGGGTGGCCACGACCAAGTCATCGTCCTGAATCCGGAGATCGCGCATGGAGGTGTGGGGCAGGTTGAGCTGGAGCGATTGCCAATGGTCGCCGTCGTCGAAGGAGACCCAGACGCTCGTTTCGGTTCCGGCGAAGAGCAAGCCCTTGCGCACGGGATCTTCGCGCACGGCGTCGACGGGAGCATTGTCGGGAAGGCCGGAGGTGATGAGACTCCAGGTTTTGCCGCCGTCGTGCGTACGGTAGATGTAGGGATGAAGATCGTCGATGCGGAAGCGGCTGACGGAAGCGTAGGCGGATTCCTCGTCAAAGTGCGAAGCAGCGAGCTGAGTGACTTTGCTCCAGGGAGTGATTTCGGGTGGAGTGATGTTTTTCCAGTTGGAGCCGGCATCGCGAGTGATCCAGAGGAGGCCGTCGTCGGTGCCGGCCCAGAGGGTGTTTACGTTCTTGAAGGAAGGAGCGAGCGAGTAGATGACGCCGCGAATTTTATCGGCGTTGGGATCCTTCGCGGCTTTATCGCCGAGACTCGCGGGAATGGAGCCATGCTCGCGGGCAAGATCGGGGCTGATGGTTTGCCAGGTTTGGCCTCCGTCGGTGGTCTTAAAGAGAAAATTGGAAGTGTAATAGAGGACATGAGGATCGACGGGCGAAAACAGAATGGGCTGCGTGCGGTCGGCGCGGAACTTGGGATCGGCGGCGGGGATGGGTGTGACGTTCTGGAATTGGCCGGTGGAGAGGGAGAACCTGGAAACTTCGCGCCGGCCGGCGCCATAGACGATGTCGGGGTTGAGAGGATCGGGAGCGGCGTAACCGTATTCGATGATCCCCGCGGGATGCCATTCACGGAAAGTGATTTCGCCGTCGTTGCCGCGGCTGGAGACACAGACCGAACCGCTGTCCTGCTGGCCGCCGCAGACAAGGTAGGGAAAAGAATTGGTGGTAGCAGCATGATAGAGCTGCCCGGTGGCTTGGTTGTACCAGGAACTCCACGTTTGGCCGGAATTGACGCTGACGAGTGCGCCCTGGTCGCTGGTGAGAAGAATGATGTTGGGAGAGTTGGGATTGATCCACAGGTTCTGGTAGTCGTCGCCGCCGGGCGCGCCGCGAAGACTCGTCCACGTTTTGCCGCCGTCGGTGGAGCGCATCGTCACGATGCTGGCGCTGTAGACCACGTCGGGATTCTTAGGATCGACGCGCGGAACGGGCAGATCGCCGCCGCCGATGCGCAGCGCGGGGCGTGGATCCGTGGTGATACGGGTCCAGTTTTCGCCGGCGTCATTGGAGCGGTAGATGCCGACGCTGGGCTCGTTGGTGGCGACAGAAGCGTAGAGCCGATTGCTTTGGCTTGCCGCGATGGCCACGTCAACCTGGATGATTCCTTTTGGCAGACCGTTGGTGAGTGGGCGCCAGGTTTTCCCGCCGTCGGTGGATTTGAAAACGCCGCCACCGGCGCCGCTGTATTGATTGCCGTCTTCCCACGGGCCGAGGCGGACTTCCCAGAGGGAGGCGTAGACGATGCTGGGATTCGAAGGATCGATCTGCACGTCGGAGCCGCCGACGTTTGCGTCTTTCGAAAGAACCTTCTGCCAGTTCTGTCCGCCGTCCGTGGAGAGGTAGATGCCGCGCTCTTCATTGGCGCCGTAGGGATGGCCAAGAGCCGCGGCGAAAACGCGATTAGGATTGCGCGGATCGACGGCGAGAGCGGGGATGCCCTGCGTGTTGCGTAGGCCGAGGTGCGTCCAGGTTTTTCCGGAGTCGGTGGATTTGTAAATTCCATCACCGACGGAAAGATCGGGCCGCGCGAGGCCTTCGCCGCTGGCGACGTAAATGATATTGGGATCGGAGGGAGCCACGGCGATGGCGCCGATGGATTGCGTGGGCTGGCCGTCAAAGATGGGAGTCCAGGTACGACCGAAATCGTCGGACTTCCAGACGCCGCCGTTGACCGCGCCCATGTAGAAAACATTCGGCTGGCTAGGCACGCCGCAAGCGGCGCGAGTGCGACCGCCACGCGTGGGGCCGATCATGCGCCAGCGCAATTCCTCGTAGGCGGATTCGGGAAATTGCTGCGCAGTGGTACTCGGGGCGGTGGAAGCAGTCAGAGAAGCGAGCACGAGAGGCAGGAAAAGAGAAATTCGCATGACGGAAACCTCCGGCAGAATCTTAGGGGCGACACAGCATAATGCAAGAGCGGAATGAATGACACTGTCTTGTCTGAGTTCAAGAAGTGGCGCAGAATTCGGCGCTTGGAATTAGCTGCCTGCGAGGGGAACCGTGCCGTAAACGGGGGCGTCGCGGAACTTTCTTGTGGCCTGCTCGCAGCGGGCGTATGCTTCGGTGCGACTCTTTCCGAGAGGAGAGAAACGATGAACGCAAGAGCAGGCATGATGATGATGGCGCTGGTTGTGACGTCGTTGGGGCCGGCCGTACGCGCGCAACAAGCCAGTAGCGGGGCTGCGTCGTCTCCGGACCTTTCGCCGGTGCCCAATCCAGTGAGCACGGCGGTGAAGAGCCAACTGCCGCGTTTCTCGAAGAACATGGTGGCTGCCGCCGAAGCCATGCCCGCGGACAAATATGGTTTCAAGCCCACGCCGGAAATGAACTCGTTCGCGCATCTGGTGATGCACATCGCGCAGTCCAACAACGCTCTGTGCTCAAAGATTTCAGGTATGGCGGCCCCGGACGCGAAGATGGCGGATACGGACCCCAAGGACAAGCTGGTGGCGGCGCTGAAGGCCTCGTTCGAATATTGCACGACGGCGCTCGAAAAAGTGGATGATTCGAAGCTGGGAGAGCAGATGATGTTGTTCGGCAACCACCCGTTCTCCCGCGCGGGAGTGCTGATCATTTTGAGCGATGATTGGTACGATCACTATGGAGCGCAGGCGATTTATTTGCGGTTGAACGGGATTCTGCCGCCGACAGCCCAGCCGCCAAAGCAATAACGAAAAGAACCTGCACCCAGGAATAAGCCCTGCAGAAAATTTTCAACACTGGTCAGCAATGGTGGGCAGAACCTGGAAAGGATGCGCTATTTAGACCTGGAGGACGTCGCCGTCGCGAGCGACAATTTCATAGAGCACTGGGTTGACGAAGAAGCCGAGCAAGAGGCGCGAGAGAAGACCGGCGACGACCACGATGGCGAAGGGCTTCTGCGTGTCACTGCCGACGCCGGTGGACAGGGCCGCGGGCAAGAGGCCGAGGCAAGCGACGAGCGCGGTCATCATGATGGGCCGGAGGCGGAGAAGCGAAGCTTCGCGCGTGGCCTCATGGATGGACTTGCCCTCAAGGCGAAGCTTATTGATGTAGCTGACGAGGATGACCGCGGTTTGCACTGAGACGCCCAGCAAGGCGAGGAGACCGAGGATGCTGGAGACGCTAAACGGCGTGTGCGTAAGCTTTAGGGCAATGAGCGCGCCAACCGGCTGAGTCATGACCGCGCCGATGGCAATGGTGACGGGGAATTTGAAGTTGTCGTAGAGCGCGAAAAGAATGAGAAATATGAGCAAGACGGCGAGCGGAGCAATAATGATAAATTGGGACTTGGATTCGAGCAACTCGCTGTACTCCCCACCCCAATCGAGCGAGTAGCCCTCCGGCAGTGCAACGGACTTCCGCACAGCTTCCTGGCCGGACCTCACGATGCTTTCAAGATCACGGCCCTCGACCGAAAATTGAATGCCGATGTAACGAGAATTGTTCTCGCGATAGATGAAGGAAGCACCAGTACTTTCCCTGATGGTAGCCAGCTCAGAAAGAGGTATCTGCTGTCCGGCGGGAGCGGGAACAAGCAGATCGCCGATGTCGCGGGCGCTGGACCGGAACTGCGGCTCCATGCGAACGACGAGATCGAAGAGCTTTTCCCCCTGGATGACTTGGGTGGCGGATTGGCCACCGATGGCCGCCTGGACGACGGTTTCGACGTCGGCGACGTTGATGCCGTAGCGCGCGATTTTCTTGCGATCGGCGTCGATGATTAAGCTGGGCTGGCCGAGCTCGCGGACGACGGTGAGCTCTTTGAATCCGGATGTCTTGTCCAGCACGTTTCGGATTTCGACGGCTTTTTTCTCCAAAACGTCCAGATCGCGGCCGTAGATTTTGACTGCAAGAGCGGATTTGAGTCCGGTGAGTGCTTCGTCGACGGCGTCTTCTGCCGGTTGCGTGTAGTTGAAGATCACGCCAGGATAGGCGTCGAGCTTTTTCTCAAGATCCTTCGTCAGCTCCCCCTTCGTATGAACGGAGCCAGATTTCCAGGACTTGTCGTCGTAAGGTTTCAATCCAACGTAAAACTCGCAATTAAAGAAACCAGTTGGATCGGTCCCGTCATCGGGACGACCGAGCTCGGAGCCGACGACGGTGACCTGCGGGTACTGGTTCAGGATGTTGCGAATTTGTGGCGCAAACCTGGCGGCGTCTTCGAGCGAGATGGTGTACGGCATCGTGGCGCGGACCCAGAGAGCGCCTTCGTCGAGATGCGGAAGGAATTCTCCTCCTATTAGAGGGACGAGGAGAAGGCTTGCGGCAAAGATCGCGCCGCTGGTAAGGAGAGTGATCTTGGGATGCGCGAGGCACCAATCGAGGCACTTCGCGTAAACGTCGCGGATCCAGTCGAAGATGCGGTTGTGCTTTTCCTCAACGCCTCTCTTGAAGGTGTACCAAGCCATTACGGGAACAACGGTAAGCGTAAGGATGAGCGCGCCGACGAGCGCGAAAGCCATGGTGTCCGCCATGGGATGGAAAAGTTTCCCGGCAGGCCCGGTGAGCGCGTAGATGGGAAGGTATCCGGCGATGATGACGGCAACAGAGTAGAAAATGGGGCGATCGACATCGCGGGCCGCGGCGAGAATGACCTCGTGGAGCTGGTAGTCCTTCCCTTTGCGCAGGCCGAGCTCGCGGTAGATGTTCTCGACCATGACGATGGTGCCGTCAATGATGATGCCGAAGTCGATGGCGCCGATGGAGAGGAGATTCGCGGCTTCGCCTGTGAGGTTCAGAAAAATAAAGGCGAAGAGAAGAGCCAGCGGAATGGTGAGGGCGGTGATGACAGCAGCGCGAAAGCTGACCAGGAAGAAGATGAGGACGAGGAGAACAAGGATCATGCCGCGGAGAAGATTGCCTTCCACCGTGTCGGTGGTGACGCGGACAAGGTCGCTGCGGTCGTAGAAAGGACGAACTTTGACGTCGGGAGGAAGGACGTTGCGGTTGAGCTCTTCGGTTCTTTTCTCGACGCCCTGGAGGACGTTCTGCGGCTGTTCGCCGCGGCGCATGAGGATGACGCCTTCGACGGCGTCGTCGTTGTTTTTGAATTTATCCTGAAAGCCGAAAACGCCGAGCCGCGGAGCGTGGCCGATTTCGACGTGCCCGATGTCCTTGACGCGGATGGGCACGCCGTTCGAGCTGCCGACGACCACTTCGCCGATGTCATCCGTGGATTTGACGAGGCCGAGTCCGCGAACGTAATAGAACTGGCCGCCTTGGGTGTAGAAGCCGCCTCCGGTGTTGGCGTTGTTGGCAGCAAGCGCGTTGAGGACCTGCACGACGGGCAGGTGGTAGTTATAGAGCTTCACCGGATCAAGAAGGACGTGATACTGCATGGTGGGTCCGCCGAAGCCGGAATCGTCGGCGACGCCGGGAACGCTGCGATAAGCCCGCTCGATGATCCAGTCTTCATAGGTATGCAGCTCCGTGGGAGTGCGGTCTGGGCTTTCGATGACGTAGCGATACACGAGGCCGCTGGGACTGAACAGCGGAGACATACTGGGCGTAGGCGGATGCTGGAGAGACCGTAGAGAGAGATGGAACGCATCACTTTCAGATGCGGGGTGCCATTCATCGCCAATTCCAGCGGCAAGGTGGTGAGGCGCTCGACCTCTTCCGCGGCGTGGCCGGGCCATTGGGTGACGAGCTCGACCATGGGCGGAGAAAGATCGGGATAGGCATCCACGGGCATGCGCTGGAAGGAAACGGCGCCGGCAACGATGATGAGCACGGTAACCATCATCACCAGGAAGCGCTGTTGCAGCGCGAATTGGACAATGCGATGGATCATAGTGATCTGACGGCCGTCTCGCCCCTCTAATGCTGCAAGGAATTCTTAAATTGCAGGAAGAGGCTGCCGTTGCCGACGACGCGCTCACCTTCCTTCAAGCCATCCGTAATTTGTGTCCGGCCGGCCTGGCTGTCGCCGACTTTCACCAAGCGGCGCTCGAATTGATTTGAAACTTTTGTCTGTGCGTAAACGAATGGCTGATTCTCCGTGTCGCGAAGAACGGCGGCGTCCGGGACCGTGAGCGCATCGCGAATCGCGCCAGCTTGTACGGTGGCGGTGACGTACATGTCCTTCTTCAGTTTTTTGCCGGGATTCACTGTGACGATGCGGGCCTGCAGCGTGCGCGTATTCGGATCCAGCGCCGGCGCAAGGTAAGAGATTCTTCCGTGAAAGATTTCTGCGTAGGAGTCGGTCCTGATATCGACGGAATCGCCGGAGTGCACGTAGGCCATATCACTCTGGTAGACGTTGACGAGAACCCATACTGTGCTCATGTCTGAAATGGTGAAGACCTGGGTTGCGCCGGCCTGCAGTAATTGGCCTGGGCCGACGAGACGCTCGACGACTTCGCCGCCAACGGGCGCGACCACAGGAATTTGCGAAGTCATCTTCGGAGGATTTTTGACCACGGCCTCGGGATCGGGAAGCCCAAGGGCGCGCAGAGTATCCTCGCTGGCTTGGAGATCGGCACGCGCCTGATTTCGGCTGGTTTCCGCTTGCTGGAGATCGGCTTCGGCAATCGCGCCGTGGGCGTAGAGATCCTGGGAGCGCGTATAGATCTTGTCCGCCAGAGAGAAGGCATCGCGCGCCTTCATATACGCGGAACGCGCCGCCGAGTAGTCCGGGCTGTTCACCGTGAGCAGAGGCTGACCCGCATGAACTGACTGGCCGGGCGCCACGAGGATTTCATGGACCGGCCCGCCGATGGCGCTGAACACGGGCGTGGTTTTAAAGGCGTTGTAGCTGACGTTTCCCGTAAGACGAAGCAAACGCGGGAGCTTTGCTTTTTCCACGGGCACCACTTGAAGATGAGCCATCTGGTCCTGCGGGACGCTAAAGAGCGAAGCGGTGTCCGTTTTGGCTTCCGTGCCGGAATAGGAGGTCATTTTGGATTCGGATTCCGTGGGGCCGGAGCCGCAGCCCGCAAAGGAAAGCCCAGCGGCGAGTGCGGCGATGGATAAGAAGCTAGCCGGAAAAGATATTTTTCTCATGGCAATGTCCTCGTTCCGACGGCCTGGCGCATCTGTTCGAGCGTGGTCATGTAGGTGGCAAGGGCCTGGCGGTAGGCAAGCTGATTGGCGCGGTAAGTGCGCTCGGCGTCGAGGTAATCGAGGAGACTGGCGGCGCCGCGCTTGTAAGCGTACTCGCTGATGTCGCGCGATTTGGCGGCCTGCTCGACGTAACCGCCCTGATAGAGCTGGACGATCTGCTCGCTGGTGCGAACTGCGGAGTAAGCATCCGCCACGTCGGTGAGAACCTGCTGCGAAGTTTCGGCAGCGAGCTCCTGTGTCTGGGTGATGACGTAACGGGTGCGGGCGACTTCGCCTTGGTTGCGGTCAAAGAAGGGCAGCTGAAGGTTGAAGAAAAAAGCGCCGGTGTTGGTAGCAGCGACGTGGGAGTAGTTGAAAGTGGTGGTTAAGTCGCGTTTGCGGTTGGCCTCAGCCAACAATTCGGCGCTGCGCGCGGCAAGCACGTTCTTCTGTGCGGCCTGAAGATCGGGGCGGGTGCGCAAGGCCAGCGCTTTCAAATCCTCGACATTGGCATGAACCGGCGCGTACTCAAGCTCGCCGGCGACGTCGTACGAATCCGGAACAGATTCAAAACCGAGGAATTGCCGCAGGCTGGCCAGGGCCTGCACTTTGGCGAGTTTTGCGGCAAAAACATCGTTCTGGAACTGCAGCATCTGCAGCTTGATCTTGAGCAGGTCGCCTTCGCTCATGGCCCCGGCTTTGTAGCGGGTTTCGCTGATGTCTACGGTCTTCTGGAAGCCGTCGAGGTCCTGTTGCGTAAAATCGATGGTGGACTGCGCGAGAAGCACGGCGACAAATTGCTGCCCGACGTTAAAGACGAGCTGACGCTCGTTGTCGGCGACCGTGGAGCGCGTGGCCGCGGTCACATCCCTCGCGGCTTGCAGACGGTGCTGGCGCTTCTTGCCGATCTCGAACGTGTATCCGAGGCCGAGGTCGAACTGCGCCTGGTTGTCGATGTAGTCGTTGTTAAACTTGCTCGGCTGGAAGATCGGAAGAAATTGCGCGTCCCAGGAAAGAACCGGATTGGGGCGAAGGTTACCGGTAATCTCCTGTGCCTGCGATTGCAGGATCGTGGAACGCGCGGCTTGCAGAGCGTGGTTGTGCTGGAGCGCAAGGCGGATTGCTTCCTCGATCGAAATTCGGGCCACCGGAGGCTGCGAAGGGGCCGCACTCACTGGCGGGGACGACGGGGCCGCAGGCGGCTGCTGCGCTGATGTAAAAACGGCAGCGGCAGGCAGGACCAGCCCCAATCCCAATACTTTCTTCATGTGGAAACTCCTGACGCGTCCCGGCAATAGGGACGGCTAATCACTGCGAATGGGACCGACTAGGGAGAAGACCGCTGGCTAGAAGGCTGGAGGCGGCGCACGCGGGGACGTAGCGCGAGGGAAAGCGGAAGAGATCGAAATAACCGCAGAAACGATCTCAAGCCGGTTCGTAGCCGGGACGATCGCAACGCTCAGAGAATGTGTGGCGACTGCAGAGCCTGCCGTGGAACAGGTGGGGCAAATATGGGACGCAGAAGGCGTGGCCGTAAAGTCGGTACAAAAATGGAATTGCGCCCCCAGGAAAATGACCGCGAGGAGCATCGCCAAGACGCGGATGCGTTGAGTTCTGGCCTGCATTGGATTACTAAAACGAAGCTTAGACGGGAATGGTTGCGGGGTCAAGCGCTCCACGCCGGGCGGTTCCAGACCGCGCAACGACTCCTCGGCAGTTGCAAAAGAAGTGAATTCCGGCAAGAAACTTGGGTGTCGCTGTTCTACTCCCCGAGGCGGCGGTTCCGGACGTCAACAGCCTTGCCGCATTTAGCGCCAGGTGTGAAGCACACAAATCAGGATCAGCACCGATCGCAACTCGGATTCTCTATTTCCGTGCGAGATAGGTTTTGGCTTCGGCCAGCTCAGGCCGGTCGGCGCCAGGCGAACAAATCTCCGCGAGTCTGGCATAGAACGACTGGGCACCACTCGCGTCACCTGAGGCTTGTGCCGCGCGCGCTGCACCAAGAAGGCCATCAAAACGGTTCGGAGAATTCTTGAGGGCCGTTTTGTATTCGGCGAGGGCGTCGGCAGGGCGCTTGAGTTCGAAGAGCATGTCGGCGAGCATTTCGCGTGCGGGGATGGAAAGAGAATCGACGCCCTTGGCGTCCTGCCGATCCGCGATCGCGCGCATTTCCCTGACCGCGTCGTCGCGCTTGCCTTCCGCGAAAAGAATCCAGACTTCGGCGGAACTAAGATGCTTTTCCTTGGAGACGGGATAACCCTGCTTTTGGTCTTCCTTCTCTTGCGCGGCCCAGATTTCTTTGAGTTTCTCGAGATCGGCGCGAGCGCTGGCTACATCACCCAAGTGCGCTTTGCCAATGACGCGGGCGCGGTAGGCTGACTCTTGTGAAAGGAGCTTTACCTTTGGAATGGACAGCGCGGCGGCCTCCGTCCAGCGATGCAGCTCGAGAGCAGTGCGGGCGGAGAGATCCGCGGCGTGTTCGGCTTTGCTTTCCTCGCTGCCACCCACGACGTTTTGCTCGTCCGCAATGACTTCGCGCGCTTTGGCCTCCTGACCCGACTGGAGATAGGAATAGTTGAGAAAGTCCATAGCGTGAGTTTGATAGTGTGATTCGGCCGTGTGCATTTCCGCGGCGTGGGCGCCGGAATTCCTGGCCGCAATGTTGGAGGTGATGGCATCCTGCCAGAGACCGAGGCGAACGAAGATGTGGGAAGGCATATGAATAGCGTGAGAAGAGTCGGGGGCAATCGCGGCGTAGCGGCGGGCGGCTTCGAGTCCTTGCGCAGCAAATTCAGGGCGATCCGCGGCATGAATGAGGTAATGCGCAATGCCGGGATGGTCTGGGTATTTCTGCAGGAGCGGATCGAGAATGGAGATGGCTTTTTTCCGAAGCGCGAGCATATTGGGCTCATCGGCATAGGAGAGTGAAACAAGAGAAAGCGCATAGAAGGAGCCGATTTCGCTATCGCCGGGATTTTCGGCGTAAAGCCGCTCGAGGGCCATGGAATAAGCTTTCGTGCGGTCGGCGTGGGACATTTTGGATTTATTTTGGAAGAAGGATGTCTTTATGGCCTTCCTTCAAGGTTTTTTCATCGGGAAAATCCCAAAGCTGGTGATACAAGGCCATCGCTTTGCCCCAGTGGGCCATGGCGCACTTCGGATCGCGAGCCGCGGCTTCGGAAAACGTTTGTTCGGATTCCTTGTACTGGAAGGAGTGCAGGAGAGCGACGCCCTTTTCAATGTCCGGCTGCACATCGGCAGAGCAGGTAGTGGGGAAATTTACTTTGCCGAGCTGGCTGGGTGAACCGGCGCACACGGCGGAAGGTCGCAGTAGGAAAAGAAGAACGAACAACTCGATGGCAGTTTTGGATCGGTGGTTATCGCTCATGGTGGGTCCCCTTTTGCCCGGCAGAGATTCTACCTCCCGCTACCGTTGCTGGCGGAGTCGAATCTTTTAAATCCCGGTCTGTAAGCCAATGGACGCCGGTTCTGGCGGAGGATAGAATGAGGGTGGAGCGGTACTTCGAAGCAGGTGAGGTAGCGAAAGCCGTTTGAACCGTAACGAATCTCTGGGGTGCTGCGGATAGACAGCCCGTGAGCACGGCCTGTCCCGCTAGCGCGCTCCGTCGAAGCGTTTTCGAAGAGAGTGCGCGAGCGGGGCAGGAAAGCCTAACGGTTGGCTCGTGGCGCCCACCTATTTCAGAGGTTCACGGCCTGGCTCCCCACGGCCAAGCGGTCCGCTCCATTTTTGCGTTTTGTCGTGCCAAAGAGTCCATGCGCGTACTTTTTGTAGGAGACATTGTCGGTTCGCCGGGGCGGCAGATCGTTCGCGACCGGCTGGCGGACATCATTGCGCAGCGGCAGATAGACCTGGTGATCGCCAACGGGGAGAACGCCGCGTCGGGGTTCGGGATCACGCCGCGGCTCGCGGAAGAGTTGTTGAAGATGGGAATCGATGTGCTCACCGGCGGAAATCATAGCTGGGACCGCAAAGAGATTCTGGAGTTCATGCCGCACGAGCCGCGGCTGCTGCGTCCGGCGAATTTTCCCGAGGGCAATCCCGGCAGCGGGCTGTATCTCGGAACGGCTAAAAATGGCGTGAAATACGGTGTGCTAAACCTACAGGGCCGCGTGTTCATGGCGCAGATCGATGATCCGTTTCGAAAAGCGGACTGCGAATTGGCGAAAATTCCCGCTGACGCTGCGTTCTTGCTGGTGGACATGCACGCGGAAACCACGAGCGAAAAGGTTGCCATGGGCTGGTATCTGGATGGCCGGGTGACCGCGGTGATCGGCACGCACACTCATGTGGCGACGGCCGATGAACACGTTTTTCCGCAAGGCACGGCTTACATCACAGACGCAGGAATGACCGGGCCGCATGGCGGAGTGATCGGGATGGACCGCGACGGTATCGTTCAGAAGTTCCTCAACGGGCTGCCGGCGCGATTCGAAGTAGCTTCGGGCGACGTGCAGATGAATTGTGTGCTCATTGAAACCGATGACCAAGGGCCGCGAAATGCCGCCGGGCGGCTCCGCGCGCGCTCCATCGAGCGCCTGCGCTTCTGTATTGATTAGGACTTGAATTTTCTTGCAGCCGTAAGTGCTAACCAGTTTCCCGTTCGCTCTGCGCAGCCATGCGGTCAGCTGCCGCGCGCAAATTCATTCGCGCAAGCTGAAATCGAGTAAGAACTAAAAGCAGCCTAACGGCGGACAACCGCGGGACGTCCGTAGTAATCTGAGGATTCATGCGAAAGAGGGTGGGTCCAAACGCGAGAGTTTTTGCGGCGATGTGTCTGGTGGCCTGCGCCTGCGGAAGCGCCGTAGCCCAGGAAGAAGGAGAGCTGACGGCCAAGCAGCGGATTTTACCGGGAATCGGTCCCGGGCTGCGCACGATGAAACGAGGAGCGGACGGGCGCTTCTACATTCTGGCTTCGCCAGCTCCGGGGCTGATGGTGTTTGACGGCGCAGGCAAGCAACTTCTATCCATCAGCGAATTTCCTCCTTCGACGGCCGACGCGAGCAAAAACCACTCGCTGATTGCTTTTGGCGAAGACTGCGACGTGGATGCTGAGGGCAAGATCTACGTGGCGGACCGAGGAGCAAATCTGGTTCGAGTCTTCTCTGCTGATGGTGAACCTCTTCATTCCATTGCGGTTAAGAATCCGGTATCAGTGGCCGCACTGCCGGAAAGAGAGGTCGCAGTCGCCACCCTGCGGGAGCCGCACCTGGTGATCGTATTCGACTGGAATGGAAAAGAGGTGCGCGAGTTTGGCGATCCGGAGCCGATCGCAGAGCGTGCCGAACTGAACCGCTTTCTGAACATAGGCCAGCTGGCTACAGATTCCCTGGGGCATCTTTACTACGCTTTCGCTTACTTGCCGGAGCCGACCGTGCGGCAATACGACCGGTTGGGCTACGCGGGACAGGATATCCAAGATACGGCGCTGGATGCGATGCCCGCCGCTCAAGCCGCGCGGAAGGAAATCGAGCGGCAGGAGCAGCGAGGCGACCAGCCATCGTTCAAGAGAATCCTTACCGGCGTCGGAGTGGACCGTTCGAACGGAGAAATCTGGATTGCGCTGTACAACAACCTGCTGCACTTCGATGCGGAAGGGAACAGGCGCGCGACCTACAAGATCTACACGCCGCAAGGCGCGCGCCTCGAAGCCAACGTGATTCTCGTCGAGAAAGATCGTTTGATCATCGGAAGTGATCCTCTGGGCCTCTACGAATTCGATCGGCCGGACAAAAAAATCTCAAAATAAGGCGAGATTTCCTCAGGCCAAATTGTGTGAGACTTATGCAAGATCTTTGCAACACGCAAGATTTCGTAAGAAAATCCCGCAAAAATGGCTAGTTCGTACGAACCTACACGAAAATTTTGCTTGTGGAAAACTTGTGTATGAGGTGTGCACCGCGGCCAGGACCTTCGCACACTTTTCGCTTGCCCCGCGCGCACCAATCAGAGACAATCCCGCGCGGTCTCAGAGCGGCAGTACGCGGGCCGACAAGTCCTGACAGGCTGCGCGCGGATCAACAGGTGCAAGCGCAAACGTTCCGGCGCGAGCAAGAATCCCGAAGCCTGAAGAAAGATGGAGCTAAATTTGCTTTCCACAGCTTTTGCACATCTGTGGAAATACTAAAGAGTTTTCTTTCCTCCTTCGATGACGACTGCACCTCAAGTTGGACGTGAGCGTGAAGTGGTGAATTCCTGGGATAAGTTTTTGGAGCACGTGAAGTCCCGGGTTAGCATCAACACTTACACGACGTGGTTCCAGCCCACCCGACTGAACCGCGCCGAGGGCGACACCCTATTTGTGCAGATTCCCAGCGCGGTTTTCCGGCAAGTCCTAACGCGCACGTACGGGGATATCGTCAAAGCGGTGTTCCACGAAATCGGCACGCCCAACGTGAAAGTTCAATACGTTTGCACTGAGGAAGAGCCCGTCCAGGTAGCACCTGTGGTTTCGGGCAGGAAGCAGGCGAAGCTGGATTTTGAGAGCAGCGATCATCAGCTTAATCTGCGCTATACCTTCGATACGTTTGTGGTCGGCAAGTCCAACGAGTTTGCTCACGCCGCCGCGCGCGCGGTCGCCGAACAGCCTTCGAAAGCGTACAACCCCCTATTCCTCTATGGCGGCGTGGGGATGGGCAAGACCCACCTGATGCACGCCATCGGTCACACTATCAAGAAACGCAACCCGGCGATGCGGCTAAGTTATGTGAGCGCGGAGAAATTCACGATCGAAGTGATCAACTCGCTGCGATTTGACCGCATGATCAGCTTCCGCGACCGCTTCCACACCGTGGATGTGCTGCTGGTGGATGATATTCAATTCATCGCAGGGAAAGAGCGCACGCAGGAGGAGTTCTTCCACACCTTCAATGCGCTATACGAGCAGCAGAAACAAATCGTCATCTCTTCAGACTGCTTGCCCAAGGATATCAACTCGATTGAAGAGCGCCTGCGCTCCCGATTTGAATGGGGATTGATTGCGGACATCCAGCCGCCTGATCTCGAAACGAAGATCGCCATTTTGCAGAAGAAAGCGGAGAACGAGCGCTTCGATCTGCCGGACGACGTAGCGGAATATATCGCGCGCGCCATCAAGTCCAACGTGCGGGAGCTGGAAGGCGCACTCACCCGCTTGATGGCCTACGCGTCACTGACTGGGGCCATCATTTCGCTGTCGACCGCACAGCAGGTGCTTCGAAACATCATCGCCTCGCAGGAAAAGCGCGTCACCATCGATCTCATTCAGAAGCGGGTGAGCGAGCACTTCGACTTGCGGGAACAGGACTTGAAGATACGCAGCAATACGCGCGCGATTGCCTTTCCCCGGCAAGTGGCGATGTACATCGTGAAGCAGCTCACCACCGCTTCGCTGCCGGAGATCGGCCGTCAATTCGGCGGAAAGCACCACACTACGGTGCTGCACTCGATCAATAAAATCGAAGAGTTGCGGCGTTCTGACAAAGATCTCAATCGGACCATCACTCGCTTGATGGACGCGTTACAGTAGGGGCCGCCTCGCCCATCCTGACGCTCCTTGAGAGCTATCTCTTCCTGGGTCAAATTACTCCCACACAGTTCTGTCCGCGGTGCAAATCCGTGTGAATAAACGCACCTACGCTCAGTGTGTGCCCTTCACATGTGAGGTAGATGCTGTACAAATACGTTGGAAAATTTGCGGGGAATCTATCAGTGGGTGTGGGAAAAAGCTTGGATTGAAATACCCATTGCTGCTCCTAGAGGCTACTTTCTTCGATATTCACAAAGCACGACGTGGAAAGAATAGCGCTACCTCCTACGTTGCAAAGCAGTTGCCAGGGTTTCCACCGATCCACAATGCTCATCACAACAACAAGCCTTATCGGAGCGTACATCTCTAAAGCTCTTTGATGAAGTGATTGTACCTATGATGATTTCCACAGTGCCGTGGCAAGCTGCGGGCTTTATACTTTTCAAAAAAGCGAGTAGAGTACGGCAGCTGTAGAATTGAGTTGAAAGAGGGCGCCGTCCCCGCCCGAGTCGAGGGTACACTTCATCATGACCGCACCCGGAACGGCACGTGAGGAACATCAAGCGATGGAATTCAGCGTCACAAAATCAGCGCTGTTGAACGAACTCAATACGACGCAAGGTGTTATCGAGCGCAAGACCACGATCCCAATTCTGTCCAACTTGCTTGTGGAGGCGCAGGGCAGTTGCCTGACGATCACCGCAACGGACCTGGAACTCAGCATCCGCACATCCTGCGAAGCCAAGATCAAGAAGGAAGGCGCGGGAACAATCCCGGCCAAGAAACTGCTTGAGCTCGTGCGCCTACTTCCTGAGGGCGAAATTAAGGTCAAGCTTTTGGACAACCACTGGGTGGAGATCGTCAGTGATAGGAAGAAATATAAGTTGGTTGGCATGGCCAAGGAGAACTTTCCGGCATTGCCGGCAATGCCCCACACGTTGGTAAAAGTGCCCGCCGCAATCCTCGAAAGCCTGATTGCCAAGACGAAGTTTGCCATCTCCATGGAGGAGTCGCGCTACACGCTGAATGGTGGACTGCTGATCTTGAGGCCGGACACGCTAGCGATGGTGGCGACGGACGGGCATCGGCTGGCGCTGGCCGAAACCGACCACAAACTTGCGGGACTGAATGGGGAAGTGAAGGTGCTCATTCCGAAGAAGGCCATGGACGAAGTGGAGAAACTTTCCAGCGCTGCTGGCTCCGATGCACACATCGATTTTGCGAAGGATGAAAGCCACCTATTTTTCCAAGTGGGACATCGCTTGCTGATTTCGCGGATCCTTACGGGGCAGTTTCCGAACTACGAAGCGGTCTTGCCGCGCGACAACAACAAACACGTGGTGATCGAACGTGCCGAACTGACCGATGCCGTCCGCCGGGTCTCGCAACTTGCCGACCAGCGCTCGCACGCCGTGAAGTTTTCGATCTCGAACGAAGGCGTGGAGATTTCCGCCTCGAGCCCGGAGTATGGCGAAGCGAAAGAAAGCATCGAGAAGGAATACAAGGGCGATCCCATCTCCATCGGTTTTAATTCCAGCTACATGCTGGATTTCCTTTCCGCCGCGGCGGATGGCCCGATCAGCATCGAGCTGAAAGACGAACAGTCTGCCGGGCAGTTGCGGCCGCTGGCGGATGAATCCTACCGCTATCGCTACGTCATCATGCCGATGAGGATTTGAGACCCAAACAATCGGAAAATCTCCCCATGAAAAGGCAATTTGCAGAGCGACTTTTTGTTTTTCGTTCCTATCTGCAACATCATTATAAGTTTAAGGAAACAAACAGTTTATCTAACGCTCAAGAGTGCCAATACGCTTGAGAAAAGGACCCACATCGGATATACTTTCTTGGTTGTCGATTCGCAGTTCGGATACCTCCATAATCGACACGTCCGCCAGGCCAAGTGACTCGGGAATCGGCTCTGCGCCAGGAGCTTCGAGGTCACTCGCCTGGAGAAACATGAGTCTTCGCCACGTCCCGCTGCGCGGGACGGGATGGAGCAGGAACCCTACGAGTTCTGGATTGGCCCAGCGAACCCGGAATCAAAGGGTAAGGCGACGCACGGAAAATTCCGCAAACACGCCTTTCTTGCTTCAAAAATAAATAGTTCGTAGCGCGGACCATGACTCCGGTTTGCCCGGGGTCTGCTTAACGCCGCAGGTTTTCGAGACAAACGGTTGCACGGGAGAAGACATGGGCGACAAGGAAAACGTTGCTGGCACGCCGCAGGGCGGCCACAAGTACGACGCAAAATCCATCAGAGTTCTTGGCGGCCTGGAAGCCGTGCGACTCCGTCCGGCGATGTATATCGGTTCGACGGGAGAGATGGGTCTCCACCATCTCGTTTGGGAAGTCGTGGATAACTCCGTTGACGAAGCCCTGGCTGGCTATGCGGACGAAATCAATGTGACCGTGCACGCGGACAACTCCGTGACCGTGGTGGACAACGGCCGCGGCATCCCCGTGGACATGCACCAGACGGAAAAGCGCCCCGCGGCGGAGGTCGTGATGACCGTTCTGCACGCGGGCGGAAAGTTCGACAGCGAAACCTACAAGGTCTCCGGTGGTCTGCATGGCGTAGGCGTTTCGGTGGTCAATGCGCTTTCCGACTGGCTGGAGCTGGAGATTTCGCGCGACGGCGCCGTGTGGGAACAGACCTACGAGAAGGGTAAACCCACCTCCAAGTTGAAGCAGACGGGGAAGACGCGCAAGGCCGGGACGATCGTCACGTTTCATCCCGATCCGGCAATTTTTGAGAAGACAGAGTACAGCTTCGACACGCTGTCGCAGCGGCTCCGCGAGCTGGCGTTTCTCAACAAGGGATTGAAGATCACGCTGACCGATGAGCGTACCGAAAAGACCGCGGAATTCCGGTTTACCGGCGGCATCACCGAGTTCGTCAAGCACCTGAACCGCGGCAAATCCACGCTGCACGATTCACCCATTTACATGGAAGGGAAGCGCGGCACCGTGGAAATCGAAATCGCTCTTCAATACAACGACACGTATGGCGAGAACGTGTTTGCGTTTGCAAACACCATCAACACGGTGGACGGCGGCACGCATCTCTCGGGTTTCCGCTCGGCGCTGACGCGCTCGATCAACAACTTCGCGTCTTCCGCGGGAATGTTGCGGGAGCAGAAAGATGAAGTGACGATCACCGGTGACGACGTGCGTGAAGGCTTGGTCGCCGTGGTCAGCGTGCGGCTGCCGCAGCCACAATTTGAGGGGCAGACCAAGGGCAAACTGAACAGCGATATCAAAGGCGACGTCGAACAGTTGGTGAACGAAAAGCTCGGCGAGTGGTTTGACAAGCACTCCACCGTGGCGCGGCGCATTATCGGCAAGTGCATCGAGGCAGCACGCGCGCGCGAAGCGGCCCGCAAAGCCCGTGAATTGACGCGCCGCAAGTCCGCCATGGATTCGAGCGGCTTGCCCGGCAAATTAGCCGATTGCCAGGAACGCGATCCGGCGCGCTGCGAGCTGTTCGTGGTCGAAGGCGAGTCGGCAGGCGGCTCGGCCAAGCAGGGTCGTGACCGGCGCTACCAGGCCATCCTTCCACTGAAGGGCAAGATCCTCAACGTTGAAAAAGCGCGTTACGACAAAATGCTGGGCCACGAGGAAATTCGCGCCATCATCACCGCGCTGGGCACTGGCATCGGCAAAGACGATTTTGATGCTGGGAAACTGCGCTACCACAAGATCATTCTGATGACCGATGCGGACGTGGACGGTTCGCACATCCGCACGCTGCTGCTGACGTTTTTCTTCCGGCACATGAAGGAACTCATCGAGCGCGATCACATTTACATCGCCCAGCCGCCGCTCTACCGCGTGAAGCGCGGGAAGAGCGAAAAGTACATTCGCGACGAACGTGACTTCGCGCGCGAGCTCATGAAGCGCGCCACCGAGGACCACGTCGTGACGGCCAAGGAAGGCGTGACCATGCAAGGCGCTGGATTGACTTCGTTCCTGCTGAACGTGCAGGAATACGCTGCGGTGGCGGCAAAGCTGGGCCGCCGGCTGAAGGAACCGAAGCTCGTCGAAGTGCTCTCGGAGAGCGGCCTGGATAAGAAAGCCGACTTTGAAGAAAAGAAATCGGTGGAGAAGCTGCTGAAGGACATCGACAAAGCGAAGCTCAAGCTGGAAGGCAAAATTGCCTTCGATGAAGAGCACAGCTTGCACGAAATCCAGTTCGGCGCGCCGAACCACACCAAAATCAACTGGGCGCTGGCAGCGACCCCGGAATACAAGCGGCTGCGCTCGCTCGCCAAGCAGATCGAGGAATTCAACAAGCCGCCGTTCACCATCTCACGCAACGGGGACAAAACGACCAAGGAAAATGCGAAGGACGTCTTGAGCTACGTGATGGAAGATGCAAAAAAGGATTTCACCATTACGCGTTTCAAAGGCCTTGGCGAAATGAATCCCGAGCAGTTGTGGCAAACGACGATGAACGCGGAGACGCGCACGCTCCTCAAAGTGAAGCTCGAGGACATGGTGGCGGCCGAAGATATTTTCACCACGCTGATGGGCGAAAACGTCGAGGCGCGCCGCAAATTCATCGAGGAGAATGCCCTCGAAGTCGTCAACCTGGATATTTAAGCGGCCATTCATGCTCTATCAGTTGGGATGGACCACATTGCCTGGGCTGCAGGGGTTGAGCGTGAGCGAATTTCGCGCGATGGCGACAACGGCACCTGATACAGAACGCGGCGTGGCGGTGGAGTTTGCGAGCGATGCGGAGCGCGACGCGTTCTTGCGGCAGATTGAAGCAGAGTTTGCGGCGAGACGATTCACGAATACGGCCGACGCGTTCGACACCGTGAAGGCATATGTGCTCGAACACGCCGGAAAACGAGATTAGGGTGTCATCCTGAGCGAAGCGAAGGATCTCAGCTTGCGGATGGGTCGAGGTTAAGGCCAACGCTGAGGTTCTTCGGGCTGCAAAAAGAACAGCCCTCAGAATGACACGGACAAGCAAGCCGGCACCAGAGTGTCGGGCCTCTACAACGACAAGGAACAAATGGCGGATGAACAAAACCAGTCGGTAATGATCCCCGTGGATATCGAAGCCGAGATGAAGAAGTCCTATCTCGACTACTCGATGAGCGTGATCGTCGCGCGTGCCATTCCTGACATCCGGGACGGATTGAAGCCGGTACAGCGGCGAATTCTGGTGGCCATGAATGACCTGGGGCTTGCTCCGGGGCGCGGTTATCGCAAGTGTGCAAAAATCTGCGGCGATGCCTCCGGCAACTATCACCCGCATGGCGAAGCGATTATTTATCCTACCTTAGTTCGTTTGGCGCAGCCGTTCAACATGCGTTATCCGTTGATCGATGGCCAGGGAAATTTCGGTTCGGTGGACGGCGACCCGCCGGCGGCGATGCGATACACGGAAGCGCGGCTGGCGCGCATCAGCATGGAGCTGCTGGCCGATCTTGAGAAAGAAACTGTAGATTTTGTCCCAAACTTCGATCAAACGCGCGAGGAGCCGACCGTACTCCCGGCGAGGGTGCCGAACCTTCTCGTGAACGGCGCGAGTGGTATTGCCGTCGGCATGGCCACCAACATCCCGCCGCACAACCTGCGTGAAATCATTGAT
>WNGG01004981.1_pt1 | contig 23259 bp, 20 predicted proteins | sample 5400661 | NCBI WGS metagenome assembly WNGG01 (sample SAMN13153372, study PRJNA577476) | soil metagenome | isolation source: 100 cm soil or saprolite under Garry oak tree replicate 1 | place: USA:California | collected 2016-06-15
GGCGCTGGCGTTCCTCGTGCCGATTCTCTTGTTCGTATTGGGCTTGGGCCTGTCCTCCCGCTGGCGCGCTCTGGTGGTCTCCGTCCCACCTGTGTTCTTGATCGCCCTGAACGGCTGGAGATTCATTGGTCTGGGGTTCTTGATGGCCTACGCGGAGGGGATGTTGCCGGGCGGTTTCGCTTGGCCGGCCGGGCTCGGCGATATTGCGATGGCGGCCACCGCGCCTTGGATCGTCGCGCGCGTCGCGGCGGACGATGGGTTTCGTTTGAGCAAGACGTTCCTCGCCTGGAATCTCTTTGGGATTGCCGACTTCCTAGACGCCGTCTTCCTCGGCACGTTGTACCTCTGGCCCGGATTTACGGCTGGGACGAACACGGCGCTGATGCAGCGCCTCCCGTTCGCGTTGATCCCTTCTTTCTTCGTGCCGTTAGTAGCGATGGCGCATTTCACTCTTCTCGCGCAGCGGCGTTCGCGATGGAGTGCAATGAGCAATCCCACTCATACACGAACCGTCTAAGGCACTTCAGAATCAAAAGGGGAGACATGGGGAGGTGATTGCAGACCACTCGATTTCGCTCGATGGATTTGCCACCGGGCTGAACGTCTCCGTCGCGAATCCACTGGGTGATGGCGGCGAGCGCCTCCACCAGTGGATGAACTCGAGCCCGGCGAACGCCAAGGTACGCGATGAGCCCTTCCAGACGGCGGGCGCGTTCTTGGTCGGGAGACGGATGTTCGACGTCGGCGTCGGACTCTGGGGCGACGATCCACCGTTCCGCGCGCCAGTGTTCGTCGTGACCCATCGGGCGCGCGAGCCGCTGCCCAAGGTAGGAGGAACGACCTCTTTTCCCCCACCGGTGGCGTCGCCGGCGCGCTGGCAGAGGCCAAAGCCGCAGCAGGGCAGAAAGACGTGATCGTGTTCGGTGGCCTCCGTTGCGGGCTGCCTGACGCCGGGGCAGATTGTCCATATGTCGCACCGTCCCACCGACACGAGGATCGCCCCGTGACCTTTCCCGTCAGATCGATCGGCACCGCGCTCAAGCATCCGGGATCACTTCCCCGAATTGCCCTCCTCGCGTTGGCGCTCGCCGCCTGCAGCAGCGAAACGGCCCCCACCGGATGGATTCCGAGCGACGGCGCCATCAAAGGGGTGATCACGACGACGACTGTGTTCCCGGCCCCGTCCCGTGCATCGGTCCCGGCGGCGCACGCACGCGGCGACCAGGTCCGGGGGCTCCCCACGCCGCCCAGCATCGCCTCGCTCCTGCGCCGCCCGTCGCGCACCGCGCTCTTGGCGCGGCGCCCACGCGGCGCGCGGCCCGCGGCCACGCCGCGCGACCTGATCGTCACGTTCCGGCATGGCGCACTCGGTGCCCCGCCCGTGGGCTCCGCGGCGCTGGCGACGAAGGCGAGCGCCCGGGCCGTGGGCGCGGCGATCCGCGCCCGTTTCCAGGGCCTCCTCCCCCCAGGCGCCGCGGTCACAGGCGTCTCGCCTGCCATCCTCGCGGCGAAGGTTCGCGTGACCGACTCGACCGCCCTCGACGGCGTCGCCGCCGCGTTGCGTCGCGATCCGGCCATCGCCGCCGTCACTCGCAATCGCTTGCTTTGGCTGGACGAGACGGCCTACGTCCCTGCGGGCGGGGCAGGGGGCTGGGGTGGGACGGGGGCGAGCGGCCCGGCAGCGGCGGCGCTGCGGGTCGTGCCGAACGACACGTTCTTTGCCATCCAGTCGTGGCACTACGGCCTGATCGACTTGCCACGCGCCTGGACCATTACGACGGGGAACCCGTCCGTGCTGGTCGCGCTGGTCGACGACGGAACCCGCTTCGACCATCCGGCGCTCGCCGGGAACCTGACGTCCGATGGATACGACTTCGTGACCGACGCCGATTCGCTGGTGCTCTGCTCCGGCGACACCATCACGAACGCCGACGACGGCGGCGGTTACGATCCAGATCCGACGATCCTGGCGTCCTACAGTCCCGATTCCACCGGGACGTGCTACAATCCTGACGATATCGGCGCCCATGGGGTACACGTCGCGGGCACGATCGGGGCGGTGGGCAACGACCGCGTCGGCGTCACCGGTGTGAACTGGAACGTGAGAATCCGTCCGGTGCGCGCACTGGGTGTGGCCGGGTTCGGGGAGTTCTACGACATCGCCCAGGGCATTCTGTACGCCGCCGGTCTGCCGGCCGACGACGGCAAGGGCGGCACCGTACAGCCGACGTCCGGGGCCAAGATCATCAACTTGAGCCTGGGCGGCCCGGATACCGACACGACGCTGCACAGCGCCATCATCAGCGCCACGAACGCGGGAGCGCTCGTCGTGGCAGCGGCGGGAAACGCGGGCACGTCCGCGCCGCACTATCCGGCTGCCTACCCCGAGGTCCTGGCCGTCGCCGCGGTGGGGCCCGACGGCGCTCCGGCGTCGTACTCGAGCTTCGGCCCCTACGTCACCCTCCGGGCCCCGGGAGGAAACTTCGAGCTCGGCGACTTCACCGACGGCGTGTTCTCTGCCATCTGGGACTTTGCCCGCGGCCAGCCGGACTACGCGTGGGCCGAAGGCACGTCGATGGCGAGCCCGCACGTCGCAGGTGTGGCGGCCCTCTTGCTGGCCCAGACCCCGGGGCTCACGGCGAGCGAGCTGCGGTCGCGCCTCACGAGCTATGCCGTCGGCCCGCCCACACAGTACGGCGTCGGTCTGGTCAACGCCTACAACAGCCTGACGCAACGCCATGGCCCGGCGACCCAGGTGTACGCGCTGCTCTATTCCGGGGTCACGAGCGAATTCTTGCAGCGGGTCGCCGCTCAGCCGGATGGGAGCTTCGCGTTCAGCAGCCTGGAAGACGGCCGCTACTTGGTGTACGGCGCCACCGACGAGAGCGGCGACCAGCAGCTGGGTGTTCCCGGCAGGTTGTGGGGCGCATTAGGAGGCCCGGCAACGCCGACGGCCATCACGGTCTTGAGCGCGGCACCATACCCCGCCTCGTTCACGCTCGGGTTCCCGGCGCAGATCCAGCCCAACCACACGCTCGCTACCGCGAACGGCCTGGCGATCGGTGGGTACACGCGCGCCATTCTGGCCGACACGTTGCAGCTCGACGTCTATCGGGTGAAGATCCCGAGCTCGGGGACGTACACGTTCGAGACTTCGGGTTGGGTCGGGTCGTGTGGCTGGGCGCTCGAGGAAGCCACGGCGATCCTGCTATTCGACGCCGGGGGCACCTTGATCACGTACACCCCCGACTTCACCGACCCCGGCCACTTCAACTACTGCTCGCGCCTGACCCGCTCCCTCACTCCCGGGACGTATTACGTGGGCGTCGCGGGAGCGTTCAACGGGCTCCAGTATCAGCTCCAGGCGCGCACCGGATCGTGAAGGCTATCGCCCACCGAAGCGAATGCCGGTCGTGAAGGGGAGAAACGTCGTGCGGGGTAAACCCGACACTGCCGCGACGTTCACGTAGCGCGCCTCGAAGAACAGCGTCACCCCACGCAGCGCGAAGGCCAACCCCCCGCCCAGGTTCCAGGCGAGCTTGGTGGCGGCGCGGTCCCCGGTCGAGGCGCTCGTGCTGGTGGAGATCGTCGTGTGGTACAGGCCGACCCCCCCGATCGCGTACGGTCTGACCGGTGCGGACGACGCCGCCGGGTACGTGACGTTGACGCTGACGCCGGCGAGCTTCGTTTTCTCGTCGGTCGGCTCGCCGAGCTGGGTCGTCAGCTGGGCCTTGAGGCTGTCATTCGCGCTGTTGGCGCCGTAGGTGACGTCGATGCGAAACCCGACCGGAAGGGCGGGGAGCTTGAACGCGAGCAGCGCCAACCCGTGCCACGCGGTATTGAAGCCCTGCCCGCCGGCCGTCGCGTGATAGTCGCCCACCGGAGCCGTCAACCCTCCACCGAGACCGAACTGAGGGTGGATGCCCTGGGCCGCCACCGAGACCGCGGCGAAGCACGCGACGGCCACGGCGCGCGCGGCTCTGCTTGACGAGGACATGCGAATCGCTCCTCTCGTGGATGCGGCGAACGAGGTGAGTCTCAGCCTGGAATAGTGGCAGGAGAAGCGATGCCCGGCAACTCGGGGCTAGCTAGCGTGGCGCCGGGCGGCGCCCTGCCGCGACGCCGCGCAGGGCGGGCAGGTCGCGCAGGTCCACCACGCGCCGCTCCAGCCCCGCCAGACCGGCGCGCGCCAGCCGGCGCAGCTGGCGGTTGGTGGTCTGCCGGCTCAGGTTGGCGAACGCCGCGATCAAGTCCTGACTCACTTCCAGCCGCGCGCTCGCCGGGGAGTCGCCCGTGGCGCAGATCTGCTCGGCCAGGAGCAGCAGCGTGTTCGCCACGCGCCGCAGCGGGTCGCGCAGTGAGAGCATCGCCAGCCGGTCGACCAGGGCGGCGTATCGGCAGCCGTCCCACGCCACGACCGCGAGGGCGAACGGCAGATTCGCGGTCAGGTGCCTCTCGAATGCTTCGGCGGAGAGCTCCAGCGTCGTGCTGGGCAGCAGCGCGACGGCGTGGCGTGCCTCGGTACTCGATTCCGGATGCCACACCTGCGGCGTCACCAGCGACCCGGGACCGAACACATCGAGCATCGCGTTATTCGCCCGCCCGACCGCCAGGCGCAAACCGATGGCGCCGTCGCTCACGTAGACGTGCAGTCGCATCAGTCGCTCGGTGGGGAGGAGCACTTCACCCGCCCGGTATGCGTGCGTCTCGACGCCGGGAAGGCCGGCGATCTCACGGGCCACGAGCTCCAAACGACGCGGCTCCTGACGGGCGCGGGCTGCGGTCGACATGCGACGCCTAGAGCGTCATCAAAAACGAGGCCACGGTTTCGGCACGGGTGTAGCGTGGACTGTGAGCGACGTTGCGGCGACGCTATGCCGGGGTCGCGGTCCGCTCCTCGGTGTCGAGCGCACGCCTCACGGTCTGCAGCAGCATGCCGCTCTCGAACGGCTTGCGCACGAACGCCGCGCCTGCGTCGAGCAGGCCGTCGTGCGCGATCGCCTCTGGGCTGTAGGCGGACATGTAGACCACCCGGATGCCGGGGCGCTGCTCCCGCACCCGCTGGGCGACTTCCCGGCCGTTCATCTCGGGCATGATCACGTCGGTGAGGAGCAGGTGGATCGGTCCGGGATGCTCCCGCAGGGTGTCGAGCGCTTCGACGCCACCGGGCGCGTCGAGCACGGCGTAGCCGCTGCGCTGCAGGATCCGCTTGGTGACGACCCGCACGGCCGGCTCGTCGTCCACGACGAGCACGGTCTCGCCCGCGCCGCGCGGGGTGCCGGTCGACTCCGCCGCCGGCGCCGCGGCCGCGACGAGCTCGTGCCACGGCAGGTAGATCGTGAAGGTCGCGCCCGCGCCGGGCGCGCTCTCCGTCCAGATGAAGCCGCCGCTCTGCTTCACGATCCCATACGTCGTGGCGAGGCCGAGCCCGGCGCCGTGGCGACCCGGCTTGGTCGTGAAGAACGGCTCGAACAAATGGCGCTGCGTCTCGTCGTCCATCCCCACGCCGCTATCTCGCACGGCGAGCGTAGCGTAGCGGCCCGGCCGCATGGGCGGGTGCTCGCGGGCGAACGCTTCGTCGACCATGACGGTTCGTGTTACGACCTCCAGGCGGCCGCCGCCCGGCATCGCGTCCCGCGCGTTCATCACGAGATTCAGCACCGCCTGCTCGAGCTGTGCCGGATCCACGCGCACGGCGCCGCTCGGTGCGGCCAGGTCGAGCCTGAGCTCGATCCGCGCACCGAGCAGCGGCCGCAGCGCGCGCTCCATCCCTCCCACCAGACTGTTGAGATTGAGCGGGCGCGGCGCCAGCACCTGCTGCCGGCTGTAGGCCAGCACCTGGCGTGTCAGCTGTGCCGCCTGCGTGGCGGCCGTTTTGATCTCTTCGAGATCGCTGCGCCGGGCGTAGGCGCGCGGCAGGTCGTCGAGCAGGATCTCGGCCGAGCCGAGCACCACCGTCAGGAGGTTGTTGAAGTCGTGCGCGATCCCGCCGGCCAGGCGCGCCACGGACTCCATCCGGTGGACGCGGCTGAGCCGCTCCTCCAGCTGGTGCTGCTCGGTGACGTCGCGTGTTATGCCCAAGACGCCGATGATGCGGCCGTGGTAGTCGCGCAACGGGCTGCGGGTAAGCAGCAGCGTGCGGCGGCGCCCCTCGACAACCACTTGCTCCTCCGCGCTCTCGCTCTCACCGCGCGAGCGCACGCGCTCGTCCGCATCGCGCGAGCGACCGGCCTGGTCGGCGGGGAACAGCGCCGTATCGTCGCGGCCGACGATCTCGCTCGCCGGCCGGCCCAGCAGCCGGGCCGCGCTCGAATTGATGAGCACATAGCGACCTTCGAGGTCCTTCGCCACGATGGCGTCGCTCGAGCTCTCGATGATCTCCTGCAGCAGGTCGCGGCTGCCCCGCAGCGCCTCCTCGGCCTGCTTCGCGTCGGTGATGTCCAGCGACAGCGACATCCCCGCCACGATCGTCCCCTGCTCGTCGCGCACGGGGCCGGCGCGCACCAGCAGCCAGCGGTCCTGATACGTGACCTCGGCCGCGGCCCGGCGTCCGGCCAGCGCGCCCCGGTACAGCGGCTCGAGCGCCTGCGCGGTCTCGGGCGGAAGGACATCCCGGACGGCCTTGCCCTCGCATCCGGGGGGCGCGAGCCCAGCGACGTCGCCGAGGTCGACCCCCGCCATGATGTAGCGCAGGTCGTGATCGAACAGGACCAACGAGCCGTCGGGGAAGTTGCGCGCCAGCGTGCCGTACAGAGCCGCGACGTGGGGGAACGTGCGCGATCGCAGGGGCTTCACACCCGGTCTCCGTCCCTCGAGAGATGCGCGATTGCGCGCCACGGACCGGGCTATCGCACTATCCATGCCCCCTAGTGCTGCTCCGGGATCACACCCGTTGCACCATAATGGTGCGGGGAGGGGTCACGTCCGCACCTGGTTGCGACCCCCTTCCTTGGCGCGGTACAGGGCGCGGTCGGCGGCCTTGATGACCTGGTCCGACTTGGTGTGGCGGTCGGTTTTCTCGGCCACGCCGATGCTGATGGTCACCGGCACCCGCTCACCGGGACCCCGGTCGGTCAGGATCTTTTCCTTTTTTTTCTTCGAGCGGAAGCGGGCGCGCAGAATGAAGCGCGTGTTCTCGACGGTCTTGCGCAGCTCGTCCAGGTCCGGGAGACACTGCTCCGCGCCCCGGCCGACGAAGATCACGGCGAACTCTTCGCCTCCATAGCGGTAGGCTTTGCCGCCGCCGGGCACCTGGGCGAGCTTGGCCGCGATCATCCGTAGCACTTGATCGCCCACGTCGTGGCCGTGACGGTCGTTGATGCGCTTGAAGTGATCCACGTCGATCATGGCCACGCTGTAGTGGCCGCCGAGCCGCAGCAGTGCTTCATTGAGGGCGCGCCGGGCCGGCAACCCGGTGAGGCTGTCCTGGTACGCCATGTGGTAGGAGGCTTCCACTACGGCGACGATCAGGATGAGCGCGGAGGTGGCGAGGTAGAACGTCGAGAACCCGGGACCGCCGGGGCGCACCACCGAGAGACCGATGAACGCCGGGATCAGGGCCCAGGAGAACGAGCGCCCGGCTTGCGTGGGCGCGAGCAGCTGCCCGGCCGCCAGCAGACCTGCGGCCACGAAGAAGGCGAGCAGCGCCGGATCCGCCATGGGTGTCCACGCGAACATCCACCCGGGCAGGAGGCGACTGTGCAGCAGCGCGGCCGTCACCCCCGGCGTGGCGCGGTCGAGGATCGAGACCCCCACCACCTGTCCCAGGATCAGGGTGAGCCGCACGAGGCCGGGGGGCGTGAGGAACCCGCGCTCCGCGGTGAGCGCGAGGGCGGCGAAATTGAGCGGCAGCAGGACGGCGATCGCCTGGAACACGACGCGGTCCCGCGTCAGGCCGTGGCCGCTGGCGAAGTGCAGCAGGGTGCGGTCCGCGAGCGCCAGCACCAGCAACGCGAACAGCAGGCGGCTGCGGTGGAAGCGCCAGCCGATGAGTACGCCGGCCCCGAACACCGCGTAGGGGTAGAACGGCGCGAGCGGCGCGAGCAGGTCCTCGAGCCATTTCGCGTGTGTGTAGGCCAGCGCCGCGAGAATGATGGGGGCTTCGGGCAGTCCGTACCCCACGACCTTCCACACGGCCGCGTAGGCGGCGTAGTTCTGCTGCGCTGCGGCTCGCGGCACGGGTGCGGGGCTCCTCGGGGTCGTTGGGCGCCGCCGGACGACGCGCGGTCTCGGGCGGGCACTAAAGGGTACGCGGAACAGGCGCGAGGTCAACCGTCGGGTTGCGTGTGGAGCGGGCGGCTGGCGATATTTTCCGCGCCGTGGCGGTATCGTCTAGGGGACTAGGACGGAGCCCTCTCAAGGCTCAAACACGGGTTCGAATCCCGTTACCGCTATCAAGACGGAAATACGTCGTCCGCCCCCATCGTCTAACGGTCAGGACACCACTCTTTCAAGGTGGGAACAGGAGTTCGATTCTCCTTGGGGGCAGAGATACGTTAAAGACGTCGAGGAAACGACGTCACGGAAGAGCGTCACGGAAAGACGTCACGGACAGGCGTGAGAAACGTGGTCGCGCGATCACGGTGTTCCGTGACGGTGTTCCGTGACGGTTCTCCGCGACGCAGTTCCCGTAGCTAGGGCCGATAGCTCAACTGGCAGAGCAACTGACTCTTAATCAGTAGGTTCTCGGTTCGATTCCGAGTCGGCCCATTGGACTTACGCGATCGCCGCGGCGCCGGTCCCACCACAAATCCCACCACTTTCTTGAGGCGCGTCGCGTCCTCCTCGACGAACCGCTCGCTCTCGTGGGCACCGTAGAGGGTCCGGAGGTTGGCTCGCACGGCGTGGCCGAGGTAGAGCTCACGGCGGATCTCCGGGACGCCGGCGAGATCGCACCAGTGCGCGAAGGTGCGCCTCGCGTCGTAGGGCCGCACGCCAAGCCCGCTGCGCTTGAGGGCCCGCTGAAATTGTTCCTGCGTGAGGGGAGAGCGCTCAATGGTTTCGACCACCGGCACGTACCGGTCGCGAGCCGCGCGTTTCGTGCCGAGTACATGCAGCCGCCTTTCCTCATACCGCCACTTACCGCCGAAGAACTCGTCCGGCCCCATCCCTGTGCAGCACATGGCCCACCACCCGCTGCCGATCGGCTCCGCCAGGAGTGCTCGGATCGTCGCGGCTTGTTCCGGGTTCTGTGGATCGCCGAAGCGCTTCCGTGACTCACGTAGCCGCGGCGCGGCCGCGCACTGCTGATACAGCACATGCTGTCGGGTCACGGTGTCGCGCAAGAAGCCGAGCAACATGCCCTTCACGCGGTTGAACATCGCGCCCTTGCCTTGCGTTTCGCACTGCGCGCGGTAGCGGAGCAGTACGTCGCCGAGTTCACCGAGTGCGAACGCACCCCCGATGCTCAAGAGCTGGGCCGCGCCGGACCGGGCGTCGCGTTGATAGTGAGACGCTCGGCCGAGTCGCCAGCGCTCGAAGCGCTCAGTGAATGGCCACGCGTGGGCAGGGGTCGGCAGGCTGGCCCAGCTCCCGCTGCGGTACGCGGACCAGACCTCGAGCGGACGCGTACGGCCGCTGGCCAAGTGCTCAAGCACGTCGAGGCGGCCCGCCTCTGCGAGCGCCCGGCACATGGCTTTGAGATCCGCAAGGCGCCTGGGATCGTTGGTGCCTGACGCGCGTTCGATTCGCACGCCAGCGAACCGGCCTTTCAGCACGAGTGAGCCCTTGCCGTGCGATCGGAAGGGTGTCATGTCGCCTGTTCCTCCAGGTACTCAAGGACGTGCCTCGCAAGATAGCGCACGAGCCGTCGGCTGCTGGCCCAGCGGCGGATCCGCAACTTTCGCACAGTGCGCGTCGAGATGCCGAGCCATTCGGCGACTTGCTCTTGGGTCAGAATTGCCTCCGGCGGATACGAGACTGGCTGCCGAGGCTCGCGGTCAGAGGCGCCCTGTGCTTGTACTACTCGCTCAAGCCCAATGGTCATGCTACGGCTCCCGCTCCTCGTCCTGTCCCAGTGCGATCGCGTTGAGGGTTTTCCTCGCATGGAACGCGATGGCCGCCCGCGGACCGGTGATCAAGGCGCGGAGCTGAGCGATCTCGCGCGGTTCGAGGCGCGCCACGACCCGGCCGATGCTGCGCGCCAGCAGGTCGCGGCTGGGCGCCTTCGCGATCGCCTGCTTGAGCTGGTCCACGAGTGCCTTCCTCTCACCGATCCGCTCGTCGATGTAGGCCCGTGCGCGCTCCACGGAGGAGAGCGGGGTGGCGTGCGGCCTGGCTTGCCCGTGCTCACCGGCAAGCGCTGCGGCGCGACGCTCGCGTTCCAATAGTCGTCCCAAGTGGAGGGCGGCACCGTGCGCGGCTTGGCGCGCTCGCGTGGGGTCGCGCCTGACAAGGAGCCCAAGTGCGCGCGCCTCGTCGACGGTTCGAAGTGCACCGAAGCGCTCCGGCTCAGCCTCGAGCCGCTGTGCCGCCCGCTCCGGCCCGACTTGAACGAGAGTCTTCCGGAGCTGCTCCCGAGCGGCCGATGGATCGCGGTAGACGGTGGCCAGCGCGCGGTCGAAGGCCTCCTCCGCTGCCTGCACCGCTTGGACTGCGCGGTCGAGTTCGTACCGCTGGGCCTGCGTCGCGTGCAGGTCGTTGGTCGCGCGATCCCGCTCCTGCTCGAGGGCCGCGACCCGCTCGTACTCCGCAAGGGCGCCTTGAAGTTGCGCGACGTCGTGGCTCGGGGGCTCGCGCCGGGCCTGCTCCTCCTCTCGGCCCGGGTAGGGGGCGCGGAACCGTTCCTCAAGACGGCGGAGGGAGAGGTCGCGCGCCACGCGCGACGCCTTGACCTGGTGCGTGCCGTCCGTGATGACGAGTCCTTGGCCCTTCCGCTCCAGGCGGAGGCCATGGGCGGCAAGCCGCTCCTCGAGCTCGCTCCAGGATTTGGCGGCGCGGAGCTCGGGGAGGTGTGCCCGCACGCGGTCAGGAAGGGCAGGCTCGCCCGTACGCTCCGCTTGTCGGCGCTCCCCGCTCGTGAGGAGGGCGGGCTCGGGGGGCTCCTGCCCGTCGAGCTGATAGAGCCGGCCTGCCACCTCGCGGAGCCCGAGCTCGCGCTCAAGCTCACGCAGCGTCCGCTCAATCCGCGGCCGGTCCTGCCAGCGCTCCCACGCCACGCCCGTCTCCGGGTGCACCCGGTTCACCATGACGTGCACGTGGGGATGCGCCCGGTCTTGGTGGGCCACCATCAGGGCCTGGTGGTCGGCCAGGCCCAGGTCCTGCAGGACGCGGTCGGCCACCGCCTGCATCTCGGCTGGTGTGACCGGATCGTTCGGGTCGAAGTTGATCGTCAGGTGGTAGACCGGCACGTCGACCCGCGGGTTCGCGTCGGCGGTGGCCTGCATGAGGACCGCCGCCAGCTCAGGGTCGTCGAGCCCCAAGTTCCGTCCGGCGGTCCAGGCCACGCGCTCGGTCTCCGCTCCCGAGCGACCACGCAAGAGATAGTGGGCGAGCGCGGCGAAGCGCCGACCGGAGGACGTCGTGGCGATCATTGGGTGGATCCTCCCTTCTGGCGACGGCCATGCACGATGTGCCGGACGAGGGCTTGGTGGCGTTCCAGGGCGGCGGTCGTCTGCGTCGCGAGGGCGCGGCCCTGGCTGTCATGGGCGCGGTTGGCGAGCTGTTCGAGGCTCCGGCCGATGCGGGCGAGTTCACGGAGGAGGGGCTGGTCCGCCGCGTGGGCCCGGGCCTTTGGGGTGGCGCCGAGCGCGGTCTCGCGGATAAAGCGGGCCGGGGTGAGGCCTGAGCGCCGGGCGCGTTCCGTGATCTCGCGGAGTTCGTCGGGATGGAAGCGAATCAGCTTGGCGGCGGTCCGGCGGTCGGGCATGGCCCTCTAAGGATGGGCGGGAAGCGCTACGACGCGACCCTCTCTATCGACCAGTATTCCCCTTTGCAGCGTCCTGTTCTGGGGCCGCTCGTAATGAGGCACCCCTTCCTCCTCACGTACTTCGTAATTCCGCAGACCGTTCTCGCGTCATGTTCACGAGATGTCCCCCTCCACTTATAAGTAGTCCCGCACAGGGCTCCGCGTGTCAGCGGGGACCGCGCGCCGGGCCCCCTGACGTAGTTACTCCGGGATTTGGCCCAGCGTCTCATCGGGGCGGTTGCGACACACACCCCTCCATAAGGGAATAGTCCCGAATGACCCCGACCGTGCCCGCGGGGATTCGGCCCGGGTCTCAGGGGTGGTCGCGACACGCATCCCTCTACAAGTAAAGAGGCCCGGATGGGGCTTAGCGTGCCTGTGGGGTCAGGGGCTTGGTCGCCCTTGAGCGCGCGGCCGCGCGCGAATGGGCGGGGCAGGAGCGATTCGATGCCGCGCACGAGCGCGTGCACCGATATCGCTCCTCTTGCTTGCACAACGAACAACGCGTCTGAAGTCAGTGCAGTCCGAGATATCCCGATCCTCTCGGGTTAGCGCCGCGCCTTGAATGGCTCCAGCCCTAAGGAGACAATTGACCGCGGCCGCGACCAGTCCTACGTTCAGGGCGAGGTTACCCCCCTAGTTCCTTCGGGAGCTAGGCGCGAGGCCGGGCCGAAAGGCCGGCCTCTGCTTTTTCTCCCGGCGCCTGCAGGAAGACGTATGTGTACGTCGATAGCTTCAGCTGACGTACGCACCGCGAAGAGCCGGTCTTTGGTCTTCCCTTGCTCGTGACATATTGTCGGCATATATTGACATATGCCAACGAAACGTCACATCAACAAACGGGGCGGTACGACCCGGGACCGCCTCCTCACCCTGGCCCGGCGGCGGGGGGTCCTCCGACCGCGCGACCTCGAGCCCCACGGTCTGTCGCGCGAAACGCTCCGGCGCCTGACTGCGGCGGGGGAACTCGAGCGCCGGGGACGGGGCGTCTACGTCGCCGCCGGCGCCGCGCTCAGCGAGCACGAGATGCTCGCTGCGGCCAGTGCCCGCGTCCCACACGGAGTCGTGTGTCTGCTCTCCGCTCTACGCTTTCACGAGCTCACCACCCAGAACCCTTCCGAGGTGTGGCTCGCGATCGACCGCAAGGCGCGCGCGCCTGCCGAGCGAGCGCTGCCGCTCCGGATCGTTCGGTTTTCGGGGAAGGCCCGCCTCAAGGGAATCGAAGAGCACGCGATTGACGGCGTGCAGGTCCGCATCTACAACCCGGCGAAGACCGTGGCCGATTGTTTCAAGTATCGCCGGAAGATCGGCACGGACGTCGCGCTGGAGGCGCTCCGTGACTGCTGGCGGTCCAAGCGCTGCACGATGGATGAGCTGTGGCGGTACTCGGCCGTCTGCCGTGTGACGAACGTGATGCGGCCGTATCTCGAGGCCGTGGTCGCGGAGGAAGGCCGGGCGTGAAGCCCGGACGTCGACCGTGATGCGCAAGGCACCGATCGACCTTGCGGCGTCCGTGCGGGAACGGCTGCGCCAGGTTGCCGCGAAGCGCCGCCAGGAGCCCCAGCTGGTACTGACCCGTTACGGCGTGGAGCGGCTCCTGTACCGATTGAGCCGCATCCCGGCAGGGGAGCGCTTCATCCTCAAAGGCGCGGTCCTCTTCTACATCTGGGAGGGCGAGATCCCGCGCCCCACCCGCGACGTGGACTTCCTGGGGTACGGCGATGCCTCGCCCAAGGCAGTTGCCGCCGTATTTCGTCAGGTGTGCGGAGCAGCCGTCGAACCTGACGGGCTCTCGTTCATGGCTTCTACGGTGCGCGCCGCACAGATTCGCGACCGCCAGGAGTACGGCGGGGTCCGCGTGAAGCTGACCGCGATGCTCGGCCGGGCGCGCGTTCCCCTGCAGGTCGACGTTGGCTTTGGCGATGCCGTGACCCCGCGCGCGGAGGTGGCGACGTTTCCAGCCCTCCTCAAGTTCCCTGCGCCGCGCGTGCGCGTGTACCCGACACCAACCGTCGTTGCGGAGAAATTCCAGGCAATGGTCGCGCTCGGCATCGCGAACACGCGAATGAAGGACTTCTATGACCTCTACCGGCTCTCCGAGACGCAGGACTTCGACGGCGAAACCCTGGCCGCCGCGATCCGCGCGACGTTCGACCGTCGCGGCACGGTCTTGCCGGGCGACGTGCCGCTCGCGTTCGCGGCGGCGTCCGCGACCGATTCCGACAAGCAGGCGCAGTGGCGCGCGTTCCTCAGGCGGGGACGTCTCGACAATGCGCCGGAAACGCTCGCCGCCGTGACCGAACGCCTCGCCGCCTTCCTCCTTCCGCCCGCCGGCGCAGCAGCCATGGGGCGCACGTTTCGACAGCGGTGGGGGAGGCAGAGAGGAGAGGGGGGATGGGGCCCGGCTGAGTGACACGGCGAGACACCGAGCATTCTCGCCGACCAGAGCCGGTTGCAGATCGCACATCAGCTCCACGTGAGTCCGGTTAGGATTTGTCCGACGGGCCCGTTGTTACCATTCGTTGTTACCGAGATTCGTTTTCGGTCACTGTACGGCTCAGTCTCGAAGCGTTCCCGTATGTGTCGCGACGACGCAACAGCGGTCGGCGCGAGTCGGTCAGGGACCGGGGTCGGGTGGGCTACAACTCTCAGGCGGAGTCCACGGGGGGAGGTGGCACGACGCTCGCGGGACCCGAAGTGGCAGCCCGCGTGACCCACGTGCCCGAGTCAAGGAGGTCGGATCAATGCGCAGGGTCCTCGTGATCATTGCGTTCGGCGGCCTCGCCTTCGCCTTCGCGTGCGGCGACACGAGCGGCCCCCGCGCGGGCCTGAATGTCGTGTCGGGCGCCGGAGTGTCCGATACCGTGCTCTCGACCTTCAAGCCGCCGCTCACCGTCGTCCTCCTCGACGGGAATCGCCAACCGATGTCCGGCCAAACCGTGTACTTCAATACCAACGGCTTCGTGCTGGTGGCCCCGATCGACGACCCAGGGTTCGTGATCGACCGCCTGCCCGTGCTCACCGACGCGAGCGGGTACGCATCGGTCTGGGTCGAGGCAAAGCAATATGCGGCGACCGGGAAGATCGTCATCGTCGCTCCGAGCGGCCAATCAGTGGACTTATACTTCACCGTCCTCCCTGGCAAACCAGCCCTGGTGCGAGCCGACCCGGTGGACACCGCGCTGTATGTCGGCGGCAGCGTGACGTTCCGGCCCTTCGTCACCGACGCCTACGGTAATCGCCTCCCGGTCGCGCCGACCTACCAATACCAGAGCCTCAACGGTGCCCTCTCCGTCACCGGGTCAGGCAAGGCCACGGGCGCGGCGATCGGTCGCGGATCTGTGTCGGTCAGTGCGATGGGGTTCACCGACACCGTGTGGGCCAGCGTCGTGCCGAGGGGGCGCATCGCCGCACAATATGAGGGCGGTGGAGACAGTGGTCCGGGTTATGTTGTGGTGACGAACCTAGACGGGTCGGCGTTCGACACGATACCCGGGTCGTTCACGGTTAACCACTCACTCGACTGGTCCCCCGTGGACGGCACGCTGGTGCTGTATCGCATCGGCGCACCCACTTACCTGGCTTCCATCGCGGTGACTGGGCTGACACGCCGCGTCGTCACCGACCCACTCATGCGCAGCGAGTCATACCCGCGCTATGCGCACGACGGCTCGTACATCTATTTCACGGGCGTCGATTCGCTCACCGACTGCTACGGGGTGTGGCGCATACACCCCGACGGCACAGCGCTCCAGCATGTCGTCGCGGACACTAGCGACTGCGGCCCGTACGTCTACCAACAGCTGTCTCCGTCGCCCGACTACGCCTCCTCTCCATCGCCCGACGCGACTCAGCTCGTGTACGTGGGCCGCACGCTCCGCGTGCACACGCTCGCGACCGGGGCGGATACCAGCCTGGGCGTCGTCGGCGACGTCCCGCGCTGGTCCCCGACCGGCGAGTGGATCGGGTACGACAGCCTTGGAACGCTCATGCTCATCCATCCGGACGGCACGGGCCACCAATCGCTGCTCTACCGCGGCCCCCAGTGGTTCTTGCCGGGTGTCGCGTGGTCACCGGACGGCCAATGGATCCTCTACCGGGGTTCTGATCGGCTGACCCTCGTGCAGGTGACGACGGGTTTGCAGTTGCCGCTGGCCGTCACGCTCGGATTGGCCGAACCGACGTGGCAGCCGTGACGTCCCCGCGAACTGCGCTCTACGACCCCTTACCCACTGCCGGGCCACAACCCCGCAGCAGCGGCAGCTCGAGCCCATCCCGCAGCGCCTGCCAGCTCGCCTCGATGATGTTCTCCGAGCACCCCATGGTGCTCCACCCCCCGCGCCTCGGCCCCGGCGCCTTCATCCTCAGTCTCGCGTTCGGCCTCGCTGCGTGTAGCGATGCCAGCGGCCCCCGCGCGGGCCTGAATATCGTGTCGGGCGCGAACGTGTCCGACACGGTGCTGTCGATCTTCAAGCCGCCGCTCACTGTTCAACTCCTCGACGGCAATCTCCAGCCGATGTCTGGCCAGACCGTCTACTTCAATACGAACGGCTTCGTGTTGGTGGCCCCGATCGACGACCCTGGGTTCGTGATTGACCGCCTGCCCGCGACCACCGACGCGAGCGGGGACGCCTCCGTCTGGGTCGAGGCGAAGCAATATGCGGCGACCGGGAAGGTGGTTATCGTCGCTCCGAGCGGCCAATCCGTGGACCTGTACTACACGGTCCTCCCAGGCGCACCCGCCTTGGTGCGGGCTGATCCGAACGACACCACCTTGTACGTCGGCGGCAGCGTGACGTACCGGCCCTTCGTCACAGATGCGTACAGTAACCGTCTTGGAGTCTCGCCCACCTATCAATACCAAAGCCTGAACGGCGCGCTCTCCATCAGCGCGCCGGGCAAGGCCACCGGCGCGGCGATCGGTCGAAGGTCGGTGGCGATCAGCGCGCTGGGGTTCACAGATACCCTCCGGGCGAGCGTCGTTCCGAACGGGCGCCTGGCCGGCCAATACGTCGGTGAGGGATACGCCAGCGGTCCTATCATCTTAACAAACCTCGACGGGTCAGGGGTCGACTCAATCCCAGGATCGTTGCGGGGCCGGTCGCTCGATTGGTCGGCCGTGACAGGGACGCTCGTGCAAGATCGCGCCGGACCCGAGTATATCCAAACAATGGACATGAGTGGCCAGACGCGCCGCGTGGTTACCGACCCACTCATGCGCAGTGAGTTCTACCCGCGCTTCTCCCGTGATGGCTCGTACATCTATTTCACCGGGAACGACTCGCTCACCGCCTGCTATGGTGTGTGGCGGGTACACCCGGACGGGACAGCGCTCGAGCACGTGGTCGCCGATACGAGCGACTGTGGTCCATACGCGTATCAAGGGGGGCCCTCGCCGGACTACGCTTCCTCTCCCTCGCCGGATGGCACGCGCCTCGTGTACGTCGGTGGCAGGAACATCCCGTACGTCGGTGGGACACTCCGCGTGCACACCCTCGCTAGCGGGGCGGACACGAGTCTCGGCGTCGCGGGGGACGTCCCTCGCTGGTCTCCGACCGGCGAATGGATCGCCTATGACAGTCTCGGGACGCTCATGCTGATCCACCCGAATGGGACGAGCCAGCAAGCGCTGATCAATCGCGGCGCCGAACTGTACAACTCGAACGCCGTCAGCTGGTCACCGGACGGCCAGTGGCTCGTGTACCACGCCCCTGATCGGCTGGCCTTGGTGCAGGTGGCGACGGGACTGAAGCTGCCGTTGGCCAATACGATCGGGTGGTCCGACCCGACATGGCAGCCATGATGCACCGGGGGGCTGGCAATCATGACGGGGCCACCCCGACTGAGCGGTCGCCGGGCCTTGTTCCCGTGAAAATGTTTTTCAACGTCTGAGAATCAGAGCACCCGCCGAAAACCCGCTTTACCCGCGGTTCACTGAAGAAAACCCGCCAAGCACTTTGAGAAACGGAGGACCACCGGGCAGCTCTCGACTTGAGCACCCCCGGTTGAGGACTGGCCGCGCTCAGGCCAGACTGAGCGGAAAAAAGAATAGGGGGAAGCGTTAGATCAGCACTCTGCAGTCACACGCGCGAGTGCCACATTCCTGGCGATGTGGTGACCTGGGGCAGTGATACCCAGCATCTGGCGGCGGTGTTGCTCCCCACTACCAACTCATCGAACTGACCAAACTCCGAGCCTGGACCATCAGCGGTTATCGGTCCCACCAAAAATCCCACCACTTTCGGTCCGTCATCGGGTGGCTTCATTCCGTCTTGTTCCGCTTTGCCAGGCGGATTGTGCCCATTTTCCGTAATCTTCCGTCAACGGCCGGGTCGCGCGACTCGCTCTTAATCAGTAGGTTCTCGGTTCGATTCCGAGTCGGCCCATAGACTTACGCGATCGCTTGCTAATCTTTGCAAATCTTTGAACGGCCTGTCATGCCTGACAGGCCGTTTCTTCGTCAGGCGACGTGACGCTGATGCGCACGCATCTCCAGACTATTCGGGGCGCGGTGTCGCTGGAGCATCCGCGCCGCGATCTCGCCACGTGGCTCAGGAAAGCGGGTGGCTCCTAGAGGACCTTGTGCACGAAGAGGAACGCCACGCGGACCCTCCACCGGGTGCCCGGCACGCGGAAATCCCGGCACGGATGCCGGTCGCGCATGCGCCTGCCGTTGGGAAGAGTGATATGGTATCGGCAACGGTGGTCGCCACCTTCAAACGACCACCACTTGAAGTCCAGGGCGCGCCACAGCGCGACGAGAAGCGCCAGGCAGCTACCTTCGACGAATTGAGGGAGCTGGGGCAGCAAGAATGCGACAAGTTGAGGCCAGACGCGCGCCAGCGCATCCTTCAGCAAGGCCAAGCGGACCGACAGCTTATGCTTGAACGTCATGGGCACTTCCTTTCGGGCGCAAAAAGGGGCCGCCACATCCGACCATGAGTCGAATCGCTGGCGGCCCGGCGGGCATGGCGATTTGCTCGCCGTAGCCCCGTGACTTTGCGTCACCGTCTTTCGACGGCTTTGCTCTGAGCAGCGTGCTTTACGCCCTCAAGCCTATGAGGCCGCGGCGGCTCGGACTGTGATCCTCGTCATGCTGGCGACACGGGCCGCGGTCCCGACGACGCGGCCCTCTTTTGCTCTCACCGAGTCGCTGTTACCGTTGTGGCATGAGAGGTAGCCGGACGAAGACCGCCGCCTTCGTCGCATGTGGCATAGTTTGCGGGCTGATGCTCGTGACGGGCTGCCGAGGCCGAGCTAGGGGCAGCGTCAGCGGAGATGTGTACTTGCTGATGCAGAACGGCGACGTGAAGCGTGGAGCGGGAAACACCGTGGTTCTGCTTGGTCCCGCTGATTCGGTGCTCGCCAAGCGCGGGCGAATCTGTCGAGCGCACGGTGACCAACTCTTAGCTGCGGCGCGGCAAGGAGAGGGAGGCTTGACGGGCGAAGCCTTGGCAGACCGTGCACGCGTCGACATTGACACTGTACTCGCGCGCTTCGCGGTGGCGTCCTCGAAGACCGGGATCAACGCGCACTATCGCATCGACCACGTGCCCGCAGGGCGGTACATCCTTTGGGCGGAGACCGTTATCGGAGACAACGCCTACACCTGGTGGGCGCCGGTCATGATCGCCGACGGGGATTCCGTCTCGAAAGACCTAGATAACAGCACAGAGGCTCACGCTGCGGTTTATTGCGGCCAAGTGAAGGCTTCGCTCGCACCCACCCTCACGCGTGTTGCAGATTCTCTCGCTCGCGTCAGGGATTCCGTGGCCAACTTCGCCGAGCGACAGCGCCGGAAAGGCTGGCTCCTTTGCATGATTCGAGCACGTGCGTCCCTCAAGAGAGCTGACGGTGTAGTCGAAGGGGACATTGTGGATCGTCAGCGCGAGTGTTGGAGCACGTTTCCGGTCGACCCCATCTGGGCCAACTCGCAGAATCCACCATGAAAGGAAAGGCAGGCGAGCTAGGCCCCGGTTCACGAAGCGTGGACCGGAGCTCTTCTTTTCTAACACTGGCGCGTTTACCGTTGCGGCATGTGGCGCGACCTGTGGGCGTTCGTGCGGGCGTTGCGAAAGCACTTCTTCGGCCTCGCGGGCGGAACATTCGTGGGCGCGGTGATGCTCCTTTGGGACGACGTGCTTCACTGGGGCGAAATCCCCTCGTGGGCGTGGGTGGTTGCGGCGGTGCTGGGCTTGTTCATCTCAGGATTCAACGCCTGGCGCGAGGAACACGGGAAGGTCGCGGCGTCGCCAGAGGCCATTGACCCTGAGGCATCACGGCGCCCGGAGTTTGAAAGGCAGATCGCAAAGCTCAACCCAGACCAGCAGACCGTCTTGCGGTACGTGATAAACGTCGGGGACACCAGTGCCCAGCAGCTCCGCGATAGATTCTTCCACGAACAACAGAACAAGAGCGTAAGCGCCCACGACGCGGATCTCTTGATGCTCGGCATCGCAGAGACCACCGGCCTTCTGGAACCCAAGGATAAAGGAACGGCCTTCCCGCGTTATGGCGTCAAGGCCGTGTGGGCGAATCTGCTCACGGAATGGACCGCGCCACCTACGGTCGTTGACAAACGGATCGCAGACAAGGCTCGGGCATTGCGACGGACGCTCGCCGCGAGCTTTGAGGACTGGCCGGCCGGCCTCGACAAGCTCGACGATCTTACCACGTGGGCAGCCAAACTACTCGGCGGCTTCCCCGCGACGGAGAGGATGCTCACCGAGATCGTCGAGCGCCGGCCCGACGCCTCGCGCCGGGTCGAGCGAACGGTGGGGACGGCGAGCGACGCCTACTACGCAGCGGCCGACATCATCAACAGGCTGTTCAAGAAAGGCGGGTTGTCTATCGACGAGCACAATCGAGAGGCGGTCGGAACGCAGATTCGGGAGGCCGTAGTGCACGTGAAAGAATGCCTCGCGGCGCTGGACACACTCTTCACGTAGCGCGAGCCCGGTTCACGATGCGTGGACCGGGGCGCTTCTTGCTAATCTTTGCAAATCTTTATGAGGGAATTGCACCCGATTCCGGGGTCCGATCGGTCGAAGAATGGGGTAGTTTGTGCTCAGGACTCGTCGGAGTTCACCGGAGTGCCAACCCCACGACCGGACTCTTAATCAGTAGGTTCTCGGTTCGATTCCGAGTCGGCCCATGAGGCCTCCACGACTGACTGCCGACCAGTGACTAGCGCGTCATGTACCGGCGCAGCGCGAAGATCGCCACACCGAAGGCGACGACTATCAGGACGCGCAACACACCGATGAAGGACATGTGCTCCGCCTAGGAATGGGCTCCGCATGAAATATTGCCGCTCCGCCACCCGTTTCGCATATTAGCGCCATGGGAATCCTGGGCGGACTGGGGTTCGCGTCCATCTTCTACTTCGCCGCCGAGTACGAGCACATGAGCGGCTGGAAGTGGGCCCTCGCCAGCATTGCGCTCTCGGCGACCGTCAAGGGGCTGTTCCCCCTCTCATTCATTTTTGTCCTCCCCGCGCAGTTCGGCCTGTTTGTTCTGCTTGCGTGGATGAACATCAGGCGAAAGGCCGCGCTGGAAGTCGATCGTGCCTCCTCGGCGGAAGAAGATCGCAGCCGGCGGCAGGAGCGCGCCAGACTCGCCCAGCAGCAAGTGGACCCCGACCGGGCAGCCCGCGAGGCGGCCCGCGAAGCCGCGCAAGCAGCGGCCCTCCGCGAGCGGCAGGAGCGGGTCAAGCGGGCCCGCGAAGAGCGCGAGCGCGAGGAGCGCGAGCAGGCGGAAAAGGGTAAGTCGACGCCGGGGGAATAGTTCAGCGGGTCACACTCTGCGCAAGCTTCCACGCGCTCGACACACCAAGCCCCAACCACAGCAGATCCCAAAAGCTGAACAGTCTCCCGAGCATGGCAAGGAAGCCTTCGCGCCCCAAGATCCGGTCCGAATACGTCCGCACCAGCCGCTCGCGCTCCGCAGGCGTCGCCGCCGAGTCACGGGCCCGAGCCTCGGCCAGGATCCGGTCGTTTAGTTCGAATGCCATCTCAACCCGGAGGTTCGCCTGCGCCGTGTCGGAGCGCGCGCGAGTCAGGTTGTCGAGCGTGCCCTGAAGGTCGGGCGAAAATGTTCGATGGGTGGTCATGTCGATTATATGGACCGCCCGGGTCGCCTCCGGATTCCGCACGATCTCGTCCACGAGAATCGGTCGGAGCGCGAACGCGAGAATCAATGCCTTGGCGACGACCACCGTGCCGACGGTCAGCACGACCGCGAGGGTGCCAAGCGACGGGCTCGGCGCGCGCGCCGCCCGCGCAAGCGCGATCCCGATGAGACCGCCGGCCCCCCAGCCCGCCAGGCTGACAGGGTTGTGAACCACGTACACCAGCAGGGCCCACAGCACAGCGTACAGGGTGGCGACGATTAGTCCTGCCAGAACGGGACTCGAGCCGCCCGACGCCCCCTGCGACGAGCGGGGCTTGGCGCCGTAGACCTTGGGCGCGGGGATGCGTGGCGTGCCGGGCGGCGGCGAAGGACCCATCCCTCACCACATCAGCGCCATCACCAGCAACGCGAACCCCACCATCAGATAGACGACCACGCCCCGGCCGAGCGAGCGCATCGCCCGCCGCCGGCGGCGCGCGCGTCCCCGCCGGATCATGTTGGACTGATAGCGCAACAGCCGGAGCCATAGGGTCGGGTACGTCATGCGCCTTAGGATAGGGACCGCCGGGAATCCCGGCAATCCCGGCCGGCGCACTATGAGGCGACGGGGCGCTCGCCGGGGAGGGTGAAAAAGAACGTCGCGCCGCCGTCCACTTTGCCGTCCGCCCAGATGCGGCCGCCGTGCCGCTGGATGATGCGCTGCGCCAGGGCCAGCCCCACGCCGGTGCCCTCGAATTCGTCCGCCCGATGGAGCCGCTGAAACACGCCGAACAGCTTGTCGGCGTAGCGCATGTCGAACCCCGCGCCGTTGTCCCGCACGAAGTAGACGACCGCCTGTCCCTCGCGCCGCGCTCCGATCTCGATCTGCGGATGGGGGTGGCCGCGAGTGAACTTGAAGGCATTGCCGATCAAGTTCGCGAGCACCTGGCGCAGCAGCGTGCGATCGCCCTTGGTCGGCGGCAGCGGATCGACGATCGTGTCCACGCCCTCGGGACCGGCGGCCTTGCGCAGCTCCTCCAGGACGACCCGCGCCAGCTCCGTCAGATCCACCGGCTCCACGGAGAGGGGCTGGCGGCCGAGCCGCGAGAAATTGAGCAGCGCGTCGATCAGCTCGCCCCCGCGCTTGGCCGAGTCGCGGATGATGCCGAGAAAGCGCTGGCCTTCGGCGTCGAGCGCGGTGGCGTAGTCCTCGAGCACCGCCTGCGCGTAGCCGTTGATGGCGC
>WNGG01006146.1_pt1 | contig 23257 bp, 25 predicted proteins | sample 5400661 | NCBI WGS metagenome assembly WNGG01 (sample SAMN13153372, study PRJNA577476) | soil metagenome | isolation source: 100 cm soil or saprolite under Garry oak tree replicate 1 | place: USA:California | collected 2016-06-15
TACCAGAGCTTCATCTCGTGCTTCGGGACGCCGTGGGGGTTCATCACGGCCGCGAAGAAAGTGGATCCTCGCCAGCAGACGCCACAGGTCCTGGACAAGCTCATCGCCGAGCGGCTGCCCGGCGCGCGACTGGAATACTGGGACGGTCTGACCCATCAGCACGCCTTCTCGCTGCCCCGCCATCTGCGGAAGGCCATCGACGCGGCGACGCGCGTCATCACAGACGCCCATCCCCTGATCGTCACCTAGACAGTCCGGCGCATGGCCGCCCAGCGAGGCATCGGCCTGATCCTCCTGGTGTTCGTGGCGGGCCTCGTCGTCGGCTCCCTGCTCGGCGAGTTGCTCGCGAGCATCCTTCCCGCCTGGCTGGGCCAGGACCTGATCGCGAAGGGGCCGACGATCGGGCTGAACCCGCCCGCGACGCTGGATCTACGCTTCCTCGCCCTGACCTTCGGCTTCACGATCAAGGTGAACCTCGTTGGTGTCCTCGGAATCGTCATCGCCGCGCTCACCCTCCGGCGACTCTGAGACTCGGCCGGTCGTGATCCTGGCCTCCGCGTCGCCGCGGCGGCGCGAGCTGCTCGCGTCGATCTGCGCCGACTTCATCGTGGTGCCGAGCGAGGTGGACGAGACGATCGAGCCTCTACCGCCGCCGGATGTCGCCCGACGACTCGCGCTCCGAAAGGCTCGGGCGGTGGCGGCGCGCGCCGGGCGCGGGCTCGTCCTCGGCGCCGACACGCTGGTGATCGTGGACGGTGAGGTCCTCGGCAAGCCGGCCGGCCCCGAGCCGGCCCGCGCGATGCTCCGGCGGCTTCGCGGCCGGTGGCACGAGGTGGTGACCGGGGTCGCCGTCGTGGAAGCCGAGAGGGGCCGGGAGCGGGCAACCGTGGTGACGAGCCGCGTTCTCATGGCCGACTACCCGGACGCCGACATCGAGGCCTACGTGGCCAGTGGCGCCCCCCTCGACAAGGCAGGGGGCTATTCGATCCGGGACCTGGGGGGCAACCTGGTGGACGGCCTCGTCGGCTCCTACTCGAACGTCGTGGGGCTGCCGCTCGAGGCCACGCGCCGGCTCCTCGCCGACTTCGGCGCCCCGCTCATTTCCGCGCGGGTTGGCTGAGGGCGCGTCGCGCCGGCTCGACGTGGAGAATCTCGTCGGGCTTGGGGATCCGGAGGGTGCCTGGCAGGGGCAGGTGGGCCCGGATCAGCGCGATCGTCTCCTGCACCTGATCGGCCGTCACCAGGCCGTCCTTGAGATACACGGCCCGGGTCGCCTCGAGCGGCGTCTCGAATTCGGACCCGACCACGGGGCGAGGGAGGACAGCCGCGAGCTCTCCCGCGCCCGCCTCCGCGATGCGCCGCTCGGCGACGCCGAGGGCGCGGGCGAACGCGGCGAGGTCGCGGTCCGGCGGCATCCGGTCCGAGCGCGCGAACACGGCGGCGTTGACCGTCGGCCCACCGAGCGCTCGCGCCACCCGGTCGGGCCGGCGCAGATCGGCCAAGACCTTCGCATGGCCCTCGGCGATCAGGCGGGACGCGTACGGCTCGTGGACGAGCGCGGCGTGGACCTCGCCGCTCTCGATCGCGCTGATGAGACCGCGACTGCCGAGACTCACCACCCACACCTGCGCGGGACTCAGGCCGGTGCGCGCCAGGAGCCAGCCGAACCAGGCGTGCTCTGGGGCGCCCGGGCTGGCGACTCCCACGCGAGTGCCCGGCAGATCCTCCAGCGACTTGACGAGGGCCTGCTGGCTCGTCGGGACGAGCAGGGCCACGGGCGGGGCGGCGGTGAAGCCGAAGACGAGGCGCGAGGACTGGCCCGGAATCCGGGGACCGAATCTGAGAATCGCGTCGAGCGTCGTCGCCGCGAGGTCGGCCTGACCCTGCGCCAGCGCCTCGGCGGCGCCCGGCTCGGCCCGGGTCGTCCGGAGCGTCACCTCCAAGCCTTCGCGGCGGAAGTGACCCTCGGCCTGCGCGACCCTGAGCGGGAGATACTCGGGTGACGATGGGGGTCCGCTCACGGCGACGAGGAGCGACTGGAGCAGCAGGATGACGGCGAGCATCGGCTCAGCGCGCCCCGTGCTGCGCGCGTGGCGCCGCATTCCCGGCCCGCCGCGCGACCGCGTGAAGGGCCGGCTGCTGCGCGCCTATCGCGACCTCCGGAAGCGCTTCGGCCCGCAGCGCTGGTGGCCGTCGCGGACGGCCTACGAAGTGGCCGCGGGCGCCATCCTCGTCCAGCACACCGCCTGGCGAAACGCCGCGCGCGCGGTCGGGGCGCTCCGCGCCCGCGGGCTGCTCCGCCCCGCCCGTGTCGCGGCGACCGGCGAGGCGACGCTCGCCCGGACGATCCGCGCGGCGGGCACGTACCGGCTCAAGGCGCGCCGGCTCCGTGCCTTCACGCGCTGGCTCCTGGCCCGGGGCGGTTTCGCCTCGCTGCGCCGCGCTCCGCTCGGCCCGCTCCGTCGGGAGCTCCTCTCCGTGCGCGGCCTCGGTCCGGAGACCGTCGACGCGATCCTCCTCTACGCCGCGGGGCGCCCGGTCTTCGTGGCGGACGCGTACGCGCGTCGTGTGCTCGCGCGCCACCGACTGCTCCGCCCGGACGCCGCGTACGAGGACGCGCGCGCGTTCCTCGAAGCCCACCTGCCGTCCGATCCGGCGCTGTTCAACGAGCTCCACGCGCTGCTCGTCGCGGTCGGCAAGTCGCACTGTCGTGCCGTGCCCCGGTGTGAGGACTGCCCGCTCCGACGCGACCTCGGTGGCCGCCGCCCCGCCCGCGGCTAGTCCCGGCGCCGCGGCGTGAGGTGGGTGGGTGGGATAGGTCCGGGTGACCCGTTCCTGCCGCCGGCAGTGACGACGCCACGGGATGACTGGGAATGCCGTGCCGGTGATCGGTGCGACAGGCATCGTGGTCAGAGGACCTATCCCACCCACCCACCTCACGCCGCGACCTCGAGAAGCAGCGCCACGATGCGTTCGGCCGCGTCTGGGACGGCGAGCGAGCGGGCGCGCTCGCCCATGTCCTTGAGCCGCGCCGGATCCGCCAGCAGGGCACGGATCCGCGCGAGCAGGAGATCCGGCGTGAGTCCCGCTTGGGGCACGATGGAGCAGCCGCCTGCGCGGCCGACGAGGCGGGCGTTGGCCGTCTGCTCGTCGCCGCGCGTTCCGGGCAGCGGAACGTAGAGTGCCGGGACGCCGAGCTGGCAGCACTCGTTGACCGTGCCCGCCCCGGCGCGGCCGACGACGAGCGCCGCGGCGGCATAGATCCCGGCGAGCTCCGCGCCGACCCAGGGCGAGATGGTATAGCGCCGGGCGAGTGCCGCCGGCAGCGCCTGCCGCCGGGCTTCGAGCCACGCGCGATCCCCCGTGGTCTGGTTGTCGCCGCACTGATGGACGACCTGCGCTCCCCCGAGGAGCTCCGGCAAGATCTCCCCCACGGCGCGGTTGATGGCGGAGGCACCCTGGGCGCCACCCGTGACGTAGACGAGGGGCAGCGCCGGGTCGAGCGCGAAGCGCGCGACCGCGTCGGCGCGCGATCCCGCGCGCAGCTCGGGTCGGAGCGGATTGCCCGTGACGACGACCTTGGCGGCCGGAAAGTCGCCCCGCGCGTCGGGGAAGGTCACGGCGACCCGCCGTGCCAGGCGCGCGGCGATCCGGTTGGCGAGGCCGGCCACGGCCGTCTGCTCGTGGACGACCACGGGCACGCGCGCGAGCGCGGCGGCCACGACGACGGGCAGCCCGACGAAGCCGCCCGTCGCGAAGACGACGCGCGGCTTGAGCCGTACCAGCAGGGCGAGCGCGCGGCCGGTGCCGGCGGGCACGCGCACGAGGAGATCGGTGACGTTCGCCCAGGCCCAGTAGCGCCGGAGCTTGCCCGTGGGGATCGTGTGGTACGGGATGCCCGCCTCGGGGGCCGTGCGCGCTTCGAGGCCGTCGCGGCTGCCGACCCACGCGCAGGACATCGACCTCTCCCGCAGCAGCGCCGCGACCGCCAGCCCCGGGCTCGTGTGGCCGCCCGTGCCGCCGCCGGCGATCAGGATCAGCGCAGGGTCTCCCCCCGGCGCTCCAATGCCAGGTCCAGCAGCCGTTGGATCAGGTCGGGATAGGCGAGCCCGGTCGCCTCCCACATCTGGGCATAGCCGCTCGTGGAGGTGAATCCGGGGATCGTGTTGATCTCGTTGACGATCACGCGATCACCCTCGAGGAAAAAGTCCACGCGGGCCATGCCGGCGCAGTCGATCGCGCTGAATGCCGCCAGGGCAAGCGCGCGGATCCGATCGCTCAGCGCGGCGGGCAGCGGCGCGGGACAGACGACGCGCGCCTGGCCCTCGGCGTACTTGGTCGCGTAGTCGTACCACTCGCTCTCGTAGACGATCTCGCCCGGCAGCGACGCGATCGGGTCGTCGTTGCCGAGCACGCTGACCTCGACCTCGCGGCCGGCGACGGCGCGCTCGACGAGGAGCTTCCGATCGTGGCGCGCCGCTTCGTCGAGGGCCGCGGCGAGCTCGCCGGCAACGCGAACCTTGCTGATCCCGACCGACGAGCCGAGGTTTGAGGGCTTGACGAAGCACGGGAAGCCGACGGTCTCGGCGACGCGACGCCGGACCCCGTCGGGGCGCCGGCGCCACTCGTGGCGCAGCACCACGAGGTGCTCGACGACCGGCAGGCCGTGCGCCTGGAAGACCGCCTTCATCGTCGCCTTGTCCATTCCGACGGCGGAGGCGAGCACGCCGGCGCCGACGTAGGGCAGGTCGGCGAGCTCGAGGAGCCCCTGGATCGTGCCGTCCTCACCGAAGGGCCCGTGGAGCATGATGACGACCACGTCGAGCGCCGAGCGGAGCTCGGCGGGGAGACCGCCGGCGGGCTCGGTCCGGACCAGCGCGGCCTGCACGTTCGCCTGCGCCGCGTCCTCGGCACGGTCGGCGAGTGCCTTCTTCACAGCGCCGGTCGTGTCGTCGGCCGGGAGGCCGACGCGCGCGGCGTCCACGAGGGCACGCAGGGGATCGCCGCCGACGAGCCAGCGACCGTCCCGTGCGATGCCGATCGGAACGACCGCGTGGCCGCGTTGCCGGAGCGCCGCGATCACCGACGCGCCGGAGGCGAGCGAGACCTCGTGCTCGCCGGATCGCCCGCCGAAGATAACGCCCACGCGCAGGGGCGGCATACGACTCATTCTAGATCATCTCGGTCGCCGCTCCTCGCGCCAGCGGAGCCACGCCTCGAGCCGGCGGGAGAGCTCCGCCTCGAGCCCACGGTCCGTGGGCCGGTAGTAGCGCCGGCCGGCGAGCGCGTCGGGCAGGTGCGCCTGCTCCACGCGCGCCTCGGGCGCGTCGTGCGCGTACTGGTAGCCCTCGCCGTACCCGAGGTTCTTCATGAGGTCCGTCGGCGCGTTGCGCAGGTGGAGCGGCACGGGCTCGGCGGGGCGCTCCTCCACGTCGGTGCGCGCCTGCCCGTAGGCGAGGTAGGCGGCGTTGGATTTCGGCGCGAGGGCCAGGTAGAGCGTGGCCTGCGCCAGCGCGAGCTCGCCCTCGGGCGAGCCGAGGAAGTCGTAGGCGTCTTTGGCGGCCAGCGTGAGCGTCAGCGCCATGGGATCCGCGTTGCCGACGTCCTCGGAGGCGAACCGCACGAGCCGCCGCGCGACGTAGAGCGGATCCTCGCCGGAGTCGAGCATCCGCGTCATCCAGTAGAGTGAGGCGTCGGGGTCGGAATCCCGGAGCGACTTGTGGAGCGCCGAGATCAGGTTGTAGTGCTCCTCGCCGGCCTTGTCGTAGAGGAGCGCCTTGCGCTGCGCGGCCTCGCGGATCCCGGCGTCGGTGATCGTTCGCACGCCACCCAGGGGCTCGGCGAGCTGCGCGGCGAGCTCGAGGACGGTGAGCGCGGTGCGCGCGTCGCCGTTCGCGACCCGCGCGATGGCGCGCAGGCCATCGTCGGTCGCGGCGACGGCTGGGGAGCCGAGCGAACCGAGGCCGCGTTCCGGGTCGGCAAGCGTGCGGCGGAGCAGCGTGAGGACGTCCGCCTCGCCGAGGCCGCGGAGCACGTAGACGCGGCAGCGCGAGAGGAGCGCCGAGTTGACCTCGAACGACGGGTTCTCCGTGGTCGCGCCGACGAGGACCAGCGTGCCCTTCTCGACGTGCGGCAGGAAGGCGTCCTGCTGCGCGCGGTTGAAGCGATGGATCTCGTCCACGAAGAGGATCGTCCGCGTTCGCGCCTGGGCCACGACCTCACGGATCTCCTTGACGCCCGACAGGACCGCGGAGAAGGAGACGAAGCGCGCGCCGCCGACCTGGGCCATGAGCCGCGCGAGCGTCGTCTTGCCCGAGCCCGGCGGTCCCCAGAGGATCATCGAGTGCAGCGGCCCGCGCTCGATCGCCTGACGCAGCACGCGTCCCGGGCCGAGCAGGTGGTCCTGGCCCACGATCTCGTCGAGCGTGCGCGGCCGCATCCGCTCGGCCAGCGGCGCCGTCGGCGGCACGCCTGTGGGCTCGAGGGGCGCGCGCTCGAAGAGGTCCACCTGTCCTCAGCCGACGACGGCGCGTGCCGCGAGCCAGGCCGGCAGCTCGAGGAGATCGTCCAGGCGCGCCACGGGCGTCACGCGCCAGCGCTCGAGCTCGCCCGGGCGCGGCCGGTATGCGACGAACGGGATGCCGGCGGCGCCGGCGGCGAGTCCGTCCACCCAGGAGTCGCCGCCGACGACCGCGTCGCGCAGCGGCCCGAAGTGCGCGGCGATGACGCGCCAGCCGTCCGGGTCGGGCTTGAGGCGACGCATCTCGTCCCGCGTGACGACGAGGTCGAGGCTCGGGGCCACGCCGAAGCGCGCCAGCGCGTCCACGGCGACCTCGCGCGCGTTGTTGGTCCACACGGCGGCGGTGAAGCCGGCCGACCGGGCGCCGGCGATCGCCTCGCCGGCGCCGGGCTCGAGTGTCGCGGCCGCCATCGCGCGCTGCTCGTGATCGAGCGCGATCGCCCACACGCGGTCGGAGAGCTCCGGCGCGTGGCGCGCGCACCACTCGGTGAGCTCGCCGACGCGGTAGCGTTCCGCGCGCGACGGCAGGGGGCCCTCCGCGTCCTCGATGAACGCGCGCATCTCGCGCGCCATGGCGGCCAGGTCGAGCGGCGTGCGCACGAGCGTGTGATCCAGGTCGAAGACGACGAGCCGCATGGCGTGACCGTACCACAGTGCGTGGTAGCATGAAGACGATGCTGAGGCGCTCGCTTGCCCTGAGCGCGGTCGTCCTCGTCGTCCTGTCCGTCTCGCCGTCGACCGCGCTGGCCCTCGAGGAGGCCGACCGCCTCTGGCTCCTGGGCGAGCGCGCCTACGGCGACAAGCTCTACATCGTCGCGCGCCCCGCGCTCGACCGCTTCGTCGCCAAATACTCCGCCGATTCCCGCGCCGGCGCCGCCCTCCTGCTCCTCGGCAAGACGCGGCTGGCGATAGGCGAGTGGGAGGCGGCGCTCGAGACGTTCCGCCGCGCGCAGGCGCTCACCCCGCCGCCGGGCCAGCCCGGCGAGGCGCGCCTGTGGGAGGGCGAGGCGCTCTTCCGGCTCAAGCGCTACGCCGACGCGCGCGCCGTCTACGACGAGGTCTTCCGCGCCGACGCGGCGGCGCCGCTGGCGCCGGAGGCGCTCTACGGCGCGGCGTGGAGCGATCTCGAGCTGAAGAAGACCGAGACCGCGCTCGGGGAATTCCGCGACCTGGCGCGGCGCTGGCCCGAGCACGCGCTCGCGCCCGCCTCCACGATCCAGGCCGCGCGCCTCCTCGCGGAGACCAAGCGCGGCCCCGACGCGCTGGCGCTTCTGGCGTCGTTCAAGACGACGTATCCGTCGTCGCCGCTCGTCGCCGAGGCCGAGTACCTCATCGGCTTCGTCAAGGCGACGACGGGGGACGTCAGGGGCGGCGTCGCCGACCTCCGCCGATTCGTGGAGACGTACCCATCGCACGAAAACGTGCCGGAGGCGCGCAAGCGCATCAAGCAGTTCCTCGACAAGGTGAGCGACAAGGACGACCTGCTCGCCGAGTACAAGACGCTGATGGAGCAGGATCCCGCGAGCCCCGAGGCGTTCTACGAGGCGGCGTCGATCGCCGGACGGCTCGGCCGGCCGAAAGACCGGGACGCGGCCTGGACGCGTCTCCGCAAGGAGTTCCCCGAGCATCCGGCGACGCGGCGGCTGGCGCTCGAGCTCGCGTCGAACGCCTTCAAGCAGAAGAACTACAAGGACGCCGCGTTTCTCTCGACGCTGGCGGCGAAGAGCGACGAGAACGCGGTGCGCGCGGAGGGCTGGCTCCTCAACGGCGAATCGGAGCTGAAGCTCAAGCGCTTCGGCGCCGCGGCGAAGGCGTTCGAGGCGGTCGGGGACGTCGGCAACGTCGAGACGGGCGTGCGCTACCGCGCCCTCGCCGGCCTCGGCCTCGCGCGTGAGGAGCTGCAGGAGTGTCGGGCGGCGGTCCAGGCGTACGAGGCCGTCGCCAAGAGCCCCGACCCGACGCTGCGCGACTGGGCGAAGCAGCGCGCCCAGGCGGCCAAGAGCTGCGCGAGCCGGCGGCCGGCCCCAGCACCCAAGGGCGAGAAGAAATCATGAACTCGCGCCGCGCCATCGGGCTCGCGACACTCTGGCTCGCGCTCGCGGGTGCGGCCCCGGTCGCGCCGCCGCCGGATCTGCGGATCTTCCTGGCGCCGGTGCGTTCGAACGTGGAGCGGCCTCCCCTCGTCGTCGACGTCCCGCTGCCGTCCGTGCCCGTGGACCTGCCGCCGCTGCCGGCCGCCGTCGCCGGCCCGCCCCTCGGCGATCTGCCGATGGCCCCGATCCCGGCGCCGCGCTCGCTGCCGTGCTTCGGCGCCTGGCTCGGGATCGGCTCCGAGGCGCTCGAGTGCGGCCGCGCCCGCTTGCAGCGCGATCAGTGGGACGACGCGGCCAAGGCGTTCGAGTCGGCGGCGCGCGCCAGCGACCCGGACGTCGCGCGCGAGGCGCGCTACTGGCTCGGCGAGACCTACTACCGCCTCGGCCAGATCGAGCGCGCGGACTGGGCCTACCGCCAGGTCACGCGCGAGCGGACGCGCACCGACTGGACCGTGTGGAGTCTCCACGCGAGCGGCTGGACGGCGCTGCGTCTCGGTGATCCCTCACGCGCGCGCGACGCCTTCACCCAGCTGCTCGCCGCAAATCCGCCGGCGCCCCTCGACGCATGGGGCCGCCACGGCGTCGCGCTCGCGTACTACGCGCTGGGGAAGTGGGACGAGGCGTATCAGGCGTGGACGCTTCTGGAGTCGCGCGGGGCGCCGCCCCAGCTTTCCCGCGACGTCGGCTTCTGGAAGGGCGACACGCTCGGCCGACTCGGCCGCACAGTCGACGCCGAGGCAGAGCTGGACCGATTCGTCCAGGCGGGCGCGCATCCGCTCCTCGGCAGCGCGTACGCGCGGCTCGGCTGGTGGAGCCTCGCCGCCGGCCACGAGGACGTCGCCGCGCCCGCGTTCCGCCAGGCGCTCGCGGCGCCGCGAAGCGCGTTGGCGCCCGAGCGCGACTGGACCGAGGCCGGGCTGGCGGTCGCCCTTGTGCGGTCCGGCGACTGGGTCGTGATCCGCCAGGCCCTCGCCGGGCTCCGCGGACGGCGCTCGCCTCTGGCGCAGCCCGCGGCGTATCGCGTGGCGCGCGCGGCCGCCGAGAGCGCGGCGTCGTCCGACGCGGACCTCATCCTTCAAGACGCGCTCGGCGCACAGCTGACGCCCGCCGCCCGCGCGTGGGTGCTCCTCATGCGCGGCGAGGCCGCGCGCGCGGCGGGCAACCAGGACGAGGCGCGCACGCAGTTCGATCTCGCGCGCCGGGTCGAGCCGGGCTCGGCGACCGCCGCGCAGGCGGCCCTGCGCCTGGCCCGGACGAACGTCGAGGTGGGCGAGTTCCGCCAGGCGCTCACGGACCTGGCGCCCGTCGTGAACGCGCCGGCGTCGCCGGAGGTCCGCGCGGCGGCACTCGCGCTGCAAGGCGAGGCCGCGTATCAGTCGGGCGACGACGTCGTCGCGGCGGCGGCGTTCCAGCGCGCGCTCAACGACGGAGCGAGGCCGGGCGCGCCCACGCTGCGTCTGGCGCTCGCGTGGACGCTGCTCCGCCAGGGGAAGGCCGCCGACGCGCGCAAGAGCTTCACCGAGTTCGCGCGCGGCGCGCCCGACCACCCGGCGGCGCCGGAAGCGCTGCTGGCCGCCGCCGATCTGGCCGTGGCGTCGGGGGATCTCGCCGGCGGCCGCGCGCTCTTCGAGCAGGTCGTCGCGTCCTATCCGAGCCACCCGCGCGCGGACGTGGCGCGACTGAACCGCGCGATCCTCGGCGTGCGCACGGGCGACGCCGCGGGGGCGCGGACGGAGCTGCGGGACTGGCTCGGCCGCGCGCCGCAGCCGGCGCTCTTCGGTCGCGCGCGCGCGGCGCTCGCCGTCGCGCTCCTCGTCCTCGACGTGAACGTGGTGGCGACCGAGGAGTTCGCGCGCGCGCAGGGTGAGGGGCTCGTCGGGCTTGCGACGCTCGGCTACGCGACGATCGCGCTGACGGAGTCACGGCTGGACGACGCCGAGAAGCTCTTCCGCCAGGCCCGGGACGCGGGGCCGGCCGAGGTCGCCGCTTCCGCGGACTACGGCCTCGCGGCGGTCGGCTACCGTCGCGGCGCGACGCGCGAGTTCAAGAAGTCCGCGCAGGCGGCGCTCGCCGCGACGCCGCCCCTGGCGGATCCCGCGGCGCTCCTGGACGTCCTGACGGGCCTCGCGGTGGAGGAGCGCGACTGGACGACCGCACTCGGCCACGCGCGCCGTCTCGCGACGGACTATCCAGCGTCACCGGGGGCGGCCGACGCGCTCGAGCGCGTGGCCGCGGGCGCGGAGGCCGCGGGCGCGTGGCCCGTCGTCCGCGAGGCCACGACCGTCGTGCAGCAAAAGCTTCCCAAGAGCGGCGTGGCCGAGGCCTCGTGGATCCGTCTGGCTCGCGCCAACGCCGAGACGGGCAAGGTCGCCGAGGCGCGCGCCGAGCTCGAGCGCTTCGTCGCGACGAGCCCGAGCGATCCTCAAGCGCCGCGCGTGTGGCTCGCGCTCGGCCGCGTGCGCGAGCTCTCGGGGGATCGGACGGGCGCGCTCGAGGCGTTCGCCCACTCGGGCACGGCGACCGAGCCCGTGGATCAGGTGAGCGACGGCATCCTGAATCACGCGCGGCTGCTCGCGCAGGAGAAGCGCGGCGCCGAGGCGCGCGCGCTGCTCGAAAGGCTCGTCAAGGCGTCCGACGCCGAGCGTGTGGCCGACGGCGCCCGCGCGATCGGCGACGTGTTGACGGCCGAGGGTGACCACCTCGGCGCCGCGGAGTACTACATGACCGCGGCGTACGTCGCGCCGGAGTCGCCCGCCGGCCGGGCGGCTCTGCTCTCGGCGGCGAAGAGCTTCACCGCGCTCAAGCAGAGCGACGCCGCGGCGATCGCGTGCCGGAAGCTCCTTGCCCAGCCGAACCTCACAGCCGACCTCGCCGAGGCCGCCAAGCGCTGTCTCGCGGGGCTCGGTCGTTGAAAGGCTACGGCGGCCGCGTCCTCCACGTCGACCTGACGCGCGGCGCCGCGCGCGACGAGCCGCTCGCCGAAGGAACGGCCCGCGCGTTCCTCGGCGGCAACGGCCTCGGGGCGCGGCTGCTCTACGACCACGTACCCGCCGGTACGGATCCCTTCGACGCGGCCAACGCCGTTGTCTTCGCCGTCGGCCCGGTCACGGACACCTCGGTGCCGGGCAACAGCCGCGCCTGCGTGGCGACGACGTCGCCGCTCACCGGGCTCTTCTTCGACTCGACCTTCGGCGGGCGCTTCCCCGCAACGCTCAAGCGTACGGGCTTCGACGCGGTGCTGATCACGGGCCACGCCGCGGTGCCGTCCTACCTCGTCGTGACGGAGCAGGGCGCCGAGGTCAAGCCCGCCGCATCGCTCTGGGGGCGCACCACCACGCGCTCTGCGGTCGAGGCCCTGGTCGCCGCGGAGGGAGCGGACGCCGACGCGATGGCCATCGGACCGGCCGGCGAGCACCGCGTGCGCTTCGCGGCGATGGCCCACTACTGGAAGAATCGCGAGGGTGTCTCGGGTCGCGGCGGGATCGGCGCCGTCCTCGGCGCCAAGAACCTCAAGGGCGTCGTCGTACGGGGCGCCCGGAAGACCGAGGTCGCGGACCCGGCGGCGCTCAAGGCACTCCTCGAGGAGACGCGCGAGCCGATGAAGAAGGGAACGCAGGCGCTGACGACCTTCGGAACGTCCTTCCTCGTGAACCCGATCAACGCGCTCGGCGCCTTGGGGTCGTGGAACCTCCGGCGCGAGGTCTTCGACGAGGCGCGCGCGGTGTCCGGCGAGGAGATGAAGGCGCACTATCACGACCGCGACACGACCTGCCTCAAGTGTCCGGTCGCCTGCGGCAAGCAGTACGCGATCGGCGAGGGCGAGTTCGCCGGCACGCGGGCCAAGATGCCCGAGTACGAGACGATCTTCGCGTTCGGCCCGATGCTCGGCATCGCGAACCCGGAGGCCTTGATCCTCGCCAACGACCGCTGCGATCTCCTCGGCATGGACACGATCTCGCTCGGCGTGACGCTGGCGTTTGTCGCCGAGGCGGTGGAGCGCGGCTGGCTGACGAAAGCCGACCTCGGCACGGAGTTCGGCTGGGGCGACTGGCGCGGAATGCTGCGCCTCGTGGAGCAGACCGCGCGGCGCGAGGGGTTCGGCGACCGCATCGCGGAGGGCGCGTGGCGGCTCGCCGAGTCCGTCCACCCCGAGGCGACCCGGCTCGTCTACGCGGTCAAGCGCCTCGAGCTGCCCGCGCACTCCGCGCGCGCGCTCAAGGGGCTCTCCATCGGCTACGCGACGGCGACGCGCGGCGGCAGCCACCACGACACGCGGCCGACGCCGCAGTATTCGCCGACTTTCGACCGGCGGGGGACGGCGGACAAGCCCGCGTTCGCGGCACGGAGCCAGCACTTCACCGCCGTCGGCGACTCGCTCGTCATGTGCCGGTTCACCTCGGAGCGCGGCTTCGGGCTCTTCGTGGACGAGCCGTACGCGCGGATGGTCCGCGCGGTCACCGGCTGGGACGTGACGACCGCGGAGCTCGAGCGCGTCGGCGAGCGCATCGTGAACCTCGAGCGGCTCTTCAACGTCCGCGCGGGGGTTCGGCGGGCCCAGGACGTGCTGCCGTGGCGCGTCATGCACGAGCCGATCCCCGACGGGCCGTCCGCCGGGATGTACTGCCCGCCGGAGGAGCTCGACCGGATGCTCGACGAGTACTACGCGCTCCGCGGCTGGGACGCGGACGGCGTGCCGACGCGCGAGCGCCTTTCCGCCCTCGACCTCCGCGCGTGATCCAGCCGAAGGACTACCGCCAGGCCATCCATTCCGGGCATGTGGTAGTCGAGGAGAACCAGATCGGGATGATCCGCACGCGCTCGCGTCAGGCCATCCTCGCCGGAGGAGGCAGAGAGAACCCGATGCCCGCCCACCTCCAGCAGCTCGGTGACCATCTCGAGGATCAGCGGGTCGTCGTCGATGACGAGGATCGTGTAACGCGGCCTGTTCATATAGGCCCGCGAGTATGGCGCAGGCCCGATGGTTAGGCAACGGGGCAGCTCGTGGTTGACCGGCGCGTGCAAGTTCGCGAGAATCCAAGCGCGGGCGGATAGCTCAGCTGGGAGAGCGCAGCCCTTACAAGGCTGAGGTCGCAGGTTCGATCCCTGCTCCGCCCACCACTTACGACGCGGAGTTAGCCGTCGCGGTCGTCTCGCAGTTACCCGCCGGTGCCGAAATGGTGCCACTTGAGGCAGCGCGGCCGCTCGCGTCCAGTGCCCGAACTCGGCCTTAGCAATTTGCCGTACTGAGGGCGCGTACCAGAATGTTCCTACGGTCGCATCGTCTCGCGAATTGACGCAGATGATTCGCAGAGTCTGGAACTTCCCGGCAGGGACGCTGACCACCTCCTCGCCCTCTGCCGTGCACTTCCGTTGCACCTGCTCGGTCTTCTGGGCCACGGGCCGCGTCTTCCGTGTACCTCATCTCCCACGATTTGCCGACCGCCAGTGGAAAGTCCACCCAGCGCCAGCCAGACTGTGACGGATCGATTTGCCGAACCACGACCCCGTCAACGGTTTCCCTTGCTAGGGCGAAGTCAGCCGCCCGGTAGAAGATCCCCCGAGTGTCTGTCTTGATCACATAGTGTTCGACGCCTGCGAGTTCCTCAACCCGGTCTACGATCCGCCGCTTCCGCTCGGGCTCTTATACGCGTACTCCCACTCGTCGCCAACGCGCCAGATCGGCGCCGGAACTGCAGTAGGATCGCTGGCGAGCACGACCTGTGCTGCAGTGATATATCCCGCTATGACAACGACGAAGAGGACGAGGCCGCGCACCATTGACTCCTTCATCATGCGGAGGTCCCTACCTGAGCTTGTACGCGATCAGCTCTCGGGTCCTTAATCCGGAGGCCAGGCGTTCTCGAAGCCGGACGACCTGTTTCAGTTCCGGTGCGTACCACGCTTCGTAACGGATGGCGCCCGTGTTCTTGTTTCGGTAGACGATCCTGAGCGTCTTGAATGTGCCCGCTGGAACAGTGACGGTTTCCTCGGCTTCCACGATCACAGCGTCCACGCGCTCCGTCGTCTGACGCGCGACCGGCCTCTCTTCGTGAAACGCTTGCTCCCAGTTCTTACCGATTTCGAGTGGCCACGCATATTGAAGCCGAGATGGGGTAACAATCAAGACGGCGGAACCGTCGACCGTTTCTCGGGTCAGTGCGATGTCAGGCTTTCGATAAAAAATCTCGCGCGTGCCCGTCTTAATGACGTAGTGTGCGACCCCGTCGATCGCTTCCTCCCGATCCACGGACCAGACGTAGGTGCCTTTGCCTGTGGGGCCGTCATACCCATACGCCCACTCATCGCCGACTCTCCATTGTGGTGCAGGAATACTTGAAGATCGATCCACGACTGCTGCGGCTTGTGCCGAAGCCGGCCTGGCCGAAAGGCCCGGTGGCGGGCCCTGCGCCATCTTGGCGAACTGCTCATTCATACATTTGAACGTGTCACCGAATCCAAACGAGCCTGTGGCGCCTTGGATCCAATAGCGGCCATCGAGTTCGACACGGGTGAGTTGCACTTGGGACGGGATACGTCCTTCCGCCTGGCACTTGTCCCAGGCCGCATAGGTAAGATCCTGCTTGAGCGTATTGCCCGTCTGGGCGCAGGCGGTAACAACACTCGCGATGACCAGGAGTGCTGTAAATCGGAGCATCGCCAACCCTCCCCGTGGATGTCGACGCACCTGGAGTCTCCCGCCCCTACGGCGTTGGGCGAGCCCCAATGGAGAGAAGACTAGCACGAACTGTAGTGCCTCTCTACAGGGGAGATAGAACCCCAGAATGTGAATGCCGAGCACGAGAGCGCGGACAAACTCATCGGTGTTGACAAGTCATATCCGGCGGCGCTAGAAACGGCTCTATAAAGGGCCTCCTAACGGACCGGGATCGTTAGAGGAGAGCTGGGATGAAGCGCGCCTGCGCTTGGGCCATGTTGGTCGTTGTCGTCAGCGGGTGTGCGACTACAACGGCCCCGACGACCGCGGCTGTGTCGGTCAACGCGAGGGAAGCCGTGATACTCCACCGGCAGGGCGAGCAGCAAGGGTCGGTGACCACGACCGCCCCCGTCAACGCCTGGGAAGCCGAGGTGGCGGAGGCTCACCGCAACTTACCCTCTTCGTCGGATTCGACGGCATCAGATCCCCCAGCAGGCACTCTCAGCAAGTGGGCATGCCCGCTCGACGCCACGATGTACTGTTCAGACGAGGACACCGGGTGCCGGGCGCGGCGAGCAGCGTGGTGTACCCTGCAATGGCTCTTGATCCCCGTGTTCGTTGGAGTCGAGGCGTTTTCGCAGGGGAACTTCGGACTCTCGCGCTCAGGGGCCTTGGAACCGAGATTCAAGTGAGCCGCTTGCCAACGGCGGATGTTGTGGCCCTCGCACGCGCGTAGCCGCCCCGCGCGCCACAGTCAGCCCCGCGTTTCCGATCCCGCCGCCAGCGGCCTCAGGGGTGTTCCTAGAAGGGGCCCTGACCGAGGGGAGAGCGACAGGGAGGTGCAGTGTATATCTAAGCCCAGCCCCCCTGCGGCTATAGCTGGCCTCGGGGGGTGGGCCTGATGTTCGGTGCCGAAATAGTGCCGTTCGGCGTCTGTAATTGCAACGGTCAGAGATTGTCGGTGACCATAACGCGAATCGAGGACGACAAGCTGCAGACCGAGGCGGTGTCGCCGATTGACGGCAAGCGTTTGATCGGCTCGTTAAGTCGGGTAAAGTAAAGGCAACCTCGACTCACATTTTTCGGGATCGGTGCGGGCGTGGTAGATTCGAAGAGACGAGCGATGCGGACTTGGATCGGGGACTGGACGCGCCGGGCGGCTCTCATCCTCGCCGTCGCCTTCTTTGCCGGCTGCGCCTCCGGTACAACGCTGTCCCCGCAGCACGCGGCGCGCATGCGCGACGCCCAGCAGTGCGATCTCGAGGCCGAGTCGTACCTCCGCAAGGCCCAGAACGCCAATGACATCCGGGTTTTGGCGCTCGAGTCCTGCATGGCCATGCGCGGCCATCAGGTCCAGGATAAATAAACGCGACGTGAACAGGATACGCAGGTGCCGTCGCGTCGCGTTCGTGGTCGTGCTCCCGGCGCTCCTGTGCCTTTCCAGTCCGGCCGCCGCGCAGACGGATGGATTCATGATCGCCTACGAGGCCGACACGACCCGGCCCGAGCGGGTCCGCGTCGTCGGCACGCTCACCAACGGGCGCCCGACCGACGTCTTCGAGGTGTCGGTGACGGCCGAGGCCCTGAACGACACGGGCAAGGTCGTGGCCAAGGGCATCGCGTACGTGGACGCGCGGATTCCGAGAGGCGCCTCTCGGCCGTTCTCCATCTCGGTTCCCGTGGCGGCCGGCGTGGTGCGCTATCGCGTGGTCGTCTCGACGTTCCGCGCCGCGCTCGGCGGCGAGTCGCCCTGATCGCCCGCAGCGTCTGACTGCGTCGCGCCGGTTCCGGATATGCCGCAGAACAGTCTTGCGATCGAGGCCCGCCTATTGGTTCAATTGAACGAGACCATGGGGCACGTCCTGCGGCGTCTGGGTCACCGTCGGGATCAGGCCGGCTTCACGCTGATCGAGCTGCTGATCGTCGTGATGATCGTCGGCCTCCTCGCCTCTATCGGCTTCGCGCTCTACGTCAACGTCCAGCAGCGAGGCCGCGTGGGCAAGGCGCAGGCGGACGTGCGCGCCCTCACCTCGGCGGTCCAGCTCTCCCACGCCCACATGGGCCAGCTCCCGACGAACGCCGAGGGGCTCGCCATCCTCACAGCCATCTCGGTCAGCCCACAAGGGCTCAACGCGGGACCGTTCGTCAACACGGTGCCGAACCCGCCTTCGGGCGGCAGCCCGGCGTGGCCCGGCGCGTACTTCTACCAGGTGGACACGCTCCCCGGCGGCGTCGCCTCCCCGGCCACTTCGTCATCTGCGCGGCCGGCGACGGCGCCGTCGCCCACAGCGCCGGCAGCAGCGCGACCTGCCCCTAGTCGCCGCGGCCGAGGCGGCCGTCGCGTTTGACCCACCGTGACGTGCGTGTTAGCGTGGCTTCTCCCGCGCGGGCTCGTGGTGCAGCCTGGTTAGCACACTGGACTGTCAATCCAGAGGTCGCGGGTTCAAATCCCGTCGAGCCCGCCATTTTTTCTCGAGCGGTCCGCGCGCACTTCTCCTCACGCGAACGGAGAAATGTGTCCTCGCGAATGAGAGGAGGCCGACATGCCGATGCTGGAAGAGGTCGCCAAGCAGCCGCTCCCGCAACGCCTGGAGCACATGACCCGGACCGCCGACGATCTCGCCGAGGCGATCCGCGGGCAGACCGAGGCGGTGTTGGTACGGCGGCCCGACGCGAAGAACTGGGCGGCCAAGGAGGTCATCTGCCACCTCCGCGACACGGAGGCGCTCGCTACCTTCCGCGGGCGGCGCGACGAGACGCTCGCCCACCTTCGCGGCTTGACGCCTGAGCAGTGGCAGCGCGGTGGCATCCACCCCCGCCGGGGCCGGATGACCGTCGGCGACTTCGTGACGATGATGGCGTGGCACGACGACAACCACCTCGACCAGCTACGTCGTGCGCTCGACGGACGGGCCTGATCCCGCGGGAGCTCCTACATGCTTCCGCCGCCCGCGCCCCCGCCGCCGCCGGTCTGCGTGTCGCAGGACGACGTCGCTGGACGCCAGGCTCCGCCATTTCGCTGACATTCGGCCTGCGCCGACCACCCGGAGGACGGGCTCTGCTCGATGGCGCAGCCGGAGAGCAGCCCGGCGAGGAGCAGGCCGACAGGGACGAAGAAGGCGGGGCCTAGAGGTATCGCGTCGGCCAGTTCATCGTCCGCCACATGTGGGCGGACGGGCTGTCGTCGAAGCCCAATCCCTCGGCGGGCTGCCTGAAATGCCGGCCGACGACGTCCGTGAACTCCTCGAGCGCGACCTGCGCGCTGGGATCGAAGGAGTAGAGGTCGTTGACGCAGATCAGGCGCGACGACATGTACCACTTGTGGTCACGCGCGTACTTGTAGTCCCGCTCGATGTGGGGATCGGGTGTGTAGTCCGCGCCGAACAGCTTGAGGTACAGCTCCGGGTACTTGTAGCCGACCGACTCGTCCGGGTAGAACCGCAGCGCCTGGTGGTAGCGGATCGCCCAGGAGACCTCCGCGTCGACGTAGGGCTCGACGAGCTGCGCGGCCCAGTACCCGTGATCGGCGCGGATGAATCCGGTGATGGCGATATCGTGGATCAGGCATGCCAGCACGATCTTCTCGTCCACGCCGTTCTTCTGCGCGAGCCGCGCCGACTGGAGGAGGTGGCTCGACGGTCCGAACCGGTACTTGAAGAAGTCGAAGAGCGTGGGCCGATCGGGCATCTTCGGCAGGCGCGAGTCGTGGCCCATCATGTAGAGCCGACCCTGATCGGGCGGACGCACGGCGGGCTGCCTCGGATCACGGTCTCCCGAGGTATAGATCGCCGACTTCACGACGACCCGGTCGAGCTCCTTACTCAGCGCGTGCTCGGCAGCCTCGGCCTTCTCTAACGTCGTCATCCGCGTCTCCCCTCCCATTCGATCATCGGTCCGGGGACCGGGGGGTGTCAAGGTTCGCGGAGAATCAGCTCCGCGCCCTTGGCGGCGATCATCACCGTCGGCGCGTTGGTGTTGCCGGACGTGATCCGTGGCATGACCGACGCGTCCACGACGCGTAGGCCGCTCACGCCGCGCACCCGGAGCCGATCGTCCACGACCGCCATCGCGTCGTGTCCCATCCGGCACGTGCCGACCGGATGGAAGATGGTCGTGCCCAGATCGCCGGCGGCGTGGAGTAGCTCCGTGTCCGACGCCGTCCCGGGCCCGGGCTTCCACTCGTCGGGCTCGTACTTCGCCAGCGCGCGCGCGGCCATGATGCGCCGGGTGAAGCGCATGGCGTCGACCACGACGCGCTGGTCTTCCGGCGTTGCGAGGTAGTTGAGCCGGATGGCGGGGTGGGCAAACGGATCCGGGCTCGTGATCCGCACGTGGCCGCGGCTGGTCGGTCTGAGATTACACACGGACGGCGTGATCGCCGGGAACGGGTGCAGGGGCTCGCCGAACTTGTCGAGGCTGAGCGGCTGCACGTGCCACTCGATGTTGGCCGTGGGCTCGCTGGGATCGCTCTTCGCGAAGGCGCCGAGCTGCGAGGGCGGCATGGTGAGGGGGCCGGTCCGGAAGAGCAGATAATCGAGCGCCATCGCGGCCTTCCCGAGCAGGCTGTTCGCGCGCTCGTTCAGCGTGGCCACGTTCCGGACCTTGTACATCATGCGGATCTGCAGATGATCGTGCAGGTTCTCGCCGACGCCCGGCAGCTCGTGGGCCACCGCGATGTCGTGCTGCTGCAGCAGCCGTCGTGGACCGATGCCGGAGAGCTGGAGAATCTGCGGCGAGCCGATCGCGCCGGCGGCGAGAATCACTTCGCGACGGGCGGCGAACACCTCGTCGCCGCCGCGCGTGCGGACCCGGCCGCCCATGGCGCGGCGCACGCCGTCGCGCGTCTCGAGGGTGAGGCCCAGCGCGTGCGCGTGGGTGACCACGGTCAGATTCGAGCGGTGCATGATCGGCCGCAGGAACGCTGTCGTCATGCTCACGCGGACACCGCGGCGCTGGTTCACCTGGAAATAGGCGTTGCCGAAATTGTCGCCGCGGTTGAACTCGGGGATCTTCGGGATGCCGCACTCCGCCGCGGCCTCGCGCCAGGCGTCGAGGATCTCCCAGGAGACGCGCCGCTCCTCGACGCGCAGCTCGCCGCCCGCGCCGTGCAGCTCGTCGGCGCCGTGCGCGTAGTCCTCGACCCGGGTGAAGCAGGGGAGCACCTCGTCCCAGGACCAGCCCTTGTTACCCAGCGACGCCCAGTGGTCGTAGTCGCTCCGCTGGCCGCGCATGTAGATCATCGCGTTGATGGACGAGCAGCCGCCGAGCACCTTGCCCCGCGCGTAGTTGAGCGCGCGGCCGTTGAGGCCGGGCTCGCTCTCGGTCTTGAAGCACCAGTCGGTGCGCGGGTTGTTGATCGTGAAGAGATAGCCGACGGGAATCTTGATCCAGAAGTAGTCGTCCTCGCCCCCCGCCTCGAGCAGGAGCACGGTCCGCTCCGGATCGGCGGAGAGCCGGTTGGCGAGCACGCACCCGGCGCTTCCCGCGCCGACGATGACGTAGTCGAAGGCGGCCGACGGCGTGCGCGCCACCAGGCTGCTCAACCGAGGGCGCGAGCCTCGAGGCGAAGCAGCCGTCGATCCACCTGCCGGAACTCGCTGGCGACCTCCGCGCGGAACCGGTCGAGCTTCTGGTCGACGTTGAGGACGCCCTCGGCGACCTGCTGGATCTGTCCCATCAGCGCTTCGGCGATGACGTCGAAGTGGCGCCGTGTCTCGGCGGCGGTTTCCGTAATCGTCGCGTCGAGCCCGGCGAGGAGCGCGTCGTGCTCGGCCAGCTTGGCGTCGACGGTCGTGAACCGGGGTGCTCGGCCAGCTTGGCGTCGACGGTCGTGAACCGGGCGTCGTGCTCGGCCAGCTTCGCATCGACGGTCGTGAACCGGGCGTCGTGCTCGGCCAGCTTCGCATCGACGGTCGTGAACCGAGCGTCGTGCGCCGCGAACCGGGAATCGAGCTGCTGCCCGAATTCGGCGAAGCGCCGGTCGAGATAATCGGCGAGCTCCGGGTCCACGCGGATACTCTCCACGCTTGGTCGAACGGCGTCAAGTGCGAGCGTTTCGATACGCCCGCCGCGGATCCGTACGCTGAACTAGCGCCGGCGCCAGCCGCGCTCGGCCATGCAGCGCTCGAAGGCGTCGCTGCGCGCGGTCGACGTGCGCATGCCGAGCGTGACGTCGACCCCCGACGGGACGCTCGCCGTGCCGGACAGATCGGGGCGCGTGACGCCGAATCCCCCGCGCGTGGTCCCGGTTGCCGCCGCGGCGCGACGGTCGCACTCGGCGGTCTCCTGGGTCAGCTGGGTCTCGCTCGCGCCGTCCCGCGTCCAGCGGTCGCCGGCGCAGCCGGGCGCGATGAGCGTGGTCAGCACGGCGAGCGCCGAGAGAAGCGCCCGCGCCCGACGCATCAGTAGCCCTTGTGCTTGTCGATCAGCGCCAGCATCGGCCGCCCGTCGCGCAGGCGGCGGAGGTTCTCGCAGAACGTGGCGATCACGCGCCCGGCGCGGCGCGGCGAGCCGCCCGCCGTGTGGGGCGTGACGATCGCTCGGGGATGGTTCCAGAGCGGATGGCCCGCCGGCAGCGGCTCGGGATCGGTGACGTCGAGGCCGGCGCCCCAGATCACGCCCTCGTCGATGGCGGCGAGGAGGTCGTCGCCGTAGACGATCGCGCCGCGCGTGACGTTGATCAGGATCGCGCGGGGGAGCATGCGGCGGAAGAGGTCGCGCGTGAACAGGTGGTGCGTCGCCTTCGTGAGCGGCAGTGCGATGACGACGACGTCGGAGGCGCCGAGGAGATCGTACATCCGATCGGGCTTCCAGACCGCGTCGACGCCGGGCTCGGGCGGCACATCTTCGATGTCCACCGCGAGCACGCGCATGCCGAAGCCGAGCGCCCGCCGCGCGACGGCGCGCCCGGTCCCGCCGAACCCCACGATGCCCATCGTCAGGTGGTAGAGCTCGCGCTGCTCCCGGCGGATGGGCTCGCGCAGCGAGTAGTCGGGCCGCCGCAGTGCGGTGTGCAGCCCGCGGGTGAGGCCGAGCAGCAGGGCGAAGGCGTGCTCGGCCAGGTGGATGCCGACCTCGCCCTTCTCGCTGGCGAGGACGATGTCGCTCTCGACCAGCTCCCGCGAGAGAACCGCGTCCACGCCGGCGCCGATCGAGTGGTAGTAGCGCAGCCGCCGCTGCTGCGCGAAGACGTCGGGCGCGACGCGGCCGAAGAGGACGTCGGTGTCCACGATCTCGGCGCGCTGGCGCTCCGGATCCTTCGTCTCGACGAGCCTCGTCCCGGGACCGGCGGCCTCGAGGATCTCCGCGCGCTCCTCCGGGGAGAGCGCCGGCACGATCATCAGCGGCGTGTAGAGGATCTTCACGCGGTCGGGCACGCGCTAACGGGTCCGGAACGTGTTGTCGGACGGCGACTCGATGTCGTTCTTCCGCTGCCGCCAGCCGAGCACCGCCTTGTACGTCGCGGGCGCGTGCGCGTGCTCGACGATCACGTACACGTCGTCGGGGCGCATGGCGTTGTCGTTGACGCCGACCACCACCGCGATGCCGTTCTTGAGATTCACGGCGCGGGCCGTCCACTGCGCGAGCCGGGGTCCGTCGGTGAAGTTGAGATAGTTCAGCGAGACCTTGATCGCGTCGAATCGGCCCGTGCTCGGCGCGACCGAGTAGGGGAGGAACTGGCGCATCGGCCCATCGCCTTTGAGAGCCACACGCGTCGCCTGCTGCGGCCGCACCCCGCTCGTGCGGATCAGCCAGACCGTCACCTCGCCGGGCCGGCCGTCCCAGCGTACCTCGTCCCACTGCACGCGCTCGTCGCCGCCCTCCCGGACCTGCGCGGCGACGGGAATGCCGCCGAACCCGCGCGCCAGCGGCTCCGACGCGGGGCGCACGTGGCGGTCGTAGAGGAGCGCGCCCTTCGGCAGGCCCGCCGCGTCGACGGCGGCCTCGAGGCGGTCGAGGCCGGGTCCGGTCGCGCCGTCCTTGAACTCC
>WNGG01013432.1_pt1 | contig 23255 bp, 22 predicted proteins | sample 5400661 | NCBI WGS metagenome assembly WNGG01 (sample SAMN13153372, study PRJNA577476) | soil metagenome | isolation source: 100 cm soil or saprolite under Garry oak tree replicate 1 | place: USA:California | collected 2016-06-15
CGTCGAGCAGCGGAGCACGGGCGCGGCGCGGAAGACGCGCGGCGGCGCGCTCCAGAAGCTGCGCCCGAAGCAGCAGCCCCGCGGCGAACCGTCCGGCGGCGCTCGTCCGGACGGGGAGGTCGCGGAGCGGCGCGAGGCCCAGCGCCGGGCGCAAGCCCCACGAAAGCATGTACCCGAACAGCGCCCCGCCCGCGGCCGCGGCGGCGCTCCGCGGCGAGGACGCCTCCAGCCAGACAGCCGCGGCGACCGCCAGCAGGGCCCCGCAGATCACCAGCAGGGCCGCCCCTCGCCGGGCCAGCCACGCCTCGGCGCGCGAGCGATCGCGCGCGGCCCGCACGGTCGCCGGGACGGCGTGCTGGGCGCACAGCGCCGCGATCGCCTCGGCGCATGCGCGGCTCGCGGAGGTGACCAGCGTCGCCTCGCCCGCCCCGGCGAGCTGCCATCGCCAGCGCCGCGGGGCGCGCCCCCCCAGCCGCCGCAGCACCGCCCGGATGCCCACCTCCCGCTTGAACGGCGCGAGCAGGTCCACCACCTCGTGGACGACGACGTCGTACCCGCCGGCGGAGAGGCGCGGCGACGCGCGCGGCGCAGGCGGCACCCGCCCGCCGTCCAGCGCGCGGAGCAGCTGGGCGGCGGTGAGGAACCGCTCCTCGGGATCGGGCGCGAGCGCGCGCGCGACGATCGCCGCGTCCCGATCGGTCGCCGCGGGGGACACGTCGCGCAGGTCCGGCGGGTCGCGCTGCGCGGCCGCGGCCACGAACGGATCCTCGGCCGCGAACGCTTTCGTGCCGGCGAGCATCTCGAAGAGGATCGCGCCCAGTGCGTACAGGTCCGCGCGCGCGTCCGCCGGATCTCCCTCCCAGACCTCGGGCGCGATGTACCCCGGGGTGCCCAGCGCCCGGCTGGACGCGGTCAGCTCGGCGTCGCCGGCGGACTTGGAGAGCCCGAAATCGAGCAGCTTCACTCCGCCGCGGGTCAGGAAGACGTTCTCCGGCTTCAGGTCGCGGTGCACGGCCCTGGCGGCATGCGGCCGCTGCAGCGAAAGGCAGATCTCGCGCGCGATCCGCCGCGCCTCCGCGGGCTCGAGCGCCCCGTCGCGCAGGCGCCGCGCGAGAGTGGTCCCGTGCAGCCGCTCCATGGTGAAGAACGGCCGCCCGGCGTGCTGATACCACCCGTGGACCTGCACGATGCCCGGCCCCGCCAGGCTGCGGGTCAGCTCCATCTCCCGCCGGAACCGCTCGCGCACGAGTTGGTGCCGCGCCAGGTGCGAGTGCAGGACCTTGACCGCGACCTCGCGCCCGTCCGCATCCCGGGCCGCGAGCACCTCGGCGATGCCGCCCTCCCCGATCCGGCCCTCGATGCGGAACCGCCCGGCGACGACCGACCCCGCCGCGAAGGCTCCACCCTCCTGCCGGAGGGCAACTCCGCTCGATCGGGCAGGTCGCACCGGCACCCCCACTCGTCGGAATGGACCCCCTGGGAGCCCCGGTGGCCACCGGTTGGCTACACCTCCGTGAAGCCCGCGGATTGCGCGTATCCGGCATCGATCATCGCCCGGATGTTCCCCGGGTCGAAATCGAGCGGGTCGTACGGCAACGGCTCGGCCGGCTGGAAGAGGCGGATCTTCACCTTCCGGTATTCGGGCCGCAGCTGCGAGAGGTCGTTCTTCAGGCCGGCGATGCGCAGGTCCGCGCGGCTCACCTCGCCGTTCATGATGTCGATCGACCGCAGCAAGAGCTGCGGGATGGCGCGCGCGTCCGCGACGGCGAACGGGGACTTCGCGAACGGGTCCGAGCAGAGGACCACGTCGATGTCCTCCGCCCCGGCGCGAATGGCCTCTCCCAGCGGCGTGACGCTGCGCAGGCCGCCGTCGGTCCACAGGTCGCCGCCGATCGAGGCCGGCGTCAGCATGACCGGGAAGGCCGACGAGGCGATCACCCACTCGGGGAGGTCGGGCGTCTGCTCGTTCGCCACGAACGACTCTCCCGTGCCGAAGGAGACCGCCACGATGCGCAGCCTGCGCCCGGAGGACCGGACCGCGCTCGCGTCGAGGCCCGAGCGAATCCACTTGTGGATCGGCTCGGAGTCGTACACGGAGGTCTTGAAGAACGCCTCCGCGCGCCCGAAGGGGAACCACCGCTTGTGCACCTTGTCGGTGGTGACCGTGTCCCACTGCGCGCGGAGCTTGGCGATCGCCTGTTGCGGCTGCCCGAGCGGCGTCTGCGCGAGATAGGAGGCGTTGATGGCGCCCACCGAGGTTCCGCAGAGCAACTCGTAATCGTTCTGCTGGTCGCCCATCAGGCGCTGCAGGACGCCGATTTCGAAGGCGCCCTTGCTGCCGCCGCCCGCGAGCACGAGCGCCTTGCGCTGCCCCATGCTTCTACTCTCGCGCAGTCCCTCCGGAGGTCAAGGGCGGCCAGAATGAATGCCCTGAGGTCCGCGCTGTGAAGGGCGCAGCGCCGCCCTACCGGCGGCGACTGGCCAGGGGGCCGGGAAGATCGGTATGCTCCCCGCGCGGTTGGCGGAGGAAGGGGTCCCTGCCATGGCCCAGGTCGATCTCGGTCTGACTCGCATCGGATTCGGCAGGACGGCGCGGCTCGACCGCTGGTGGGCCCAGCCCCTGCTCGCCTTCGCCGGCCTCTCGGCGTTCGTGGTCTACGCGACGTGGGCCGCGCTGCAAGGCGCGCACTACACCTCTGGGCCGTACCTCTCCCCGTTCTACTCGCCCGAGCTGTTCGGCGATTCTCCGCACAGCTGGTTCGGGCCCAAGCCGCCGTGGTGGCCGGCCTGGCTCCTCTTCTCGCCCGCGTTGCTCGTCCTCTGGGCTCCCGGCGGCTTCCGGCTGACCTGCTACTACTACCGCGGCGCCTACTACAAGTCGTTCTGGGCCGACCCGCCCTCGTGCGCGGTGGGCGAGCCGCGCGCGCTGTACCGCGGCGAAGCCTCGCTGCCGCTCGTCCTCCAGAACGTGCACCGGTACTTCCTGTACCTGGCGCTCCCCATCCTGGTCGTGCTCGCCTATGACGTCTGGAAGGCGACGTGGTTCCCCGCGCCCGGAGGCGGGACGCGCTTCGGCATCGGCCTCGGCACGGTGGTGCTGGCAGCGAACGTCGTCCTCCTCGGCGGCTACGCGCTGGGCTGCCACTCGCTCCGGCACATCGTGGGCGGGCGCCTCGACCGGCTCTCCGGCTCGCCCGCCCGCCGCGCGGCCTACGACTGCGCGAGCTGCCTCAACCGGCGGCACATGAGCTGGGCCTGGTGCAGCCTCTTCAGCGTCGCCTTCGCCGATCTCTACGTGCGGCTCTGCTCGATGGGCGTGATCCGCGACTGGAGGATCTTCTGAGCGCGGCCGCGCGGTACCAGTCGCACGAGCACGACGTGCTGGTGATCGGCGCCGGTGGCGCCGGCCTGCGCGCGGCGATCGAGGCCGCGGCCTCGGGCGTCTCGGTGGGCCTGGTGTGCAAGTCGCTCCTCGGCAAGGCGCACACCGTGATGGCCGAGGGCGGCATCGCCGCGGCGCTGGCCAACGTCGACGAGCGCGACAGCTGGCGGGTGCACTTCGCCGACACGATGCGCGGCGGGCAGTACGTGAACAACTGGCGCATGGCCGAGCTGCACGCGAAGGAGGCGCCGGACCGCGTGCGCGAGCTGGAGGCCTGGGGCGCGCTCTTCGACCGCACCAAGGACGGACGCATCCTGCAGCGCAACTTCGGCGGGCACCGCTACCCCCGCCTCGCGCACGTGGGCGATCGCACCGGCCTGGAGATGATCCGCACGCTGCAGGACCACGGGATCCACCAAGGCATCGACGTGCACATGGAGCACACCCTCACCGCGCTGGTGAAGGACGGCGACCGCGTCGCCGGCGCGTTCGGGTACGACCGCGAGAAGGGCCTGTTGCACGTCTTCCGCGCCCGCGCCGTCGTGCTCGCGACCGGCGGGATCGGCAAGGCGTACCAGATCACCAGCAACAGCTGGGAGTACACGGGCGACGGGCAGGCCCTCGCGTATCACGCCGGCGCCGAGTTGATGGACATGGAGTTCGTCCAGTTCCATCCCACCGGGATGATCTGGCCGCCCTCGGTGCAGGGGATCCTGGTCACCGAGGGAGTCCGCGGCGAAGGCGGCGTGCTGCTCAACAACCAGGGCCGCCGTTTCCTCTTCGACGACATCCCCGACGCCTACAAGAACCAGACCGCGGACAGCGAGGACGAGGGCTTCCGCTACACGCAGGGCGACAAGTCGGCGCGCAGGCCGCCCGAGCTGCTCACGCGCGACCACGTGGCCCGCTGCATCGTGCGCGAGATCCGCGAAGGGCGCGGGAGCCCGCACGGGGGCGTGTTCCTCGACATCTCCTGGATCAAGAAGAGGCTCCCGAACGCGGAGGAGCTGATCAAGAAGAAGCTCCCCAGCATGTACCACCAGTTCCTCAAGCTCGCGGACATCGACATCACGCGCGAGCCGATGGAGGTGGGCCCCACCACGCACTACATCATGGGCGGCGTGCGGGTGGAGGCGGAGTCGCAGATGTCCACGGTGCCCGGGCTGTTCGCCGCCGGCGAATGCGCCGCGGGGCTGCACGGGGCGAACCGCCTGGGCGGGAACTCGCTCTCCGACCTGCTCGTGTTCGGACAGCGGGCCGGGGCACATGCGGCGCAGTTCGCGAAGAAGACGGGCGCGGTGCGCATCGATGACGCGCAGGTCGAGGACGCAGCGAGGGTCGCGCTGGCGCCGTTCGAGCGCGAGGGGATCGACGACGGCGCCGGCCCCTACCGCATCCAGCACGAGCTGCAGCAGACCATGCAGGACCTGGTCGGTATCGTGCGCAGGGAAGACGAGATGCACCGGGCGCTGGAGGCCATCGCGCGCCTGCGCGAGCGCGCCGGACGAGTTCGCGTCGCCGGCAACCGCGCCTTCAACCCGGGCTGGCACACCGCGCTGGAGCTGCGAAATCTAATGACGGTCTCGGAAGCAGTGGCCCGGTCGGCCCTCGAACGCAAGGAGAGCCGCGGCGCGCACTTCCGCGACGACCACCCCGGCAAGGACGCAGCCTCCGGCAGGATGAACGTCGTCGTGCGCCGCGGACCGGACGGCGCCATGCAGATCGCGCGCCGGCCGATCCCGGACTTGCGCTCCGACCTCCGCCAGATCGTCGAGGAGATGAAGTGATGGCGAGCGCGACCTTCCGCATCTGGCGAGGCGACGCGCGCGGCGGCTCCTTCGCGGACTACCGCACCGAGGTCGCGCCCGGGATGGTGGTGCTCGACGCGGTCCACCGCATCCAGGCCGAGCAGGCGCCGGACCTCGCGGTCCGCTGGAACTGCAAGGCGGGCAAGTGCGGATCCTGCTCCGCGGAGGTGAACGGCCTGCCGCGTCTGATGTGCATGACGCGCCTCTCCGACCTGCCGCTCTCGGGGCCCGTCACGCTGCGGCCGATGAAGACCTTCCCCATCGTGCGCGACCTGGTGACCGACGTCTCCTGGAACTACCGGGTGAAGCGGAAGATCAAGGAGTTCAAGCCGCGGCCCCCCGATGCGCCCGACGGCACCTGGCGCATGGCGCAGGAGGATATCGAGCGCGTGCAGGAGTTCCGCAAGTGCATCGAGTGCTTCCTCTGCCAGGACGTCTGCCACGTGCTGCGCGAGCACGAGATGCACGATCGGTTCATCGGCCCGCGGTTCCTCCTGAACGTAGCCGCCCTGGAGATGCACCCGCTCGACGTGGAGGACCGCGTCGGCGAGTTGACGCAGGCGCAAGGCGTCGGGCTCTGCAACATCACCAAGTGCTGCACGCGCGTGTGCCCGGAAGACATTGCCATCACCGACAACGCCATCATCCCCCTGAAAGAAAGGGTGGTGGACGAAGTCTACGATCCGCTGCGGCGGCTGTTCCGCGTGTTCCGCGGCGCGAGCTGAAAGGGGGCCGTCATGTTCGAGCTCAAGCCGCTCAGCGGCGCCGCGATCCCCAGGGCCATCGCCAAGGCGGAGCGCTACCGCCTGCTCAATGAGCCGCAGGAAGCAGACAGCATCTGCCGAGACATCCTCAGCACCGACCCGGACAACCAGGAGGTCCTGGCGATGCTGCTCCTCGCCATCACCGACCAGTTCGCCCGCGGGGCCGACAGCATCGTCTCCGAGGCGCACCGGGTGGTGGACCGCATCCGCGGCGACTACGAGCGGGCCTACTACTCCGGCATCGTCTGCGAGAGGTGGGTCAAGGCCCAGCTCAAGGAAGGCGCCCACATGGGCAGCGCCTCGGGCTGGTTCCTCGAGGCGCTGGAGTGGTACCAGAAGGCGCAGGCATTGAGCCCTCCCGGCAACGAGGACGCGCTGCTGCGCTGGAACGCCTGCGTCCGCTTCCTGGAGCGCAACCCGGGACTCTTGCCGACGGAAGGATCCGGAAACGACGCCGGCTTCTCGGACGCGGCGCCACCGCGCTAGAGACGAGCCGGCCGGGGGGCCGGGCAATGGGAGGGCGAGCGCTGGTCTGTGCTGCTTGCCTGCTGTTCGCGGCCGCGCCCACCGGCTCCCGCGCGCAGCAGGACGGGCAGTCCCCGCCCGCGGCTCCGAAGAGCATCGAGGCGTCCGAGGAGATCGTGGTGATCGGGCGGCTCCCGCAATTGCCGCTGCCGCCGTCCAAGGTGCCGGCCGCCGTGCAGGTGATCGAGGGAGCCGATCTGCAGCGGTCCGGACGTCCGAGCTTGCCCGATGCGCTCGCCAGCCAGGTCCCGGGGTTGTCGCTGTCCGACGAGCAAGGGAACTCGTACCAGCCGGACCTCTCGCTGCGCGGGTTCCAGGCCACCTCGGTGACCGGCGTGCCGCAGGGAGTGAGCGTCTTCCTCGACGGCGTGCGCGTCAACGAGCCGACCGCCGAGGAGATCAACTTCGACCTCCTCCCCACCGAAGATCTGGAGCGGATCGAGGTGGTGCCGGGGCCGTCCGTCCTCTTCGGCCGGAACACGCTGGCCGGCGCCATCAACCTCGTCACCCGGCGCGGCAAGGAAGGCGCCTCCGCCTTCGCGGAGGTGTCGGCGGGAAGCGCGGGCCTGCAGAAGTACCGGGCGCTGCTCTCCGGGCGGAAGGGCCCGGTCGATTTCTATGTCTCCGGGACCGAGACTCAGGAGGACGGCTGGAGGGACGCCTCCGGGGCGAGGCTGGCCAAGGGGTTCGGCAAGCTGGGCTTCCGGGATGGCGGCACCGACCTGACGCTTTCCTACCAGCACGTCGACAACCGCATCTCCCAAGCGGGTCCCCTGCCCGCCTCGGAGCTGGCCCGCGACCGCGCCGCGAACTACACCGCGGGCGATTTCTTCGCGCCGCGCCTCGACCAGCTGGCGCTCAACCTGCGGCGGGACCTCGGCGAGCGCTTCGTCTTCTCGGCGAACGGCTTCGGGCGCCTGCTCCACGTCGAGCAGTTCAACGTCAACCTGCTCGCGGCCAACAGCAGGCTCTTCTCGCGCACCGCCTCGGCGGGAGGGACGCTGCAGCTCGACCGCACCGCGCCGCTCTTCGGCAGGTGGAACCTGCTCACCTTCGGCCTCGAGTACGCGCACAGCGACGTCGAGGTGAGCGTGTTCAACGAGCCGGACCTCGACACCCGGGTGCACGACCGCCAGGACACGGTGGGGGCCTACTTGCAGGAGACCTTCCAGGTCGCCCGCGGCGCCCTGCGCCAGGGAGACGAGGTGGTCCTGACGGGGGCGATGCGCTGGGACTTCATCCGCCACCGCATCGCCGACCAGAGCCCGGAGAGGCCCGGGCGGGAGGACGCGAGCGGCGTTCCCGCCTTCCGCCGCCTCGACCCGCTGATCGGCCTCAACTACAACCTCTCGCGCGACCACGGCGTCTACCTGTCCTGGTCGCAGGGCTTCCGCGCGCCGGCGCTCCTGGAGCTGACCTGCGCCGGGCCTGCGGCGATCTGCCCGGGGCTGCAGGCGGGGACCGCCCCCGACCCTCCTCTCAAGCCGGTGCGCGCCACGAACTACGAGATCGGGTTTCGCACCCGTCCGGCCGCCTGGGTCTCCGGACAGGTGAGCGCGTACCGCACGGACGTCCTCGACGACATCTTCTCGGTGTCCCCGGCCGGCACCACGGGAGTGTATTTCCAGAACATCGGCAGGACGCGGCGGCAGGGCATCGAGGCGAGCGTGCGCGGCAAGCCCGCCGGCTGGCTCGGCGCCTGGGTGACGTATGCGCTGACCGAAGCGACCTTCGAGGAGGACGTGACCCTGGCGACGCCCCGGCCGACTTCCGAGTGCAGCGGTGCGTCCTGCATCGAGCGGGTACGCGCGGGGAGCGAGCTCCCACTCGTCCCGCTCCACCGCGCCGGCGCCGGGCTCGAGCTCCAACCGTACGGCTGGCTCTCGCTCTCGCTCTCCGGCACATTCGTCGGTGCCCAGCACCTGCGCGGGGACGAGGAGAACGTGGCCGCGAAGCTCGACCCGTACGTCTCGCTGGACGGCGGCGTCCGTGCGTCCGCCGCCGGGTTCGTCGCGTGGATCCGCTTCTCGAACCTGCTCGACTCGCGCTACAGCACCTTCGGCACCTTCGCGCCCAACCCGAAGCAGCCCGGCACGCCGGTCGAGCCCTTCCTCACGCCCGGCCGGCCGTTCCAGGTCTTCGCCGGCGTCAGCTACGGCTTCGGCTCGGGCACGTACAGCACGCCGTAGGGCTTCTTGCCCACCGGGATCCGAGCGACCGCTTTCGCCGCGGCCGTCGCGATCACCGACACGTCGTCCGAGCCGCCGTTGGCCGTGAAGAGTACACGCGCTTTCCGTCAGGCGAGACCGCCAGCCCGTTGGGCTTCGTCTGCCCGTTGCCGATCGGGATGGAGCGCTCCAGCTGCATCGTCCGCGCGTCGAGGATGGAGAGGGTCCCGCCCACCTCGGCGCTGACGAACGCCTTCCGCCCGTCCGGCGAGAAGATGACCCACCGGGGCCGGGCGCCGACCGCCACCTTGGCGAGCACCTTGCCCGAGCGGGAGTCGAGCACCGTGACGTCGTCGGTGGACTCGCCGGTCACCCAGACGCTGCTCCCGTCCGGCGCGACAGCGATGCCCTCCGGCTCCGTCCCGACCGGCGCGGTGAACAGGACCCGTCCGGAGGCCGCGTCGACTGCGGTCGCGGCCGAGGCCGCCTCATTCGAGACGTAAAGGACCTTCCCATCCGGGCCCACCGCCACCTGCTCCGGGTCGCGCCCCACCGAAATCTTGTGGAGCACCGAGCGGGCGGCGACGTCCACCACCGCGACCGCATCCTCGTCGCCGAGCGCGGCATAGACCGTCCTCCGGTCCGGGCTCAGACACAACCCGCGCGGGCGCTTCCCCACCGGAATCGTCGCCACCACCTCGCCCTTGCTGGAGAGGACGCGGAGATCGTCGCCGCGCTCATCGCTGACGAAGACGACGTCGGCTCGCGCCGCCGCTCCCACCAGCGAGACCAGGAGCGCAAGTCGCGCGAAGCTCATCGGGCGGAAGCCCGGTGAGGTCGCGCTGCCCGGTAGCTGAACGCGACGAGCGGCGGCCGAGCGGCCTCGGCGCGGGCGGCCTCGATGAGCCCGTGATCGCGCGACAGCGAGCAGGCCGGATCCGTCGCCGAGGCGTTCCCGGTCACGTGGAACGCCTGGCAGCGGCAGCCGCCGAAGTCGATCGACCGCCGCGCGCAGCTCCGGCACGGCTCCGGCATCCAGCCCTCGCCGCGGAAGGCCGCGAGTCCGGGCGAGGAGACCCACAGGTCCTGCACGGACCGCTCACGGACGTTGCCGAAGGAAAGCCCCGGCAACGTGTGCGCGAGAAGGCAAGGGAGGAGCAACCCGTCGGGCGAGACGACCAGGAAGCGCCGGCCCCATCCGTCCATGCACGCGGGCGGGAGCTCGACGTGGTAGTCGGGGACGACGAAGACCACTTCCATCCGGCCCTCGAGCCTTTGCCGGGCCGCCGCGGCGATCGACCGCGCCTGCTCGATCTGCGCCGCGCCGGGGAGGAGCGCCGCCCGGTTCAGCAATGCCCAGCCGAGGTATTGCGCGTTGGCCAGCTCGAGCCGATCGGCGTGCAGCTCCTCCTCGGCCAGCGCGATCACCTCGCCGATGCGGCCCAGGTTCTCCCGGTGCAAGACCGTGTTCACCGTCAGCGGGAAGCCCAGCTCCTTCACCCAGCGGGCGACGCGAAGCTTGTGCTCGAACGCCTCGTGGCCGGCGATCCGGTCCGACTCCGCCGGCCGCGCGTCCTGGATCGACACCTGGACGTTGTCCAGCCCGAGCCAGCGAAGGCGCTCGAGGCGCCCGCGCTCGAGCGGGATCCCGCTGGTGATCAGGTTCGTGTAGAGGTCCAGCGCGCGCGCCTGCTCGACGAGCGACTCGAGATCGGGCCGGAGCAGCGGCTCTCCGCCGGTGAAGTTGACCTGCACGACCCCGAGCTGCTCGGCCTCGCGCAGGACCCGGCGCCAGTCGTCCGTGTCGAGCGCATCATGGCGCCGCGCGAAATCGACCGGGTTGGAGCAATAAACGCAATGGAGCGGACAGGCGTAGGTCAGCTCCGCGACCAGAGTGTAGGGACGAGGCGCCGCGCTCATCCGGCGACCTGCAAGAGGCCGCGCCTGGCCATCTCCTCGAGGAAGTCGAGCACGTCCTTGCGGAGCTCCGGCGCGGGCCGCTCGGCGTACTCGCGCTGCAGCTCTTCGACGATGGCGTCGACGGTCAGCTCGCCGTTGCACAGCTTGAGGATGCTGGCGGCGGTCGGGTTCAGCGCGAGGCCCCGCTCCGGGTAGAGGAGCATGTAGCCTCCCGACGCGTGGTCGAACCGGAGCCGCGCCTTCGCGGCGAGAGCGGGCCTGGCGGCGGGCACGATCACGGCTGCGCCTGCAGGCAGTCGAGGATGTGCCAGAGGATCTCCGTCTTGCGGACCAGCGCGGCCACGCAGCTTTGTTGAAGGTCGTGGGTCACCGCGTTGCGGCAGACGAACTCGATGGCCTGCTCGGAATCCCGGCGCGCGCGCGTGACCCGCGTCCGGAAGTACTCCAGCACGTCCGCGCGGACCCAGGGGTAGTGCTTCTCCCAGGCCTCGATGCGCCGGGACATGAGATCGGGCGCGAAGCTCTCCGTCAGCGACGACGCGACGGCCTCCACGAGGCTCACTCGCTGGACGAGCTGCACGTATGCGTCGCAGGCGAAGCGGACGCCGGGGAGGACCGATCGGAAGCTCGCCACCTGCTCGAGATCGAGGCCCACTCCTTCGGCGAGCCGCAGCCACTGCGCCAGTCCGCCCTCGCCCGCGCGCTCGCCGTCGTGGTCGTGGATGCGCTGGATCCACATCCGGCGGAACGCGGGGTCTTCCGATTTGGAGAGGATGATCGCGTCCTTGATGGGGACGCGGCTCTGATAGTAATAGCGGTTCAGCACCCACGCCTGCAGCTGTGGCCTGGTCAGCTTCCCCTCGTGCATCAGCACGTGGAACGGGTGCCGGTCGTGGTAGCGCCGCTCGCCTTCGCGCCGCAGCCAGGCGGTGAGCTCGTCGTCCGAGAGCCGCGGGCGTTCCTGGATCACAGCTCGATCTCCATCCCGTCCCGGGCAACCTGCCAGCCGGCGCCGTCGACCGCCGCCCGCTCGGGCGAGTCCTCGCGCAGGACCGGATTGGTGTTGTTCAGGTGGATGTAGATGCGAAGCGACGTCCGCGCGCCGCCGAGCGCGGCGAGGCTGCCGCCTGCGCCGCCGATCGGCAGGTGCGCCATGTCCGAGGCACGCTTCTCCGAGGCGCCCAACTCGCGCAGCTCGTCCTCGGACCAGAAGGTGCCGTCGAAGAAGAGGCAGCCGGCGCCATCGGCCGCGGAGACCACCTCGGGCGTCAACCGGCCGACCGCCGGCAGGTACACGAGGGCGCGCCTGGAGCCGCGCTCGCGGATCCGGAAACCGACGTTGTCGCGCGAGTCCGGCGTGTAGCCGAGGCCTTCGAGGTGGACCGGGAGCTTGCCCGGGGTGGCGAACGCCTCGACCGAAAGCCCGCTCCGGTCTCCGCCGTCCTTCCACAGCTCGACCTCGGCGCCGATGCGCAAGGTGCGCCAGCTCACCTGTCCCGGGAACCGCTGCAGGGTGCGGTAGAGCACGTTGCTCTCGACGAAGCCGCGGCGCACGGCCTCGGTCGCGTAGACGACCAGCGGGTGGGACTCACGCAGGCAGAGGAGCCCGAGCGTGTGGTCGAGGTCGCCGTTGGTGAGGAGGATCCCCTGGATGGGCGAGTCGCGCGGCCGGCGCGGATGGAGGGCCGGGAAGCTTTCGATCTGGGCGCGGACCTCCGGCGAGGCGTTGAGCAGGAACCACGCCTCGCCGTCGGCGCTCACCGTGACGCACTCCTGGGTGCGCGCCTCGATGCGGACCGATCCGTCGCGCGCGCCGCGGCAGTTGCGGCAGGCGCAGTTCCATTGCGGGCAGCCCCCACCGGCTGCCGAGCCGAGCACGCGGATCTTCACCTTCTGCTCGCGAAACGAGCGCTACCAGGTGATTCCGTCGCTGTACGACTTGGCCTCCGCATCCATCTTGATCTCTTCGAAGGCGGGCTTGGTCCAGCTCATCGCGCCCTCCCTTTCGATGTCGCCCCGCACCACGCCATGCGAAGCGCGCGGCACGATCCACGCCGCCGCCTCCCCATACACCCCGACTCGAACAGGAGCAAGGCGGGCCGCGATGCCGCAAGCCGACTTGACTTCGCCCCAGGAAAGGCGTGTTGGGGCCGCGATCGCGATTGGCTTTTTGCAAAGGGGGAAAAGCCATGAAAGCAAAGACGCTGCTGGTGCTGTTCATTGGAGCCTGCGCGCTGTCGCTGCTTCCGTCGCGCCTCTTCGCCGACACGCCGAGGAACCTCGATTGGCCGAATCACGGCAATGACCTCCACAACACCCGCTTCCAGAACGTCGACCAGATCAACCGGAGCAACGTGAACAAGCTGCGGCCGGCCTGGGTCTTCCACACGGGCGTGCTGGATCCGCTCTCTGAATTGCAGGTCTCGCCCATCGTCATCGACGGCCGGATGTTCGTCACCGACGGTCACGATGACGTGTTCGCGCTCGACGCCGCGACGGGCAAGCAGATCTGGGCCTACAAGCCGCTCCAGACCGACGACATGCCGCCCATCGAGCAGATGATCGTTTGCTGCGGCCGCAACAACAAGGGCGTCGCCTTCGCGAACGGCAAGGTCATCTATGGCCGCCTGGACAACGTGGTCGTGGCCCTGAACGCGGACACGGGCCTGGTAGCCTGGAAGACGAAACTGGCCGAAGTGGGGAGCGGCTTCGCCATCAACAACGCTCCGCAGTTCGCCGATGGGAAGGTGATCATCAGCCTGTCGGGCGGCGAGTTCGAGGTGCGCGGGCAGGTGTTCGCCCTCAGGGCGAGCGACGGCGCGGTCGCGTGGCGGTTCCAGACGACGGACCCGAAGAGCTACGGCGCCCCGAAGAGCGATCAGTTCAAGCGAGGCGGCGCCGCGGTCTGGAACCCGGCCGCCATCGACCGCGACCTGAAGCTGGTCTACGTGCCCACCGGGAACGCCGCTCCCGACATCCTCGGCGAGGACCGGCCGGGCGACAACCTGTTCGCCACCTCCATCGTCGCGCTCGACCTCGGGACCGGAGAGCCCCGCTGGCACTTCCAGGAGGTCCACCACGACATCTGGGACTACGACAGCGCGCAGCCCGCCGTGCTCTTCCCGCTCACCAAGGACGGGAAGGACTTCAAGGCGCTCGGCCACTGCAGCAAGAACGGGCAGTACTACATCCTCGATCGGCGCAATGGAAAGCCGATCTTCCCCGTGGTCGAAGTGCCCGTCCCGCAGGACCCGGCGTTCCAGAACGCCTCGAAGACGCAGCCGTTCTCCGTCGCGGTCGAGCCGCTCACTCCGCTGACCTTCGTCAGGCCCAACGACACCGGCTTCCCGGCGAGGCCCCAGTACACGCCGCCCGGAGAGGTGGAATTCGTGATGGTGCCCGGCGACGACGGCGGATGCGAATGGAACCCCGCGGCCTTCAGCCCGCGGACGAAGTTCGTCTACTACGGCACGCGGTACGAGCCGACGACCTTCAAGACCCGTTCGGGCAACAGGGAGTTGATTCCGACGCCTACAGGCGACCTCCACCTGGGCTCGCGGTTCACCAACAAGGTCCCCGGTTCGCATCCGTTCGGCCTCTTCGGCGCGATGGACACCAGGACGGGCAAGATCGCGTGGAAGATCGAAGTGCCCCTGCCGGCGAAGTCGGGCCTGACCGTCGCCGGCGACCTGGTGTTCTTCGGTGAGAGCGCCGGCAAGTTCCACGCCGCGGACGCCGAGACGGGCAAGATCTTGTTCACCTTCGACCCGCGGAAGAGCAAGATCCCCAACGTGGGAGGCGCCGCCGCTTCTCCGAGCGCCTACGTCGCGGGCGGGCGGGAGTTCGTCGCCTACGCCTTCGGCGGCAACGTGCCCGACCGGAACAACTTCAGCATCGTGGACCCCGATGCCGGCAAGGTGGGGGACGCGATCATCGCGTTCGCGCTGCCGGGCAAGGACGACGACTGAGCTCGTAGCTGGGCGGCGCTGGCGCGGTCGCTGGCGCCGCCAGGCCCTCCCTCACGTGCACGTCCCGCCTGCAGCTTGTGGTGACGCGTCACAGGAATGTGCATTGACTCCGTCCGGCGGGCGGCGCAGGTTCCCTCGTGCGCAAAGGAGGCGCCCATGGCGAATCCATTCGTCCACGTGGAGCTGCACACCAACGATCTACCCAAGGCCAAGGCCTTCTACTCGAAGCTGTTCGGCTGGAAGCTGGAGGACATGCCGATGCCGGGAGGCGGCAGCTACACCATGATCGGCGTCGGCGAAGGAACCGGCGGCGGGATGATGACCAGCCAGCCTCCGGGCTCGCCTCCGCGCTGGCAAGCGTACGTCGGCGTCGACGACGTGGCCACCTCCACGCGCAACGCGAGGGAGCTGGGCGCGACGGTCATGATGGACAAGACGGAGGTCGGCGACTTCGGCTGGATGAGCGTGATCGTCGACCCGACCGGCGCCACGATCGCCCTCTGGCAGCCGAAGCAGGCTCAGCGGCCGCAGAAGAAGTAACCCGCGGCCCGCCACGTGGGTTGCCAGATCGATCACATCGTCATCACCGCGCCCGATCTCGTGGCCGGTGCGGAGCTCGTGCGCCGCTCTCTCGGAGTGCGTCCCCAGCCGGGTGGTGAACACGCCCGGATGGGGACGCACAATTCCCTCTTGAGGCTCGGGGAGTCGCTCTATCTCGAGGTCATCTCGCCGAATCCGGACGCGCCGAAGCCGGGACGGCCGCGCTGGTTCGAGCTGGATGAGGTGAAGCCGGATACGCCACCCCGGCTGGCCACCTGGGTGGCGCGAACCGACGACATCCGCTCGACCCTGGCTGCGTGCTCCGAACCGCTCGGAAACGTCGAGCCGATGAGCCGGGGTGAGCTGAATTGGCTCATCACGATTCCCTCTGACGGCAGCCTTCCCCTCGGGGGCATTGCTCCGACGCTGATCGAATGGCACACGGAAGCTCATCCGGCCGCCAGGCTTCGAGAGGCCGGCTGCTCCCTGGTCCGGCTCGAAGCCTTTCATACCGAAGCGCCCAGGATCTCAGCGCTGCTGAGATCCATTTCCGTCGAGGCAGAGATCTCCGTCGCGCCGCTTCCGGCTGGAAAGCGACCCTACCTCGTGGCCCACATCCAGACCCCCAACGGTCCAAGGAAGCTGTGAGCCAGGCGTGCAGATGCGTCCCAGCCCCGGAAGTGCTGTAGTGCGCCGCCGCCGCTGCCGCCGTACGGCTGCGGCGCGAAGAGAAAGGGGCACAACATGCGCAACGCCTGGTTGCTGGCACTGTCGTCGATCGCGCTCGCCCAGTCCCCCGTCAACGCGGACGACTCGCTCGTCAGGTTCGAGGGCGGGATCGGCGTCGTCCCTGTTTCGAGCGTCGCAGGAACCCAGAATGCGAACGGAACCTTCCCCGACGTGAACCGCAACGACGTGCGGGGCGTTGGACCGGCCATGCAGCTGTGGGTCATCTCCAGTCTCAGCGTCGACGTGAAGGTCGATGGCCGCATCTCGGTCGATGGGCGCGGGTTGCTGCTGGCGGGCGGCAACGCCATCGGCACGGCCGCCGGCCAGATGGTCCAGGCACGCCTGTTCTGTGGCACCGTCGCCCACAACTCCGGGCTGGTGGCCCTCGATCCGAACGGCAACTTCCAGATCGATGACGTGCTGAGCCCGACACCGCCGGACCCTTGCAGCAGCCCCGTGCTCCTCATCGTCAACGCCGGCGGCCGCTGGTTCGCGGCCGGCATCCAGAAGCTGGCCTCGGCATGCCGACCAGCTCGCCGGTCTCTCCGGTGGAGAGGATCACGCTGGAGAAGACGGCGCCGGCGGAAGTCGAGAGGTGCTGCACGGCGCCCATCAGCGACATGAAGCTCGCCCGCTCCCGCGGCGCCGGCACCTTGCTGATGAGCGTCTGGTACGGCGCCATCCGGAAGTTCATCCCGAGCATGAAGAGCACGAACAGCAAGGTGATGGGGATGCGCGGGTCGTAGCGGACGAAGGCGAACCAGGCGACGAGCAGGAACACCGCGGTGCCGACCGCGGCGAGGCGGGTCGAGCCGAAGCGATCGACCAGCGCCCCGATCACCCGGAGGACCACGAACGAGAGCGCGCCGCCGATCATGTAGATCCACTTCAGGTCCCTGTCGGGGAAACGCAGGTTGAAGACGAGGTACGGCGTGATGACCGGGACGACGAGGAACGCCGAGGCCATCACCACGACCGTCGCGATCGCGGAGAGCTGCACGGTGGGACGCGAGAGCAGGCTGACGAACCCCGTCCGCGCACTCCTGGCGGCGCTGCCCGCGGCGAGGTGACCCGTCAGGGGCGGGAGGAGCGCGATCGCGACGGGAAGGAGGACCAGCCCGAGCCCGGCGACCGAGAAGAACGGAAGCCGCCACCCGCCCCAGCGCGCCAGCTCGAGTCCGGCGGGGACTCCGAGCACCGCCGAGACGGAGAACGCGCCCATCACCGCGCCGAGCGCCTTGCCGCGGCGCTCGGAGGGGATCACGTCGGCGACGATCGAGAGCGAGAGCGAGGTGGCCGGCCCGCCGAACAGGCCGGCGAGGACGCGCGCGAACACGATGCTGCCGAAGCCGGTGGAGAAGCCGCCGAGCGCCGTGGCCATCACGAGCCCGGCCACGGCGACGCCGAGGGCCTTGCGGCGATCGAACCGGTCCAGGAAGAACGAGCAGGCGATGCCCGAGACGGCGGCCGCCGCGGTGTAGCTGCCGCCGATGACGCCAATCCGCGAGGCTGGGATGCCGAGCGGCCCGGCGAAGAATGGCCCGAGCGGCAGCACCATCATGAAGTCGAGGATGTTGACGAACTGGACCGCGCCGATCAGGAAGATGACGGTGCGCTCGCTCGGCTGCCGGGGCATGGGATCCAGATGCGTGGCTCGATGCTGGAGATTCGCACGCCGGTCGTCACGCCTCAAGCGCGAGCATCGTCACCTGTCCGGACTGGGTGCCCACCGCGAGCGCCAGCTTGTCCTTGGCGAACGCCAGCGCGGTGATCGCCGCGTTGCCCACGCCGTGCGTCGCCAGGACTGCTCCGCTCGAGGGATTCAAGATCTTCACCGTGCCGTCGGCGCAACCCACCGCGAGGGCCTGGGCGCCCAGGAACAGGAGCGACTTGACCCCGCGACCGACGACGTTCGCCGCTTGCTTCTGACCGTTCTTTCCCCAGAGGACGACCTGGCCGGTGTCGTCGGCCGAGGCGAAGCCTTGCCCCTTCGGGGCGGCAGCCACCGCGGTCACCGCGGTCCGATGATGCGCCCCCTCGCCGAGCTTCTCCGACTTGGGCGTGAGCCGGTGGATCTGCACCATGCCGCCGGTCGTTCCCAGCAAGAGGAGCGTCCCGTCCTCCGAGAAGGCAAGGGCGGTGATGCGCGAGCTCACTCCGGCCATCTGCGCCAAGGTTCTCTTGCTCGCCACGTCCAAGACCTGCACCTGCCCGAGGTGCTGGCCGAAAGCCACCTTGGCGCCGTCCACCGTCGTGGCCACCACGCATGCACGGTTCGACTTGTCCACCGCGAGCTCCACCTTGGTTCCCGACAGCAGGTCGGCCACCAGGACGGCTTTCTCCGTGACGACCGCGGCCTTGGACGCGCCCGAGGCCAGATCCGAATGGTCGAAGGGCGGCAGGCGAACGCCGCTGACCTTGTAACCGTCGGTGTCGAGCTCCCAGATGCCGCATTCGCCGAACTTGCTCACCACGGCCAGGCGTCTGCCGTCGGCGGTGCATTGCAACGACGTGACGGCCGACTTGTGCCCAGGCACGGAGACCTTGAGTTGCTCCAGCACCTGCTGCTCGATCGGTCGAATGGTGACGTGCTTCACCCTCTTCTTCTGACGTCTCGAAATGCCGCGCGTGAAGACCAGGCCCCCGCCGGCGGCGAGAAGTCCGAGCTGCGGCGAGACGTAAAAGCCCGTCAGGGCCCCGGCGACCAATGTCGCCATCACCGCCAATGTGATCAGAACGGCGTCCGGGGCCACGACCTCCACTTCGCTCTCCACCTCCACCGGTCCGTCCTTGATTTCCTTCTTCCAGCGCGTCTCCGTCTTCTCCCCCGGCCGGGACCACACCACCTTCCATTGGGAGGCGAGGTCCGCCGCGCTTCCGCTCTTCGACGGCTTCGCGGTCCACTTCGGCTTCTCCGGAGGCCTGGCGGCGCCCGCCTTGAGCTCCACCGGTTTCAACCCGGCGGAGTTCGAGAGCACCGCCTCCAGGCGCGGCAAGTCCTTCAGCGGCCGCCCCAGCATCGCGGCGAGGGTGCCGGCCAGATAGGAGACCTCGGGGTCGTTCAGCGCGGCCAGGTCGCCCCAGATCGGGCTCCTGCCCGCCTCGTTGAAGTCCTCGCGGACGAAGAGGAGATTGTCGCCGGTGTAGTATTGGTCCCAGAGCCTGCGATTGATCTCCAGCGCCCGGATCGACAGGTAGATCACGAGCGCGGAGAACCGGTCCAGATAGGGCCCGTAGTCCGTCACGCTGCGCTTCGGGTGCTGATAGGCGCGGTGCCCGAGCTCGGTCGCCTGGCGCCCGATCAGCGCAGGGACCCAGATGCCGTCGTAATCGATGAGCAGGAGGTCCTTGCCGCTGACCAGGATGTTCCCGTGCTGGAGGTCGCCGTGCGCGAACTTGGCGGCCTCGACGTCCTTCACCAGGGTCCGGAACTTCGCTCGCAGCGCCGCCAGCTCCTTGGGTTGGTCCAGCAGGCCTTCGACGAACCGATCCAGGTTCGGGCCCTGGACCCAGGCCATCTTCACGATGGGAAAGGCGCCACCTTTGATCCGCAGGCCGTCGGCGAGATAGAAAAACTTGGTGCTGTGCGCGGACCGGTTCTTTCCCAGGTGCTTGGAGATGGCCGCGTAACGCTCGGCATGGTCGGAGATCGGCCGGAGAAAGCACCGGACCGCCCAGACGTTCTGACCCTCCGTAGCCTTGTACACGACGGCGTTCCCGCCGGTGGCGGGCTTGGGCATCCCGAAGCGGTCCTTGTCGATCTGCGCCTTCTGCAGCTCGGGATCGCCCAGGGAACGCTGAGGATGCTGAAGGGCCTCGTGGTACTCGGTGAGATCCGGCCAGGTCGCCATTTCAGCTAACCCGCGCCCCTCTCCCCGCCGGCCCGCCGCGTGAGCCGGACCAAGGTCATGTCGTCGTTGCGCGTTCCCTCTTCGCGTGCCTGGGTCACCAGCGTTTCGAAGTCCTCCTGGGTCTGCATGCCCAGCGGGCTGATCGCGTCCCAGGCGGGCTCACCTTTCTCCGCACGCCGCAGAAGCCAGGCCGCCAGCGCATCCGAAGCGAAGAAGAGGGTGTCGTTGGGCCCGAGAGCTCCCTCGCTCACCCGCACGTGAGGAAGCGGGTCGTCGTCGCCCTTCCTCAGCGAGCCAACCAGGAAGGGGCTCGAGCCGAACTCCTCGGAGTGGCTCAGCGGAAAGGCACGCAGAAGCTCCATCTGCGACGGCAACCCCGTCACGTGGAGCAGGCAGCAATCGCCGATGGCCACCGCCCGCCAGCCGCGGTTCACCGCGTTCAGCGAGGCGCCGACGAATGCGGCATACGCCCCTTTACCGGCCTTCTCGGCGGCGTACCAGGGCAGTGGACGGCCGCGGATCTTCTGGCGCCACAACCGTCGAATGGCGTCGAGGCCGTCGAAGAAATCGGGGCCGCTGCCACGGCCCCGGACGAAGCTCTCGACCAGCAGCGCCGCCCAGAGCGCGGAGAAGCTGCTCTCGGTCGCGCCGTCGGCGACCGCGACGCGGCAGCGCGTGGGCGAGTCCGAGCCACGGATCGCCCACGCGTCTTCGTACTCGGTTCGGGCGTTCCCGGCCTTCTGGCACGAGAACGCCTCGACCGAGAACGGCGCCGGTGTCGCCGGATGCAGAGCGTCGATCACCGAAGGTTCGCGGGCCGGGTTCCGATGTCGAGGAACTGGATGACCTGCACCGGCTGCGCGTTGAAGACGAACCCGCGCGCTCCCTCGTCGGCCGGCATCCCCAGCTCCTTGGCGCGCGAGATCATGAACGGCGTCAAGTTGCTCGACATCTCGAAGAGCTGCTTGGAGAACTTGTCCGGCAGCCCGTCCGCGCTGGCGGGAAGCTCGATGGGATTGCCCGCGGCCGACGACAAATGGATGTTGAACACCAGCGACGCCCCGTCATCGCTACCCAGCGAGCAGAGCGCCTTCGCCTCCTCGACCGGATCGCCGTCGGTGGACTCGCCGTCGGTGATGTTGATCACGATCGGGGGAAAGCCCTTGGCGTGCTCGGCGACCCATCTCTGGACGAGGTCCGCGGCCATCTTGAAGGCGGAGCTCATCGGCGTCCCGCCGGCGTGCTTGGCCTCGAACCAGAGCGGGAACTTCACCGTCTGCTCCACCAGTCCGCCGTTGCCGTCGTCCGCCTTCTTCACCCGATCCTCGATGCGGAGCGGGTTGTTGGCGAGGTCGCTGATCGGCACCAGGTCCTTGCCGCTCATCGGACCTTCGAAGGCCGACTTCACCGCGGTGTCCTGTCCGTAGCCGATCACGGCGACATGGAAGTAGTCGTAGATGGAATCGCCTTTGGCGCAGCGGATGGAGAGGTTGTGCAGGAGCTTGTTGATGATCGTCGCCAGCTCGTCGGCCTTGCGCCGGTCGCTGCTGCCGCCGAACGGATCTTCCATCGAGGCCGACTGGTCCAGGAGGAAGATGAAGCACCCCGGGTTCTTCCGACTGATTTCAGCGCTGTACATGCTGACTCCTTTTCTTCGCCTTCTTGGCGCGTTTGACTTTGTGGGATTTGATTTTCTTGGAAGGGACGTTGACCTGGTCGGCCCGCCGATCCTTCACCGAGGGGCCTTTCTCCACTTGCGCGGTGAGCTCCTTCGACTGCAGGACCGCTGGAACAAACGTCGCCAGAGGACGCTCGCCGAGGAACAGCGGTCCCACCCAGCCGGCGACGCCCAGCAGGATGAGCGCGATCCCGACGTGGAACAGCTCGAGCGTTCCACCGAACTGCGCGCCTCCGCAGGCAGGGCACGCCGCCACGGCTCCCCCTTTGGGGAACCATTTCAGGCTGCATGCCCGGCACCGCAAGAGGCTCGTGGTCAGCATGGAAGTCGGTCCGCGCCCGAGACTAGTACGGCTGCTCGCGCCGTCCACTGCGCGGCTTGCGCACATCGGCACCTCCTCGGAGATGCCGCGGCTGCGCAGGTGTGCCGCAAGCGGCGACCGGATCGACCGTGTGGGCACGTCGAGCGGAGGTTGGCAGGGAAACCTACACGCTGCCCTGCGCGCGAGCTTCTAGAAGTGGAACTGGATGTTCCCCTGGGTCAGCGTTCCTTGGGCCGAGGGGAACCCCGGGATGACGATGGAGAAGTAGTCGGTGGTCCCCGCCTCTCCATTGTCCTGCACCCGGACGGTGAAAGTCACGGCGGTGCGTCCGACGTGCCCGGTGCCGGTGAGGACCACCTCGTTGGAGCCGTTCTGGCTGAAGGTGTCGATGGTATCCGAGTCCATCTCGAATCCGTTGCCGTTGTCGCGGTACCGGACCTGGCCCGCGGGCGGACTGCTGCCGAAACCGTTGCTCGCTTGCAGGTTGAAACGCTCCCGCTTGCCGTCGATGGCTCCGCCGCCGGTCACGCGCACCACGTTGCCGTTCCCATGGCCGGGAGGACCGCCGGGGCCGCCGCCCGTGGCCGCGCCGCAACCGACGGTGTACTGCGTCCCGCCGCGCGCGATGTCGGTCTTCGCGTTGGCGCCCGCGGTGAAGGTCTGCCCGCGCAGACCGGCCAGCACGGCGCCGGGCGCGAGGGGAGCGTGGCCCGCCGGGAGCAGCGCGTTCAGCGTGGCGAGCGCCACCTTCACGGTGACGGTGCCGCTGGCGGAGTCGAACAGCCCCTCGTCGGCCGCGCCCTGCCGCGTGTACGTGATCGAGCCGTCTCCGCTGCGCACCGCCGTGCCGAAGGAGAACGTCGAGGGCTGCGTGGGGTCGGTCGAGGCGCGGAAGTAGAACTGATCCCCGCGGTCGGAACGCGCGAAGGAGTAATCGCCGTTCGGGCTCAGCACCGAGTCCGGCGCGTTGGCGGCGAAGTTCGTCCGCCAGTTCGCCGCTCCGGGCAGCACGGAGAGATCGGACACCTTCATCCTGGTCACGAGCTTCGGGTTCGACGAGGCGGTGCCGGCGAAGGGGTCCTCGCAAGACCACGTCACCGAGAGGACGTCGAGAGGGTCGTTGACCGGCACCACGCCGAGCAGGCCGACCTGCACGTCCTGCGCGAAGTCGGTTACCTGAGGACTGGCTGGGGGCTTCGTCGCCTTGGGCAGCGACCGCCCTTCGACCGGTGCGGGAACGCCCGTGCCGTTGATGCCCGGTCCACCGATCTGCCGGGTGACATAGGTGTGGCCGTCGAAGTCGTTGTGGTCGTCGGTATAGGCGATGACCGCGGCTCCGGCGGGATCGAACGAAACCTGGAAGTAGTCGATCAGGTTCCGGTTGGCCGAGCCGGTGAGCCCGCCCTCGGAGATGTTGCTCGAGTGGATGACGTGGTCGCCCGCTTCCGCCTGCGTGAAGGTCGGCGAGGCGGCGGTGGCGTTGGCGCTGTAGGCGTAGAAGAGGCGCCAGTCGGCGTTGCTGTCGTTGACCGGGTTCGAGGTCCCGTACCAGACGAGGCCGACGGAGCCCGGCGGTCTGCCCGTCCCCAGGTGCGGGAGG
>WNGG01001972.1_pt1 | contig 23224 bp, 17 predicted proteins | sample 5400661 | NCBI WGS metagenome assembly WNGG01 (sample SAMN13153372, study PRJNA577476) | soil metagenome | isolation source: 100 cm soil or saprolite under Garry oak tree replicate 1 | place: USA:California | collected 2016-06-15
CGATCGCCATGGCCTCGGCATGATTGAGCGCAATGGGCTTCTCACAGAGCACATGTTTTCCCGCCTCAGCGGCTTTGATGGCCCATTCAGCATGGAAAGGATGAGGAAGAGCCAGATAGACTGCCTGCACGCTCTGGTCAGCCAGCACATCCTCGTAACGGCTGTAGCGATGGGGAATACGCCAGCTCTCACCAAATGTGTCGGCGGCAGCCTGGGAGCGGCTCCCAACGGCAATAAGCGTTCCCGTCTGCGACTGCTTCACCCCATTGGCAAAGACGCCAGCAATCAGTCCCGTCCCAAGAATGCCCCAGGAAAGTGTTCTACTCATGATAGTCTATCCTTCTCCTTTCTGGCCCCGCCCTGGCCTGGCCGCCTTTTCCAGGTCCGCGGCGATGGCACTTAAGACCTCTTGGCTGAAGGTGTGCTGATCAAAGTCGGCCAGTTGCGTGAGCGAAAAACTCAGTGTGAAGCTCGCCTGAGGCTTGTTGGAAAAGCCGGGTACATGCCGGTCGATGATCGCCCGTGCTACCTCGTCCCCCAGCAGATCTTTCAGGGTACTCTCCAGGCTGAGGCGCACCGTCTCCCGCCCCGGCCCATCGAAGCGGGCACTCTCTATGAGCTGGAAGGAGGTACTCAGACGGATGTCCTGCGCCGAGTGACCGACCAGCACCTCGAACTCGCCAGCCTCGGCCACCCACCCCCGGGGCCCATCATCGTAATACGCCAGTGAACGCCGGTCCAGCGTGAAGCTGATCGTCTTCCTCTCGCCCGGCTGCAGATCCACCTTGGTGAAACCCTTCAACTCCTTCTCCGGGCGCATCAGCGCGGATTGGGGGTCGCGAACATAGAGCTGGACCACCTCCATACCCGCACGCTGTCCAGTGTTGGTCACATCCACCAACACCTCGAGGGTCTCGTCGGGCGTTATCTCGCCCTTGCTCAGGCGCAGGTTGGCATAGTCGAAGGTGGTGTAGGACAGGCCGAAGCCGAACGGGAAGAGCGGGGCGATCTCCTTCTTCTCATAATAGCGATAGCCGACGAACATCCCCTCGCCGTAAACCACTTTACCGTTCTCGCCAGGATAGTTGAGAGAGGCCGGGTTGTCCTGCAGGCGCTGTGGGAAGGTCTGTGGCAGGCGGCCCGAGGCATCCACCTTGCCGAACAGCACGTCGGCGATAGCGTTGCCGCACTCCTGCCCGCAGAACCACGCCTGCAGCGCGGCCGCCGACTTGTCCAGCCATGGCATGGTGATCGGCGAGCCGGTTTGCACGACCACCACCGTCCGAGGGTTCGCGGCTGCCACTGCCTCGATCAGTGCCACCTGCTGGCCCACGAGATCCATGGTGGGCCGGTCGAATCCTTCGCTCTCCCACTCACCGCTGGAGCCGACAAATACCAGGGCTACATCCGAACGTGCCGCTAACTCCGCTGCCCGCGCGATCGAGTTCTCCGGGATTGTAGGCGTAGCGCCCACACGCACTCCGGACATCATACCGCCCCCCAGCTTGCTGTACTCGACGACCAACTCAACCGGCTCGTTGGCCATCAGCTCGACCTCGGTCGTCTTCTCAGCACTGCCTGACCCGAAAAAGGCTTCGCCGGGGGTTTGCGCGGTCCAATTGTCGATGACCTCCTTGCCGCCGATGTACAGGCGGCTCAGCCCCGAAGAGATCAAGCTGAACGTATACGGTCCGCTTTCGTCGGCGGTGAAAACGCCGCTCATGCGCGCCGAAAAGGCGTGCGGATCCACGCCCGGCCCGACATCGCCGAGCCAGGTTGGCTCGGAGCCGGGCAGCGTAGACTGCCAGACCGGTTCGCCGGAAAGGTCCAGGGTGTTGTAGTAAGCCACGGCAAACGCCCCACTCGGCTGGCCGGGCCCTGGGGCGATGCAGCTCATCTCCGGGGCCGGAGTGAACCTGGCATTGGAAGTGCCGATCTCATAGCCAACTTTCACCCCTGAGCCGAGTTGGGCTGTAATGCCCTCGAATGGTGTGAGGGTGTAGTGCGCATTGACATGGGCACTGCCCCCACCCATGATCTGGGCCGTTTTCGCGTTCGGCCCGATGATCGCGATACTCCCCAGCTTCTCGGGATCCAGTGGCAGCACTCCACCGCTGTTCTTCAACAGCACAATGCCTTCTGCGGCGGCGCGGCGAATCAGGGCCCGGTGCTCTGGCCTGTCGATCGCTTGCTCTTCCGGTATCTCCGGGTGTTCGAAGGCACCGGAGCGTTCGATCAGGTGCAGCACGCGGGCGGCTTCGTCGTCGATGGCCGCTTCGCTGACCTCACCATTCTGCACCGCCTTCACCAGCTTCTCGCCACGCCACGCCGTAGGACCCGGCATCTCCAGGTCCAGTCCGGCGTTGGCGGCTAGGGCCGTGCTATGGGTCGCAAACCAATCGGACATCACCAGGCCGTTCCAGCCCCACTCTTCCTTCAAGATCCGGGTCAAAAGCTCGGGGTTCTCGCTGCAGAAGGTGCCGTTGAGCTTGTTGTAGGCCGCCATCACCGTCCAGGTATCCGCTTCCTTGACGGCGGCTTCGAAGGCAGGCAGGTAGATCTCACGCAAGGCCCGCTCGCCGATTTCCGAGTTGATGGTGTTGCGCTCGAACTCGGAGTTGTTGCCGGCGTAATGCTTGACGCTGGCGCCCACACCGCGGCTCTGCAAGCCCTTGATATAGGCAACCGCCATGCGCGCCGCCAGGTAGGGGTCTTCCGAATAGCACTCGAAGTTGCGACCGTTGAGCGGGGAGCGATGAATATTCACGGTGGGGCCGAGTAGCACCGCCGCTCCTTTCGTTTGGGTCTCCTCGGCCAGCGCCTGCCCAATCTGCTCCACCAGCGCGATGTTCCAGGTAGAGGCCAATGAGGTGCCAGCCGGGAAGCAAGCCGTCGGCCTGCCCGCCCCGAAGACATCGCCGCGGGCGCCGTTAGGACCATCGCTGACCTTGATAGCCGGGATGCCGAGGCGCTCGACCGCAGTGGTATACCAGAACGAGGCGCCAGCCAACAGGCTCACTTTCTCCTCCAACGTCAACTCCCGCAGCAAGGATTGAACGCGTTCACTGTATACTGCCATAATATTACCTCCTAAAAAGCTTAGAGTCTGTTAGGGACTCGATAGAGAAACTACCATGAGAACAACAAAGGCGACGAAATGAAGACCAGCAACTTGTCATGCTGACCTCACTGTTCAGCTTTCTGCATTGGTTGTCTCTCCAAGTTGACAATACCCCGCGCAGAGCGTGTCCCAATAAGTTGTAGGTATCTTCCACTCGACTAGCTCCCCACAACGGACTACTATCCAGCGCCGCACGCAAGGGACGGGCTCCAAAGCCTCCCGTCTCGTTGGCCACTTCGATCGTGCGTTCGATCAGCCGCCGATCCATGTTCGTCTCAATGAGGCGGTTCCGAAAGGCAATCAGGGTGCCTTTACTAAATGGTGCCTCCTCCGTGTCCAAACAATCTAACACCAATTGCCAGCGTCGATCCATGGTGGTCGCTTCCATGACCTCATCATCAGAGGCTCCCGTATAGGCTTGCAGCAGCGTTGCCAGCGCGAGTTGCGCCGGGGGAATGGGCGGATGTCCGCGTTTACTGTCTCGATACAGGCCAGACAATTCCTCCTGAAAGGCTGCGGTGAAGATTTCATGTAATAGGTTAGTCAGTACTGCGGATAGGTAACTGCACGCCTGCACGCAAGTAGAGCGGAATGCGCTCCAGTGGCGCTTCGGCTACGATGCGCTGACCGCTGTCAATGCTCTGCCCGCTCCAGGCATCGGTCCAGCTTGTTCCAGCGGGAAGGTAGACCTCACGAGAGTGTGCTCCCGCCGTCAATACTGGAGCCACCAGCAGGTCCGGGCCGAAGAGAAACTGATCATCAATGCTTGCACAGGCCTCATCCCTCGGAAAATCGAAGAACAGCGGGCGCATCGGCGGTATTCCTTTCTCATGGGCAAGCTGCATTTGCTCCAGGATGTATGGGCGTAATCGCTCACGAAGGAAGAGGAGCTCTTTGATAATCGCATATGCTTCCTCGCCGAAGGACCAGGCCTCGTTTGGTCCGCCGGTACTTAGCATGTTTGGCTCCTGTGATGCCAGAAGACGATTGCCGTGCAGGCGGAACAATGGACAGAAGGTGCTGTACTGGAACCAGCGGATGAGCAGTTCGCGAAAAGCAGGCGACTCAGGATCACCGCCGTAGAAGCCGCCGATATCAGTGGTCCACCAGGGAATGCCACTCAGGCCCATGTTCAACCCGGCACGGACCTGTACTTGGAACGCTTCAAACGTACTGTTGATATCACCTGACCAGACAGCTGCACCATAGTGCTGGCTCCCTGCCCAGGCCGAACGGCATAAATTGAGGATGGCTGTCTCACCGACCTCGCGCATGCCCTCATAGAAGCCACGTTCATGCAGCAGAGGATACGCATTGGCGACGGCCAGCCCATTCCCCAGGTGGAAGCGTAAGTTATCTGGGTCCATCGGGAACATCTCCGGTTCGCAAGCGTCAAGCCACCAGATCTTAATTCCAAGCCGGTAGTAATGCTCACGGACCTGCTCCCAGATGAACCGTCGTGCCTCAGGATTGGTCGAATCATAATAATGCACGGAGACTGGCCCTTCAGAGCGGTTGTCCCTGAAGCTCATGAGCGCCGGAAGGCCACGTTCGGTGCGTATGAGCAATCCACATTGCTGCATAATGGAAAAGTTTTCGCTTAGGGGATTGACGCTGGGCCAAATTGAGACCATCAACTTGACGCCCATCTGCTCCAACTCGCGTACCATCCCTGCCGGATCAGGCCACAGTTCTGGATCGAAGCGCCAATCTCCTTGCAGTGTCCAGTGGAAAAAGTCGATGACAATAACTGAAAGCGGCAGGCCCCGCCGCTTGTATTCGCGTGCCACTGACAGGAGTTCATCCTGAGTTCGATAGCGGAGTTTACATTGCCAGAAGCCTGCTGCCCATTCAGGAAACTCAGAGGGATGGCCGGTCGCATCAGCGTAATGTTCCATAATCTCGGCCGAGGTAGCACCAGCAGTGATCCAGTAATCGAGTTGCGGGGTCGCTTCGGCCACCCAGCGTGTCGTGTTGTAGCCCAGTTCGACACGGCCAATACCTGGGTTGTGCCACAGAAAGCCATAACCCCGGCTGGAGAACAGAAAGGGAATAGATACTTCAGTATTCCGTTGGACCAAGTCGATGGTGCAGCCCTTCTGATCGAGCAAGCCGTGCTGGTGTTGTCCTAGCCCGTAGAACCGCTCGTCCTCGTAGGCCCGGAAGCGTACCTCCAGGTGAAACAGGTCGCTATGCACGGCCTTAAAGGAGCGCGGAGGCAGACGAGTGGCACGTACTGGCTGTTCCTCCGCCAACAGTTCAGTGCTGCTGGCTGTGTTGGAAAAACGGATGAGCCCCTCTGGAGAGACGCTGGCGGTAAGAGCGCCGTTGCGTATGGTCGCACCCTCTGCCCCAATCGTGATCTGTGCGTCCGTCTCAGCAGGAGGAAGCAGGACGCTCAACAGGTCATCGCGAAGCCCTGCACTGATTGTTGCACGCACTCGCAGGCTATCGCGCCCCCAAGGCTCAATTTGCACCGTCTCATGATTGAGTGTCCAGATGAGAGAGTTGTTCTGTTGAAGAAAGCCTTGCATAAGCAGCTCCTTTTACTTTGTTCACCAATGAGAGGGTATATCACTCCTCTTGCCACTGCCGCGATAACACATCCTGAAAGGGAGTGGTGGTGTCATAGTTCACTCATGCCATGAAGGCGGCATATCTCCTTTCTGGAGCGTCGCATTATTCATAATAAGGAATGGAACATTAGGATGATCGTGGCCTCCCGGGAAAATCAGCAGGCTGGCCTGCATAGCGGGGCATACCTGCTGCTGGCCCCAGTTCCTCCGTCGGCACGTGGAGTCGGCTCGCTTTGCGCTCTAATGCCAGACAGATGAGATCTACGGCGCTGTCCAGATCGAGCACGCCGGTATTGAGTATCTGGTCATACAGATGCGGATCCTCATGATTACCATGGAACTGGGTCTGCATGTAGCGGGCGCGGGCGCGATCTTTCATCTGGATGCGTGCACGGGCGGCAGCTTCGTCCATGCCTTCGCGTCGCGTGACATAGGCGACGCACTGCGCAAGCGGCGCCACTATACGCACGTGGAGCACATCACGCCGATCGGCGAGGAGCATCTGGCCGCCGCGTCCCACAATGACGACATGCCCGGCATTAGCTGCTGCCAGGACAACATGACGTTGCGTATCGTAGAAGGCTCGCACGCGTGCCTCCGGGGAAGAAAGTGAAGCGCTGGATGATGTTCCTATACCGGAGGATGGGAGAGAATAAGCAGTAGGAGTTGGTAGCGCCGAGGAGCCCAGGATAGGCCGTACGCTGTTCAGAATACGGGCGATGCGGCCTTCAACATACTCGTCGTAGGCCGCTGCTTCCGTTTCAGGAATCTCTAACTCTTGCGCGACCTGAGTAATGACTTCATGGTCAACTAATCGCCAGGCGAGCCGTCGCGCCAGGCGTGCAGCAATCTCGCCGCCACCGCTGCCATACTCGCGGGAAATGGTGATGGCGTGCATTTCCGTGATGGCATGCTGAGCCTGATTCATCGTTGTACTCTATCCTTTCACAGCCCCTGACGTCAGACCCGAGGTAATGTAGCGTTGGAAAGCGATCAGCAGAACGGCGGCCGGAATGGAGGCCAAGACCGCCACCGCCATCAGGTTGTTCCATTGGGAGCCGAACTGCCCCAAAAAGGCGTAAATACTCACCGAAATCGGTTGAGCCGAGCTACTGGTCATGATCGTCAAGGCATAGAGGAAATCTCCCCAGCCAAACAGGAAAGAAAATAATGCTGCCGTGATGAGCCCTGGAGTCACCACCGGCAACATCACTCTGAGGAAGGCTCCCCACTCGCCCGTGCCATCTACAAACGCAGCCTCCGCAAGTTCGTAGGGAACCGACTGCAGGAAGGCCCGCAGAATAAGAATGTCGAAGGGCACCGCATAGGTCGTGTCGGCCAGAATGAGTCCAATGTAGCTGTTGAGCAATCCCAATTTGTTGAAGATCAGAAACATCGGCGTCGCGAGCGTGACCGTTGGGATCATTTGCGTCAGCAGCAGACAGAACACGACGACGAGCGTGATGCGAAACCGAAAATGGGCCAGCGCATACGCTGAGGGCGTCGCAATCACCAGCGACACGAGGACAGTGCCGAAAGCCACTATCAAGCTCGTCAGCAGGTGGGGGAGCTGGGTCTGGAGGGCGGTCACATATGGCGCGAACGTAATCGTCGTCGGAACTAGGGGCGCTGGGATGCTAAACATCTCCTGAGATGTCTCTAACGAATTGACCAGCATCCAATACAAGGGAAACAACACAATAGCGGTCATGAGAATACCCACGACCAAGGTAAGCACCGGCACTCGACGTAGCACACGAATCCGCATTTCGAACCTCCTTACGTTAAAACATGCTGTCACTCAGGTCAGGCTGGCGGCTCCACTTACACAGTCCGCCGGGCCCACCACAGGTACACCAGGGCGAAGGCCAGCGCGATCAACAAGATGATGTTGCCTACTGCCGCGCCTTGTCCGAACAACTGCTGGCTAAAGGAGAGGTTATAGGACCAGGTAGCGAAAATTTGGGTAGCATTGGCCGGTCCTCCTCCCGTCATGACATAGATGAGATCGAAGACCTTTAGAGTGTAAATTAATCCCAGCATCAACAGGATGCCGATGACGGGCTCAAGCAGCGGCAGGGTCACGTACAGAAACGCTTGCCACTTACTCGCCCCGTCAATGGTGGCCGCCTCATAAAACTCCTTGGCAATCCCCTGTAAGCCACTGTAGAGGATGACCATGTTGAAGGGAATACCGATCCATATGTTGGTTACGATGATCGCGGCGAAGGCCCACCCAGGGGTCGTTAACCACCCAAAATGGGCAGGAAGCAGGTGCAGTCCGGCTAACAGCTGATCGAGAATCCCGTTGGTCTGGTCAAAGAGCCAGCGCCACACCGTCGCGGAAACCACGATTGGAAGCAGCCAGGGCACCAGCATGAGCGACCGCAAGAGTTGACTCAGCGGGAAACGCCGCTGGAAAAACAGGGCGAGCGCTAGACCAATGATGAATTGAGGAATGATGGAGCAGATCGTGAACACCAGTGTATGAACCGCCGCCAGTCGAAAGCCGGGGTCCTGAAAGACGCTCACATAGTTGGCTAAGCCAGTAAAAGCTGCTACCCCGGTGACCTCCTCTTGCAGAGTGTAGTGCTCGAAGCTCACCATGAAGCTGTAGTACAACGGGTAGCCGTAAAAAATGATGAGGTAGAGCAGCGCAGGTAGCAGGAACAGCAGGCGGCCCCACCATCGCCGTCGGAAGCGCCAGCGCAATGGGGCCACTGCTACCCTTCCCTTAGCGGATGCCACGCTCGCCGGAGCAGAAGTCTTCATAGCCATAGCGATTCTCCTTGGGTTGGATGGACAAAATGGCGGCTCGTGCTCAGGGTCCTTTCATGCGAGCTGCAGGAGGCACAGTTGTAACCGCCACCGCCTGTGCATGAAAAGACCCCACAGTGCTACTTCAATTTAGCCATGCAGTATTGAGTTAATACGTTGCTGCGCTTGCGTTAAGGCGGCCTGGGGCGAGAGACTTCCGGTTAGCGCTGCTTGCACTGCTGTCTGGATGGCTTGAGAAATGGACGGATACTTGGCTCCCACCGTTGCGGTGCGAGCGCGTGCCGTACTGAGTTCGTCGGCGAATACCTTCCTATCTGGTTCGCTCTGTAGCAAGGTGGCGGCCGTACTCTTAATGGCCGGTATGTAGCCGGTGGCTTTATCAAACTCAAGCAGTTGCTGTGGTTGTTCCAGCCAGTCAATCAAATTCCAGACGGCTTGCTCGGTACTGGTATTGCTCACCGGAATGGTCCACACCTCACCTCCGAGCGGCGAGACCGGCTGCCCACCTGCCTGGGGAACGGGGAATGGGACGACTCCATAGTCGATGTGGGCCTGATTCAGAGTCGGCAGGTTCCACGGGCCATTTTCCATCATGGCCGCATGCCCTTCCTGAAACTGTGTCGTCACATCACCTTGTCCCCAATTGAGGACCGCACGCGAGGCGTACCCCTGGTGAACGAGATTCGTCATGAACTGCAAAGCAGCAATGCCCTGTGGTGAATTCACTTGGGTCAGATCACCCCCATTCGACCACAGGAACGGCTCGAATTGCCAGGTCGCTTCCTCAGTAGCAGTTGCGGAAAAGGCAAAGCCATACGTGTTTCCCTGTGTGAGCTTTTTGGCGTCATCAGCGAGTTCACCCCAGGTGCTCGGGGGGCTCAAGTGCGCGTCAGCAAACATCTTTTTGTTGTAGAACAGGGCCAGATCGTTGTTGCCGACGGAAAAGGCGTAGGTCTTGCCGTTGTAGGTCATCGTAGAGAGCGGTCCAGCGTAAAAATCCGATGAGCTATACTTGCCCTGCATGAAAGAATCCAGGGGAGCCAGCGCTCCTGTAGAGGCAAAATTCGCGACGTCCGGATTATCCAGCATGAGTAAGTTAGGGAGGGTATGGGAGGCAGCTTGCTGGTCCGCTTTCGACAAGAGGGAGCCGAAAGGTACGGCGTTTCTCTGGATAACGACTCCGGGGTGACTTTGCTGGTAGGCTTTAAACAGCTGGTTGACGACATCATTGGTCGGCGCCGAGTTCCAGTAGTCCATTTCTGTAATGATAGTCTTGCCACCCGATGAACTCGACGAGCCAGGCCCACCGCAGCCGACTAAGGACCCCAGACTAACTACGAGGATACACCCGAGCACCAGGGCGCTCAGAGGCAGTCGTGAGAGAGGCCAACCAATCCACAGCTGCGCAAAATAACGGGTTCTAAATGGCCACATTGCTGCTACCCCCTTCCTAGATTAAGAAAGAACGGCTTGTTGGAGCTGGCCTGGCATCACACCTCGCTCTAGCTCCTTTTACAGTCACTGTACTAGAAAAAAGAGACGATCCACCTTCTACAAACAGGGTTTCAGCCATTTTGACAAAGGGCGCATGTTACATGAGAATCGCCTCTAGACATCGAGCTCAAAACATTCCCTTTTCTCATGTAACATGCGTCTTCCTTACCATTTGGCTGAAACCCTGACAAAATGCTCCAATTGCAATCTTTCCTGCTCTAGAGTAAAGTACAGAAGTGGTAAATGAGTTAGTCAAAGCGCTTTGAGAAAAGTATACGGAATAACTAGCGGATTGTCAAGAGAAAATGAGACAATTTTCTCAAATCGCTTTGACTATCACCGATTTGTTTTTTGTTGTTCCTCGATAGTGTCCGGAATGAAGGAGATTTCTCAATGGCAACGATGGCTGACATTGCAAAGCGATCTGGAGTAGCATTAAGTACAGTGTCCCATACACTAAGTGGTAAACGTCCTGTCTCTGTGGAGGTGAGACAACGTGTCTTGCAGGCTATTGCTGAGCTGGAGTATCAGCCCCATGCTCTGGCGCGTGCCCTTGCTACCAAGCGTAGTAGAACGATTGCACTGGTGTATCCTGATGCTGCTTTATCTAGCACTCAGCCAGAACTTTACCAGGAGTTCACATTCATATCTGGTATATTGGAGGTGACGAACCAGAGGAAATACGGCCTTTTATTATGGCTAATGCCAGATGAAGAACGGGAAGTACTGGGTATGACCCAACGGGGGCTTATTGATGGCCTTATTCTTATGGAGATCAGACTAGAAGACCCGCGTGTTGCTATGCTACGGGAGCAACACTATCCGTTCACTATGATTGGTCACTGCAAAGAGAATGATGGGATCAATTTTGTAGATTTAGATTTCGACTATGCATTACACACTAGTGTAGAGTATCTGGCAGGGCTTGGACACAAGCATATAGCTTTTATCAATCGTTCTTCTCGCCTGTTTGAGACTGGTGTAGGCTATGTTGTCCGTGCTGAGGAAGCTTTTCATCAGGCCATTGCACAATGGAAGCTGGAAGGGATATCCTGCCCATGTGAGTCTCATGCACAGGCTGGCTATGATGCGGTACATCTCTTGCTAGAGAGAGACCCCTCCCTAACTGCTATTATTACCTCTAATGCCTGGATCTGTGGTGGTGTAACACGAGCGGTCCATGACAAGGGCCTGAAAATACCCGAAGACCTATCCCTCGTAGGCGTCATCTCCCCTCGTGTAGCTGAAATGACAAATCCAACACTTACTGCCATCGACTTTCCCTGTTACGACATGGGACATATGGGTGCTGATATGCTTATTCGACAATTAGAGGGCGAAGAGGTGGTCACGCAATTGCTTCTCAAGCCTCCATTAACCATCAGGCAAAGTTCTGGCCCTTGCATGAGGTGAATGGAGTTCTGACCTTGCTCAATTTGCGCATCGCGGTAGTGGCATAAGTGAGAAGGAGATGGTAGACTGGAGGACCAATTCCAGATGAAAAAGAGGAGCATTCAATGGTGACGATCATCCTCCATTGTCCCTCTGTGGAAGCGATGCCCTGCAACTGACCCACTAGGTTCTCTCCTAGCGTTTTACCCGTGACCGTGAGGCAATCCAGGTGAAGCATATCACGGAGCTCCAGCATGATGGCAGGCACGCCACCAGCATACCAGAAGTACTCGACCGGATACCGTCCGGTGGTCTTGACATTGGCCAGCACCGGTACCTGGCGATGGATGCGATCAAAGTCGTCAATCGTGATCTCGACCCCCGCCTCCCGCGCAATCAGCGGCAGATGCAGCAGCATGTTCGTGGAGCCGCCCACTGCCGCGTGAATGACGATGGTATTCTCGAAGGCCTCACGCGTCAGGATGCGCCCAGGGGTGATCTCCTCCTCAATCAGTTTGAGGACCTGCTTGCCAGTGGCACGGGCGTAGCGTAGAAGCTGCGTTAGCGGTGTCGGGACGAGGGCTGAGCCAGGCAGGGCCAGGCCCAGCGCCTCTGAGATCACCTGGCCGATACTGGCGCTGCCCATGAATTGGCAGGCCCCGCAGGTCGGGCACGCCACACGCTCTGCCTGCTCGAAGTCCTCTTTCGAGAGTTCTCCCCGCTCGACAGCCATCCCCGTGGTCCACAACTGGTTCGAGGTCACGTAGTCGGGTGCGTTGAGTTGGCTGCCACCGGGCAAGTGAATGGCCGGCATGTTACAGCGGGCCATGGCCAGGTCGACGAGTACCTGCGGCTTGGCCAGGTCTTCTTCCGCCCAATCCATCCCTAAGCGCAACGCGTCACCCTGGCTCTATCGGCATATTGTCCTCCTTTGCTCTCTCAGGAACAGGCACTCACCTCAACTGTGAAGAATATGCGGGCAGGTCTGGTTGACCCGCTGGTAGAGGACTCTGCAAGGTCCATCCCCCGTCAACCACGAGGGTTTGCCCGGTCACATGGCCTGCTTCCGGTGAGGCCAGATACAGGGCGGCAGCCACGATATCCTCCACATACCCGACGCGCCCGCTTGGCGTCACACTGGCCCAATTCCTTTCATACTGCGGATCATCTTGCAGCGTGCGTTCGGTGAGGGTCGCCCCGGGGCTGATGGCGTTGGCCGTAATGCCATATTTGCCCACTTCCAGCGCGATGATTTTCGCCATCATCCCAATGCCTGCCTTGGTGATCCCGTACCCCCCCAGGTTCAGGTGTGCCTGGATGCCGGTCACGGAGGACATGAAGATGATGCGTCCGGGGATGTGCGCATCGATCATGATCCTGGCTGCGGTTTGCGCGGTAAAGAAACTCCCGCGCAGATTCACGCCCATCAAGCGATCAAACGCTTCCGGCGTATAGGTCAGGAACGCGCCGTAATTCGTGATGCCAGCATTAGCGATCGCGATATCCAGTCGTCCCGCTGTGTCTATGAAGCGTTGAAACACGGTCCGGATGGCTTCCACATCGGCGACGTCACACGCATACGGCTGGATCCGTTCAACTCCCAAGGTCCCATTGATCTGCTGGGCCGCTCTTTGGCAGAGCGTGGGATCGATATCGTTCAATGCCACCGTGGCTCCTGCGCTGGCGAAGGCCTGACAGAGCGCATAGCCAATCCCTGTTCCAGCCCCAGTGACGAGAACCGCTTTTCCAGAAAAGGTGCTCATGTGTTCCCTCCTCAAATGGTTATTTTGCGGTCAAGCCGCCATCGATGAGCAGCAGCGAACCGGTCACGAAGGAAGCTTCATCCAAAGCGAGATAGAGCGCGGCATGAGCGATTTCTTCGGGTTGTCCCATCCGTCCAAACGGCTGACGTGCGTCAAGCTGTCGACCCACTTCGTTCTCTCTTCCAGTTCGCATTGATAGATGCTCTGCACTCCTTCTACAAAGTCGGTGCCCGTCAAATAGACGTGATCACTGTCAAAACACAGCTATGATCTACCGCCTTCCCTATTCCCGTCAGACAATGGTGTCTCCTTTCTCTTTACACTTTTGTTCCACTGCATATTTATGCAACACCCACCTTTGTAGCGACGATCTCCCGCTGCCGGTACTCGGCAACCGGACCGTCGAGTACAATGGTCTTTTCGGCCCGGAAGTCGACCGAGGAAGCCCCGATGCTGAAGGTGAAGGCCCCCGGCTCAGTCACGAAACGCATAGATGGATTGTAGAAGGCCAGCCGAGACGGATGCACGGTAAAGCTGACCCTGCGTGCCTGTCCGGGTGTGAGGGAAAGGCGAGTAAAACCGAGCAGCATACGGTTGGGGCGGGCGACAGAAGCGACTTCGTCGCGACAGTAGAGCTGCACCACCTCGTCACCTGCGTGCTCTCCCGTGTTGTGTACCTCTATAGATACCGCGATCGGCTCAGTCGTACTTGTCGCCTGCACAACGAGGTTACTGTAGGCAAACGTGGTGTAGCTCAAGCCATGCCCAAAGGCAAACAGCGGACTCGTCGGCGAGTCGATATAATCGCCGAAAAACATCGCACGATCACCTCCAGCACGATGTCCAACGTGGTTTGGCACCTGGCCGACCGAGCGCGGCAGGCTCACGGGCAGGCGACCACTCGGACTCACCTTTCCGGTCAGCACGTCGGCCAGACCGTTGCCCCCTTCTTCTCCTGGGGGAAACACCTGCAGCAATGCGTTGGCTCTCCTGGCGATGGAAGCCAGCGTATGAACACGTCCACTGAGCACTACCACGACAAGTGGTGTCCCCGTCTCGGCGAGGGCCTCGACCAGTTCCTGCTGCACGCCCGTGAGGTCGAGGTTAGTCGCATCGTTACCCTCTCCGACCGTGACCGGTCGCAAGAGGCCACTGCGTCCGGCGACCACGACCACGGCTACGTCGGCATTCCGCGCCACCTGCATAGCTTCAGCAAAACCAGAGCGGTCATCGCCCAGCACCTCACAGCCTTTGGCATAGCGGACCTCGACGTCATTACCTAAAGCTGCGCGCAGGCCCGCAAGAGGGGTCACATGCGGAGTGAAATATGGACCGGGTGCGTAACTTCCAGCAGCCTGTGGAACGAGGAGCCCCTCGGCCTCGACATTCGCAGGGGCGGCATAGACGATCTCCAGGTGAGCAGGATAGTGGTAATCGCCCTGCAGCAGCCGTTCGTCGTCGGCACCAGGTCCAATGACCGCCACACGCTTGACGGTGGGAGCAAGTGGCAGTACCCCATCGTTGCTCAGCAGGATGGTCGACTCCGCGACAGCCTGACGAGCTAGCCCACGCTGCTTAGGAGTCTGGAACGCTGCGTTGGCGGCTGCCGCGTCAACATAGGGATGCTCAAAGAGCCCGAGCTGGAATTTGAGGCGCAGCACGCGCCGAACGGCTGTATCAATGACCTCGAGAGGCATCCGTCCAGCCTCAATCTCGGCTTTGAGCGGTGTTCCATAGCAATCAATAGCAGGCAGCTCCATATCGAGCCCAGCCAGCAGAGCGAGCCGAGCGGCCTCCCCTGGAGTTGCCGCGACATGATGGTAGGTCATGAGCTGCAAGACGGAAGAGTAGTCCGCGACCACCACGCCTGCAAAACCCAGTTCGTCACGCAACAACTCGGTCAGAATGGCGGGACTGCCTGCACAGGGCAGGCCATCGACGGAGGCATAGGAGTTCATGATCGTGGCAAGTCCGGCATTACGGATCACGGCAGCGAAGGGCTCAGCGTAGACCTCACGCAGCTCCCGTGGACCCATCTGAACGGGACCCCAGTTGCGTCCCCCTTCCGACATGGAGTAGCCAAGGAAGTGCTTGGCTGTGGCGGCAACTCCGTTACGAAGGTCATCGCTCTGTAAGCCCTGGACGTAGGCGGTACCCATCGTCCCGGTGAGCACAGGGTTCTCGCCGTAGGTTTCCTCTACCCGTCCCCAACGCGGGTCACGGGCGACATCGAGCACCGGAGCAAGCGCGTGCCGCGCACCGACTGCCAACATCTGGGTGCGGATGACCTCAGCCACCTGCTTGACCAGGGCCGGGTCCCAGGTTGCAGCGAGTCCAATGCCCTGGGGGAAAACCGTCGCATCACGATGGCAGAACCCACCTGTGGATTCCTCGTGGACGATGACCGGAATGCCGAGCCGCGTCCGTTCGACGGCCACATGCTGGATAGCATTCATGAGCGTTGCGCTCTCGTGTGGATGGAGACCGGTCGAGGCGCCAATGCGCGTCACCTGCCCAATGCCGTGCGGCATCTTCTCGGCAACCGTATTAGGGTCGAAGGCACCTGTGCTCACAAAAGCAGTGCTCCAGAGGCAGCTGAGCTGGGCCAGCTTCTCATCGAGTGTCATGAGAGCGAGCAAGTTCGCGACTCGCTCCTCAACGGAGGCGTTCGGGTCGCGATAGAGTGGTGTGAACAAATGTGTACTGCTTTCTAGAATGTAGTAAAACGGAGTTACAACATCTTCGTACTTGCTTCATCGCAGAAAGTTTCACTCTCTGCGCACAGAGAGCCAGAGCTTCCCACTCCACAAGCGAATTTGCGTTCCGACGAAGCCACTACCGGAACGTCCGTTACCAAACGGATTGCCTCATCTCTGATGTTGAGAGCGGCGTTAAAATCACGGTCAAGGACAATCCCACATGCCTCACACACAAACGTGCGCTCTGAGAGCGAGAGTTCAGGTTTGACATGCCCACATCCTGAACAGGTTTTGCTTGAAGCATACCAACGGTCAACCAGTTGGACATAGCCCCCATGTTGCTCAGTCTTGTAGAGAAGCTGACGCTTGATCTCAAAGAAACTCGCATCACTGACGGCTTGTGCTAGGCAGTGATTGGCAAGCATCCCTTTTGCATTGAGGTCTTCCAGCCCGATAAGCGCATAAGTACGAGCCACATGGCAGGTCATCTTATGGAGACTATCGGCCCGTTGACAGCAGACACGATAGTGCGCTTTTGCCAGTTTCTTCGTAGCCTTCCACCAGTTCTGACTCCCCTCGCCTTTGCGGGATAACCCCTTGCTCAAGCCTTTGATGCGTCCTAAACTTCGGCGGTAGTGTTTTTGGTTCTCAAACACCATGCCATCGCTTAAGGTTGCTAACGTCTTGAGTCCGAGGTCTATCCCAACGGTTCCACCGTGATGAGTTGGGGTCTCGTGCTCCACCTCGACCGCAATGGAGACAAACCACCAGCCCGCCCGTTGGGAAATAACCGCGCTCATGATTTTGCCAGTGAACCTCAAAGGCTCAGTCATATTGACTTTGCCAAGTTTGGGAATGCGTATCCAGTTTCCCTCGACAAAAAACTTATCGTTATTGAGGTAGAAACTCAGCTTATCTTTCTTCTTGCTCTTGAAATGGGGAAAGCCTGCTTCTTCCCCATCCTTACGGGGGTGTTTGAGTTTGGGCTGTGTTGCGTCCCTCTTCATGCGCCAATAGTTCTCAAATGCTTGTCCAAGATGGCTAAACTCCTGTTCAGGAGCGCATTTTGTCACTTCAGAACACCAAGGGAATTGCTCACGCTTAATGCGGTTGTACTCGGCTTTCAGTTCGCGCATCTTGACTCGTTTCCCCTCAGCACGCGCTTGTTTCCAGCGTGCTAATGCCCAGTTATAGGCGTGGCGAGCAACACCGCAAGCTTTGCGAAAGTAGATTGCTTGTTCTTTTGTGGGGTTGAGTCTGATGACGTGCGAACGGTTCATAGTCTATTCCTTTTGCAATGCTGCATCCTTGAGCACTTTTCGATAGGAGCGCAAGCCGTGCAATCTGGCAGAGAAGACGGTCACAATAGCTACCAAGTCCCGTACAAGCTCTTGTTCAGGTGACATGGACTCAGCATTAATCACCACTATCTCTGTATGATGACGCTCAGAGAATGCCTCAAAGTATTCATATCCAAAGCGAACTAAGCGATCCCGATGGGCTATCACAATACGCTTCACTTGCCCCAACTCGACCATCTCCATAAGCCGATTGAACTCCTTGCTATCTCTTCTTTTCATCCGGGGAGAGCGAGCGAGACGTTCGACTGATCCTGGACGACGCTCTGGCGGTCAGGCAAGCACCTCCCGTGTTCCACGCGGAGAGGTGCCCACCTCTACGCTATCTCCTCTGCTCACTGAACGAGCAGCCGTGGTAGGCGACCAGAGCGTAGCTGGCCTGCTAGGTGGTGACACTAAAGCCTTGCTTTTTCATGTAGGTGATGGTACTCTGCTGCACGGCATTGAGCCCATCGCTCAGCGTGCCCCGGCCAATGACCGCGTTAGCGAATTGGTCATCGATGTCATTGTAGACCTGTTCTATCGTCGGCCCCCACTGGAAATTGACATTGACATGCGCAGACGTATCCTTGAACACCTGGCCGGTGGCTTGATTGCCAAAGAACGGCTGAGGGCCGCTTACCAGAGGTGAGTTCAATGCTGGCTGATAGGCGGGATAAATGTGATTTCCCGTAATCATCGCATCCAGACTCGGCTGATTGGAATTGAGCCAGATAGCGAACTGGGCAGCCTCCTTGGGATGCTTGGAACTTTTGAACACGACGGTGGTGGACCCGCCCCAGTTGCCATAAACGCTTTGACCCGCCTGCCACTGCGGCATAGGGGCGACGCGCCACTTACCAGAGGTCTGCGGAGCATTTGACGCGAGCGTACCAGAACCCCAGACTCCCGAGAACCAGGAGGCAAGCGTTCCGGTCTGCAGCTCATTGTACCAGGCATTGGTGAAGTCCGGATCAGTCTTGACCAGCTTCTTATTGATCAAATCTTGCCAGTAAGAAGCCACCTGTTGGGCTTGCGGGTTATTGATGGAAACTTTCCAGGATTGGCCATTGATGGTGAATAACTGCCCGCCTGCCTGCCACACCAGCCCGGTGAACCAGCCAGGTTCCTTTGGGGCGAAGTCGGTGATGTAGACATTGGGATTAGCGGCATGCAGCTTGGCCGCCGCATCAGCGTACTGTGCCCAGGTGGTAGGCACTGAGATATTATACTTCTTGAAGATGTCCTCCCGGTAGAACAGAGCCATGGGGCCACTATCTTGCGGAATCGCATAGACCCCATTGCCGAGGGTCACCTGGCTCCAGGTCCAGGGTACAAACTGATCCTTCACGTCGTTGGCCCCGTACTGGGACAAGTCGACCAGCGAACCGGTCGTCTCAAAGGACGGCAAGAGCTGGAACTCAACCTGGGCCAGATCAGGCTCATTGTTGGCCTTGATGGCCGTATACAACTTGTTGTATTCGATCGGGCCTGACCCAACATTAGCCAGCTTGACCTGGATGTTGGGATGACTACTGTTCCAGAGCGCTATCGACTTATCGATTCCAGTCACCCAGGACCAGAAGGTCAAGTTCACCGGTCCACTTGAGGTACCGCTGCTGCTTGAACTGGAGCCACCCCCACAGGCAGCAAGAGGAGCCATAAGCAAGAGCGCTATACTAACGATGGCGACCCCGGGTGCAAAGCGTCGCATCCAGGGGAAAGAGGAGAAAAGCTGCATCATCTGATGCCTCCTTTGGTATATGCAAATAAATACGAAAGGGTAGTGATACTCTCTGTCTGCTCTACAAAAATCTACCTACGATGTTAGGGGGTTACGCGATACCTCCTTTCTCAGCTACTCCAAGGTGGATTGCTGGATATCTTCAATTGCGCTTGGATGAAAGTTGGTTCATTTTCAGAAAATTTCAGTTTTTCTAACGGAATATATCTATATTATTTCCGATAATTTTCCGTTTGTCAAGAGGAAAAGGAGGAGACAGATATCTGGAGATAAGTATTCCGTCACCTCCGATTCTCTCAAGCCATTGCCTATCATGTACGATTCAAAAAGGCCTGAGCCGCGGTCATCGTTTCATCATAGCGGTCACGGTGGATGTTGTGGCCAGCACCACTCATGTGTAGCACCTCACCATGCTTCCACAGGTGTGCCGCTTCCTGAGCAATTTCAGGTGTGACAATCGCATGCAGCTCAGGATCGCCCGTAACGAGCAGGATGGGGCACTCAATGCGTGAAATGACCTCGCGCCATGGAGCCGCGTTAGCAACTGCTGCCAACGCAGGCTCCAAGATGTCGATATTCAGCTCAGCTTTGGAGTCAGCCCAGGGGATGATCTCCTCTTTGGCCCAATTGGGATTCATGGCCAAGCCCCTGGCGATGCGCTCCTCGCGTGGGAGTGCTCTGAGTTCGAAGAGCCATTGCCACCCGTACTGCTCTTGTTGCTCCCCACCTGTCTGAAACAGCTCCCTGTCTGGAGTTGTCTGAAACCCTGGCTTATCCATCAAGGGCGGATCTTCCAGCACGATGGCTCGAACCAGATCAGGATACGATGCAGCAAGCATAGCTGCAGTGATGGCCCCCATCGAATGTCCCCACACATAGGGCTTTTCCAAACCCAACGCCCGAATGACCGTTGCTGCATCGTCAGCCAAAAGTGCAATTGAGAAATCCGTCGAGGCACCAGAGTGACCATGACCACGCGCATCAGTCATGATAACATCGTAGCTGCCTTCCAGGTCGTGAGCTACACGCGGCCAGCACTGGCCACTATCCGTGATCCCGTGCAACAGGAGGATGGACGGCTTATTGTCGCCGCCGGTGCGGTAATAATGAATGGTGATGCCATTGGCCTGCACATCGCCTTCAGACCATGCTGTCATTTCGTACTCCTCTCTTTCCTTGGATGTAATCACTCCTCCATACGTGCTTTGTTGCTGGATATTTGCTTCAAGAAGGCCAGCGACTCGATGATGTGAGTGCGAACACAGCAGTCGCCCGGATATTTTGTGACGACGCACCAACGAGCACCTCGAACTCACCGGCTTCGGCGACCCACTCGTGGGCCAGGTCATCGTAGTAGGCCAGGGCATCACGGGCAAGAGAGAGCGTCACCGTCCTGCGCTCGCCGGGCTCCAACTGCACCTTGGCGAAGGCTTTGAGTTCTTTTTCCGGGCGCTGCAAGCTGGCTTGCTGATCTCGGACGTACAACTGCACGACTTCTTTGCCTGTGCGCTGCCCGGTGTTAGTGATCTCGACCGACACCTGCAATGTGTCGTCCGGGCCGATCTGCTGTGTACTCAGTGAGAGCGGACCGTAGTCGAAGGTGGTGTAGGAGAGGCCGAAGCCAAAGGGGAACAACGGAGCGATTTTTTTCTTGTCGTAGTAGCGATAGCCGACGAACAATCCCTCACCATAGTAGACCTTCCCGTTTTCACCGGGAAAGTTGAGGTAGGCCGGGTTATCCTCCAGGCGAGCAGGGAAAGTCTGGGGAAGTTTCCCCGAGGGATTGGTGTCGCCAAAGAGCACATCGGCAATGGCGTTGCCGCACTCCTGTCCGGGGTACCAGGCCTGCATGACTGCCGCTACCTTATCGAGCCAGGGCATGGAGATGGGAGAGCCGGTGTTGAGCACCACAATAGTGCGCGGGTTGGCTGCCGCCACCTGCTCAACGAGGGCATCCTGCTTGCCAGGCAAGTCCATATTTGGCCGATCGAAGCCTTCACTCTGCCATTCACCGCCAAACCCTACACAGACGATGGCCACATCCGAAGCCGCAGCCAGTGCCGATGCCCGTTCGATGGCGTCGGCAGGCACCGGTGGCAGGCATCCCAGTCGGACCACAGCCAACAGACTCTCCTCAGACTTGACATATTCAAGCGTCAGGAGATATTCGCCTCCGGCTTCCAGGGTGATCGTCTCTTGCGTCTCCGCCGCTCCAAGGAAATCTCCCACAACCGTTGGCCGACTCCACTTATCAATCACTACGCGCCCATCGAGAGAGAAGCGTCCACGCCCTGCACTGACCAGTCCAAAAGTGTAGTTCCCCGTCTCCCGAGGCGTAAAGCGGCCGGTGGCACGAAACGAGAACTGCTGCGGATCGACTCCCTTGGGCATCTCACCGAACCACATGAACTCCGATGTCGTTTTCGTCTCCTTCAAGATGGGAGTGCCAGACAAGTCGCTGTTATTGAAATACTCAATGGCTAATCCATGCTCGCTTCCCTGTTTACCGGCGAGCAGGAGGCTCATATCGAGTAAGGGCTGATACTTGTGGTTGGTGCAGCCCTGTTCGTAGCGTACAGTTGTATGGTCGCCGACCTTGTTGGTGATGCCCTCCAAGGGCGTAATCGCATAATGGGCATTGACCTGAGCACTTCCTCCACCCATGATCTGGGCCACCCTAGCGTTGGGGCCAATCACCGCAATTGAGGTGAGATGTGCGCGTTGAAGTGGAAGCACATGCTCTTCGTTCCTGAGCAGAACACATCCCTCTGCCGCTGCTTGCCGAATCAGGGTGCGATGTTCGGGCAGATCGCTGCCTTGCTCCGGCATGGTTTCCGGGAAGGAAGTTTGGGGAACTTCCATTGAGAAGAGGCCCGCTTTGACGAGCAACTGCAGCAGGCGACGCACGCTTGTATCAATGGTGCTTTCCTCGACCTCGCCCCGCTGGACGGCTTCGAGCAGTTGCTTACCCCGCCATTTGGGAAAAGGCATCTCCAGATCGAGCCCGGCATTCACCGAGGCAGCGGTGCTCTTGACCGACATAAACCAGTCGGAGACCACCACTCCCTCATAACCCCACTCGTCACGCAAGATCTCAGTTAACAGATACGGGTTTTCCGAGGCGGCAATGCCGTTGACCAGGTTGTAGGAGGCCATGATCGTCCATGGCTGGACCTCGCGCACAGCGGTCTGGAAGGGGAGCAGATAGATTTCGCGCAGTGCCCGTTCGCGCACCTCGGAACTGAGGGTGAAGCGCTCGAACTCCTCGTCATTACAGACATAATGCTTGATCGAGGCACCCACCCCTTCCTGTTGGAGGCCATGGATATAGGCCACGGCTAAGCGGGCCGACAGATAGGGGTCTTCGGAGAAACATTCAAAATTACGCCCACCCAGCGGGGAGCGCTGAATGTTGACCGTTGGGCCTAAGAGGACATGGGAGCCTTTCATTTTGGTTTCCAGGGCCAATGCCTGCCCCACACGTTCAAGCAGGTCTGTATTCCATGTCGAGGCCAGGGAAATCCCGGCGGGAAAGCAAGCGGCCTTGACTCCACCGGTGAAGCCTCCGGCTCCACGGGCCCCATTGGGCCCGTCACTCATCTTTAAGGAGGGGATACCCAGTCGCTCCACAGGAACCGTGTACCACGTATTCGTGCCGGCCAGCATCGCGACTTTTTCCTCGATGGTCATCTGACCAAGCAGTTCTTCTACATTATGCAAGTGTTTGCTGTTCTTCTCATCTATCATCTCTTTTATCTCCTTAGCAATGTTCAGAACAGAATTTCTCTCCACGCCTCCCCCATGATGACCGCAAGGGTCATCCCTACTATACACGATGGCTCCACAGGCCGACTCAATCGTGTATAGTAGTGATGACCCTTGCGGTCATCATGCTTTCTCCAACGCGAAGGGTACCGGTGAGACGGATGTCCCGCGAGGAGGCTCCCACATACACCTGGTAGTCGCCGCCCGCTATCTGCCAAGCGCGGGTGGTGACATCCCAATAGGACAGCGGACGCGACGCGGCCTTCGGGTCCAGCGTCACACTGACCTCCTTAGTCTCCCCTGGCTCCAGCTCGACCTTGGCCCAGCCCACCAGTCGTTTGGGTGGCTCGCCCGTGCTAGCAGGTAATCCAAGGTAGACTTGTGCGACCTCAGCACCCGCACAAGCACCAGTATTGGTGACCATGAAACTCACCCGTATGGGCCTGGTGCCGTCAGTCGTCTCGGGTTCCACCTGAAGCTGGTCATAGGCAAAGCTCGTGTAGGAGAGCCCATAGCCAAATGGAAAGAGCGGCTCGATCCCTAATTGATCATAGC